>FWPU01001016.1_pt1 | contig 87553 bp, 72 predicted proteins | sample 2228361 | NCBI WGS metagenome assembly FWPU01 (sample SAMEA103939777, study PRJEB20133) | metagenome
GTTCAACTCTTCGTGTCACGAGCCAGGGCAGCCGATCCAGGGTTCGCGCTGTCCGACACAAACGCTGCCACTGTGGCTCTCCTCTGCCAGCGCCTCGATGGCCTGCCGCTAGCCATCGAGCTTGCCGCCGCCTTGATCCCTCTCCTCTCTCCGGAGGTCATGCTCGACCGCATCGCTCACCGGTTCTCGCTCCTCACCCACGGCAGGCGCGATCAGCCTGCACGTCACCAAACCATGCACGCCGCCATCGCCTGGAGCTACGGCCTCCTCACTCCCGAAGAGCAGGCGCTCTTTCGCCGGCTCGCCGTCTTCGAGGGCGGCTTCACGCTGGAAGCCGCCGAGGCCGTCGCCGGCCGGGTGAAGGCAGGAGATCAGGGGGCGGTGAGTGGCGAGGGGGAACGAACGCTCTCCCCCTCCGTTCTCGACGGGCTCACCGCGCTCGTCGAGAAGAGCCTGGTGCAGCGCGATCTCACACCCGCAGGCGCGCCACGCTACCGGATGCTCGAAACGATCCGCGAGTTCGCACGCGAGCAATTGGCCGCGAGTGGCGAAGAGCCATCGGCGCGGCACCAGCATGCTGGTTGGTGCCTGGAGATGGCCGAGGCGGCGAACCGGGATATGGAAAGCCGGGCTCTTCCCACGATCTGGCCGAAGCTAGTCGCTGAGCACGATAATCTCCGCGCCGCCCTTGAATGGCTGGAACGCCAGGATGACGGCGCCGCTCTGCTCCGGCTCGCGGCCGCACTTTGGCGCTTCTGGTACCACGACAACTATTTCAGCGAAGGGCGGTACTGGCTCAGCCGCGCCCTGGCGGCTGGAGACAATGCTCCCGCGTCTCTCCGCGCCGAGGCACTGACCGGGGCCGCACTGCTCGCCCACTTCCACGGCGACGACACGGCCGCCTTGGCACTCTGCCAGCAGGCGCTGCCGCTCTGGGAGACGCTCGGCGACCGGTTCGGCTTTGCCCGGGCGCGCTATGTACAAGGTCTCGTGCACGAGGATGCCGGCCGCTATGGGGAGGCCGAGCCCCTCTTCAGCGAGGCGCTCGCCAGCTTCGAGGCGGGAGAGACGGCCGCCTGGCCAGGACTCACGCGCCTGCACTTGGGCATCGTCGCCTATGGCCGGGGCGGCCTGCGCCAGGCACGCGCGCTCCTGCACGATGCCCTCGCCTGGCACCAGGCGCGCGACTATCGCTGGGCACAAGGACTGACGCTGGTCTACCTCGCCCATGTCGCACTCACCAGCGGCGAGGCAGCATTGGCACGAGACTGGCTAGCGTCAGGGTTAGCGCTGGCCATCGAGCTGGGAGCGCCGCGGTCGCTCACAATCGACGCCGTGGCGACCGTCGCGGCCTTCGCGTCCGCGCACGGGTGCCTTACTCCAGCAGTCAAGCTGCTTGCCTGGGCGGCGGCAACGCACGAGGCGACCGGGACGAGCAGCCGGTTGCCGGAGCGCCGCCTGTACGAGCGCGCCAGGAGCGAGGCACAGGCCCGGCTGGGAGCGCGCGCGTTCGCCACCGCGTGGGAGATGGGAAGGGCGCTATCGCCAGACCAGGCGGTAGCCCTCGCCATGACCCTGGTGACAGGCGAGACGTCGCGGGCGACCGCCGCTCCCGCTGGACTCACCCCGCGCGAGCTGGAGATCCTCCGCCTCCTCGCCCAACGCTATACCGACAAGGAGATCGCCACGGCGCTCTCGATCAGTCCCCGTACGGTGATGCACCACGTCTCCAGCATCCTCGCCAAGCTCGGTGTGGCGACGCGCCGCGAGGCGGCCGCCTGGGCCGCCCACCACGATCTCGCCTGAACCACGCCACACCGCCGTCCCACGCCGCCCGATCCCGGCCGGCAGCCGGCAAGCAATGAGACGAGGCAAGCATTGCCTATTTCCTTTGGTGGAACCCGGTTCGAATTGGGCGATTGTCACCGGTGCGTGCGGCGCTGCCCTCCTTCATGATGACAGCGACTCCTCCGCATGCGGGCCAGGCGTCGGACCCCGTCCGGGCCAGAGGCAGGGGAGCCGTCACCCGCACTGAGCTGGAAGGAGGCATGCGATGCGACTCAGCGTCTTAGCGGCAGGGATCATCCTACTCGCGCTCTTCACCGTCACCCCGGCGCTCCTCCGCGCCCAGCAGACCGAGCCGATCTCCGGGGTTGCCGGCGGCCCGATAGGGCAGGGACAGCCCGAGATCGCGCCCGGGCACACCCTCTCGCTGCGCCGGGTGGTTTTCGAGCCAGGCGGTTATGTCTCCACCCACCACCATCCCGGCCCCCTCGTGCTCTACGTCGAGTCCGGCGCGTTGCACTATCGAGTTGTCGAAGGAAAGGTGGAGATCTTCCGGGGTGAGCTCTTCAAGGCTGGAGCGGGTACTCCGGTTCCGAGCGAGCGGCTGGGACCGGGCGACGAGGCCATCCTTGAGGCCGGCAACTGGCTCTACGAGAGCGAGCTGGTCCACAGCGCCCGCAACGAGGGCAGTGAACCGGCGATCGTCTGGCTCGCCGCCCTGAGGGCCGCCGACCAGCCGAGCACAATCTTCCATGAGGAGGCCACGCCGGCTCCGTAGAACCCATGCCAGACCGCCTGAGTCACAACACTCGTGTGGCCCGGCAGCGTTCCGTAGGGAAGGCTCTAGGACCCGACCGCGTCTCCCTGGCGGAAAATAGGCAATTTTCACCGATGCCTTGGACATGGCTGCGATCTAGGATGACGCCGGGCCGGTGCTCAAGCCGTGTCTGACTGCACGTTCGCGGAGCGAGCGCATGGACGGCCAGCACTTCGACGAACTGACCAGGGCATTCGCCACCACGTCCCGGCGGCATCTGCTCAAGGCGTTGCTGGGCGTTGCCGCCAGCGGCGTGATGGCGCTGCTGGCTGGCGACGCCGCCACCGGCCGCGAACGGCCACCCCGCTCCACGCGCACCCCGCGCCCCAAGCGATCGCGGCGGCGCGAGGCTTGCCCAGGTGGCTGCGGAGCCTGCGGGTTCTGTGACGAGCTCAACCGGATCTGCCTACCCGATCCAACGCGCTGCGGACCGTGCGCAACCTGCAATGGCGCCACACTGGCGTGCGAGCCACTGCCCGATGAGTCGCCCTGCGGCGGCTGCGGATCGTGCCGCCTTGGGACATGCCGGCCCAACAGCCTGCGCTGCCCGGGCGATTGCCAGCTCTGCGATCCCACAACGCTCACCTGCCGGCCAGCGTCAAACGGCACACCCTGCGGCGATCGGGAGTGTCAGATCTGCATTGACGGCGAGTGCCGCGGCATTTCCTCAGAGCTGTGCGATGAATGCGAAACCTGCGACCCGGCGACCGGCATGTGTGTTCCCCAGCCCGATGGCGCCCGCTGCGGCCTGGAATGCGGTATCTGCCGCAGCGGCACCTGCGTGCCCGCACCGGCCCTTTGCCCTCCCGGCGGCTGCCATGGGTGCCGCGAGGCCGATTTCCTGTGCGTTCCCGTCGGTGATGGAGAAGCGTGCGGGGAGTGTGGGAGCTGTCACGACGGGACGTGCGTCCCTGCGCCCGCCCGGTGCGGCAACCCTTGTCTCGGCTGCAGCGCCGAGACGCTCACCTGCGTGCCAGCAGGCGACGGGGAGGCATGCTCCGGCTGCGGAACCTGCCAGAGCGGCGCCTGCGTGCCGGACGATAGCCGCTGCCCGGTCGGGGAGCGCTGTTGTCCCGATGGGACGTGCCAGCCAGAAAACTGCCCCTGTCCCGGCGCGAGTGCCTTTGCAGCCAACCAGATTTGCTGCCCGCCTGGACAGGAAGCGTGCACGGACGAGTGCTGTGACCCGACCGCGGGTGAGCGGTGCACCTCAGAGGGATGCTGTTCCATCCAGCGCAACGAGTCACCGTGCGGTCCTGGCCTCGATCCCCTGAACGACCTGATCTGTTGCGGCCCCGACGAGACATGCTGTGCCGGCGAGGAGGATTGGTTCTGCTGCCCAGGCGAACCTTTCACCATGCTGACCTGCTGCTTCGGCGGCTGCTGCCCGGAGGGCTGGACCTGCAACGGCGACTGCTTCCATGCCCACGGCCGCGGCTGCTGCCCGCCAGAAGGGCCTGGTTTCGAATGCGGCAATTGCCGGGCGCCTGCGCCGGGACGACGCTGATGAGCGGCGCCTCTTTCCGCCAGCATCAGAGGACGATGCATCCTCTCACCTGGAGGCACCCTGCTCACACCCGCCTCTTGGTCGCGGCCGCGCTGCTCATCTTCCAGCTTGGGATTGGCAACGCGCTTGGAGGGAACGAGATGGATGCGCCCTCCCCGGCTCACGGGCATGCTGCGGTGATCGCCCACGGCGTGGTGCGACTCCCTGAAATGCCGGTCACCTGGCGCGCTGTGCGGCGGGTGGCCCCTCCATTCCCGGATCGCGCGGCTGTGGCGGACCTTAGCCTCGGCTTCATCGTTGCCACCGATATCCCGCTCCTCGTCTGGGCGGGCAACGAGCGATGGCGGCTGGGTACTGGCGAGGCGGTCCTCATTGAAGGCGGTGATGAGCCGAAGGTTGCCAGTCTCCGCGCGGGCGAAGCTGACTATGCCTCGCTCGACCTCGCGCCCGCCGGGGCGGCGGACCGTCCAGCAGACGGCACGCTCATCTTCGCTGGCGAGGAGTTCACCGTGCCAGGACGCGATCGCGACCTCGACCTCGTGCACGATGTTCTGGTAGAGGGTGAAACGGCCTCCCTGAACGGCGGCGACTGGCCCGCCTTGGTGCTCGTGCTGAGCGGCGCGTTGGAGCTTGTTGCCGGCGGCCAACCAATCAACCTCGCGGCCGGTAAGGCCGCCACCGTCACAGGCGAGCTGCGCCTGACGGGCCAGAGCGCATCCACGACGTTCGTCGCCGCGGTCATTGGACCGGAGGTGCTGCCACTCCGCACGCCAGCGCCAACGGCGGGCGTGCCCGCTCCATCCCCAACACCGCCGGCCGGCCCGACACCCGCCGTCCGGCTCACGCCCGCCGGGGCGGCGCGCCCATCGCCCGCGGACCTCGACGGCGATGGCCTGTCAAACGTTGACGAGTATTTCCTTGGGACGAACCACCGCGACGCGGACACGGACGACGATGGCTTCAGCGATGGGGAGGAGGTGACAGCCGGAACCGATCCCAAGAATGCGGGCAGTCACCCCTAAGCGCCGCTAGATTGTCGGGCAAGGTTGCGACGCTCACTGTCATCTTCCCTGACTGAAGAGAGACGCTTTGGCAGGGGCCAGAGCCGAAAGGAGTCTGAGGTGGAATCGAGGGCGATGCATCGTTCGGGCCAGCCATTATCACGACGGCAGGCGCTTCAGGCGGCCGGCGTGGCCGGCGGCATCATGACCGCCAGTGCGCTCTTCGAGCTGGGATCGCTTTGGGGTGGCCGCGCGCTGGCGCAAGAGGAGCCGGGACTCTTCGACGACTACATCCACCATGAGCGCGGATTGCTTGAGAATGGCGATTTCCTGATGCAGCTCGCTGAGGCTGGCTCGGTCGACTTCGCGACCGGCCACGTCTCCATTGATGAGAACCGGCTCGACGAGGTCCTGCGCGCCTTCGTTCCCGGCAGCGCCATTGGCACGATCCGCGCCGGTCTCCTGCGCCATGCCGCCTGGGGTTTGGCCGTCTCCGGCTCGCCCGATGAGCTCGCATCAGGACGCGGTGTGTTCATCCCCTGGTGGCTTGTCGGCTACCTAAGCGAAGAAGGGCGGAAAACCCTACCCATCTACGTGCAGCGCGCCATCCTCGAGGACCTCGGCCTGGTCAAGATTGGCTCCGCGGAGCCGGTCGTCAACTCACCGGAGGAGGTCGCCAAGGTCATACTCGATCGTTTCCCCAACGTCCCTCCTGGCTGGTTCGTAATCCCGGCCGAAGCGCCACCAGAGCCCACGCCAACGGAAACTGTGCCAACCACAATGCTGCCAGACGCCTTGCTTGGTGAATGGACGGGACAAGGCGCTGAGGACAACCTCCCTCCTGGCTGGGGAATCACCATCGCCTTGACTGGAGGCGGTCTCGACGAGGTCGTCGGCAGCGTCAGCGCCACGATCCAGGGGCGCGACTATCGCGGTGACCTCATCCTCCAAGCGCTGGAGGTGGGTTCAGCCACGCTGCTCATCCGCAGTGATGAGCCCTTCCTCGATGGCTCGATGCTGACAATCCAGCCGATTGACGAGGGCTTACTAGGCATCACCTGGGTTGCGCCTGATGGCAGGCTGACCGCGGCAGGCATCCTCCGGCGAACTGGCCTGCCCGCCAAGCGCGCCTTGATTGTCAACGCGATCAAATGCCGGAGCGAGGATCCCGACTGCGAAAATCCCCGGCTTCCCGACGGGCTTCCCGAGCCGGACGGGGAGGCAGCGCCGACTCCTGGACCAGGTCAGCCCACTCAGCCCGGTCCCGTCGCCAAGTCGCTCTGGGACATCATTGTGGAGATCATCGACCAGATTACGAAGCCCGCTCGCGAGAACGCGGTGCTGCGCTGCCTGGGCTCTGGCACCTTTCAGAATTGGTGGGTGGCTCAAGGAGTCTGCTGGGATCCGGCCTGCGCCAAGATGATCATTGACGCGCTGCGTGGCGGCTTCCTCCGGCAGCTCGGCGCCGCCCCAATTGCCGACTGGCTGAAACACCTGGGGCTGGGCGCTGTCTTCGCCACCGCAATCGCTGGCGCCCTGGCGGCTGGCGTGGCCGCGGCGGCGATCCTTGCCACCGCGCTTGAAGTTGCCCTCAGTGTCACTCCGAGCAAGGGAGCGTGCATCGTTTTCTCACTCGTGGCCTGGCTCTTCGGCTTTGTTGGCATCGGTGTCCTGCCGCACTTCTTCTAGTAGGGCGGCATACAGCCATAGTGCTCCCACTGGCGCAGCCTGTTCCGGGTGCTCCCCGAGCGGAGCGCTGGATCTTGCCTTGGAATCGCGAGGCAACAATGCCGCGCCACGCTCTAATCCAACTCTAATCTCCCTCCTCTACCCTCATTCCCGTGATGGGAAATGGCCTTGACCCAAGCGGGCCAAAGGCGAGGGTTGCTCACTGTCGCTCAAGGGATCGCATGGAGGACGATGCATGATCCAGAGATCAACGGTTTCGCCAGCGCAGCACCGGGCGGGAATGGGACTGATCATCGCCGCAGGCGTGGTTCACCTCGTGGAAGCTCCGGAGTATTACAAGGAAGTGAAGTATATCGGGGTGCTCTTCGTCCTTAGCATGATCGGCGCAGTGATTGCGGCCGTTGGAATCCACCGCGATGAGGGTTGGGGGTGGGGAGTTGGCATGCTGGTGGCTGGTGGATCGTTCGTCGCCTATCTGCTCAGCCGCACGGTTGGCCTGCCACAGTTCCGGGAAGCTACCTGGGCGCAGGCACTCGAGCCCATGGGCATCATCAGCTTGCTGATCGAGGGCGCATTTATCTGGCTGGCAGGAAGCGCGCTGGCACTCAAGCCTGTACTCGCTCGCGCCAATTCATCCCCGCAAGATCGCCACGTTTCTCGTGAGAGCAGGAGGAGCGCCTGATGTCGCACCGCCGGGCATTGCTGGTGTCACTTGTCCTCACCGTCTTAGCTGGCGTCGGGATCGTTGTAGCGCGCGACGCCCTCTCGACGAATAACGCGACCTCAGACGAGCCCCTCATTACCGTGCAAACCCTGGAGCTGGTTAGCTCGCCCGATGATCCGGCGGCTGTTGCCAATACGATCCCTGGGGAATGGCCCAGCACTGAACGGCATGCGGATGAGCGTGAGCCGGACGAGCTGTGGGAACGAATCCTTTCTGGCAGCCGTCACGAGCGCGACGACGACCACGAGGGCGAATGGGATCATGATGATTAGCGAGGCTCACCGTGCACGGCAGCGAGAGCGAGCGCGGAAAGCGGCCAGGGCACGCTCGCTCACCGATCCGCTTGGGGCCAAGGGCTTTCGCCGTCCCAGCCAGCGAATCGCGCGGGAAACGCGGGCACGGCGCGGTGTCGTTGCCATCGCGGTCACGGTCTTCCTTGCGTGCTTCGGGCTCATTGCCGCGCATGGGACCGCGCAACCCGGCCAGACTGCCATTCCACCGCAAGCGGCCGAGGTAACGCCGCCCCACACGACGGGTCAAGCAGCAGGACGCAGCACCACGCGCGCGCAGCAACCGCGCACTCACGTGCGAACACGCGCGTCATGAACCGAGCCATCGGACAAACACAATTTCCGGCAATGGGCACGACGATCACGATCATCGGGGTCGAGATCAGCGCGGCTGCTCTGCACGAGGCCCGGACGCTGGCGATCTCCCTTGCGAGCGCGTGGGATGCGCTCTTCAGCCGGTTCCGAGTGGATAGCGAGATCAATCGCCTGAACCGCGCGGCCGGCCAGCCGGTTGCCGTCTCGCCCGTCTTCCTTGAGGTGCTTGAGGAGGCGATTGCTGGCGCCCGCGCGACCGGTGGGCGATTCAACCCGGCCGTGCTGCCCGCGCTGGAAGCAGCCGGCTACGACCGGGATTTCGCCGAGGTGAAGCGCCACGCGCCACGCGCGGCCGCCGAGTCAGACGGATATCACGCCTGCGGTGATTGGGAGGATATCGTCATTGACCGCGCTCGGGGAACAGTCTGCTTGCCTCCCGGCATGCGGCTCGACTTCGGCGGGATCGCCAAGGGGATCTTTGTTGACCGGCTCGCCTCGCTCCTCAGTGCTTGGCCTGGCGGGTGCGTTGACGCCGGAGGCGATGTGCGCGTCTGGGGTCTGCCCCCAGACGGTCCTCACTGGCGGGTAGGGATCGAGGATCCCGCTTGGCCAGGCAAGGACCTGCTAGTGGCGCAGGTGCTCCGGCGTGAGGCCGCCGGAATTGCCACCTCCGGCTCCTATCGCCGGCGGTGGTGGTCTGGCGACCGGATCGCGCATCACCTGATTGACCCCGCTACCGGTCAGCCACTCACCGGCCCGATCCTGGCCGCAACGGTCTTTGCTCCGTCGGTTGCGCGAGCCGAGGTTATCACGAAGTCTCTCCTTGTGGCGGCCTCCCGCGGTGAGCCGCTGTCACAGCCTGGATGCACGCTGGCGGTGCTGGTCGCCTCGGATGGAACGTGGACAGTCGTTGCAGGAGATGACGTTGATGCGGTGGCGCTTGCCGAGGTCCGTGACCACTGTCCGCCGGCCTGAGCCGGCGCGTGGCTACACGGTGGCGATCTTGTGCGGCTCCAGCATACTGATGGTGGCGCTCGTCATCGTCTCGGCCCTGACCGGCGTCTCGCTGAGCCCGTGGACCTGGTATCTCACGCGCGCCTCTGGCTTTGCGCTCTACGTCCTGGTGTGGCTTGCTACGGTGCTCGGCCTGGGCCTGACCACGACGCTCCTTGATCGCTTCGGCGGGCGGGCGGTCCTCTTTAGCATCCATGCGTATGCGACTGAGCTCTCTTACGGGTTCCTGGCTTTGCATTTGCTGACGCTGGCAGCCGACCAGACGGTACCGTTTGGTTTCGCGAATCTGGTAGTGCCGTTTGGTTCGCCCTGGCGGGAGCCGTGGACCGGCCTGGGGGTGCTCGCTGCGGAGCTGCTAGTCCTCATTGGCGCGAGTTTTGCCATACGCTGGCTGATCGGCTTCCGTGGCTGGCGCCTACTGCACTGGCTCACCTTCCCGCTTTATGGGCTAGCGCTCGCGCATGGCCTTGGATCTGGTACTGACCGGAACGAGGGGTGGGCTCAAGGGATCTACCTGGTTACGGCGCTCTGCGTTGTCTGGCTGGCTAGCTACCGCGCGCTTCGCCAGGGCGCTCGCGTGATTCTGCCTCAGCCACCGGCCCAGCCAGCCCCGTTCGATCGCCTGGCGCCACCGGCCATTGCATCCAAGACACGCCGGCCCGATTCGGGTCCGCAGCCGCATTGGCAGGCGCGATGACAACCGTGCGATGATGTCCATAGTGAGGAGTATGATGAGCCGCTCCCGCTGGGTAATGCCTCGCAGATGCGTGTCTTGCTGATCGAAGACGACCACCGCCTTGCCCGCATCATTGCCCGGGTCCTGGAGCAAGAACGCTTCGACGTCGATCTCGCCACAGACGGAGAGACGGGCCTTGATCTGGCCCTGTCCGGAGCTTACGACGTTTTGATCGTGGACCGCATGCTGCCGGAACGGGACGGCATCGCCGTGATCAAGGCGCTCCGGGCCGAGCGGGTGTCAACACCGGCGCTGATGCTGACCGCGCGCAGTGAGCTCCCTGAGCGCGTCGAGGGGCTCGATGCCGGCGCCGATGACTATCTCGGGAAGCCGTTTGCGTTCGAGGAGCTCCTCGCACGGTTGCGTGCCCTCGGTCGCCGGGCAGAACGCCCGTTGCTGCCCGACGTTGTGGTCATCGGTGAGGTCACGATTGACTTCACCGCCCACGCCGTGCAGCGGGCCGGTCAGCCCGTTGAGCTCTCGCCGCGCGAGTATGCCCTGCTGGAGCTGCTGGTCCGCAATCGGGGACGGGTGCTGAGCCGGGATCAGCTTCTTGAGCGGGTCTGGGGATACGAGGCAGAGCCCCAGGGGAACGTGGTTGATCTGTATATCCATTATCTGCGCCGCAAGCTTGACGCGAACGGAAGCGATCGCGACTCGCTCATTCGCACCGTGCGTGGCGCGGGCTACATGATCCCGTAGGCTGGCGATACGACCGTGTTTGCTTCGATTGGACGCAGACTCGCCTTGCTCAACGCCGCGATCGTCGTTCTCGTGATCGCGCTCGTTGGGGGAAGCATCTACCTGCTGCTCCAGCACGTCTTAACGCGGGAGGAGGATCGCTCCCTCGTAGCGCGGGCTCAAGCGGCGGAGCTGATCTGGTCAGATCTTTTCCGGAGCGGTCAGCCCAGCGTGGCGTTCACTGCTGTGGCGACTGTCCCGCCCAATGACGATGGTCACCAGGAAGAAGAGGAGCACGAGCGCAAGCGAGAGCGCGAGGATAGCGAAGCGCATGAGGCGCTGCGCGGTGGGGACACATTGCTCTTTGCATTTGACGCCTCCGGCCGGCTCCTGGCCAATGCCCCCGGCATCCCGATTCCTGGCCTGCCACTCGATTCCGCGGTTGCAGCCGCGCTCCGTGGCCGTGCCGATACACGCACGGTTCATCTGTCTGGAGAGTTCGTCCGGATCTACACCGCGCCAGTCGTCATTGATGGCAAGATTGCCGGCGCGATTCAGGCAGCCCGTGGCCAGGCACGCCACGCCGCTGAGCTGCGCCACGTTGGCCTGGTGAGCGTGATCGGCATCGGCATCGGTGGTGTCATTGCCGTGCCGGCAGGGCTGTTTCTCGCACGCCGCGCGATGCGGCCGATTGATGCGGCCTTCGCCCGCCAGCGCGCCTTCGTTGCCGACGCCTCACACGAGCTGCGCGCGCCACTGACGCTGGTGCGCGCTAACGCCGAGCTGGTGTCACGCCTTCCCGATGCGTCGCCCGCTGTGCGCGAGGAGATTACAAACATGCTGCAGGAACTCGACGGTATGAGCCGGCTGATTGACGATCTCCTGCTCTTAGCACGGCTGGACGACGCCAAGCTGACCATCGAGCATCAGCCACTTGATCTCTCGGCGACGATCCAACCGGTTGTCGCGTCCATGGAGGAGGCAGCCCGAGCCGGAGGACTTGCGCTGAGCTTCAGGGTTGAGCGGCCGGTCACTGTCTCCGGCGACGCGGCGCGCATCCGGCAGGTGGTGCGCAATCTGCTTGAGAACGCCATCCGGTACACCCCAGCCGGTGGCACGGTCGAGGTCGTGGTCAGCCAGCACCACGGGCACGGGCTGGTCCAGGTGCGTGATACCGGCATTGGCATCGCTCCAGAGGATCAGGCGCGCGTCTTTGACCGCTTCTTCCGAGCCGACCGAGCCCGCACCCGCGCCAGCGGCGGTACCGGGCTCGGATTAGCAATTGCTCGCGCGCTCGTGCACGCCCACGGCGGGGATATCGGCTTGGAGAGCGAGCCAGGCCGCGGCACAACCGTTTGGTTTACCCTTCCCGCTGCCAGCCCCCAGCCACGGTAAGGGAGCGGGGATCGGGAATGAAGACCGATGCCGCCCTCTTGAAATCCCGATGCCCGGCCACGGCTGCCTTCTCCCGCGTCAGCGCGTTACGCCAAAGCGGTTGTAGCTCACTAGCTCAGCGAGGGACTTCCGACCGCCGAGAACCGGAGTGGGGCGGTGATCTTTGGCCGAAAGCGGGTAGCCAAGCGCTACCACCGAATGCGCTGCCCGTTCCGGTGGAATCCCGAGGATCTCCTTGGCAGCAGCTTCCTGATCTTCATTGCCAAACCAAGCCGTGCCACCACCCAAACCGAAGATGTGCGCGCCGATCAGGAGGCGCTCGGTCACGCGGCCTTCATCGAACGCCTCGGTGATTGGGCTCTCGCCGTTGAGCACAATGGCAAGAGCCAGCGGCGCACCGGCCACCCAATTGATTGGCGGGCGCAACTGGCTGATCTGCTGCAAGATCGCTTTGTCGTCGATCACGATGAAGTGCCACGGCTGCGAGTTGCGCGAGCTCCCAGTCCAGCGAGCGATCTCGAGCAGCTCTTGCAACACATCTGGCGGAACGGGGTCCGGACGGAATTGCCGGATCTGCCGCACGTTGCGGATCTCCGCCGCAATGGTTTTGGCATCAGCACGGTGATTGATCATCGCTTCCCCTCCTGCTGACTGGCAGCAGCGCTGGCCTCCCGCCGGGGCATGAGCACGCCGGTTGTGCGGATGAACAAATCATCCCAGCCGAACGCTACGCCGAGTGCGCCGCTTGCGCTGACCGCAAGCGTAGCCTATACTGTCACCATTGAGTAGTTATTCATGAATGAGATGATGCGTCGCTGCAGGAGATGACACCGGTGGCCAGGCCACGCAAAATCGATCAGTTGATGACCGGCGCCGATCTCGCGTGCGACGACCGCGTTGTCCATGTTGACGCGGTCCGCGCGGCGCGCGCCGCCCTGCCCGCTGGTCCAACCCTAGCCGGGCTTGCCGATCTCTTCGCGGCGCTGGGTGATCCGACCCGGCTGCGCATCATCGCTGCGCTGGCCGGCCGGGAGCTGTGCGTGTGCGACTTGGCCGCCACTATCGGCCAGACAGAATCGGCGGTCTCGCATCACCTGCGGACGTTACGCGCATTGGGCCTGGTGCGCTCCCGCCGAGAAGGCCGCCTGGTCTATTACGCCCTCGATGATGAGCATGTTGCGGTGCTGTACCGTCACGCTGCCGATCATGTCGTGCATCGCGAGGAGGAGGGCCTCCGGTGAGCGAGCGCGATGCCGTGATCACGCTGGCGGAGTCGCGCCAGGCCCGTTGCCGTCTCGATGTGACAGGGCTTGATTGTGCGGATTGCGCACAGACGCTTGCCTCCTCCCTTTCGGCACTTGATGGGGTACAGGCTGCACGCATCCGCTTCCCCGAGAGTGTCGCCGAGATCGCCTATGACCCTGAGCTGATCCAGCAGAGCGCGCTTATCGAGCGGGTGCGCGCCCTTGGGTACGATGTCCATGATGCCGGGCGGCGATGGGTTTTCGATGTCCAAGGGATGGATTGCCAGGATTGCGCCAAGACGGTCGAGGCCGGGGTGCGTCGCCTGCCGGGTGTCCTCGAGGCGGTCGTCAATCTCCCGGCCGGCACGCTGACTGTCACCCCTGATGGAGGCGACATCTCGCCTGAGACGATTCTTTCCGTGGTCTCCCAAGCCGGGTACACGGCGAGGCTGCAGGAAGCGGACTCCCCGCCGATCACCGCGTGGTGGCGCCGCCGGCGGGTTGCCGAAATTGCGGCCGCGGCAGCGTTGTGGTGCCTTGGTCTGGTTCTGGAGCGCGCCGGCACTGGCGCATTCGCTGTCGCGCCATTTCTGGCGGCTATGGCGATCGCCGGTTATCCAGTAGCTCGCGCCGCTTGGTTTGCCATACGAACACGCCGGGCGGACATGAACGTGCTGATGACGCTGGCGGCCGCCGGCGCAATGGCCATCGGGAAATGGGAAGAGGCGAGCTCCGTCCTGGTCCTGTTCGCGCTCGGGCTCACCCTGCAAGCACTCACTGTTGACCGCACGCGCCGGGCGATCCAAGCGCTCATGCAGCTTGCGCCGGCGGACGCCAGAGTGCGGCGCGATGGCCAGGAACGAACCGTGCCGGTCGCGTCCATCGCGGTTGGCGACGTTGTCATCGTCCGCCCAGGCGAGCGGGTGCCGGTTGATGGCGTCGTGATTCGCGGGCGATCAGCCGTCGACCAATCGCCGATTACGGGAGAATCACTGCCGGTTGAGGTCGGCCCGGAGAGCAGAGTGTTCGCCGGCAGCATCAATGGCGATGGCCTGCTGGAGATCCGGACGGCGACGCCCGCAAGCGATACGATGCTGGCTCGGATCATCCACCTTGTCGAAGAGGCGCAAGCTTCGCGGGCTCCGGCCCAGGCGTTCGTTGACCGGTTTGCGGCCGTCTATACCCCGGTGGTCGTCGGCGTGGCTGTGCTCCTGGCAACGGCTGTGCCGCTCGTTGCCGGCGACTTCAGGGAGTGGTTCTTCCGGGCACTCGTGCTGCTGGTCGTTGCCTGCCCCTGCGCGCTAGTCATTTCGACGCCGGTGGCCCTCGTCTCAGCGATCGGCTCCGCCTCACGCCGCGGCGTGCTCTTCAAGGGCGGCCTGGCGATCGAGTCCCTAGCGCGCGTGCGCACCCTGGTCGTTGACAAAACCGGGACGCTGACCGCTGGCCGGCCAGTCGTTACCGATATTGTTCCGCTCGATGAGCGTGATCCGAGCGAGATTCTTGCGCGCGCCGCAGCCGTGGAAAGCGCCTCGACCCATCCGGTCGCGCAGGGCATCGTCCGTGCGGCGCGGGAGCGTGGCCTGGTGATCCCGCCGGTGGTTGATGCTCAAGGGATCCCCGGTCAGGGGGCGCGCGGCATCGTCGCTGGAGCGGACGTCGTGGTCGGTGGTCCCCGGCTGTTTGCTCCGCTGCCGCAGGATATTCAGGCGATCATTGAGCGCCTCGTCACCGAGGGCAAGACGGTTGTCCTTATCGCCAGGAATCGGATGATCGAGGGTGTGATCGCCGCGGCCGACGCGCCACGCCCGGCAGCAGCGCGGGCGCTTGCCGCCGTCCATGCGCTCGGACTACGCACGGTGATGCTGACCGGCGACCATCGCACGGCGGCGGAGCGGATTGCCGCGCAGGTTGGAGTCGATGATGTTCGTGCAGACCTGCTGCCGGGTGAGAAGCGCGATGCCGTGGTGGCGCTGGAGCGGGAAGGGCCGGTCGCTATGATCGGTGATGGGGTCAACGATGCGCCGGCGCTAGCGGCTGCCAGCGTAGGAATCGCGATGGGCGCGGCGGGCACCGGCGTGGCCATCGAAGCAGCCGATGTCGTGCTGATGGGCGATGATCTGGCTCAGGTGCCGGTCGCTGTCCACCTGGCCCGCAAGACCATGGCGATCATTCGCCAGAACATCACGGCCTCGCTCGTCATCAAGGCGGTGTTCCTTGGCCTGACGCTCCTCGGAGCAACCAACCTCTGGCTGGCGGTGCTCGCAGATGAGGGAACGTCGCTGCTGGTGACAGCAAATGCCCTGCGCCTGCTGCGCTTGCCCACGCCGTCCCCAGCGCTCCATGCACCGGCACCCGCACTCGCCGCGCAACCCAGTCCTTCGCTTCGCTCAGGACAGGCTCGTTGAGACCGTCGGCTCAAGAGACCCGTCCCGAAGGCCGGGACGAGTCCCTGCCGGGTGGCTCGACAATCCGGGTTGTCTCCAGATCGAAGGCGAGAATTTGCTCGAGCGCAGCGAGGTCAACACGCTCTTCACGCGCGAGCTTCTCGGCAAACGCGCGGGCCGCGCGCTCGATCGCCGGCAGCTCGAACGACTCAGTGTGCCGTGCCATCGCCTCGGTGCCGGCGATGCCGCGGCTGATGACGTGCAAATACGTTTCCAGCACGCCTTCTGCCGGCTCCAGAATGTGTTCGAGGAGAAGCGGCGCCGCGGCTTGTTTCCTCTCGTCCTCCATGACCGCCAGTGCTGCCGCGGCGTGGTCGCAGATCCGTATCGCGAGCTCGTGCGAGCTGGCGTGCTGCACCTGCCCAGCCAACGCGCGCAGCGCCGCCGTCTTTGCAATACTGGCTTCATACGCCAATCTCGCCCGCTCACCGGATTGATCGCCTGGATACCGGTCACCTTTGGTTCGCGCGCGGAGCGCGGCAATCACGGCGAAGGCGAGGAGACCCAGCAGCACGGCAAGCCACCAGGCAGCACCCGCGGCCCAGGCCAGCGCCGCAATCACGAGTGCTCCCACGGCCGCTGGCCATCCTGCCGAGCTCCAGAGATTGCGCAGATTCATTGCATACGTTCCTTGAGTGCGGCCCCATCGCCGCTCGAGCGGACCAGCGGTATGATTCCTGCATATCCTCGAAGTCGTCAAGCTCAGCGCTGACGAACAGACGGAGCGTACCGGCTTAGACCGTGCGGTTCCGCAGGCACAAGCGTGGAGGCACATGAATGAGCACCGAGCAGAGAACCGTCGAACATGCGCCGGGCGGGCTGGATCTGCAAGAAATGTATCCAGAATTGACGCAGGATGAGCTTGCTCATCTCCCGATCCTCCGGCCAGGCGCCACATTGGAAGCCGGTGGCGTGTACTTCGACCTGAACGCGCCGGAGCGCGGGCCATTCAAGGCGCTGGCCGGTCAGCAAGCTGGCTCGGGCAACCGGTATGTCGCCCAGCGTGATCTTGATCCCGATCTTTGGCGGCGGATCGTGGAGCATTACAGCAGTGCGGCGTCCGCACCGGAGTCTGAGACTCCGGCCGCGCCAGCATCCCTCGAAGCGCCGTATGAACAAGAGCTGTGAGGCATGGCTGGGTCCGCAAGCGGTTGGCGGAGATCATGAGCCATCCGGGACGCCACGTCTGATACGCGTGTTCACGGGGCTGGCCCACATGAGCAGGTCTCGCTTCCCACGCTGATCGGGATGATTCACGGAGTCCTGGCAATGGCTTCGCGCAGGGCTAAAGCTACCGCGCGAGAAGCCACGAATCATGATAGACCGGCTCTACTGGTCGTTGCCCAGTCTGCTGTGAGTGAGTCTCTCATGCATGATTCAGGACACAGCGCGGTGCAGAAGCCATGCACCGCTCCAGCAACCGCGCCTGGCGTTTTCCCGTTCGCCAAGCGCGGGGTGAAGGGAGGGCGCGGCGGGGACCTCTCCTCGCCACAGCGCGTGAGAGGCGGGCTCCGGCTCCACCGGATCCTCCCATGATCGCGCAAGCCCCGAAGTAGCTCCGGTCAGTCACTCTGATCCACCTGCGAGGCGGCGCGGTGCGATTGAAGTGCCCGATCCAGCGCGTCACGGTTGAAATCAACGATGATGGTGCCGTTGATATCGAACGTGGGCACGGTGCGGTAACCGCCGCTCCACTGCTCGACGAGCATCGCGGCCCCGGGAGTCTCCTCGATGTTGATCTCTTCATAGGCGATGCCGAGCCGCCCCAAGTAACGCTTGGCTGCATGGCAATCCGGGCACCAGGACGTGGTGTACATCACGACGCGCGGGCGCTGCGGCGAGGTCATGATAGGCTCAGGCACCGCTGGCGCAGCGGCGCTGTCAATGACCGCGAGCGGCGTGTACGTGGATGTCTCCTGAGTGGCTAGGGATTGCCCATCGCCCCAGTCTGTCCACCGCTCCCCCGTAAGGAATTCTTCGGCGTCCAGCGCGGCCATCGCCCCGGTGGCAGCCGCGGTGATCGCTTGCCGGTACCGGCGATCCGCGACGTCGCCGGCAGCAAAGACGCCGGGGATGCTCGTTTGCGTATGGCGGTGGGTGATCAGGTACCCGTCGCCATCAAGCTCAAGCTGCCCCCGGAACAACTCGGTGTTCGGCCGGTGACCAATCGCAACGAAGAGGCCCTGAAGCGGGAGCACCGACTCTTCGCCAGTCTTGGTGTCGCGCAGGCGGACGCCTTCGACGCGCCGGTCGCCCAAGATCTCAACGACTTCCTTGTTCAGTGCCCACTGGATGGCCGGGTGAGCGCGGGCACGATCTTGCATGATCTTCGAGGCGCGCAACTGGTCCCGGCGATGGATCACCGTCACCGCCGATGCGTGACGAGCGAGGTAGAGCGCCTCCTCCAGCGCGCTGTCGCCGCCTCCGACGACGCCGACCGCCTCGCCGCGAAAGAAGAACCCGTCGCAGGTGGCGCACGATGAAACCCCACGCCCGCGCAAGCGCGCTTCGGAGGGCAGACCCAGCCAGAGCGGCGAAGCGCCTGTCGCCACGATGACCGAGCGCCCGGCATACTGCTCTTCACCATCGCTGGTCGCAGCGATGACGACAAAGGGTCGTTGGGAGAACTCGACCCGGGTGACATCAGCCTCGATGGTCACGACCCCAAACCGGAGCGCCTGGCGCTTCATGCGCTCCATCAGGTCTGGACCAATGACGCCCTCATCGAAGCCTGGAAAATTCTCCACCTCCGTGGTCATCATGAGTTGCCCACCAGGCAGACCGTTCCTCCCGGAACCGGTAAACACCACGGTGCGGAGATTGGCGCGGGCGGCGTAGATCGCGGCTGTCCAGCCGGCTGGCCCGGAGCCAATGATGAGCACGTCGGCCGGAGCGCTGAAGGGTTGCCCTGTCATCCGTTTGCGTACCTCATTGCCTGTACACCCAGAAACCTATCAATGTGATAGCAGCTTTCAAAAGTATAGCCCCGAAGCCACATTGGAGCAACCGTCTGCCGGCTCGCGTGACGCAGGACGCAAGCTCTGGAGTGCAGCGCTCAGATCGCCGGTCCTCCGCCTGTCCGAGCAACCCGCTCCTGCCTCTCGTGCAACGCGGCCATGCTCCAGATGAGTCTCTGGCCAAGCCACACGGAGTCCGGACCGGCGCGTGCCGTGCAGCCCGCCCCACATCCGCCAGATCTGGTGAATCATCCGGGAGGGATGACGCTGTATTCGCCGCGGATCTTCTGGTCTTTGGCCCGTACCATCTCCGCCATGCGCTCTTGAAAGCGCTCCATCGCCTGCCGGAGCTGGTCATCGGCAGTGGCCAGAATGCGCACGGCCAGGAGCCCCGCGTTCCGGGCGTTGCCGATTGCGACCGTGGCGACGGGTACCCCCGATGGCATTTGGACGATAGAGAGGAGGGCGTCCACGCCAGCAAGGTGGGTGACCGGAACAGGTACGCCGATCACTGGCAGTGGCGTGGCCGAGGCGAGCATACCCGGCAGGTGAGCCGCTCCGCCCGCGCCAGCGATGATGACGCGAAGCCCACGCCCGGCCGCGGCCCGCGCATACGCCAGCATCTCATCTGGAGTGCGGTGTGCCGAGAGAATTCGTACTTCACACGGAACACCGAACTCGCGTAGGGTGTCGATAGCGGCTTGCATGGTGGGCAGATCCGAGTCGCTGCCCATGACGACGCCAACCAGTGGAGCGTGCTGGACGGTCGTCATGCGCGCACCCCTTGTGGCACGGGGGCGCCAAGGAGAGCGGCCGCGCGCTGAGCCCGCTCCCGGACATCTTCGATATCCTCACCACAGACGGTCACATGACCCAGCTTGCGCCCGGGCCGTGGCGTTTTGCCGTAGAGGTGCACATGCACGCCGGGAATGGCCAGAGCCGCCGGCAGCGCCTGGCGCGGATCGTCGCCAGCGGCATTGCCGAGGATATTCACCGTCGCTACCGCGGGCGCGGTGAGTGATGCTTGCCCCAGAGGCCAGTCCAGGATCGCGCGAAGGTGCTGCTCGAATTGCGATGTCACGCAGCCTTCAATCGTATAGTGGCCGGAGTTGTGCGGGCGCGTCGCAATCTCATTGATCAGAAGCGTGCCATCGCTGACGAAGCACTCGACGGCGAGGATGCCGACCACCCCCGCCGCCGAGGCGATCGCCTCTGCCAGGCGCGCTGCTTCGCCGGCCAGCGATGCCGGTACCTGGGCGGGAGCCAGAATCTCCCGGCACATGCCGTTGATCTGGACGGTTTCGACGAGGGGATACGTAACCATCTCTCCGCCCGGACGCCGCCCAACCAGAATGGCGACTTCCCGCTCGATCGGGATCCAGCGCTCAGCAACCGGCTCGATACCTGCCGAGAGGAGCGAGGCGGCGAGGGCCACTGCCTCATCAGCACTGTTCACGACCCAGACGCCGCGTCCATCGTAGCCACCGCGCGCGGCTTTGACGACGACTGGCCAGCCCCATGTGTCGCCATATCCAACGAGCTGCTCGGGCTGCTCGATGATGGCAAATGGCGGCACCGGCAGCGACAAGGCAGCGAAGGTCTCTCGCTGGCGCCGCTTATCCTGGGCGAGCGCCATCACCGAAGCAGATGGGCGGAGGACCAATCCCCGGCGCTCTAGCTCTGCCAGCACAGCGTAGGGCACGAGCTCATGATCGAACGTCACGACATCACACGACTCTGCAAATGTGGAGATGGCTGCTGCGTCGTCGGGATCTCCAAGCATCACATCGGCTGCCACGCGCGCGGCCCCATCATCCGGGCGAGCCGCGAGCAGCCGCACGTGCACATCAAGGGGAATCGCTGCTTGTACGGTCATGCGCGCGAGTTGTCCGGCGCCAACAATGCCGACCTGTGCGCGCGGCAGGGAGCCATTCGTCGTCTTCATGTGCGGGAGGATACCAAGTCAGTCGCTCTCACGGCCAGATTAACGGTGATTTCATGGTCCGCGACCGCAGCGGTGATAGCGTTGACATGGCAGCCACATAGGCGCCCGCCTGCATGGTGGTACCCTGTACATACAGGCATGGAATTTGCATAGTAGTTCGTACATGGCCTGATACGCTTTTGTCACGTCTGGCGGCCTGTGTAGACCGATTTTGTATTGCGTAGCGTGGCAAAGTGTTTGCTGCCACAAGCGCATCCTGGATTCGTGCCGGTTGCACAAGGCGAGCAGGGTACGACGATGAACGCAAACCAACCATTAGGATCTCTCGCACACGTGGTGATTGAGCAATTCGGGGAGCGAGCCCGGCATGCGGTCGGACGAGTCGCCGAGCGTCGCACGCGCGCATCCAAGGCTGTGGGCGGCCGGCCGGTGGACTGGCGGCTGTTTACGGAGCAAGAGCTTGCCTACCAGCCGCTTCGCCCAGGGAATTGGGTAACGATTGGCTTGATTCGGGATGGCAACGAGACGACACTCATCGAGTTCAATCTTGGCACGTGGGAAATCCGGGAGCTTCGGGATACAGAGCCGCTGCCGCTCATCACGCCGCCATCGCTGACCGTCGAATCATCGCTGAGCTGAGTCGCCCCTCGCTTTACGCTGCAGCTCGAACAGCTTGGTGATCGCCTCCAGCGGAGACAGTGCCTCGATATCAAGCGCCTTGAGCTCCTCAAGGACAGGATCTGGCTGGCCGAAGAAGGTCAATTGCAGCACCGGCTCGCTGCTGGCCGGAGCGCGCATCGCAGCGCGGCGGCCGGCCTTGTTATCGTGTCCGTGCCGCTCGAGCTCAGCCAGGATTTCCCCCGCCCGGCGCACGATCGCTCGGGGAATGCCCGCAAGCTGGGCCACATGGAGACCATAGGAGCGATCGGCGCCGCCTGGGACGACGTGCCGGAGAAAGACGACGCGGTCGCCTTCCTCTAAGACGTCCATGCGATAGCAGCGGACGCGTGGCAGCACGTGCTCAAGCTCGGTGAGCTCATGGTAATGGGTGGCAAAGAGGGTCTTGCAACCAAGACGCGGTGAGTTGTGGAGGTACTCGACAATCGCCCGGGCGATGGCCAGGCCGTCGTAGGTGCTCGTCCCACGTCCGATTTCATCAAGCACAACCAGACTGCGCTTGGTCGCATGATGAAGGATGTTCGCGGTCTCAAGCATCTCGACCATGAAGGTGCTTTGCCCGGTGGCAATGTCGTCCTGAGCGCCGATCCGGGTGAAGATACGATCGACAAGCCCGATGCGCGCCCGCTCAGCGGGAACAAATGAGCCGATCTGGGCGAGCAGCACGATGAGCGCGACCTGCCTGAGCCATGAGCTCTTGCCAGCCATATTGGGGCCCGTCAGGATCACGATTTGTGCCTCATCGGTGTCCAGGTGCGCATCGTTAGGCACGTATTCGCCGCGCCCCATGACGGCTTCAAGGGTGGGGTGCCGCCCGGCAACAATCGAGATGACGCCGCTTTCATCCAGCTCCGGGCGGACGTAGTTACGCTGGACAGCAACGTCGGCCAGCGTGGAGACGACGTCAAGGTAGGCGACAGCCCTGGCCGCTTCAAGGAGCCGGTTCGCCGCTCCAGCGACCTGCGTCGCGATGCGCTTGAACACATCGGCCTCGATCTCAGCCAGTGTGTCCTGGGCAGTCAGGACAACCGTTTCGTACTCTTTCAGTTGTGGGGTGAAGTATCTGGTCGCGTTCGCCAGGCTCTGCTTAGGGATGTAGTCTGGTGGCAAGACCGAGCCATTGCTGCCCGCGGCAGATCGCTCGCGCTCAGCGGCGGCCAGCGCGGCTGCCGTGATCTCCAGGTAGTAGCCAAAGACCTTGTTATAGCCAACTTTCAAGCTCTTGATGCCGGTGCGTTCTCGCTCCGTCCGCTCCAGGTTGGCAATCCATTCTCGCGCTTCTCGCGCTCGCTCGCGGTGGCCGTCAAGCTCCGGCGCAAACCCTGGCCGGATGGCGCCACCCTTACCCAGCGTTGCTGGCGGGTCATCAACGATGCCTGCCGTCAAAAGGCTGTGGACGTCGGAGCAATCGGGAATGCGAGGGGCGCCGGGTGTGACGCCCGCAGCGGCGGCGACGGCCGGCAGCGCCGCTAGCGATTGCCTGAGGTGCCCCAAGTCGCGCGGCGTCGCAATACCGGCGATCACCCGGTTTGTCAGCCGCTCGATATCGCCCACTTGGGCGAGTGCGCGCCGCACCTGAGAGCGCGCAAGCGCGTCGGTGAAAAAGCGCTCGACACCATCCTGCCGCAGTCGAAGCTCTGCGATATCTAGGAGAGGCTGACCGATCCAGCGGCGCAGCAACCGGGCGCCCATCGGCGTCTTGGTCTGATCCAGGACGGCGATCAGACTGTGGCGACGCTCGCCCCTGGCGCTCTCGGTAAGCTCCAGATTCCGCCGGGTTTGGGCATCCAGGGTCATGAAGTGATCGACTGAGTAGGTGACGAGACTGGTAATCTGCTGAAGACCGGCAAGCTGGGTCTCGGACAAATAGTGGAGGAGGGCGCCGGCAGCCTGGATTGCCAGGGGCTTTCCCGCGCAGCCAAAGCCATCGAGCGCCTCCACGCCGAAATGGCGGAGCAGGCATTCTTCGGCTCGGTCCAGCCGCCACTTCCACGGATCAAGTACCGAGCGAGCGGTGCCTTCCGGTAGCCAGGCGGCGCTGAGCGGCTCCTGATCTGCCGGAACTTTGCTAGCGCCGCCGGGAAGCACAACCTCGGCCGGCTTCAAACGGAGCAATTCCCGGCCCACCGCCGCGAGCACTTCGTCAGGTGAAGGGGCAGCAATCTCGGTGGTCATGAATTCACCGGTCGAGACATCGGCCGCGGCCAGGCCGGCACGGCTCCCGTCGAGGATCACCGCGGCGATGTAATTGTTCGAGCGCGCATCGAGCATGGACGGCTCAAGGACGGTGCCGGGTGTTACGACCCTGGTGACATCGCGCTCGACGATCCCACGCCCCTTGGACACCTCGCCGATCTGCTCGCAGATCGCAACCTTGTATCCAGCGGCGATGAGCTTGGCGATATAGCCCTCGGCTGCATGATGCGGGATGCCCGCCATCGGAAGCCGCTGCCCTTTCCCCATCTCGCGGCTGGTCAGCACGATGTCGAGCACCTCAGCGGCGATCTCCGCATCCCGCTCGAAGGTCTCATAGAAGTCGCCAAGGCGGAAGAGCAAGATGGTGTCTGGAAACCGCGCTTTGATCTGGAGGTATTGCCGGCGCAAGGGGACGATGTGGCTGCCGCGGAGTGCGCGCTCGTCGCTCTGTGCCTCGTTGATCGCTGCCGTCACAGTACCTCGATCCTCGTCCTTCGTGATGGAATGGCGCTTCATCGGGGCGTCGTCAACCACGAGATTGCGGGCGCGAGTAGACTACGGCAGATCGCTTCCGCGAGGCAAGCGGCAGGTGGCTCCATGTGCCGGACAATGATGATGGGAGAAGGGATAGGGCTCGCATGGCGAAATTCGTAGCGTTGCTGACGTTTGGACCAGATCGGAATCTGCGGCTTGCGGTGCGGCCACGCCACCGGGAGTATCTCACGTCACTCCTGCAGCAAGGTAAACTCCTCGCCTCCGGGCCATTTGCGGATGACCAGGGTGCACTGTTGATCTACGAGGCGGGGAGCCGGGAGGAAGCGCAACGGCTGTTGGATGCGGATCCCTACACGGAAGCTGGTGTGCTCGCCGGCGCCGAGCTGCGGGAGTGGGTTCAGGTTCTACCCCCTCAGGCCTAATGCTGTCACCTTAGGACTTTTCGGCGGGGATGACGGCTTGATCATCCCCGCCGCGTCATGGTGCGTATGAAAAGGAGACGCGCGAGCGATCCGACAAAACACCTACGTGAAGTTCCTTGGGGAGGGTCGGAGGGAATCCGTAAAAACACCGATGCGCGCCTGGACGTTTCCGGGCAGGATGAGAGCGATGAGAGGACACGAGCGGACGTGGGCCACTGGAAGGAGCGAGGATAAGGAGCGCACGCCATGACTGCCCGAACGTTTCTGGCGCCAGGGCAACGGTATACCGATGTGACCGCCGATCCCTGGCGATTGGAGCATCAATTGACCATCGTCTCGATCGAGGAGCAACCGGATTCGCACCCTGCAGTGATTTACCGGTCGTTCAATGGCGACGACGAAGTTGCGATGGCCGATCAGTTTGAGGCCGCAATTCTCAATGGATTGATCGTCCCGGTCGTTGGTGTTGGCACCATAGCCGTTTGCTAGCGAGACCAACCAACAAGCACCTGGTAGCAGGCGTATACCCGGCCAGGTGCTTGCTGGTCCCCGTCCCGCACGGACTACTCTTGGATCACCAAAAACTGCGCGGCGACCCAACCACTATCGCCAGTGGCCGGGTTTTGCACTGGCAACCAGTCCTCTCTGGCCGCCCCGGTCACCGTCACCACCGTTCCCGCCGGGAGCACCGCGACGATCGCGGCACCGGCCGACGGCTCCGCCCGCAGGTTGACATCGTCGGTCGTAACCACCTTCGTTCCCTTCGTCGCGGCGATCGTTTCCACGGTGCACAAGCCACGGCCCAGGAAGAGATACACCAGGGTCGAGTTATTGCTGCCTCGCAGCCAGGCGATGCCACTGAAATCAGAGCTGTTTCGCTCGCGCAAGCCTACGGTCAGATCGTTATCGGTCCGGAGACCGCCAATCTCCCCGCAGGCGATGACCGTTTCAGCATCGTCATTCGAGCGGATCATGACCGCGTGCACGCGGTCCACCAGATCATCAAGCCGGACGCGGACGGTGGTCACGCTTTGGGCCACCGGCGCCGCGGTCGGTGCTCCTGCTGGCTGTTGCGTACCGGCAACGTCGAGCAGCGAGTAGGTTGTCGAGAGATCAGGGTTCTCGCAGGTACCGGCTGTGATGAGCGCCTGAAATGGTGGCCGGGCCGTGCTGGCCGCCGACGCCGGCCGTGAGACCGGGAGACACACGGCGCCACCATCAGCCCCACCCACGCCCTCTGGCTCACCATCGGCGCGAGCCATATGTGGCCGGACTACCAGCGCCCCGGCCGTGGCTCCGGCGAGCGCGCGGAGCACACCACGGCGCGTACGGCCACGCGCCATAAGGCGGGCCAAGCCGTCGAAGCGGCGGGCATCCATCGATGGAAGCTCCTTCCTCCTGGGGCGTCGGCGGGGATACGACACAACAACCTAACGAACGTCAGGCTCCTTTCGGCTTCTACTCTACTGCATCGCGTCTAGATTTCAAGATTTGCCTCATTGTCAAAGATCAGATTACGACTTTCGTCATGGTTCATCGAATTCGGACGGTGTGAGGATGCTAACGAGAGGACGAGCGGCGGTGAGGCCGGCTTCCTAAGCACGGCCACGGCTCGGATGATTCGTACCGGACGTGTTCGCGAGGGGCAATCGCTACCGCGCTGACCCAACACACCCGGCTGAAGCCGGCTCGGTCGGCCGTAGGGGAGGCATCTGCGGCCTTCTCACAAGGGTGGCCAGGTTAGCCCCGCGCGGTGGGACCGGCGCAACCAGGGCGAGACGAGGCAGTGGATCATTCGGGTGAGGGCGAATCACAAGGCGGGTGAATTCTGGGAGTCTGGCTTGCTTTTCTCTCGTGAGTGCGTCACGTCCGCCTCACGCCGGGCCAGCCACGCCGCCGCAGCCGCCTCGACCCAGCTCCAGCGCGGATCAGTCGCCGGGTCGTGATGCTCGGGCGTGTCGTTGGACATCGAGGCAAACGAGCGGAGCGGATCAACACCATTCTCTGGACGGACGAGCAGGCTCTCTACCGGTGGCTCCGCAATGCGCTCACGCGGCGGCGACACATCGGACTGGGGGGAGTCTGCGCTGGTGGAGTGCGGCTGCAATGGGCGAGTCCCAGCCCACGTGGGCCAGGTGCTAGCCGGATCGCGCGCGAATCGTGGCATAGCCGGTCCATCGTCGCCATTTGGCGGTTGCGTTAAGGTAGTGAGCCGGCCGCGCGCCGAAACCACCATGCTCCGTGCCCGGCGGACGACGGTGACTCCCCACTCGGAGAGTGTCGGTCCGGCCAGATCACTCGGCACCGGCATGGGTTTATCGCCGTGCGCAAGCGCCGCGCGTGACATATTGACGGTGTGAGACATGACGCGCATTGACTCCCGCAGCCACCGCCGCGCCCATTCCTCGGCAACTGCGCTAGCGGTGGCCATCGCTGGCACCGGATCGCGGGAGCGCCTGACCGGGATGTCGAAGTCTGTAGCTTGCGGAGTGCCGTTCGCCTGTGGCAACAGCGGCCGGTCGCTCTCCGCTCGATACTGGGGAACATGGTCAGGTGCATGGGTGAGGTCGATCCGGAGCAAGCGCCAGGCGGCCCATCCAGCTCCAACGGCGATAGCGTGGAAGAGGACGACAACGCCCCAGCGGCGCAAGGTGACATCGACGCCGATGTCGTTGGGTGAGCGGTAGAGATCCCAGAGCAGCAGGCCGACGCAAGCAAGCAGATACACGGCGATATGGAGCGTGAGCAGTCCTGTGCCGAGCACCCATGCCGTGAACCCATTGCTCACACGGCTGAGCCAGTCGTCATCAAAGCGCTGTTGATCTTGCTTCATGGTCGCCTCCGGCTGTCCGGAGCGTCGCCCACGCGCAACGACTCCGAGACGGCTACCGGCTGTTAAGCAGCCGTTTGATATGCTCGAGCCGGCGCTGGTCGTTCGCGATCAAGTTCTGCACGCTGGCCCGGATGGTCGGATTGCCAGCCGCAGTCGAGTCCCACTCGCCATCCGGCAGGCTCCGCAGCATCGCCAGCGTTGATTCACGAGCCGTGCCAAACTGGGCAATGAGCACGGAGGTGGGATCGTCCTCGTGCTCTGGGCCGACGACCGGCATCGCCTCATCGGAGATCGTTGGCATTGGTTGCCCTGTGGCGATCCGGACTTTCAGGGCTTGGGAATACCGGAGCTCATCGTCGCGCAGTTGGCGAATGATCTCGCGAACGGACGTGCCATTCGGCCCGGTCGCGCGCAGGCGCTCCTCAGGAAGCGGACGCACGGTAAGGTTCAGTGTGCGAAACGTGGCGATAAGCTGGTCTATCAGTTCCTGATCTGGCATCCCGGCCTTCTCCTTCTATCACTTCATACGCGCGTGGCATGCCCAATGGGTCTCTCTGGGCAGAAACACATTCACCATGCAGCCTGATGGGGATTCTACGCGGGCTCCGCGTTCCCGCCAACCGCCGAAGTCCTGGGCTTGCTGTGCTAGACTGCACGCTGGGGAGTGTCTGACACGCCGCGGCGCCGGGGCGTCGTGCGGCGCAGGATTCGATACGAGGACACCATGGGGACGAGCGTGACAGTGGCAACGAGAGAACCCCTTTATGCACCAGTTGGTCCGCGCGAACGGGTTGGTGTGCGCACTCCGATGCGCTGCCCGGTATGTGATGGCGAATTGCGGAATGTTATCGTGCGGGATCTAGGCGGCATCACCTATGACCTCGTCTGGCAGGTGCACGCGGGCGAATGCCCGGAGCACGGCTGGTTTCAAGCCGAGGTAATTTCCCGGCCCCCGCGGGAAATCTTCCCTGTGGACCGGCCATTTGGCGTGGCCCGGCGCATGGTCGTCGATGGTGAGGAGGTTTTCGCCTTCGCTACAGTGTGGAATGACCAGCCGGACCAGGTGAAGCGCTCCCGCGTGGATCCGCTCGATCCGCGCTACTGGCGGGTCCGGCGGCTGGCGAACGCGAAGCGATAGTCCGTTCCTTGCTTCCCATCGTTGCTATCGTGGTGTCTTGGGGTGCGTCTTGCACGAACCCCGCTTGTTGGCGCACGCTTAGCATGTTCGCGTCTTCCGGGCGCGTACGGTCCGCACACGGTGGATGCCGACGTCGAAAGGGTTACCCCGCATGCACCACCGCGCTGTGACTCCCGAGCCGCCACTACCGCCCGTGCCGGCCGAGCCAGGACCGGGAGGACGGCAGGGCGGCCTGACGCCGGTGTCGCTCCTGATCGTCCTTATCATCGGCTATCTGCTGCTCAAGGTGCAGATCGTCCTCGTCCTGGTGCTCATGGCGTTGCTCTTTGCCACGGTGATCGAGCGACCGGTCAATGAGCTTGAGCGGCGCCACATTCCACGGAGTCTCAGCATCCTCGCAGTCTACGTTGCCATCTTAGGCACGATCGGCCTCAGCGGTATGCTGCTCGCTCCGAAAATCGCCGATGAAGCACGGCGATTTCGCCAGGAGGCGCCGAGTCAGCTCCGCGAGCTGCGGGATGAATGGCGGATCAGCTCGAACAGCCTGCTGCGAGGAGCCGGTGTACAGGCGCTCAACCGGGCGATCGATATCATCGAAAAGCCCACTGCCCCACCGCAGGAGTATGCGATCGGCATCGTCTCAGGGATTGTTGGCGGTGTCGTGGGCATGATCAGCGTCTTTGTCATGACCTTCTATTACCTGATGGAGAAAGCGTTTCTGCGGCGGGTGATCCTGGAGCAAATGCAGCCACCGGTGCGGTCAAGGGTGGAGCGGACGTGGGATCGCGTCGAAGCGCAGGTTGGCCGCTGGCTCAGGGGCCAGCTCATCCTCATGCTCGTCATTGGCGTTGCCTCGACCATCGGCTACGGCCTGCTGGGTCTCCGGTTCTGGCCACTGCTCGGTCTCTTTGCGGGCATCACCGAGGCGATCCCGATTGTGGGACCGTGGATCGGTGGAACACCGGCAGTGATCATCGCCATGACCATGTCCTGGGAGAAGGCGTTCCTGACTGTGGCGTTCGTGGCGGCCCTGCAGGCGTCGGAAAACTGGGTGCTTGTGCCACGGGTCATGCGTGGCGCGGTCGGCCTAACACCGCTGACGGTCCTCGTCGCGATCCTTGCCGGCTCGACCTTCATGAACGTCCTGGGCGCGTTTCTGGCGATTCCGATTGCGGCCGCCGTCCAGGTCATTGTGGCTGACTATTTGCGGGAACGCCGGCAGGCGGACCGGCAATACGAGGGGCAGCCGGCTGGCTGGCGATGGATGCTGGAACATGTGGCGCCGGCATTTGGGCCCGAGGAGGTGCCACCCGAAGGGGGACCACCATCTCCCCGGGGCCAGCCGGAACCGGAGCGCCCGGCATGGCGCGGGCTGGCGCGCTCCCGCCTGCGCTTCCGTCCTGGACGGGAGCGTGTTTCGCCCGTAGCAACTCCCGAACGGTCAGCTTCCGAAGCGGGGACGGAGAGTGGCGAATAGCGTTCCCCGGCGCTGGACAGCACCAGGGCCGGCCACGCGGTGACCGGCCCTGTCCATCAGCGAACGAAAGGCGTCGTTACCGCTCGCTCACGATGAGCTTGGCGGCCATCCCTTCGCCTTGGGGATTCCCGTGCAAGATGCAGTAGGTGGTAAACTCGCCGGGCGCGGTGAACGTGCATTCCCACTCCATCGGCAAGCCGACCGCCGGAATTCCCGTGTACCCTGAGTTGATGTAGCCGGTGCCATCGAAGCTGTTGCCGCCCTGGGCGAAGAACGTGAGCGGATTGATGACAAACTTCGGCCGGCCATCGGCGAATGCTTCCACCAGTGTATCCTCAGGTTGCGTGCCTCCCTGGCCGAGAATGGTGACCGTGTGCGGCTCGCCAGGGGAGCGGTTGACCCACTTGACGGTATCGCCGACCTTGATCTCCAGCGGATTCGGCAGGATCGCCTGGACGCGCACAACCGTCGCACCTCCGGCTCCGACAGTGGCTTCCCACAACGTTGTGCCGTCTGGGCGTTCGGTTGCGGTCGCTTGAGCGTATTGCTGCTTCTCGGCGCGGCCTTGCTCGTACAGCTTGGCCATTTCCTCCGACGCAGCTTGATCATAGGCCGCCTGATCCATCGGCAGCGCGGCGCCGGCCTCCAGGACGTTGACCTTGCCGCGCATCACGCTGGCGTGGGGAATGCAAAGGTAGTCATAGGAACCTGGCTGGGTGAAGCGCACAATGAACAACTGGCTCGGGTCACGGGCAACGTCCACTCCGGAGTTGAGCAAGCTCGTTCCGTCCCAGTCACCGCCGCTGGACGGCTCGAACAGGAGCGGATTCAGGATCAGCTTCGGCGGACCAGCGGTTGGCGTGGCCGCCTCCGGATCGGGCATCAGGACTGGGGGAGCCTCGCCGCCAGCCGGGAAGGTGACCGTATGGAAGCCGGGCATGGTCATGTCGAACCAAATGGAGTCGCCAGCGTTAATCGTGATCTCGCTTGGGAAGAAGGTATGGAGCTCGATCTGCTCCGCCATCATCATGTCACCGACCTTGACGCGCCAGAGCGTCGAGCCATCAGGTTGTTTTCCAACCTGCGGCGTGGCGACTGCTGGTGGAGTGCCTTCCTGGGCAAATGCCCCACGGCGCCCCAGCGCGGCCAAGCCGGCAAATCCGAGACCGAATCCCCCTAAAAGCCGGACGGCCCGGCGCCGGCTCATGCGTCCTGACCGTGCTTGCTGAAAGACATCCGAGATCATGGCGTACTGCCGAACGTTCATAGTATGTCTGCCTCCGTAGGGCGCTACCCACAACCAACGAACCAATAAACCCCGTTGATTACCCCCGTGCCTGCCCCAATCGGGCCTGTGGCGACCTCCTTTCACACGCCGCAAAACCGATCCATGCATGCACACGGCGTGCCAAGGGACACGCCTTGGCCGCTATGCCGTGACGATGATGGTGCCGATCATGCCCTGGCGGGCGTGGTGCTTGCAGAGAAACTTGTAGACACCGGGCGTGGTGAAGGTGTACGAGAACGACTCGCCGGGCGCGACTTGCTGCGACTCGAAGCTGCGGTCAAACGAGGCAACGCTATGCCAGTCTGCGCCCCGGTTGATCCACGTGACCGTTGTGCCAGCCTTGACCGTGATGGAGACGGGATCAAACCGGTCATCAACCATGGAGATCAAGGCCGTCTGACCGGCGGATGGCGTGGCGCTCGGTGAGACAATCTGCGCTGGAGAGGGAGTGGGAGGTGGCGTGGCGCTCGCGCTGGTCGCCGGCGTCGCCGAAGCGGCGGCAGGAGAGCTCGCCGGCGTGGCCTGGTGATCCTCTTGCATTCCATGGCCGGAGCTGCTGCCATGTGTTCCCTGGCTCCCGTGGTCAGGGACGTCTGGGGAAGGTGTCAGATTCCAAAACTCACCGAGTGGGCCGGTCGGCTTTGCGCCCTCATATTGCAGAACCGTCATCATCCCGTTGGCAGCGTGGTTCTCAATATGGCAGTGCACCATCCAGACGCCAGGATTGTTGGCCTCAAACGCGATGTCATATCGCTCTCCCGGCGCGATGAAGACGGTGTCTTTGGTGATCTGCGCTGCCTCTGGCACAGGATTGCCATCCGTCGCGACGATCTTGAAGGAATGCCCATGGATATGGAGCGGGTGGGCGAGCGTGCCCGCATTGATGAGCCGAATCAGGACCCGGTCCCCTTCCTTGACGACGATTGGTGGGATAGCCTCGTGCATCTTCCCATTGAAGAGGAAGTAATCGGTGCCGAGCTCCCCGCCACGAAGCGTCTGATCTCGCAGGCCGCGAGGCGCCAGCCCTCGAGCGACGGCGGGCGTCAGCTCGGCGTCCCATTCGGACAGGATGATCGTGTCGTCCTGGTCGTAATGCGGAGCATGACGGGGCTCGATGATGAGTGCGCCGTAGAGCCCGAGCATAACCTGCGTAGCCACATCCGTGTGTGAGTGGTACCAGCGGGTGCCGGCGGGGGTGGCAACAAAGTCATACACGAAGGACTGGCCTGGCTCGACAGGTGCCTGGTTGAGCCCAGCCGGACCATCCATCGCCGGCGTGACATGCACGCCATGCCAGTGGATCGTGGTGGGCACTGGGAGGTGATTGATCAGCGTAATCCGGACTCGGTCGCCTTCCCGGACGCGAATTTCCGGACCTGGCACCTGCCCGTTGAATGCCCACGCCCGGACCGACGTTCCTGGCTGCAGATCCCAGTCGATTTCAGAGGCGGTCAGCGTGAATTCTCTGAGCTGTGGCTCGGCCTCGTCGGCCGCCGGTGTCAGCGGCGCCCAAGCGATGACCCCAAGGAGAAGAATCCCGAGCGCCACGATAGCAGTCCAACGCGGGGTCTGTTTGCCCGAGGCGAGTGGGCGTCGAAGGAACGCACGCAGCGACGATTGCGTTTCCACCACAGACGTTCTCCCCATTAATCGTTGTCCCATGAGCTGCAGCGGCTACCCATCCCATCACAGCGGTACGGAGCGGGATCGCTATCAGATCACAGCGCAAATACACCGATGTCTCTCCACACGGTGCCCTTGCAGCCGTCGCGCGGCGTCAAGAGACGCGGCACCGGTTTGCCGTACTCATTCTCATTGCCATACCTATGCAGGACATCCGTAATTTTCACGTATTTTGGTCCTGACTCTTGTGAAGGATGGCGTACGTCATTTGCCCTATGGTAAGCAGGCGAGGTGTAGCGGGATGAGAGTCGTGTCTAGGACGCAGTACACCGGCACGGGAATCAGGAACCGGATGGTATGATCGAATTCCCACACGTGAGGCATCGTGGGTAGAACGCCAAGGCGCAGGGAGAGCATGACGACTGGGCAGCAATCGATCTTGATTACCGGAGGCGCCGGCTTTATCGGGGCGAATTTGGCTGACCGTTTGATCGCCAAGGGACACAAGGTGACCCTGCTGGACGATCTTTCTCGCCAGGGCGCCGGAGCGAATGTGCGGTGGCTTCGTGACCGTTATGGCGATGCATTTGCGCTCGTGACGGGGAGCATCGTTGACCCAGCGATCTGCGTTCGTACGGTGGCCGAGGCCGAGGTGATCTATCACCTGGCAGCCCAGACGGCAGTCACGACGTCCGTTCGAGATCCGCGCCATGATTTCGAGGTGAACGCCCTGGGCACGCTCAATCTCCTCGAAGCGGCGCGTCAAGCTGGCCACGCCCCGGTGCTTGTCTACGCATCGACCAACAAGGTGTACGGCGCGATGGAGCGGGAGCCGGTCATCGAGCTCCCGACGCGGTACGCCTATCGCGATCTCCCTGATGGCGTAGACGAGGACCAGCCACTGGATTTTCATTCGCCATATGGTTGCTCCAAGGGCGCTGCCGACCAGTACGTACGGGATTACGCAAGGATCTACGGATTGCCAACCGTGGTCTTCCGGCAATCCTGCATTTATGGGCCGCGGCAGATGGGCGTCGAGGATCAAGGATGGGTCGCGTGGTTCATCATCGCTTTGTTGACCGGACGGCCGATCACTATTTACGGTGACGGCAAGCAGGTCCGCGACCTGTTGTACATCGACGATCTGCTTGATGCATTTGAGCAAGCGGTCGAGCGCATCGAGACGGCCCGTGGCCAGATTTACAATATGGGTGGTGGCGCGGCCAATTCGATTTCGGTCTGGTGGGAATTCAAGCCGCTCGTCGAGCATGCCCTCGGACGCTCCGTGCCCGAGCCGGCGTTCGCTCCCTGGCGGCCGGGGGACCAGCCAGTCTTTATCGCCAATACGGCCAAGGCCAGGCGCGATCTCGGATGGTCGCCGCGGGTCCCGGTTGCGGATGGCATCCAGCGGTTGGTCGAGTGGGTTGCCGCGCATCGCGCCCTGTTCGCGTAGCGGCTTGAAGCGGAAGCGGGCAGGTGATGCGCGTTCTTCTTGGGCTGACCTACTATCGTCCGCACGTCAGTGGGCTGACGATCTACGTTGAGCGCCTTGGCCGGGCGCTGGCTGCTCGCGGTCATGCGGTCACCATCCTCACCTCGCGGTATGACCGATCCTTGCCCAGGGAAGAGATGACCGATGGGGTGAGGATCGTTCGCGTGCCAGTGGCGTTTCGCGTCAACAAAGGCGTGGTGATGCCAACGCTTGGCTACTGGGCCACGCGTCTCGTTTTGGAGCACGATGTCATCAGCCTGCATCTCCCGCAATTGGACGCCGCCGGCATCGCGTTGCGCGGGCGCATCTTGCGCAAGCCAACCATACTGACCTATCACTGCGATCTCCAGTTGCCGCCGAGCCGATTCAGCCGGATCATTGACCGAGGTGTGTTCGCCGCGAATATGGCGGCCGGATTCCTGGCACACCGGATCGTCGCCTACACCCAGGACTATGCGGATCACTCGCCCTTTTTGCGCCGGTTTCGCCACAAGCTCGTCGTCATTCCACCACCGGTCGTGATGCCAGCGCCGTCGCCTGATGCCGTGGCCGCGTTTCGCGCGAGGCATGGGCTCGAGGGACGGCCTGTCATCGGGTACGCGGCCCGGTTCGCCGCGGAAAAGGGTATCGAATACCTGGTTGATGCCATGCCGCGCTTGCTTGAGCGGTTCCCGCGGCTCAAGGTCTTGTTCGCGGGTCCGTACGAGCGGGTGCTTGGCGAGGAAGCCTATCGCGACCGCCTGCTGCCCCGGATTGCGGCGTTGGGCGATCATTGGAGCTTTCTTGGCACGCTGGACCCACAAGAGCTTCCGGCCTTTTACGGGGCGCTCGATTGCCTGTTAGTGACGAGCGTCAACTCCACCGAGTCGTTTGGGCTGGTCCAGGTGGAGGCTATGCTCTGCGGCACACCGGTGGTTGCCAGCGATCTGCCGGGTGTGCGTCAGCCGGTGTGCATGACCGGAATGGGCGAAGTGGTGCCGCCAGCCAACTCTGAGGCGCTAGCCGCCGGGATCACGGCCATCCTGCAGGACCGGGAGCGTTACATCCGGCCTCGCGCTGACATCGAGCGCCTGTTCGATCTCGAGGTCACGGTGTCCGCCTACGAGAACCTCTTCGCGCTGGGCAGCCGCGGCTGGCGTCGTGAAGAGAACAACGGGCCTGGATACGAGCGATGACCTTACCGCCTGCTCCTGATGCGCTCACCCGCCAGCTACGAGAGATGGCTCCGCACCGCGCTCTCCTGCGCGCGGTCGAAGCGCGGCTCATGTCCACCGTGCCACTCGTCCATCCTGTCCTCGATGTTGGCTGTGGTGATGGTCACTTCGCCTCGGTTGCATACCAGGAGGCGATTGATGTTGGGCTCGATCTGCGCGAGCGAGATCTTAGGGAAGCAGCGGCTCGCGGGCCGTCGGTCTATCGAGCATTGGTGCGAGCGAGCGCGACCGCCATGCCCTTCAAGGACGAAACATTCGCGACGGTGGTCAGTAATTGCGTGATCGAGCACATTCCCGATATCGACGGAGCACTGCGGGAAATTGCGCGTGTGCTCCGGCCGGGAGGGACCTTCGCGGCGACCATGCCGAGCGAGCATTTTCCGGAGTACTTGCTCGGCGCCACGCTCGCCCGGCGCGCGGGATTGGACCGCCTTGGACGCGCTTATGGCGCATGGTTCAATCGCATCTCGTATCACTACCACGTCGATCCACCTGAGGTCTGGCAGCAACGGTTGGCGGCAGCCGGGCTGGTCGTCACCGAGCATTGCTATTACTTCTCCCCAGCCGCGCACCGCGCATTCGATGTTGCGCACTACCTTGGGGTCCCGAATCTGATCAGCAAGCGGCTGTTCGGGCGGTGGGTCCTGCATCCTATGCAAGCCCGGCCGCTTGAGTGGTGGTATCGCCGCTACTATGAAGAATCATTCCCAGAGGCAGGAGCGTACCAATTTGTGTGCTGTGTCAAGCAGGGATGACTGGCTTCGCGATTGCCCCAACCGCGTCACGCAAGGGAATGCAAGATATACTGTCAAGCGAGTCATCATTGTGGATCTGATGCGGCAGAGAGCCAAGCGCATCGCCCATCGCTGGCACCCTTGAGACGCGGCACGCCGCCGCCTCCACGGAGCATCTGAACGGTGAGGATCGATCTCCAACAGCAGCAACGATTTTTCGACGATGGCCAGCACCAGTACGCGGCGGCGCAGATCCTCCATCTTCCCCGGCACACCGAGCGTGAGATCGCCGCGATTCTTGACCGCCTGAAGGACGTGCCCCATGGCAGCATTGTTGCGGATTTCGGCGCAGGAACTGGTCGTCTCACCATTCCCCTGCTGCGAGCAGGCTTTTCCGTGATTGCGGTTGATGTTAGCGAGTCATCGCTGGCAATGCTGCGCACGACAGCCACGGCGCTAGGCCTGCCCTCTGTTCAGACTGCGAGTGCCCTGCCGGCCGGCCAGGCGTTTGCCGCCATTGCCGGAACAGATATCCTTCATCACGTTGATCTCGATGAGTACCTACCGATCTTGCACGATGCGCTCGCCGCGGACGGGCGCATCGTGTTTTCGGAGCCCGGGGCGCTTAACCCGTTCTGGTACGCCTATCTCCCATTCATCGGTGGCTGGGCGATCGAGCGCGGCATCGTTCAGTGCTCCTTGCACAACTTGTACCGCCGGTTGCGACGTTATGGCTTCCAGAACGTCCGCATCAGCGGGCTTGGCTTGTTTCCCCGCTCGCTTTTTGCCTGGTCTGGTCCCGTCTGCCACTTCAACGACCGGCTTGGGGACCTTCCTGGGTTGCGAACCTTCTCGTATCGTCTCATCATCGAAGCGAGGCGCGGCTCTCCGGGTGTCACCAGGGCCAACCTCCAGAGTCGGCCCAGCGAGTAGAACATGAGCATGATCAACGCGACCGGCCGCAACGGCGCTCAACTCGACCGGCGAGGGTAGGAATGCGCATAGCGATCCAGCGTGGTGAGGTGCGGCCGTTTCTGGCAATCCGATCGCTCCTCCGCCAGCACGCCGTATCCTTGGTCTTCCTGGTCATCCTCCTCGCTGGTGGCGCCCTCCGCTTCACCGGCCGCAATTGGGATGAGGGGCACTATCTCCACCCAGATGAGCGGTTCATCACCATGGTGGCGACCGGCATCCGCTGGCCGGACAGCCTCGCTGGGTACTTCGACAGCGCGACTTCTCCCCTCAATCCGTACAACAACAATTTCGGCACCTTTATCTACGGCACCTTTCCGCTCTTCCTCGATAAGGCGCTCGCCGATCTGTCCGGGCAGAATGTCTATGGCAACTTTCATCTCGTCAGCCGGGCCGTGTCCGCGACCTTTGATCTGCTGACAGTCCTGCTCGTGTTTCTCGTTGGCCGCAGACTGCTCGGCGAGCGGACCGGCCTGCTGGCCGCGCTCCTCCTCTCACTCACCGTTCTGCACATCCAACTGTCACATTTCGGAACCTTTGATACCTTCGTGGCGACACTCTGCCTGGCAACGTTCCATTTCGCCTTGCGCGCGCAGGAGCGTGGCCGCTGGTGGGATTTCGCGCTGTCTGGCGTGATGGCCAGCCTGGCGATCGCCAGCAAGCTGAGCGCCCTGCCAGTCGTCGCGATTGTCACCCTGCCGCTCGTTGAGGCAGTCCGGCTCGATGGCTGGCGAGCGATGTTCCGGTCGTCCAATCGGCGAGCCATTCCGCCGCTCCTCGGTGTGCTCATCGCGCTTGTCTGTGCAGCCTGGACATTTCGCGTGACGCAGCCGTATGCCTTTCTCGGGCCGAGTCCTCTCAGCTTCCGCCTCGATCCGCGCTTCGTCCACGATGTGCGCTACTGGCGGGATGTGCAAAGCGGCATTGCCGACATGCCGCCATCCCATCAATGGGCGAACCGGCCACCGCTCGTCTTCGTCCTAGACAATCTTGTGCGCTGGGGCATGGGTGTGCCGCTCGGTCTGACCGCGCTTGCCGCGCTCGGCATTGCTGGCGTCCGGCTGGCCGCTTCTCGTCGCTGGCCGCCAGCGTGGCTTTTTGTGCTCGTTGGCTGGCCGGCCTTCCACATCCTCTATTACGGGACTGCATTTGCGAAAACGATGCGCTATCTGCTACCGGCCTATCCGTTCCTCGTCTTGCTGGCAGCGGCGCTCCTCGTGCGGGTCGCAGCTTGGGGCCGGAGCCGGGGCTGGCTGGCGAAGGGGATTGCCCTCTCATCCTTCGCGGTTGTGCTGCTCCCGACCATCTGGTACGCACTTGCGTTCACAAGCATCTACACCCGGCCGGTTACACGCATCGCCGCCTCATCCTGGATCTACGAGAACATCCCACCGGGGTCAGTGCGGACATCAGTTATATGGGACGATGCTATTCCCTACCCATTGCCAGGCTATCCCAGTCCGAGCGAGTATCCGGATGAGGCGCTCGACCTTTATGCCGATGACACTCCCGAGAAGCTAAGCGCGCTGCTCGATTCCCTCGACCGCGCAGACTATATCTTCGAAACGAGCAACCGCGTCTACGGCTCAGTCGTTCGCATGCCCGAGCGCTTCCCCATGACGATCGAGTATTACCGCATGCTTTTCTCCGGGGAGCTCGGCTTTGAGCTCGTCAAAACCTTCACTTCGCGCCCGCAATTCCTTGGCATCGAGCTCAACGACGACAACGCTGAGGAAGCGTTCACCGTCTATGACCATCCCAAGGTGCTGATTTTCCGCAAGACGGACGCCTATAACCGGGCGCGCGTCGCTGAGCGCCTTGGCGCCAAGCTCGAAGGGGACATCGCGCCGATCCGCAGCAACCAAGCCGGGTACAACATGCTGATGATGGACGATGCCGAGCGGCGGGTGCAGCAAGCTGGCGGAACCTGGAGCGAGATCTTTGACCGTGAGAGCTGGGCGAACCGCCATGCCTTGCGGGCGTGGTATCTCGCGTTGCAGCTCATGGCGCTGGCGGCAGTTCCCTTGTGCTGGCGCCTGCTCCGGGGGTTGCCAGACCGAGGCTATGCAGTGGCGAAAACAATCGGGTTGCTCACCTCAGCCTGGTTTGCCTGGCTGCTGGCGAGTCTCCACATCATGGATTTTGGCCGAAACGCCGTGATCGCGGGGATCGCGGTCACAGCCGCGCTCTCCCTGGCTGCGGTCATCCGGCATGGAGGAGCGTTCGTCCGGGACATGTTGCGGCGCTGGCCGGAGATCCTCGCAACAGAGCTTCTGTTTCTCGGGGCATTCTTTGCGTTCGCCTGGCTGCGCTCCAAGAACCCAGATCTCTGGCATCCCTGGCGTGGCGGCGAAAAACCGATGGAATTCGCCTATTTCAACGCCATTGTCCGCTCGACGCACTTCCCGCCGTACGACCCGTGGTACGCTGGGGGATACATTAACTACTACTACTTTGGCTGGGCAATTCTCGCAGCCGTGGTCCGCCTGACCGGTGTGATTCCGGCCATCGCGTTCAATGTCGCGGTTCCGGCGCTGTTTGCGCTCCTGGCGATCAACGCCTGGTCCTTCACCCTCGCCATGTTCCGCCTGCTGGCCAGCGAGCTGCGCATCCGGCGGGGAGCCGCGTTGCTCTTCGCGCTGGCAGGGCCGCTGTTCGTTGCGGTGCTGGGCAATCTCGATCTGGCGCGGCGGATCGGGCGCGGCGACTACGGGTATCCACCGGCTCCCCAAGGCCCCTTTGCGCTGGGCACGTTTGGGGATATCGTGCGCGGCGTCTGGCGCATGCTGACCGATGACCGTTCGCTGCCGAGTAACTTGTTCTGGGATCCTTCCCGCGTGATTGATGGGACCATCAACGAGTTTCCGTATTTCAGCTTTTTGTTTGCCGATCTTCATCCACACCTGATGGCCCTGCCATTCACGGCAGCAGCGCTGCTGGTTGCGCTCGGCGTGGCGCTCGGGCGCCGCTGGCCCGCAGATGCGGTGACAACGCCGGCCGAGCCGGCACTTCCGGCGGAAGCGTCTCAGGCGCGTTCTGATCTGGCTGGCACGCTCTTCCGGCCGGTGACCGGATGGCGAGCGGTCTGGCTGTCGATCCCCTGGGGCCTGACGCTTGAGCGCTCCTGGCTCGTTGGCCTGGCCGCGCTGGTCACTGGCGTCCTGTATCCCTTGAACACCTGGGATTTCCCGACCTATGTGCTGGTCGTGGCGGCCGCGTTCGTGCTGCTCGAGGCGCTCCAGCCAGCGGTCGCAGTAGCGGATGAGCGTGAGTCTCCGGCACAGTACACGTGGCGCCTGTCTTTTGCCGCGCTGCGCCGGGCTGGCTTGTGGACGGTGGGCACGGTTGTCGCCGGCCGGCTGCTCTTCTGGCCATACTTTGCCCACTATGCCCAGCCAAACAGCGGATTTGACCGCTGGACGGAGACGGCCACTCGCCCCAGCCAATACCTCATCATCCACGGTCTCATGCTGTTCGTCCTGGTCTCGTTCCTTTTCGCGGAGGTGGGGAGAACGCTGCCCGACCGGTTGCCCTGGCCGGTGCTGCGCCCGCTGGGGTTCCGCTGGTCCTATGCGGTGCTCTCGTCCGAGGAGCGCCGGCTCGATGCCTCTCTGGCGCTGGGCGCCCGGCCCCTCCCGGTCCCAGCCGCGCCGGTCGTGTTCATAGGGACGGCGGTGCTGATTGCCCTGGCGCTTTGGCGCGGGCAGCTTCTGCTCCTGCTGGTTACCGTCCTCGGGCTGGCGGCGCTGGTGGCCTGGCACCGCCGGGACGACCCAGCGCGGCTGGTGCTCTGTGGGATGATCGCCCTGGCGATGCTCATCAGCGCAGCGGTCGAGCGGTACACGTTGCGAGGCGACATCGGCCGGATGAACACCGTCTTCAAGTTCTATTTGCAGGTGTGGATGTTGCTGGCCCTGGCAGCCGCGACGGGATTGATCGTCCTCGTCACGCGGCGCCGGCCGCTCGTTGCCTGGCCGGGAACGCTCGCCTGGGGCACCCTCGCCGGTGTGCTGATCCTGGCTGCGCTGACGTATCCGGTCATGGCCACGCCAGCCCGGCTCAATGATCGCTTTACTCCCTTGCCGCGCACCCTCGATGGCATGGCCTACATGCCGTGGGCGGTCTACACCGACCAGCCGGACGGGCGCCCCGCGCAGACCTATTCGCTTGCCGGCGATTACGACGCGATCCGGTGGCTGCAAGACAACGTCCAGGGGTCGCCGGTAATCCTGGAAGGCGTGACGCCGCTCTATCGCTGGGGCTCGCGGATCAGCGTCTACACCGGGTTGCCAACGGTCATCGGCTGGGACTGGCATCAGACCCAGCAGCGCGCTGGTTACGGAGCACTGATTGACCAGCGGAAGCACGATGTGGAGCAGATGCTCGGCTCGCGCTTGAGCTTTGACGCGATCCGGCCGCTGCTCGACAAGTACCACGTGCGGTATATCTACATCGGTCCCCTGGAGCGGACGTATTACGACGCGGCCGCGCTGCGCAAGTTCGACCGTGCCGCCGCCGAGGGCAAGCTGCGCATCGTCTACCAAGCCAATGGCGTCACGATCTTCGAGTACGCAGACGTGCCAGCGTGAGGACGGTGGCCGCTCACACCGGAAGCGAGCCCTTCATTGTCCCCGACGTAAAGCAGCCAGGCCGGGACGTTACGGCTAGAGGCGCTCCCGTCCGGCTCAGCGGTTAGCGTCACGGTGCACCGCGCCATCGCCAGATCCATTCGCGGGACAAGGCACTCAGACCTGGAGGCTTGAAGAGACAGCACGACCGCCCCACTCGTGCTGGTTGCCTTGTCGCATCCGCTGCGCACTCCCTCACAGCCCCGGGCTGGAAGCCCGCGTTTGACAATTCGGGAGGTCACGGATGTGTGCCTAACCCCTACTCGCCGTCTCGCGCCTGATCCTGGCCCCTTATCCTGCCGGGGCGACGTGGATCCGCTGGCGGGCGACGTCGATCTTCTGCGTTGCCCAGAGCGAGAGGAAGATGAAGACGGTGCCGAAGAGGAACGGGAACTGGTAGCCCAGGCGGTCCCAGAGCGCCGCGCCGAAGATCGGCACCACCACCGCCGTCAGGTGCGACAGCGAGACGCCCATCGCCAGGCTCGGCGCCAGATCCTCCCGCCGGCAGATCTTGCGGAGATACGTGGTCGTGCCGATCGAAAAGAGGAACAGCCAGTTGTAGCCCAGGTAGCACAGGTAGGCAATCCAGGTGTTCGGGGCAAAGGCAAAGCCAAGAAACACCAGCAGGTGACAACAATAGCCAACCGTCAGCACCCGCTTTTCGCCGAAGCGGTCCACCGCGCGCCCCACGCGCTTGCCGGTTAGCCAGTTGATGACCGCGGCCACAATCAGCAGCAGCGTCAGCGCCCGCGCATTGACGTTGAATTGCTCCACCAGCACGAATGGGGCAAAGGCGAAATAGATCTGCATCCGGCTGCCATCGAGGAAGGAGAGCCAGTAGTACAAGCGGTACTCGCGCCGCCAGGTGATGCGTGGCGCGTTTTGCGCTGCAGCCTGGTCGGCAGCCGAGACCGGAAAGCGCACAATCGCCAGTGCGCCGATCACGGCGGCGATCCCGGCGCCCATGAAGAACGCGCGCAAATAGGGTTCCTGATGCGCCTTGAGGTTGCCTTGCCAGTGCTCGACGCCCAGAAGAACGAGGAAGACCGTGCTCATGGCGATCAGGCTGCCTAGGAAGCCGATGCTGTTGACGCGGCCGAGCATGCTTCCTTCTTCGCCACGCTTGGCCAGCGAGAGACCGAGGGCGGGCTGGAGTTGCAAGACGGAGTGGTAGCCAACGCTGCTGATCAGCGTCGGGAGGATGATGTGCGAAAAGGAGTGCGCGGTGGCGAATGCGGCAAAGCCGATGCCAGCGACGACCAGGGAGATGGCGGCTGCCCGGGCCATACCCAGGCGCAGCAGCGCCGCGGCAACAAAGATGAGGAGGAAACCAGGGACCTCGCGGATCGCAATGAGGTATCCGTTGAGCGCGCCATCCATACCCAATATATCGCGGAAGAAGTTGGGCTTGATGGACTCGGTGACATTCATCGTCACCTGGAAGCAGAACGAGGCGATCGCGAGCAAAATAAAGCCCCGGGCGATCTGTGCCTCGGTGAGCTCCCCATCCGCCTCATGCAGGGTGCGCGACGTCGCGCTCTGCGGCGTTTCCGTCGCTCCTGTCCGCGGCTTGACTGTTTCCACTGACACGCGCGTTCTCCCGCTTCCCGGCTGGCCGCTCAGACTCATTGCTGCAGAGTCTACGCGATTGCGGACGGGAGTGTCGTGACCGAGAGGCTCGGATAAGGGACTCCAAGTTTCGCTCGCACGCGCGATCTAAGCGCCGCGATGCGCTACGCGGCGGAAGGCGCTGCGGACATCATGTGCACGAGCGTCGGCGGCGGCGCGTGGCTACGTCGTGGCGCAATGGCCCTGCGGGGGTGGAACGCGCCAGTGCTTGGTACCCTCGATGCGGCTTTGCGGGATCCACGCAGGACAGAATTCCCCACCTGAGGCCAGCGCGGACACCATGTGAAACCGTCCTCGGCCGGCAGGAGGCACCGATGCAGGAGCAGTTGATTCGTGTGCGCCTCATCAATTCATTGGCACGCCATGCCGCACGGCATAGGCGGCTGCGGCCGCACGGTTCTCCACGCCAAGCTTGGTAAAGATACGGCTCACAAACGTGTTGACGGTGATGCTCTTGATCCCCAGCCGTGCGCCGATCTCCCGGTTCGTGAGCCCTTCGGCCATTAAGCCTAGGACCTGCCGCTCGCGCGGGGAGAGGACCGATGGAGGGATCCCGTCCATCGTGCAGCGCGGCAAGCCCAGAATGTCCAGAGCCGGAGCGTGAGCCGGGATCGCTTCCACCGCCGTGCGCAGCGCTCCCTCGAAGCGCCGCCACCCAGGCTCGCTGAGAAGCATGCGCAGCACCATCGACCGGCGCACGATGCCCAACGAGACTGAGAGCAGCGTTTCATCTGCGCTCGGAATCGTCCCGCAGAGCACGGTCGCGAGCCGCACGCGCCCTGGCACTTGATCGAGGAGCATTAGGGCCTGGGCGGCCAGCGCGGCTTCGACACCCGCGTTGCCTTCGGTCGCCGCTCTGCGCGCCGCCGTGGCAGCGGCAAGGGCTGCCCGCACGTGCATCACGAGGCTCCGGGCGAAGTCGTGCAAGGACGCCTCGGTAAGACCCATCTGGGCTGCCAACAGTGCGCGGCCGAAGAGTTCTTCAGCGTGGCCGATCTCCTGTCGCACCGTGGCGCAGACCGTGGCAGCCAAGTCCTGTTCCCTCGGCTCATTGATCCGCTCGTTGGCTGGAGCCTCAACGAGCCAGAGGTGATGACGTTGCAGCATCATGGCTCGATTCTCCTGCTCATCCCGATATCCGAACCCGCTCGTCAGCCGGACCGCTGGTCGGATGTAGCGCTCATACTGGGTCGCAAAACGTGTCAGGGTCATCATGAGCATCTCGCGCCGGATTGGCGACGTAGGAACTACGTATGGTTTGAAGCTCCTCATACAATTGCGCTCATGCCGTCTGAGGACGGGTCGAGCGCCGGGCGCAGGTAGAAAGGGATGTTGGTTCATGACGGATCAAAGCCGGGCGGAGCGTGTGGTGGTGATGATCACGTCGCCGCTGGAGGCAGAGCATGCGGCGCGCATTGCGGCCGTTGATCCGGAGCGCATCGAGCTCGTGTACCGTCCCGACCTCCTGCCGCCGCCTCGCTACCCCGCGGATCACAATGGTCCGGCGGACTGGCCGGGATTCACCACCCGCCGGGCGGAGTGGCGCACGCTGCTGCGGCGGGCGGACGTGCTTTGGGATTTCCCAGCCGGGGAGGACTGCCCGTTGTTTGAGCTATGTCCGCGGTTGCGCTGGGTGCAGACCACGTCCGCTGGTGTCGGCATGCTTGTCAAGCGGCTCGGCGTGCAGGATTCCGGCCTGATCGTGACGACGGCGAGCGGTGTCCACGCTGGACCGCTCACAGAGTTCGTCTTCGCGGCGTTGCTGTACCACACGAAGCGGCTGGCGGATCTCCAATCCTGGCAGCGAGCGCATCATTGGGAGCGGTTCGCGAGTGGAGAGCTACGCGGGCAGGTGCTGGCGATTATTGGGCCGGGCCGCATTGGCCGGGAGGTGGCGCGCATCGGCCGGGCTTTTGGCATGACGATCTGGGCCATGGCCGCTCGCTACGATCCTGCCCGCGCCGCTGAGCTTGGCGTGGACCGGGTTTTTTCTCGCGCCGAATTGCGGGCGATGCTCGCCGGCGCCGATGCCGTTGTCCTCTGCTGTCCCCACACGCCGGAAACCGAAGGGCTGATCGGACCGGCGGAGATTGCCGCCATGAAGCGGGGTGTCGTCTTCGTCAACATCGCGCGGGGCGCCGTTGTGGACGAGGAAGCGCTAGTCGGCGCGCTGCGTGAAGGGCGTATCGGCTTCGCGGCGCTCGATGTCTTCCGCACCGAACCCCTGCCATCCGAATCGCCATTGTGGGATCTCCCGAACGTGCTGATCAATCCGCATTCCGCCAGCACCAGTGTCGCGGAGAATCGCCGCATCGTGGATATCTTTATTCGCAATCTCCAGTGCTATCTGGCAGGCCGGTATGATGAGATGTCGCCGCGGCTGGATATGAAGCGGCTGTATTAGGCCGTTGTGCAGAAGGCGTGATCCAGGAGAGGGACGCCGCAGTGAGCCAAGAAACCGCGGGCATCGGCCGGCTGCGACTGCTGCCCGCGTGGCCGCCCCGTCGCGGACCATCGGCGCGGTCGGCTGGCTCGCCCTCAGCCTTGCTCATGACTTGACCGTACCGATGCCTGCTACGTCGCTCACGCATGATATGGTGCTCGCTGCAAACGCGACTGGGAAGCAGGATCTTGATTTCTCCGCCGTCGCGTTGCTTATGGAAGAACTGGCCGGCGTGGCTGAGCATACCCTCGGTTCAGCCTCCTCAGCAGGGTAACGGGTCGTTACGCAAGACGTTCACTCCTAACCGAGCGCAATCGCGTCCTGCATTGCTGTCGCCTCCTTCTCATGCCTCCCACTCGCTGGCGCCCCCAACGTCTCCCCGCTCGCGCTCCGACGTCATTGACAGGCTTTGGAGCCGTTCTTATACTCGCTCACGCAGTTCGCGTAAAGCATTTCCCGCGGCAATGCGCTGGGCAAGACAGGTAACGGAGCGTCAGGTGCGCCGGGGATACCAACCAGCGACATGGAGTGGGGATGGTCGTCAGAGGTAGCCACGCTACCAGGAGGCAAGCACCGGCCATGACTAAGCGGGATGTATCCTGGAAGGACAGACTTCGGCTTCGCGATGAAGCGATCATCGATTTTTCACACCAGCTCATTAACCGGCGCGAGTTCATGCGGCGGATGACTGCCGCTGGCGTCTCCGTCGCGTTCGCGAGCCGGGTCGCCGATGTCCTCGCGGCGCCCAAGCCACAGCCCTCCCGTAGCCGCTGGCAGAAGCAAGCGGAAGCCACGATCACCTTCATCAAAGGGCCACACCATCCCGACGATCCAAAGTTCTGGGAGCAGATGAAGGCCGATTTTGAGGCCGCCCATCCCGGCATTAAGCTCAATCCCACCTTCTTTAAGTGGCAGACGATGGATGCTGAGCTGACCGCCGCCTATGCCAGCGATGCGCCACCCGATGTGGTTTACCTCGTCGATCTGGTGCTGGCGAAATTCGGGAATGCTGGCCAGGTCGCGGATCTCAGCCAGTGGACGGATGCGCCGGATTACGCTGCCGAAAAGGCCGCGATCGCGCCATTCACCTGGGAGGTAACCAAGGTTGCGGGCAAGCAGATCGGCGTTGGGGCGCTCGGCGCGGCGTTCGGTATCTTCTACAACGTTGATCTCTTCGAGAAGGCGGGCATCAAGGAGTTCCCCAAGACGCGGGATGAGCTGGTCGAGGTCGCCAAGGCTCTGACGAAAGACGGCGTCTACGGCTTCCAGGTGCGCGACCGGTTCCCCGATTACGCACACTGGGACTGGCTGCCTTACGTCCACAATGACGGCGGCGATGTCATGACCCCCGATCTTTCTGATCAGAACCTGTATCCGAATGCGGTGGCTGCCACCCAGTATCTTGCCGACATGAAGCTGGTGCACAAGGTCTCTCCAGAGGCTGGCGCCTATGACTGGAATGGGCAAAAGGCGCTCTTTGAGGCGGGCCGGATCGCTATCCTGCACGATGAATATCCGCAGGCCAATGTCTGGGAGCTTGACAAGCCGGTCAGCTTTAAGCTCGATGTCGCCCAGGCGCCGGCCACGGTCGAAGGCGGCAAGCAAACCACGATGGGGAATTTCGGCTACGCCACGATCTCGGAGAAGAGCCCGAACAAGGAGGCGGCGTGGGCCTTCGTCAAGTGGTGGACGAGCAAGGATGTGATCAATCCCTACGCGGCCAAGATCGGCCTGCAGGGCGTTCGGACCGATTCAACGCCACCCTACGCCAGCACACTGCTCCAGAAGGTGCAAGCGGAGTTCGTGCCAAAGGTGCAAGGCGTGCAAATCCACGAAAATTACTACCAGATGCTGACGAACCTCTGGCCGGAGGTCGAAAAGGCCTATCGTGGCGAGCAGTCGGCCGACGAAGCGATGCAGAAGGCTGGGGAGGCCGTCAAGGCCTTGTTGCAGACCTCTTAGGCACACAACGGCAGGAGCAGGCGATCGTTGTCCGTGACCGGAGTCCGGTATGATGCAAGCTCCGGTTATGGGCTAGACATGCACGTCAGGAACGGTGGCAATGCGACTCTCTCCAGCAGAGCACCGGCGGTTGCGGCGCAGGTATCGCTGGCGCCGGGCGCTCACTGCCTATGGCTTTCTGCTGCCGAACGCCATCTTCTTCGTCGCGTTCTTGCTCGTGCCAGTGGGCTACTTGTTCTATCTCACCTTCCACAACGGCGGGATCATTACGCCAGCCGAGTATGTGGGCTTGCGCAACTGGCGGGAGGTCTGGAACGATCCCCTTGTCATCACGGCGATCAAAAACACCGCTTATTACTGCCTGCTGGCCATACCATCGGTCTTTGTTCTTGGCATGGCGCTCGCGCTCTGCTTGCAACGGATCGGGCGCGGAGCGCGCGTCTTCCGTTCCCTGCTCTATATACCAACCCTGACGCCCTATGTCGTGGCCGCCCTGATCTGGCTCTTTGTCGTCCAGCGGGATTTCGGGGCGCTCAACATGACGCTCGATCTTTTCGGCATCCCGCCGAAGAATTGGATCGGCGATACGCAGCTTGTGATCCCGTCCATCGCCATGCTCGAAGTCTGGCGCGGCGTCGGATTTTGGACATTGCTCTTCCTCGCGGCGCTGCTCGGGCTTCCGCGTGAGTTGTATCAAGCTGCCACGATCGACGGCGCCAATGCGTTCCAGCGCTTCATCCATCTGACACTGCCACTGATGCGTCCGACCTTCTTCTTCGCCGTCGTCATGGCGACCATCTGGAACTTTCAGCTTTTCGACTCGGTGAGCATCCTCACCGATGGCGGCCCGGCAAACGCCAGCGTCACGGTGGTCTGGTATATCTACAAAGCGATGTTCCAGTTCAATGACAAAACGGGGTTCGCCGCGGCGTTGAGCTTCGTGCTCCTGGCATTCATCCTAGCGCTGACGGCGATAGAGATCCGGCTGCTCCGCAAGCGTGCAGCCTGAGCATCGAGTGAGCATTGTGGCGATCGAAACGGAATTTCCAGAGCTTGAGACAACCGTCGCTCCAGCAGCAACCCGGCCACGCCCGGCCGCGCGGCGTCCCTGGCTGAGCGCCAATGCGATCTACCTCGCGGCCACCTATGCTGTGCTCGCCCTCGCTGCCTTCGTGGCGATGGTCCCCTTCCTCTACGTCGTCTCCACCTCGCTCAAGGACACGATCGCCCTCTTCTCCTATCCGCCGGAATGGATCCCGCGCGACCCGACGCTGATCAACTACCGCGACCTGATCCGCGACAACCCGTTTCTGCGGTGGACGCTGAATTCGCTCATCGTCGCGTCATCGGTCACGGTGATCAAAGTCGTCATCGACTCGATGGCCGGCTACGCGTTTGCCAAGATGAGCTTCCCCGGCAAGGATGTGCTCTTCCTGCTGGTGCTCATGACGCTGATGGTGCCGTTCGCGGCAACACTGCTGCCCCTCTTTATCATCGTCCGCGACTTGCACCTGACAAACACCTATTTGGGGCTGATTCTGCCGCCGCTCGCCAACCCGATTGGTATTTTCATGATGCGGCAGTTCATTGAAACGCTGCCAGCCGACCTGGAAAACGCCGCCCGGCTCGACGGCTGCTCCGAGTTCCAGATTTATCGCCGCGTGATTTTGCCGTTGATCCGCCCGCCTCTGGTCGTATTGGGTGTCTTCACCTTCATGAATCAGTGGACGAGTTATCTCTGGCCGCTCGTCGTTGGCACAAAGACGGAGATGTTCACGCTCACCGTTGGCGTGCAAAGCCTGCGCTCGCTCTTTACGGTCAATTGGGGCATCCTCTCGGCGGGCGCTGTCTTGTCGATGCTGCCGCTGGTACTGGTCTTCCTGTTCTTGCAGCGCTATTTCATCGCCGGCTCGATTGCCGGCGCCCTCAAGGAGTAACGGGTGCTGAGCGCTGAGGGTTTTCGTTGTGGCACGGGTTGAGTTCATTGAAGTTAGCAAGCGGTATGGCGAAGCCAGCGCGGTCACCAACGCGAACCTCACTGTTGAGGACGGGGAATTCCTGGTCCTGCTGGGACCATCGGGCTGCGGGAAGAGCACCCTCCTGAAGATGGTCGCTGGCCTGGAGGATGTCACAGAGGGCGAAATCTATATCGATGGCCGCCTGGTGAACTACGTGCGGCCCGCCGACCGCAACGTCGCAATGGTCTTCCAGAACTACGCGCTCTATCCACACATGAGTGTGTATGACAATATTGCCTTTCCGCTCAAGATGGCCGGCGTGCCCAAGGAGCAGACGCGAGAGCGAGTGCGCGCGGTAGCCCGCATTCTCGGTCTTGAATCGTTGCTCGACCGGCGCCCGGAGGCCCTCTCCGGCGGGCAGCGGCAGCGCGTCGCGCTTGGCCGGGCCATCGTCCGCGAGCCCGCCGTGTTTCTGATGGATGAGCCGCTTTCCAACTTGGACGCGCAGCTTCGCGTGCAGACGCGGGAGGAGTTGCTGCGCTTGCACGCACGCCTGCAAACGACGACGATCTATGTCACGCACGACCAGATCGAAGCGATGACGATGGGCCAGCGGATTGTCGTCATGCGCTCGGGCGTCATCCAGCAGGTCGGCAAGCCGCAGGAGGTGTACGACACACCGGTCAACACGTTCGTCGCGGCATTTCTGGGCAGCCCGCGCATCAACCTGCACCGGGGGCGAATCCAAACCGAGGACGGCGTGCTTGCCTTCGTCAACGCCGACGTGCGCATTCCCTTGCCGCCTAGACTGGCTGCCCAGGCGCGGTCCGCCCGCGACAGCCAGGTGGCGCTCGGCGTGCGGCCAGAAGACATTGCCGTGCGCCTTGGCACGGTCGAGCCGGTGGCGGGTGTGGCTGTGCTCCCGGCTGTGGTGGCCTTTGTCGAGCCGGTCGGATCTGATCTGTACGTCAATGCGATGACCGGTAGCTCGAGCTGGATGGCGAGGGCAGAGGCGCGGCTGCCGGTGGAGCGGGGCCAGCGCGTGAACCTTGCAGTGAACCTCGCACACGCCCATCTCTTTGGGCCAGACGGACGCAATTTGGCAGTCGGAGCCTGACGGTAGGCTCTGCTCGCTTGTGCCACCCCGCGTGTGGCTATTCTGACGAGTGGAGATCGGACCATGCCCGTGACGACGGAACGTGAGGCACGCATCGTCCAGGCAGTAGACGCCTTGCGCAGTGAGTTGATCCGGTTGACCCAGACGCTCATCGCCTGCCGGACGGACAGCCAGAGCGCTGATAATCCGGAGTTCCCCGGCGAGGCACGTCGCTGCCACGACATCATTGGGCAACAGCTTGCCGCGATCGGCATGAGTGTCGAACGCTGGGAGGAGCCACCGCACTATCCGGTCACGGTGGGGCGGCTGGCAGGCAGCGGCCATGGCCAGTCGCTGGCAATCAACGGCCACATCGACGTCGTGCCGGTCGGGGAGACGGCGGCCTGGCGCCATGCACCGTGGGCTGGCGAGATTGCCGGCGGCAAGATCTGGGGCCGGGGCGCGGCGGACATGAAAGCCGGCGTGGCGGCGGGGATCATGGCGGTGCGCGCGTTGTGTGAGGCAGGAGTCACCCTCAGCGGCGATCTCTGGCTACACGTGGTGTCAGACGAAGAGGTCGTTGGCCAGAGCACCCGGCGCCTGGTCGGCCGTTTGCCAACGCCTGGCGCGGTGATCGTTGCCGAGCCCACGGATTTGAAGATCATGCCGGTGGAAGGCGGGCTGGTGCACCTCCGCATCGAGGTCGAGGGGCGAGAAAGCCACGCCGGGAACCGCTATCTGAGCATCCACGCCGGTGGACGGGGAGCAGAGGCAGGCATCAACGCCATCGAGAAGGCGCTGAAGATTGTGGACGCCTTGCAGGAGCTGGAGCGGCAGTGGGGCAATCTCCGGCACCACCCGCTCCTGCCGCCGGGATTCAACACCATCATGCCAGGCATGATTGCCGGCGGACCCGGCGGCGGCCACGACGGACGGCTCAATCTCATCTCAAACCCCGGAACTTGCCCCAATTACTGCTCCGTTGAGTACAACATCTGGTTCCTGCCTGGGGAAACCTTCGAGCAGATCCAGAGCGAGATCGAAGCCTACGTCGCTGATGTCTGCCGGACCGATCCGTGGTTGCGCCAGCACCCGCCCCGGCTCACCTGGAAACTGCGGAATATCTTCTTCCCCTCTGCTGAAACATCGCCGGATCATCCGTTCGTGCGGCGACTCGCGGCATCGCTGGAAACGCTCGGGGCAGCACCGGCTGTCGAGGGATTCACCGCCGCATCCGAGCTGGCCTGGTATGCCGAGCGCGGCATTCCGGGAACGATCTTTGGTCCAGGGCGGATCGCCCAAGCGCACAGCCCGGACGAATACGTGGAGATCGAGCAGGTCGTAACGGCCTGCAAGGCCATGGCGCTCACCGCGGCAGGATGGTGCGGGTAGGAGGCAGGTATAGGGGCCTGGGGGTAAGGGGTTCCGGATCGAAGCAAAAGAGCCCTGAGCGATTGGCCAATCCCGCTGTTCCGCCCTCCGATTCCCGGCCTCGTATCCAGCGGAGGGATGACAACTCCGGGGAGACACGGCGGTCTGCCCCGGCGATGGTATGACTCCCGAGCCCCCAGCTTCCACCTTACAATACCGTGACGCCTGGCCGCTCATTGCCTGTGGATGTGCGAAGGAGGACAACGCTGAAGATCGTTGATATTCGCGCCACAACCGTCACCGTTCCACTTGAGGCGCCGCTGCGCCATAGCAATGGCGCACACTGGGGACGCTTCGTTCGCACCGTCGTTGAAGTCGAAACTGACGAGGGTTACATCGGCCTCGGCGAGATGGGGGGCGGTGGAGAAAGCGCAGAAGCCGCCTTCCGTGGCCTAAAGTCCTACTTGGTCGGGCATAATCCCTTTGAGCTTGAGGCACTCCGCTTCAAAATCTGCAATCCGACCGCCAGCCTGTACAACAACCGCACGCAAATTCATGCTGCCATTGAATTTGCTTGTCTCGATATCATCGGGCAGAAGCTTGGCGTCTCCGTAGCCGACCTCTTGGGTGGCCGGCTGCGCGATGCGGTGCCCTTCGCCAGCTACCTCTTCTTCCGGTATCCCGATCCAGAGACCGGCACGGGGGAAGTGCGCACCATCGAGCAACTCGTGCGCCACGCTGCCGAGCTTAAGGCAAAGCACGGCTTTACCACCCACAAGTTGAAGGGCGGCGTGTTCCCGCCCGCTTACGAGCTCGAATGCTACCGCGCCCTGGCCGAGGCGTTCCCGGAGGACCGCCTGCGCTACGATCCCAACGCGGTTTTCAGCGTCGAGGAGAGCATTTGGTTCGGCCACGCGATCGTGGGCTTGCGGAACGACTACTTGGAAGACCCGACCTGGGGTCTGAATGGCATGCGCCGGGTCCGCGAGAAGACCGGGGTGCCGCTGGCGACCAACACGGTTGTCGTCAACTTCGAGCAGCTCGCGGCGAACGTCCTGGATCCGGCCGTGGATGTGATTCTGCTCGATACCACGTTCTGGGGAGGGATCCGCCCCTGCATCAAGGCGGCCGGAGTCTGTGAAACCTTCCAGTTCGGCATCGCGGTCCATTCGTCCGGAGAATTGGGCATTCAGCTCGCTACGATGTTGCATCTCGGCGCCGTGCTGCCGAACCTGACCTTTGCCGCGGACGCCCACTATCATCATCTTCGCGACGACATCATTGAAGGGGGGCCGTTGCCCTACGAGGGTGGCCGCATCCGCGTGCCGGATGGTCCTGGGCTCGGCGTGCGGCTCGACCGGGAGAAGCTGCGTCAGTATGCCGAACTCTACCGCGAGCTTGGCAACTATCCCTACGACCGCGATCCCGGCCGCCCAGACTGGTTCGCCCTCGTGCCGAACGAGCGCTGGGCCGATCCGAGTGTCAGCCTGGCGCCATCGCTGAGATAAGGACCGGAGCGATAGCCATCGGGAACATGGGAACCGGCAGCATGAGTGATGCAGGAAAGGAGAAGGGCGTGGAGCCGATTCTGCCATTGAGCCGGGCGCGAGTCTTTTTTGACGCAACGCTCGGGCCGATTCGCCTCAAGCATCCAGAGGGCGTCGCCGTCGCCGCCGATGGGGCAGTGTGGTGCAGTGGCGATGGGGGAGAGATTTACCGGATCGCGCCGGACGGCTCAGGGATTGACATCGTGGCGAACACCGGCGGCTTCACTCTGGGGATGGCCTTCGACCGTCAGGGCTTGCTCTATGTCTGCGACCTCGGCCACAAAGCGGTCTTCCGCCTCGATCCTGCCTCGAAGCGGCTGGAGCAGTGGGCGACCGGCGGCGAGGGCGGCCAGATGAAGATCCCCAATTATCCCGTTGTCGATCCTGTGCGCAATTGCCTCTACGTCTCAGACAGCCACGCCTTTGGTGTTCCTGGGCCTGGAATCTGGCGATTCGATCTCGCTACCGGGCAGGGCGGGCTGTGGTATGCCGGTACCCTCACCTTCGGGAACGGCATGGCGCTGTCACTCGACCGCAACACGCTGTACGTCGTGGAGACCTTTGCGCGGCGCGTCTCGCGTATTCCGATTCTCGCGGATGGCAGCCCAGGCGAGGCGGACGTTTTTGTCGAGGGCATCGAGCGCCTGCCGGACGGCCTCGCGTTCGACATTCACGGCAATCTCTATATCAGTTGCTATGAACCGTCCCGCATTTTCCGGGCGAGCCCGGATGGCAAGCTGGAGTTGTTCATTGATGATCCTGAGGCGCACACGATGTGCCACCCGACGAACATCGCCTTCCGCGGGACGGAGCTGTTCACTGCCAATCTCGGGCGCTGGCATATCACCGTTATTGACGCTGGCGTGGAGGGTGCGCCCCTGCTGTAACGGTGCTCGCGCCGTTCGTTTCAGCGTTGGGCGTCGTCCACTTCGTTGATTGGTCCACTGGTCAGAGTTCAATCGTGACAAAAACAGGAGGGAAGCGTGCGCATCACGCGAGCGACAACCTATATCGTTGGCAATCCCTGGAAAAACTGGCTCTTTGTGCGGCTCGACACCGATCAGCCGGGACTGTACGGCATCGGCGAGGGCTCACTGAATGCCTTCGCCAAGACGGTCGAGGCGGCCATCCACGAGCTAGCGCCGCGCTACGAGGGGATGGATCCGTTCCAGGTCGAGACGATCTACCAGCGGATGACGCGCGACGTCTACTCCGAGGGCGCGCAGATCCACATGAACGCCGTCGCCGCGATCGAGATCGCCTGTTGGGACATCATCGGCAAGGTGACGGGCAGGCCAATCTACGACCTGCTCGGCGGCAGGTACCACGAGAGCATCCCCGCCTATGCCAACGGCTGGTACGCCGGGCCGCGCACGCCCGAGTCGTTTGCGGAGCGGGCGAAGGCGGTCATCGAGCGCGGCTACAAGGCGCTCAAGTTCGACCCGTTCGGTGCTGCGTGGCGGACGATGGATCCGGACGAGCGCCGGCTCTCGATCGAGATCGTCGAAGCCGTGCGCGAAGCGGTTGGCCCCAGTGTCCAGATCATGATCGAGGGGCACCGCCGCTTCAGCGTGGCCGAGGCGATTGTCATCGGCGAGCTCCTTGAGGAGTACGAGCCGGCATGGTTCGAGGAGCCGACCGACCATACCAAGATCGACGCCACAGCGGAAGTAGCGAAGCGGATCGAGGTCCCGGTCGCCTGTGGCGAGAGCTTCACCACGACGCATCAATTCGCAGAGCTGCTCAAGCACAACGCCGTGCACATCCTGCAACCCGACCCGAGCAACCTCGGCGGCATCCTCAAGACGCGCGCCGTCTGCATGATGGCTGACGCCCATTACGCGGTGGTTGCCCCCCATCAGGCGCAGGGACCGGTCTCGACCGCCGTTTGCGTCCAGATCTGTGCCTGCACGCCCAACACGCTCGTGCAAGAGCTGTTCGATGAGTTCAACGTGCCCTGGGAGCGGGAGATTGTGACGCATCCTGTCCAGGTCGTTGATGGGCGGATTCAGATTCCCACTGAACCAGGGCTTGGCACTGACCTCAACTGGCCGGAATTGGAGAAGCATCCGTACCAGGTGTCCAATTTCCTGCCCCTGTTCGCGCCGGGCTGGGAGCGGCGCGAGGGTGAGCGCCCAGCCAAGCCGGTCATTGATGAGTTCGTCGAAGATGCGTAAGAGGAACCAGGAACAGGAATCACGAGTCGCGATTCACGGGCTGGCGGCGGGCATGGGGCTGGGGAGCTCTAGGCGTGTTGAGCTTCGAGCGATCAGCCAAGAGGAGTGGTAGGGGAGGCACCTGTAGCCTCCCGAGCCGATAGCCGCGCGCCAGCGCGGGAGCGATCATTGATCTCCGAACACGCTGGCGCCAGGCATCACGCCTCTCCCACGGAGAGGACACTCGTTCTTCCCCTACGAATTCCCGACCCTTGATCCCGACTCCTCATCAGGCCATGCGTAGCCTGGTGCGCGAGAGGTCGACTTGCACCGCGGCTACTGGGCTCGCCGCTGGCGAGGGCTCCGGCGCTGGCGTGCCGTCAAGCGGTGCCGTCTCCGCGCCGTTAGGAACCTGATCGGCCGCCACAAGATGCCAGACCGTTCCGCTCGGGTTGGCCTCCGGATCGTATTTCCGGCTGAACTCGCAGGTACATGCGGTCACGTACAGCTCGCCTGCATCGTCCTCGCCCGCGCCAGTCACAAAGAGCGAGGTGTCCAGCAACTCCTGGTATTGCCATTGCCCGGCTTCATCCTTCTTCAGCCCCCAGATCTTTCCGGAGCACCAGTCGCTGTTGAAATAGATGCCGTCCAACGACGGTGACACGGTGCCGCGGTAAACGCCGATGCCGGTGATCGAGCAACCATCCGGTCCATGCTTATACTCGGCGACCGGGAGCTCTCCAACCTGGGATCGCGGGCACTCGGTGACCTGCGCCGGGTAGCAATGGGAGGCTTCGAGCCAGTCCCACCCGAAATTCAGCCCGCCAGGCGTCCCTGCCGGGATGACGTTGATCTCCTCCCAGGTGATCTGACCCACGTCGGTCAAGTAGAGATCACCGGTGGCGCGGTCCCAGGAGAATTGCCACGGGTTCCGCAGGCCGGATGCCCAAATCTCCCGGCGGTTACCCGGCGTGTAGTAGGCCGCCTCAAGGCTCAACCCCGACGTTTCGCCGATCACGTCGGTGATCGCGTTCGATTGCACCACGCGGGCATCGGCATACGGGTTGTCTTCGGGAATCCCATACTGCGCGTCGCCTCGGGGAGCGACATCAATGCGCAGCAGCTTGCCGAGGAGCGAGCTCATGTTCTGCGCATATCCGTACGGATCGCCGCCCATGCCGCCGTCGCCCATGCCAATCCAGAGGTAACCATCAGGTCCAAACCGGATCGTCCCGCCGTTGTGGTTGACATACGGCTGATCGATATCCAGCAGCAGGCGACCGCTCGTCCGGTCTGCCACATTGGGATCGTCAGCAGAGACATGGAACTCCATGATGAACGTGTCGCCGTTCGTGTGGTAATCCGTGAAGTTGACGTAAAACAATCCGTTTTCCCGGTAGTTGGGGTGGAACGCCAGACCGAGTAGCCCCTGCTCGAGGTAATCGTTCTGAACCAGCTCGGTCAGATCGAGGAACGGCGTGGGGAGAAGCGTGCCATCGGGCATGAGCACGCGGATGCGTCCGACGCGCTCGACGATAAACAAGCGTCCGGTATCGTCGTGCGAGCTGGCAATGGCAACAGGGTCGGCAAGGCCATCGGCGATCTTGACAAGCTGAATGGCCGGTTCGCCGGGCAGATCCCCGCCAGGTTGCACAGTAACGCCCTGGGCGGTAGCTACCTGGGTACCGAGCTGAGCGAGCGAAAGCAGGAGCAGCGACGCGGCGCCAAGCAAACACGCAAGACGGCGGATGGGGTGAACGTGCCGGGATCGCATGGTGGCTCCTTTCTGCGAAACCCTGATACCAGGCAGAGCAACACGCGCACGATGGGCAGCGTGCAACGCCGAGCGCATTACCCATGGGTATGAAACGCTGGTCCGGACGATGCCGATAGTACACCCGGAAACGCCACAGGGCAAGACATATCTGGCGAACAATCTTGCGACTGCACGCAGATCCAGTGCGATGCAAGCTTGCGCCACGGGACGGACTCTCGCTTGCCGTGTCTTCACTGTGACGCGCAGTCACCACAAGATCTGGTATTGACAACTCAATCTGATCCCTGTATAGTGTGGCTCCCTACCGGTCTGCTGGCTCGTGGCAGCCAGCAGGGCAAGAGGGAACCCGGTGCAATTCCGGGGCTGCCCCGCAGCGGTGAGCGGGAACGACCGCCGTCACACAGCACTGGCCTGACAGCAGCGAATCTGGGGCTGGGAAGCGACGGCTAGTAGGAACCACAGCCTGGTGGCTGCGATGCCCGCAAGCCCGAAGACCTGCCGGTAGGCCACGCCGCGCCTGGCGTGGAAGGACCCGGAGCCCTCGCGGGAGGGTGAGCGGGCAGCCGGTCTGTGCGCGCCGGATCGCACCTGCTCCTCGCCCATCTCCGCTTGTATGAGGGCATGAGATCGCTCGAGGGAGCGAGAGGGTCACGGGATGGCTGCCCGGGTCATTGCCCCATCCCCGCCGTGTCGGCTCGCCATCTCGCCGTCTCCCTCCCGAGATTCGCAGTCTCGCGCCAGTCATAGCGTTAGGTTGTGCAGGAGAGTGTGCAATGATGGCATTAGCCTATCAGACACGACGAGAGGCGGTCGCGCCTGGGCACGCGACGATCCGGGCCAGCATTGAATCGGTTGCCGGTACGCTTATCGGCCAGGACGCGGTGCGCGATCTCGCCAAGGACGTTGCTTGCGCCCTGCCGCCCAGGGCAGGCATGGCAGACCTCGACCGGGCCATGATTCTGGCCGCCCGGTCGCGAATCGAGCAGGATCCGGTCTACTCACGCGTCGCTGCGCGAGCGTTGTTGCGAGCCCTGTCTGCCGAGGCGATCGGGGACATTGCTTCGCTAGACCTGGAGAATGCCGCCTATCGTACTGCCTTTGTCAAGTCTATCCATCTGGCGGTCAACCTCGGGTTGCTGGGGCCAGACCTACTCAGCTTCGACCTCGAGCGATTGAGCCTGGTGCTTACTCCCGAGCGGGATTACCTGCTTTCCTACCTGGGGCTGCAAACGCTGGCGGACCGCTATCTCCTCCAGCACAATGGGCGCCACCTGGAACTGCCCCAGATGTTTTGGATGCGCGTAGCGATGGGCTTGGCCCTGCGCGAATCCGACCGCGAGCGGTGGGCGATCATGTTCTACGATCTGATGTCCACCCTCCGCTACGTCCCGTCCACGCCCACCCTCTTCAACAGCGGGACGCCGCATCCGCAGCTCTCGTCCTGTTATCTCAGCACGATCCCAGACGACTTGGCGGGCATCTTCTCAGCCATCCGGGACAATGCGCTCCTCTCCAAGTGGTCAGGCGGCATCGGGAACGATTGGACGCCGGTGCGCGCCCTTGGCAGCCCGATTCGCGGCACCAACGGGCGAAGCCAGGGGATCGTTCCCTTTCTCAAAGTGGCCAACGACACCGCCGTGGCCGTCAATCAGGGCGGCAAGCGGCGCGGCGCCGTTTGCGCATACCTTGAGGTCTGGCACCTGGATGTTGAGGAATTCCTCGATCTGCGGAAAAACACCGGAGACGAGCGCCGGCGAACACACGATATGAACACCGCGCTCTGGGTGCCGGATCTGTTCATGCAGCGGGTGCGGGACGGCGAGGAGTGGACGCTCTTCTGCCCCAGCGTCGTGCCCGATCTTCACGATCTCTTTGGGCGAGCCTTCGCCGAGCGCTACGCCGCCTACGAGGCCGCTTTCGACCGGGGCGAGATCCGCCTGGCAAAGCGGATCCGGGCGATGGATCTGTGGCGGCGGATCCTGACCGCACTGTACGAGACGGGCCATCCCTGGCTGGCGTTCAAAGATCCATCGAATATCCGCAGTCCGCAGGATCATGCCGGTGTCATCCACGGCTCGAATCTTTGCACCGAGATCCTGCTCAATACCAGGGCGGATGAGGTGGCCGTTTGCAACCTTGGCTCGGTGAACCTCGCGGCGCATGTGCACGACGGTGCGCTTGAGTTGAAACGTCTGGAGGAGACCGTTCGCGTCGCGATGCGCATGCTCGATAACGTCATTGATCTCAATTACTACCCGATTCCTCAGGCGCAGGTGGCGAATCTGCGCCACCGGCCGGTGGGCCTTGGTCTGATGGGCTTTCAGGACGCTCTCTGGAAGCTGGGGCTTAGCTACGCCTCGGATGAGGCCGTGCACTTTGCTGATTTCAGCATGGAGGCGATCGCCTATTACGCAACGCTTGCCTCGACCGAGCTAGCGCGGGAGCGCGGAGCCTATCCCTCGTTTGCTGGCTCGAAGTGGGACCGCGGGCTGTTGCCCCACGATACCCTGGATCTCCTGGAGGCGGAGCGGGGCGAGCCGGTCGAGGTTGAGCGCGGCGGACATTTCGAGTGGGAGCCGGTTCGCGAGGCGATCCGCCGCCGCGGAATGCGCAACAGCAACTGCTTGGCGATCGCGCCGACGGCCACAATTGCGAATATCGCTGGTGTCACTCCGTCCATCGAGCCGGTGTACGCCAACCTCTATGTGAAGAGTAATCTCTCCGGCGAGTTCACTGTGGTCAACGAGGCGCTAGTACGCGACCTGGCGGCGCGTGGGCTATGGGATTCGGGCATGCTGGAGGAGCTGAAGTACCACGATGGTTCCGTGCAGCCAATCCACCGGGTGCCAGACGACCTGAAGGCGCGCTACCCAACCGCGTTCGAGATCGAGCCGCGCTGGCTGATCGCCTGCGCCGCCCGGCGGCAGAAGTGGATTGATATGGGGCAGTCGCTCAACCTGTATGTCAGCGAGCCGAGCGGCCGTAAGCTGAGTGAGATTTACCAGCTTGCCTGGCGGTCTGGTCTCAAGACCACGTATTACCTCCGGTCCCGCGGGGCGACTCAGATCGAGAAAGCGACTCTTGATATCAACCGCTGGGGCATCCAGCCGAAATGGATGCGTTCTCGCAGTCCATCGGCAGCCGTGCGAATTCTGCGTGAGGAGGCGGAAGGGGCCTCACCAGCCTGCTCCCTCGACGGCGATTGCCAGGCCTGCCAGTAAGCGGGTTGCTGGCGCTGCCCAGTGCCCCAATCCCCGCCACGGTTTCTCAGCGCCGCTCTGGTCCCACGGCCAGACGGCCAAGCCCGGTCGCGCTCCGCACGCTGCAGCGCGGCCCGATGAAGGAGTGGTTCACGATGACGCTGTCCATCCCATCGCCTGGTGCGCCCAACCAGCGCTTTCGCGCGAGCGAAAAACGCCTCATCAACTGTGAGACAGTCGATGTTAACCAGCTCTTGCCGCTCAAATATCACTGGGCCTGGGAACACTACCTCAACGGCTGCGCCAATCACTGGATGCCGACAGAAGTCCCCATGGCAGAGGATATTGCGCTCTGGAAGAGCGATATCCTCACAGACGACGAGCGGCTGGTCATCCTGCGCAACCTCGGCTTCTTCGCGACGGCGGAGAGCCTCGTGGCAAATAACCTGACGCTAGCCATCTTCCGCCACGTGACCAACGCCGAATGCCGGCAATATCTGTTGCGCCAGGCGTTCGAGGAAGCGATCCACACCCATGCATTCCAGTACATCGTGGAGAGCCTGGGACTAGACGAAGGCATGATCTTCAACATGTACCGGGAGATTCCCGCTGTGGCGGCCAAAGACGCCTTCGAGATGGAGCTAACGGCAAGCCTGGTTGAGCCTGACTTCACCACTGCCACCATCGAGGGTGCACAGCGCTTCCTGGAGAACCTCGTCGGCTACTATGTCATTATGGAGGGGATTTTCTTTTACGCCGGGTTCGCGATGATCCTCTCCTTCCACCGGCAAAACCGGATGCGAGGCATCGGTGAGCAATTTCAATACATCCTGCGCGATGAGACCGTGCACCTGAACTTCGGAATCGATCTGATCAACGGCATCGTCGCCGAAAACCCAGAGCTTTGGACACTCGAATTGCGCGGCCGGCTTATTGAGCGCATCCGGACGGCTGTCGAATTGGAAATCGCCTATGCCTGGGACTGCCTGCCGCGCGGGGTTCTGGGGCTGAACGCGGAGCTATTCGAGCAATACACGCAATACATTGCTGACCGGAGGCTAGAACGGATCGGGCTGCCGCGTCAGTACCGGGCGCGCAATCCGTTCCCGTGGATGAGCGAGACGATTGATCTGGGCAAAGAGAAGAACTTCTTCGAAAGCCGCGTCACCGAATACCGCAGCGGCGCGATGCTGGTTTGGGACTGAGGGCTCAACTCGCTCCTGCCGCTTGCCCGGCGCACTCCAGTCTTCCACACTTCGCGCATGACGAGGCGCAGAGGTGGCTCACAGGCCGCCTGAATGGAGAGGAACGAGCGGCTTATGCAGCGGATAGAGAGCTTACGGGGGTGCTTCCCGATCCTTTGTACACCGTTTCTGGACGATGGCTCGCTCGACCTGGAGAGCCTTCGGCGCGAAGTCGATTGGGTCATTGAGGAAGGAGCGAGCGGCGTCGTGGCGCTGGCGATCGCCAGTGAAGGGTATAAGCTGACGGAGTCCGAGCGCGACGAGGTTGCCCAGACGGTTGTCGCTGCCACCGCTGGCCGGGTGCCCGTGGTGATCTCCGCTCATGGCGACGGGACTGAGGTGGCGCTCGACCGCGCACGCCGGGCGGCCGCGCTCGGCGCCGATGCGCTGATGGTCCTGCCGCCCGTCTTCATCAAGCCGGATGCCGAGGGGTTGCGCGACTACTACACACGGATCGGCCAAGCGGTGGACATCCCGCTGATCATCCAGGATGCACCGCAATTGACGGGGGTGAGCATGGGACCGGCGCTCTGGGCACGGCTCAGTACCGAGGTCGCGACGATCCGCTATGTCAAGGTCGAAGGCTCTCCGCAAGGCACGACGATCACGGAGACGATCCGCCAAAGCGAGGGGAGGCTGGACATCTTCTGTGGCTGGGGTGGGCTCGGTGTCCTCGATGCGCTTGAGCGCGGCGCCGCCGGCAGCATGCCCGCGCCGAATTTCACGCGCCTCTTCGCGGAGGTGCAGCGCTGCTATGAACGCGGTGATGTGGCCGCCGCAGCCGCCCGGTTTCACGCCGAACTGCCGTTCGTGGTTTGGACAATGCAGTCGGTCGATTACTCAGTTGCTGCCGCCAAGGAAGAGCTGCGGCGACGTGGCGTATTCCGCTCCGCGCACCAGCGCCAGCCAGCCACAGCGCTGGATGGTGTGTCGCGCCAGCAACTTCAGCGCTGGCTCGATGCGCGGCTGGGCACGAATGCGCGCTCATATGCCGGTGACGGATGATGGATCGAGGCGTGGTACGATTCAGTCACTCCGCGCGTTTCAAAAGACGACGGAGCGGTGAGCGAGTGACGGTGACGCCGCTTGCCACTCACGAATCGCGGGTGACAAGCCAAAGCGGAGTGAGGCCATGATAACGACGCGGGCATCATCAGACGTTCACAAGCAATCGCGCCGGTTTGGCCGCGTTGGGGCGATAGCCGTCGCGCTGGCGCTGCTGCTTGCCATGGCAGCGACGACAGGAGCGCAGCAGCCGATCGTGTCCACCCAAGTTGGGGAGGTGCCAACAACGGGCGCCCTGCGACCGGGGCCGATCGGGCTCCTGCCGCCACAGCCAGCACAACTACGCGGACCACGGCCAGTTTCAATCACCATCCAGAAAATCGGTGTGAACGCGACGATCGAGACAATCGAGATCGTTGATGGTGTGATGCAAGATCCTACCGGACCGTGGGTTGTCTCCTGGTATAAGGAAACGGCGCGCCTCGGCGAGACCGGCAATATTGTGATGGCGGGCCATCTGGACTACTGGGACGTCGGCCCGGCGGTCTTCTACAACATCGCCCAGCTCACCGAAGGCGACCGGATCGAAATCACTGGCGAGGATGGGCAAACCTACGTCTATGAAGTGGATTGGGTTCGCAACTATGACAACGCCAATGCGCCCATCCAGGAGATCGTTGGCCCCACGGATAATGAGAGCCTAACCCTGATCACGTGCGGCGGCCCCTTCGACTACGTCAACGGTGTCTATCTCCAGCGGACGGTCGTTCGGGCTCATCGCGTCGAAGCGTGACACGCGCTCGCACAGCACATCTGCCGCCGCCGGTAATCCCCGGCGGCGTGTGCTGTTGCACTGAGCGGCATCGGCATTCATCCATGCTGGCTTTGAGCAGCGAGCGGCGCCAAGGAGAGATCCTACGCTTCGCTCGGAACCACCGCTGATTGGGGCTCAGCCCGGCACCTTCCCCTATCACCACGCGTTAGCCCAAATGACTCGCGCGGCGTCCACGCTGATCGCGCGGGACGCAACCCCACGTGACCGGCCGGAACGAGCAAAGCATCGTTCGGGTCAGGACGGCGCCCTACCGAGCGATCGCCACCCGCCGGAATACTGATGGACGTACGTGGCGATCCCGGCTGCGCGCAGGGCGACATCGCTGGCAAGCTCCGGGCCAAAGCGGTCGAACCGGAGACCTTCGAGCGGGATGGAAGATTCGCCGTGGACGATCAGCTCGGCAAGCATCTGCCCAACGGCAGGCGAGATCGAGAGTCCGCCAACACAGCAGCCAGTCGCCACGTAGAAGCCTCGCACGCCAGGAACTGCGCCGGCGATCGGCTTGCCGTCCGCGGTCATCGTTGGCAACCCACCCCGATGCTCGCGCACGGGCGCATTGACGAGAGCGGGAAAGACGTCGCGGACGCGCTCAGCAAGGCCCCGGAGCACCGTCAGGTCAAGGGGTAGGTCCTTGATCTGGAAGTGGGGTGGAACGCCACGCATGTCGTACGCATGGGGATCGGGCTCGTAGCCCCCGAGCATGAGGCCGCCTCGCTCCGGCCGCACGTAGACATTGGCATCAATCACCCGGCAAATCGGCTGACTTGTGTTAACGCCGTCAACCGGCTCGGTAATCATCAACTGGTGGCGCATGGGAACCACCGGGACTCGGATGCCAAGATGCTCGCCCACGAGACGCGCCCAGGCCCCGGCGGCATCAACCACAACCGGCGTGTGGATCTCACCCCGGCTGGTCATGACGCCAGCAATTTCACCGTTCCGGCTGAGCAGTTGGGTGACCTCGGTTCCCGGCAGCAGCGCCGCACCAAGCCGCTGGGCACCCCTGGCATAGCCGAGCGGAATCTGCGCTGGCTCCAGGTAGAGGTCGGAGGGGGTATACCACATCGCCAGGGCACCAGCGGGTTTGGCCCAGGGCGCCAACCGCGTCAGATCGCTCGGGCCGATCTCGTGCATGTCTAATCCAAGCTTCCGGCCAGCGGCGATCTCGGCGCGAATCTGGCGAGCATCGGCCTCCGTGCGGGCGATCTTGACACTCCCGGCTTGGTGGTAGACGAGCGGCTCCCCGGTCTCCTCGGTGAACCGCGTGATCTTGTTCACCGCGAGCATTGCCAGTTGCGTCATCACCGGATCGGGCCGGATCTGCTGGGTTAGGCCCGCCGCGCGCGGTGAGGTCTGAGAGGCGATGTCAAAGCGGTCGAGCAAGGCGACGCGCCGCCCGAGCTTCGCAAGATGAAAGGCGACGCTCGCTCCAAGCGCGCCCGATCCAATCACAACGGCGTCTGCGTCCCGAATCACTGCCGGCTCCTCGTTTCATCCGCTGCCACGAGAGTGATTTTCGCACGGGTGTCCGTCTTGCGCTCTGAGGCAACTGGCTGGCTCTCCCTGCTTGGAACCGCGGAGAGGAGCCTGGGGCGCGGCCATGGTATCCTCTCTGTAATCGCGCACGGTCCCGAACTGTGCGGCATGGTGGGCTAGAGGAGCGGCGATGAGCCTGACTCAGAATGCAACAGTGGTGCAGCCCGAGGCCAGCCTGGCCTCGATTGTTGTGCGCTGCATGGGGTGCGGCATGCGCGTGCCCGCGGATCGCCCCGTGACCCAATGCCCCGCGTGTGGCGATTTGCTTGACATTGAAATCCCGATATCCGCCCCCATTGACCGCCGGGTCTTCGGCACGGCCTTGCCCCGCCATCTGCGATCATCCGGTGTGTGGCGCTATGCGCCATTGCTACCCCGGCTGCCGGAAGATGCGATCATCACGCGCGCCGAAGGCAACACACCAGTCTATTGGGACGACCGCCTCGCGCACTATGCCGGATTGGAGCAGCTCGGTCTCAAGCATGAAGGACACAATCCAACGGCATCGTTCAAAGACCGGGGCATGACCGTCGGGATGAGCCATGCCAGGGCCGTCAGTGCACGAGTCGTCGCCTGCGCTTCAACAGGCAATACGTCGGCATCGCTAGCATCGTACGCGGCTGCGGCCGGACTCACCGCGCTGGTGCTGATTCCCGAGGGGAAAATTGCCGGCGGCAAGCTGGCCCAAACCATCGCTCATGGCGCCAGGATCGTTCAGGTGCAGGGCGATTTTGACGCCGCCCTGCGCTTGCTGCGCCAGTTAACAGAGCAATACCCGGTTTATCTTGTGAACTCGGTGAACCCTTTCAGAATTGAAGGGCAGAAAACGATTATCTTTGAGCTGCTTGAGCAGCTCGACTGGAAGGTGCCGGACGTGATCGCGCTGCCGGGTGGAAACCTCGGGAACACGGCCGCGTTTGGCAAGGCTCTTGCCGATCTCTGGGCAGCCGGGCTCATTGATCGCCTGCCGAGGCTGCTGACAGTCCAGGCCGCCGGTGCGGCGCCATTCGCCGCCTACTACGCCAGTGGCTTCGACCGCTATGAGCCAGTAACGGCCGAGACGGTGGCGACGGCGATCAAGATCGGCAACCCCGCCAGTATCGAGCGAGCGCGGCGCGCAATCCAGCTCACCAATGGATGGGTGATCGCGGTGAGCGATGACGAGATCCTGGAAGCAAAGGCCGCGATCGACCGTGCCGGTATCGGCTGCGAGCCCGCGTCGGCCGCCTCGCTTGCGGGAATCCGGCGCCTCGTCCGCGACGGTCAGATCGCGCCTGCCGCAGTTGTCGTTGGCATCCTAACTGGTCACGTCTTGAAGGACACCGAGGCAGTCGTGAGCTATCACCTGCACGATCATGATGGCCGGCCCCGCCCTGGAGCGAACCGGCCGATCACGATTCCCGCTGACTTCGCGGCCCTGGAGCGGACGGTTGCCGATGCGCTTTAAGGTTCGTGCTCCCGCTTCGTCCGCGAATCTGGGACCAGGGTTTGATGCCTTGGGGCTTGCGCTTGATCTCTGGAACGAGCTGGAGATCGACACCGAAGGCCCGCCTGGGGTTATAGTCGAAGGCTCAGAAGCCGGTCACCTCAATCCGCACGCGAACAATTACACGCTCAACTCAATGGAGGAGCTTGCCACGGCGTTCGGCAAGACACTCCCTGCCTGCGCAATGCGTGTCCGGGCGGAGATTCCAGTCGCGCGTGGACTGGGGAGCTCGGCTGCTGCCCTCGTCGCTGGTCTGCTTGCGGCCGACCGGCTCTTGGATCTTCGCTTGCCCCTTGCCGAAATCTACCGGCACGCCTGGGCTATGGAAGGCCATGGCGACAATGTCGGCGCGGCGCTATATGGTGGCGCGATCCTTTCCGTCGCTGGTGTGCCAGAAGCCATCCGGCTCACCGACGGGCGGTCGCTAGGCCTCGCCGCAGTGCTGTTTATCCCAGAGGCGACAAGTGCGACCTGGGCCGCGCGAGCCGCGCTTCCCGCGACCGTCCCTCATCCAGATGCCGCATTCAATGTCGGCGCGGCTGCGGGTCTGGCGGTGGGCTTGATGTCCGGCAACCGGGCTGCGATCGCCGCTGGCATGCACGACCGGCTCCATGAGCCTTACCGGGCACGGCTGTTCCCTCACCTTGTGCCAATGGCCGAGGCGGCGCGGGAAGCAGGAGCGCTTGGTGCCTGCCTGAGTGGAGCCGGACCAACCATCCTGGCGCTGGCGGAGCCGGCGGTTGCTGCGCGCGTGGAGGAAGCGTATCAGGCCGTTGCCCGCATGTTGTCCGTACCTGGACGCGCCGTCACGCTTTGCCCCACGTCGCGGGGCGCCTACGTCATCGAACTCGCGGAAGAGGCAGTTGTGGCGCGCGCGCAGGAGAGCGACGCGACGGCCTGACCCCCAGCCCCTTTCTCTGCTCAGGACCTGGCTTGGGAGCTCCAAGCGCAGATGCATGTCTCCTTCAGTTTGACGCTGCCCCGTTTGAGTCCTAGGATGAAGGTAGACGCCCTGGAAAAGGACGGGAGACGAATGGCCGAATATGCCGTCATGCCAGATGATGAACAACCTGAGAATGCTGCGGAATGGGCGCGTGCTGGTGACCCGGATGTAGCGCTGTCGTGCCCAACGTGTGACGCCCTCCTGGATGGCGCCGAGTTATTCGAAGTCTATCGCGTCTGCCCAAGCTGCCGCCGTCATTTTTGGCTCCCTGCTCGGGAACGGCTGCACCTGCTGGTCGATCCCGGCAGCTTCGTGGAAACAAGCGCGGAACTGGCGTCAATTGATCCGCTCACCTTTCGTGATCCCCTGCCCTTGCCCGATCGCATCGCGGAGGAGCAAGAGCGGAGCGGTATCTCTAACGCGGTCATCACGGGCATTGGGACGATCGGCGGACAGAGCGCAGTGCTGATCTTGCTGGATTTCGCATATCTCGGCGGCAGTGTCGGCATCGTCGCTGGCGAGAAAGTCACGCTGGCGATGGAGCTCGCGGTGGCGCGCCGGCTGCCGCTGATTGCCATCTGCTCCGGGGGAGTGGGCCGGAAACAGGAGGGGATGCTCTCGCTTGTCCAGCTCCCAAAGATGGCCCACGCTGCCGGGCGGTTACACCGGGCTGGCTTACCGGTTATCGCCGTGCTCACGCATCCAACCACCGGCGGTGTCTATGCCGGTCTGGCCAATCAAGCCGATATCATCGTTGCGGAGCCTGGCGCCAGCATCGGATTCCAGCCGTCACGGGAACGCGTGGGACCAACCGCCGCTTCCACCGCCGAGCGACTAGTCGCCCACGGGCTCATTGACGACATTGTTGACCGGACGCGGCAGCGTGATCTGCTTGCTGCGCTGCTCGACCTTTTCACGCACCGTGGCACTCCACGGCCGGGTGCAGCGAGCTCGCCTCCAGCGCCAGCAAACCTGCGCGCGGTGGATGAAACAAGCCTGGCGAGGCACCCCGAGCGGCCCACTGCCGCGGATTATCTTCAGCGCCTCATGCCGGTGTTCATCGAGCTGCATGGCGACCGGGTCAGCAGCGATGATCCAGCGGTGATCTGCGGACTTGGCCGCATCGAAGGCGTCACGGTGGCCGTCATCGCTCAAGAGCGCGGGCGAGGGGAGGAGCAGCCCGTCCGCCGGAACGGCAGGATGGGAGCAGCGGGGTACCGCAAGGCGCTCCGCCTGATGCGGCTCGCCGGGCATCTCGACCTTCCCTTGATCACATTGATCGATACCCCCGGCACACTGAGCGGCACAGAAACAGAGGATGGCGAGCTCGGGCTGGCGCTCGGCCAGGTGCTGGCGCTGCTCGGACACCTGCCAGTCCCGATTGTTTCCGTCGTGATTGGGGAAGCTGGCAGCCTCGGCGCGCTGGCGCTCGGCATTGGCGATCGCATGCTGATGTTAGAGCATGCGGTCTACAGCGTTCAGAGACCGGAGTCGCTCCTCGCGCGCGAGGCAGAGCGCCCGGCCGAGGCGCCTGCTTCGTTGCAGTTAACGGCGCGGGATTGCCTTCGCTTAGGAGTGATTGACGCCATCGTCGCAGAGCCGCAGCCTGCTGCCCATGCCGATCCAGGGCATGCCGCAACGTTGCTGCGTGGAGCGATCATTTCCGCACTGGCCGAGATCGCGGCGGTAACACCGCGCCGGCTGCTGGACGACCGAGCGCGCAAAGTGCGAACCCTGGGCCAGGCAACGCCGGAGGGCCAGGAAGCAGCCCGGCGTGAGCTCCGGGAGCTGCAAGAGCTACAACGCTCAATCAGCCGCTCAATCCTCGACTTGCGCGAGCGATGGGAACACCGCCAGCTCTCGCTGCCTGCGTTGCCGCCATTCCCCCACCTGGCGAATTTCCCAACACTCCCCAATCTCTCGAACCTTCGGCGGGTTTCGGTCACCCGTCACGATGTGGCCGATTTCGCAAGCCGGCTCGCGGCGACTGGACGCGAGATCGTGCGGAGCCAGGTGGAAAGCCGCACCCAGCCGCGGGAAGGCGGCCGCTCCCTGGAAGCGATCGAGGAGCCGGACCGCTCAGCGCCCGTGGCGCCTGAGAAGCCGGAGCAGACGCGATGAGCCAGGTCCAGGCATTTCGAGTCGCCGCCATTCAATTCGAGCCGGAGCTCCTCGCCAAGGAAGACAACCTTGACCGGCTGCTCGCCCTCACGCGGGAGGCGGCGGCCGGCGGTGCGCGCCTGATTGTCACGCCCGAAATGGCGACGACCGGGTATTGCTTTGCCAGCCGAGCAGAGGTTGCGCCGCTCGTCGAGCCCATTCCTGGACCCACAACCGCCCGCTTTGCTGAGATAGCTCGCGAACATGGCTGCTGGATCGTCGTTGGCATGCCCGAAGTGCATCCCGAAACAGGGATTTTCTACAACAGCGCTGCCCTGATCGGACCGGATGGCGTGACCGGCGTTTACCGCAAGACCCATCCCTATAAGGCCGAGCCGAAATGGGCGAAAGATGGCGATCGTGGCTTGCCCGTCTTCGATACGTCGCTAGGCCGGATCGCCATCCAAATCTGCATGGATTTTTGCTTTCCCGAGCCAACGCGGATCCAGGCGCTTCGCGGCGCGGATGTGATCTGTTTCCCAACGAACTGGGTCGGCAGCAAGTGCCCGTCAGCAACGTGGATGGCGCGGGCACTCGAAGGTGGCGTTTATGTCGTCGCCGCCGACCGGTACGGATGCGAGCGCGGCGTACAGTTTTGCGGAGGCTCGTGCGTCCTTGATCCAGACGGTAGGGTGCAAGCTGCCCTCGATCATGGCGATGGCATCGTCTATGGCGAGGTTGACCCGGCCAGAGCGAGGGATAAGCGCTTTGCCACGGCACTTGGTGACCGCTTGGACGACCGGCGGCCAGCGGTGTACGGCAATCTGACCCTCAATACCTATCTCTGGCGGGACTGGGACTTCCATGGAGCGTATGGCATCCGCCCTCTGCCGCCAGGCCGCCATAGCCGTGTCGCCGTCGCGCAATGGACGCCCGCTCCGCATGATCCGGAGGCAAACCTGTGCACTGTCGAGCGGCTTGCGAGCCAGCACGCGGGCGCTGATCTCCTCGTCCTCCCGGAGCTAGCGCTCACCGGCGCGGTGAACGCAGGCGAGGCTGAGCGGCTTGCCGAGCCAGTGCCTGGCCCGCTCACCGAGCGGTTGCGGCAGATCGCGGCCGCGCATACCCTCTACCTCGTGGCTGGCCTGGTGGAGCGCGACGGGGATGCCCTCTTCTCCACCGCGGTCCTCGTTGGCCCGCACGGCGTTGCCGGCCGGTATCGCAAAGTGCATCTGACGGAGGAGGACCGGGTTTGGGCCACGCCTGGCAGCGAGTTGCCAACGTTTGACATCCCGCTCGGCCGCATCGGCATCTTGATCGGCTATGACGCGCTCTTCCCGGAAGCAGCGCGCTGCCTAGCCCTTGATGGAGCCGATCTCCTGGCATGCCCCGCGCAACTCAGCTTCCCGCCGGTGCGTGGCGCTGGCGCGACGGCGGTGCCCCTGCCTCCACCGATTGAGACAGGACCAACAACCTGCCATTTCCATCTCTGGCGTGAGCGAGCGCTTGAGAACTGTGCCTACGTGGCCTTTGCGAATTGGGACTCCCCGGAGATGGGCTGGAGTGCCATCTTTGGTCCGGATCCAGAAGGCAAGCCACACGAGCTAGCGCTCATTGAGGGAGCGCACCCAGGCTCGGTTGAGCTTTCCGTTGACACCACCGGCTTCCCCACCCGGTACCAGACGAATATCGTCCGCGCCAAGGATTACCTGGGGTGGCGCATGCCGATCTGGTATGACCCCTTGCAGGCTCCCGCGGTCATAGATGAACGCGATACCATTCGCGCAGTGCCGGTCGCTGCCGAACCACCAAGGAGTGTGTGAAAACCGTGAAACCCATCAATCTTGTCCAGATTGGCATTGGTCTCATCGGCCGGACGACGATCGAGCAGGTTCTGGATAACCGGGAGCGGTGGAAACAGGCATTCGGCATCGACGTCCGGTACCGGGGCCTGATTGATTACGAAGGCGGCACGGCGTGTGAGGACCCGGATGGGTATTCCGAAGCGACCTTGCGGGCCGTCTGTGCCGCGCGCGCATCAGGCCAAGGTTTGGCGGCCGCGGCGCACGCTCACGGACTGACCCTGCGTGATCCCCGCGACGTCATTGACCGGGTGATCCGGCTCGGACCAACCATTGTGCTCGATACCGCGGTTGGCGACCGCACCGCGGACATCGATGCCTACGCGGTCCACGCCGGCGCTGGCGCGGTGTTCTCGAACAAGGCGCCTCTGGCTATGCCGGTTGGCACGGCCGCGGGCGATGCGCTCTGGGCCTGTGCCGGTCCGCTGGGTCGTGTCCGGTATGAGACCACCTGTGGCGCCGGCCTACCCGTGATCTCTACCCTGCGCTCGTTGCTGGATACAGGCGACGAGATCATCGAAATCGTGGGGGCATTGTCGGGAACCCTGGGAGCGATCTTCTCGGATCTGGCAGCCGGTGTCCCGTTTTCAGCGGCCGTGCGCAGCGCCAAAGAGCGGGGCTATACCGAGCCCGATCCGCGCGACGACTTGAGCGGACTCGATGTCGCGCGAAAAGCGCTCATTCTGGCACGAACCATCGGCCGCCAAATCAATCTCGACGATCTGACGGTCGAGAATCTTGTCCCCGAGCACTTGCGCGCGGTGCCGGTGGCTGAGTTTCTTGAGCGCGCACGTGAGCTGGACGGCGCCATGGCCGACCGGGCGGCCGAAGCACGGGCAACCGGAAGGGCGCTGAAGTATGTCGCAACGGTGCGCCCGGATGGACCGATCGCGGTTGGTGTCCGCGCGATTGAGACAACCTCCGTGCTCGGAGCGTTGCAGGGGCCTGAGAACATCATTTCGTTTCGCACCAAGCGCTACGATGCATACCCACTGAACGTCACCGGTCCGGGCGCTGGCGCGGCGGTAACAGCCGCCGGCGTCGTGGCCGATATGCTCGCGCTGGCAACCGGGCCGCTGCTCGGAGAGGGAAGCAGGAGTCAGGAGTCGGGAGTCAGGGAATCGTAGGGGAGGGCCACTCGAAGCTCCACGCTTTGAGCTTCACGCTCCTAACCCTATCACCAACCTTGACTCTAGTTGGCTATCGACTGAGAGTGGAGCATGGCTGAGCACGCACAACCACGTTCGCGTTCATTTGAGGCGATCCTCGCTCGTCTCTCCCCAGAGGCCTACTACCAGTCGCCAGGTGGCCGGCGATTCCTCATCGCCGCCGCACTCCTGGCCGATCTGCAACCGGGCATGCGCGTTGTCGATGTCGAATGCGGCATTGGCTCGGCTTCGATCGATCTGGCCGAGGCATTCGGGTGCCACGTTACCGCCTTCGATAACTATGCGCCCTATACGGCATTCGGGCGACAAAACGCCATTGCCCGCGGCGTCGGGAAGCTTGTCACCTTTCGCGCGATGGATGGGGCTACTGCGGCATCGGCGTTCAATGACGACTCATTCGACGTTGTGCTCGGATTGGGCGGCGCGTTGGGAGACACCTTGCCCGGCGGTCTGAAAGGCGGGCTAGCGGCGGCAGCGCGGTGGTGCGTTCCGGGTGGCTATCTGATTTGTGGCGATCTCGTGGCTCCTGGCACACCGTCGGACTTAATGCGCTTTGTGTTCGGCGACACGCTCGTTGGGGAAGAGGAGTATTTCGGCGCCCTTGCCGAAGCCGGGTTTGATCTGGTGTTTGCGGCGAGAGCAACGAGCGCTGATTGGGACACCATGCGGGAAACGATGCGCCGCCTGCGGGAGCGAGCGCTCGATCTTGGCCCCCCAGACGAGCGGCAGCGCCAGAAGCTCACCGAGGCCGCCCGGAATCACCCGGAGCTCGCCTATCTCAATGTGCTCGCCAGGCGCCGGGACTAGCACGCGTTATCGACGCCAGCCTCCGATTCGAGCCGCACTCAAGGGCCATCCCGTCCGCGGTAGCGCGTTCGCGAAGCGCGTTCGCGAAGCGCGTTCGCGAAGCGCGGGATGGATGGATGGATGGATGGATGCCTGGAGTGTGCAGTGAGCGATCCCTCATCGTTGGTGCTGGCAGCACGGCGTGCCCGTGGCTTTCGGGTGCTCGACCGCCGCGCGCCGAGCGGCATCGCGCTCGTGCCTGAGCATGAAGGCACGATACCGCTCGACACGAAGTGCGCTGGTTTACTGGGGCTCAGTGACAATCTGGCTGGCCGCGGTAGTGGCGCGTGGTCTGCCAGCCTGGAGCTGCTGGCTGACCAGCCCCCGTAGGCGCTCAACATCTGCCCGCTCGGTGCGCTGGCACTGGTCGAAAAACGCCTCCGCTTCGCGGTTCCCCGCTTCCCGGGCGTCGTGCTTGTAGATCTCATACGCTGCGATCGCGTCCAGCTTGTTGTGCATCACCGCGATCAGGTCGTACGTCACATTCGGCACGCCGCTTATTCGCTCGGCATCGCGTCGCATCGCCTGCTCTTCCATCACAGTACCTCCATTCCCGGCGCATCCACCCAAGCCGGCCAAACACTCCAGGTTCCTCATCATCCCGAGGTGCACGTCACGTGCCAGAGCGCGGTGACAGCACGGCGGCATGATGCCGATGAGGCGCACGAATCACACACGTTCTCAAACGCCGCTCCTCTGATTCGTGCGCTCCTCAGCGCTGGCAGACTCGGGGGACCAGATGTACTCCATGTCGCGGGCAGTCGCGGCTGCGACCGCGTTGCCAAACAATCGAGCAACAAGGTGCAGCGCCATGTCGATCCCGGCGGAGACACCAGCCGATGTGATCACGCGCCCTTCGTCGACCACGCGCTCCCCGGCTCGAACATCAATCTGCGGGTGCTGCCGGCGAAGCCAGTCGATACTGGCCCAGTGCGTCGTTGCCCGCTTGCCATCCAATAAGCCACACGCGGCCAGGAGAAACGCGCCGGTGCAGACACTGGCGGTAATGGCTGCACGCCTGTGCTGGCGAGCAATCCAATCGAGCGCAACTGGGTTCTCGCGCTCCCGGCGTGCGCCAAAGCCACCGGGAATCACGACAATATCGAGCGGTGGGTGATCGCTGAAATCATGGTGCGGCATCACGAGCAAGCCGCCGTGACACCGGATCAGCCGCCGTGCCTCGGCAATCGTGACAACGGTAAACAGCTTCCGTTCCTCACCCGGCGCATCGCCCGGCATGCTCGCCGTGGAAAACACTTCGAACGGGCCACAGAAGTCGAGCACTTCCACGCCGTCGAAGATGAGAATGCCAGCCGTGTGTGGCGCCGGTACCACGTCATGTGATGCGCCCATCCGTTGTTCCTTTCGCTACACCGCTGCCGGAACTCGGCCGTGTCTCCAGGGGAGACGCACTGGCTCTGCCTGCCAGAGTGTAAAGAGCGTGAGAGCGCCAGGGCAGGCGGCACGCGACGTGCATGGTAAGGCGCCACGGGCAGGCCGGAAGCGCCATTGCTCAATGGTCCGTGGTTATCCGGTCAGCGATGGGACGTTCACCCAATGGAATCAATGACGAGCCAGACCGCCGCAGCCGCTCCCGCAGTCCCAGTGCTGCCTGGCGTGCCTTACCCTCTCGGCGCGACCTGGGACGGCGAAGGGACCAATTTCGCGCTGTTCAGCGCGAACGCCGAATCCGTAGTGCTTTGCCTTTTTGACGATGACGGCCAAGAGCAGCAAATCCCGCTCGCCGAGGTCACGGCCCACGTCTGGCATGGCTACCTTCCCGGCGTTGGACCTGGCCAGCGCTACGGCTACCGTGTGCACGGGGACTACGATCCGGCAAGTGGTCGCCGCTTCAACCCAGCCAAATTGCTCATCGATCCCTATGCAAAGGCGATCAGCGGGAGCGTCAACTGGGATGCGCCAGTCTTTGGGTATCCGTTAGGCAACGACGAGGAAGACCTGGTTGCGGATGACCAGGATGATGCCTGGGGCGTGCCGAAGGGTGTGGTCATCGACCCATCCTTCGATTGGGGAGACGACTCCCCGCCGCGCATACCACTCCATCAGTCCGTCATTTACGAGGTCCACGTCAAGGGATTCACGCAGTGTCATCCGGACGTGCCACCAGCCTTGCGCGGCACGTATGCTGGCTTGGTCTCCGAGCCGGCATTGGAGCACCTGCGAGCGCTCGGCGTGACTGCCGTTGAGCTCCTGCCGGTCCACGCCTTCGTCGATGACAAACACCTGCTCGACCGGGGACTGCGCAATTATTGGGGCTACAACTCGATCAACTACGTTGCCCCCGAGGCGCGCTACGCCAGCGCGGGCGATTGTGGCGAGCAGGTGCGCGAGTTCAAGGAGATGGTCAAGGCGCTGCACCAGGCGGGCATCGAGGTAATCCTCGATGTCGTTTACAACCACACAGCCGAGGGCAATCATCTCGGCCCGACCCTCTCCTTCCGTGGCATTGACAATGAGGTCTATTACCGCCTCGTCGCCGATGAGCCGCGCTACTCCATGGACTACACAGGAACCGGGAACACGCTCAACGTTCCGCACCCGCAGGTTCTGCAGCTCGTCATGGACTCACTGCGCTATTGGGTGCTGGAGATGCATGTGGATGGCTTCCGCTTCGATCTGGCGGCGGCGCTTGCCCGCGAGCTCCACGAGGTGGACAAGCTCGGGTCGTTCTTCGATGTCATCCACCAGGATCCGGTGCTCTCCCAGGTCAAGTTGATTGCCGAGCCCTGGGATATCGGGGAGGGTGGGTACCACGTCGGCAACTTCCCCGTCCTCTGGGCGGAATGGAACGGAAAATACCGCGATGCGGTGCGGGAATACTGGCATAACCGTCAGGTCGGCGTCGCCGAGCTCGCCTACCGTCTAACGGGCAGCAGCGACCTCTACCAGCACGACGGGCGGAGCCCCTCTGCCAGCATCAACTTCATTACGGCCCACGACGGCTTCACGCTTCACGATCTCGTCAGCTACAACGAGAAGCACAACGAGGCAAACGGCGAAGAGAACCGTGACGGGCACGATGACAACATCTCGTGGAATCACGGCGTTGAAGGCCCAACGGACGATCCGGAGATCATTGCCGCCCGCGAGCGGACGAAGCGCAACTTCCTGGCCACGCTCCTGCTCTCGCAAGGTGTGCCCATGCTCAGTCATGGCGACGAAATCGGGCGAACCCAGCGCGGCAACAACAACACCTACTGCCAGGATAACGAGCTGACGTGGATGCGCTGGAACCTGAGCGAGGATCAGCGCGCGTTGCTCGCGTTCACCCGGAAGCTGATCTGGTTCCGGCGGGAGCACCCGAACTTCCGGCGGCCTAAGTTTTTCCAGTCGCGGCGCATCCGCCACGCCGAGGAGCACGATATCCGCTGGCTGCGCCCGGATGGCGAGGAGATGACCGACGAGGAGTGGTCCCAAGACTGGGTCAAGGTTGTCGGTCTGTGGCTGGGTGGCGAGGCGCTGCCAGAGGTTGATGACGAGGGACAGCCGGTGCGAGATGACACCTTCTTGATCCTGTTCAACGCGTATGAGGGCACGGTGCCGTTCGTCCTGCCGAATGGCGACCATACCGGCTGGCAACTGATCTTTGACACAACCACTGCCGAGTGGCCCGATTCCGGCCCGGTCTTACCGGCGGGCGCAACGTATGACCTCCGGGAGCGGTCGCTGGCGGTCTTTCGTCAGTGCGCAGCGCCCGCTGGCCAGCGGCCGCGGAAACGCCGCGCACCTCTTCGCACGTGAGCCGCACGCCCCATCGTACAGGCGTCAAGCATCCGCGCTGTTACCAGAGCGTCATCGACTCCAAGAACAATTGGCGCAGATCCTCCGGTGATGCGGGACGGGGCGAAAGCTTCGTTACCCGGTGCTGGGGGAGCGTTCCCTGCACCAAAGCGTCGACATCGTCCGGGGTGAAGCCGACGGCGGCCAGCCCGTTCGGCATGCCAACCGCCCGCATGATCCGGATGATGGCCTGCGCCAAGATCTCTCCGGCATCCTCGGACCGGGCACCTTCGACATCTGCCCCAAGCAGCCGGGCTGCGGTCAGGTGCCGCTCGGGATTGACGGGGGCGGTGAAGCGGAAGACCGCCGGGGCCGTCAGGATGACAGACATGCCGTGGGGGATGAGTGGGTGGTCGCTGGGATACCCCGGCGCCCGGTAGCTTCGCACCATCCCGGAGATGGGATAGGACATGCCATGCGGCAGGTGCACACCGGCGTTGCCAAAGCCGATGCCGGCGAACGCGGCGGCGAGCAACATCTGGCTGCGCGCCGTGTCGTCATTCGGGTTTTCGACGGCGGTGACGATATGGTGTGCGACCATTTCCATGGCCTTGCAGGCCCAAATATCGCTGATGGGGTTGGCGCCCTGGTACGCCGGCCGCAGCTTTGGATGCTCCGGCGCCGGCCGCTGGTGGTAGGGGAGCGCTGTGTAGGATTCGATCGCGTGGCACAGCACGTCGAGGCCGGAGCAGGCCGCGACCATCGGCGGCAGCGTGCGCGTGTTGTCCGGGTCAATAATCCCCATCACTGGCCGCAACGCCCGGTGCGCGATCCCTGTTTTCGCGTGCATGTCGAGATAATCGAAGATGGCAACGCCGGTCGTCTCGCTGCCGGTGCCGGCCGTCGTCGGAATGGCGATGAGTGGGGCGAGGCGGCCGGGGACCGGGCGGCCCTCACCGATCGGGGGATTGACATAAGCAAGAAACTCGGCGGGGTAGGTGGCATAGAGATTGGCGGCTTTGGCGGTATCAATGGTCGAGCCGCCGCCGACTGCAACGTAGCCATCGAAGCGCCCATCAATGGCAAACGCGATCGCCTCTTTGAACGACGCATCGGTCGGCTCGATCCGGACGCGGTCAAAGACGACGGCATCGATTCCCTCGGCTTTGAGCGATTGAACGGTGATCTGAACAGGATCACGTTGAGCAAGATTCGGGTCGGTGACGACCATCACGCGCCGGCAGGACAGCGCCTTCATGTCGGCGCCAACCTCGCGAGTGGCGCCAAATCCGAACTTGATGGACGAGGTGTCCATCGTGAAGATCGTTTCGAGAGCCATGGCGTTTTCCTAATTTGCCTTCAATGAGCCGCTTCGCGGCAGCCGAGACCTGACGGGGGTATGATCGGGCTCATGCCGGCGGCTGTCCAGTGGCAAGTGGCGAGACCTGTGGCCTGTCTGCCTGGCAAGGATGGATACCCGAAGGTGAGCGTCAGAAGCGGCCGCCGGTTGCGGCATGCCGTGCGTAATCCTGGGGTTGCTTGCACCACTGGTCTGACCTGTTGACTGCTGCCAAAGCGGTCTCTATAATGCGGCCATCGGCAACGCAGGTTGGACAGCACCGGAACCGCTCTTACCCACCCACGCGGGACAAGGGACGCACCAGAGTCCCAGCGGCTCCGACCGAGACATGAGGCGGGCTTCGCTGGCCGATAGCGACGCCCGTGAGGAGGTCACCGGTGGCTGACAGAATGAACGCGATGCAACTCCTGGAGCAGGCACTCTCTGGCCGGATCGACCGGCGCGCATTCATGGCAAGGGCGGCGGCCCTCGGGCTCTCGGCGCCAGTTCTTGCCTCGTGGATCTGGACGCCACGCACGCTCGCCGCGCCCCGCTCCCAAGCGGCGAAAACCGGCGGCAAGGCGGTCTGCCTGACGCCAGACGATCCCAAGACGCTTGACATTCACGTCGACCAGCTCGCCCAGCTTCGCGTCATGGCCGAAAACATTTACGATTCTTTGACCTTCATTGACGCCAGCGACATGATTGTCAAGCCTCGGCTCGCGAAGGAGTGGACCTGGGCAGACCCAACAACGTTGCAAATCACCCTTGAGCATGGTGTCACCTTCCACGATGGCCAGCCCTTCACCGCCGAGGATGTCAAGTTCTCGCTCGATCGCGTTAAGGACCCCGCCACCGCCTCGTTGAACGCGACGGTGCTTGAGCCGGTTGAGAGCATCGAGATCGTTGATGACACGCACTTGACATTCAAGCTGAAATATCCCTGGCCAGCACTCCTCGAAGGCCTGGCGGTCATCTACATCTATGCCCGCACGGCAACCTTCGACTCGATCCGGGAGAAACCAAACGGCACCGGTCCATTCCGGTTTGTCGAGTGGAAGCCAGACGACTACTTGCGCATCGAGAAGAACCCGGCCTATTGGCAGGAGGGACTACCGTACCTTGACACGATCGACTACAAGCCAGTCGCCGAGACCGACACGCGCATCGCCCTGATGGAAACGGGCGAAGCCGATGTCATGTTCAACCTGCCACTCAAGGACATCCCGCGCGTTGAAGGCAACCCGAAGCTGACCGTCCAGCCAGACGTGATTCACGACGTCGGTGACATCCTCTACATCAACAATAGCCGGGCGCCGCTCAACAATCAGGAGTTGCGCCTGATGGTCTCCTATGCGCTTGACCGGGCAACCTACTTCAAGGCGTTCCTCGGTGGACACGGTAACAAGAACACGAGCCCCTGGTCGGCACAGCACTGGGCTTACAACCCGATCAATGACACCGCCTTCCCATACGATTTGGAGCAGGCGCGGCAGCATCTGGAAGCCGCGGGGTATCCGGGCGGAAAGGATGCCAGTGGGAATCAGCTCACCATCAACATCATCTTCCCGAACGGCTATCCCGAGTGGGAGCAGGGATCGGTGATGCTCCAATCGACGCTCAAAGAGCTTGGTGTCGAGGCGAAGGTGGAAAAGCTGGAGCTAGCCACCTGGGCGGACCGCTTGCTCAAGACCGGTGAGTTCGACCTTTCATGGGACTTCATTCCGAACCGTGCGCTGGACCCGACAACGACCACGAACTTCGCGTATTTCTACAAGCAGGGTCCGCAGAACATCTGCCGGTACCAGGACCAGGAGCTTGCCGACCTGACCCAAAAGGGTGCGACAACGCTCGATCAGGAGGAGCGGAAGCCGATCTACTATCGCTATCAGGAGCGCTGGAACGAGATCATGCCTGGCATCATCGTCGGAGAGCGCATCCAGACGCACCTGACGCAGGCGTATGTCAAAGGCTTCGTCACTCATCCACAGTTCTGGCAGGATATGCGGCAGGTGTGGCTCGACACGTAGCGGGCAGCGATTTGCTATCAGCGAGCAATCGGCAGGCAGCGCCAGCAAATGGCGCTCAGCCGCTGAAGACTCGCGGCTGAGACATGGGTGCCTACGTCATTCGACGCCTGCTCCAGGCGATCCCCGTCGTTCTCCTCATCACGGGGATTGTCTTTCTCGTTGTCTACCTTATTCCCGGCGATGCGGCGACCGTGATCCTCGGACAGAACGCATCCGAGGAGAACGTGATCGCCATTCGAAAAAAACTGGGCTTGGACCGGCCGCCGCACATCCGCTATCTCATCTGGCTTGGCCATGTCGCCACCGGCGACCTTGGGCGCTCGATTATCAGCCGGCGGCCCGTCGGAGAGATGATCGGCCATGCGTTTCCGATTACGGCCTACCTGAGCGCTTGCGCTCTCATTGTCGCGGTGCTGATCGCGGTGCCAGCCGGAACGCTGGCTGCGCTGCGCCGCAATTCCTGGATTGATCTGTTTTGCACAACCTGGGCGCTTTTCGGCGTCTCGGTGCCGAGCTTCTGGCTTGGCATCATGTTGATGTACGTATTCTCGGTGCGCCTGCGGTGGCTGCCAGTCCAGGGCTACATCAGCCCGTTCGAGGATCTCGGCGCCAGCCTGCGCGCGATCATCCTCCCAGCGTTTACGCTGGGCATCTTCCTGTCTGGCCCGCTCACGCGGTACTTGCGATCGAGTATTCTCCAGGTCATGAGCCAGGAGTATGTCCTGGTCGCGCGGGCGAAGGGCCTAGCTGAGCGCCGCGTCATCGCTGGGCACATTCTCCGCAACTCATTCATCCCCTTCGTCACCGTTCTGGGAGTGCAGCTCGGCTACCTCCTTGGCGGTGCCGTGATCATTGAGCAGATCTTCGTCATCCCTGGCATCGGGCGGCTCGCCGTCCAGGCGATCGGCAATCGTGACTATCCGCTCATCCAGGGTATCGTTCTGGTTGTGGCCGTCGGCTTCGTCGTGATCAACATCGTTGTTGACGCCGTGTATTCTGTGCTCGATCCGAGAATCCGCATAGGACGTGGGGCGGTATGAGGCAATGGGAGCCATTTCCGCCACCAGCATTGATCACCTGGGTGCAGGCGCGAGAGGGAGCCGCCGGATCTCGGTTCGGGGCCTGCTGATTGAGGCAACCCGCTGGAAGACCTTCTCCCTCGGGCTCGTCCTCCTGGCGCTCTTTGCGTGTTTTGCCCTCTTCGCCCCGCTGATCGCACCGGCGGACCCGACGAAGACCGATTATGCCAGTCTCCAGCTCAGTCCGCGGTGGGCTCATCCATTTGGCACTGACGACCAGGGGCGTGACATCTTCAGCCGCGTCATCTTTGGCACCCGAGTGTCATTCAAGATCGCAGCGCTCTCGGTTGCACTGGCCTCGTTGCTCGGGTTGCCCCTGGGGCTGGCCGCCGGGTTTTTTGGCGGCTGGCTTGATGCGATCCTCAGCCGGCTGGTTGAGGCCATGTTTGCCTTCCCGCCAATTCTGATGGCTATCGCGATCCTGGCAATCCGAGGCTCGGGCGAGGAGAGCGTCATGATCGCCATCGGCCTGATCGCGATTCCCGAGTTTGCGCGAGTCTCTCGGGCGGCGATGATTGCCGAAAAGGAGAACGAGTACGTTTTGGCGGCGCGGGCGATCGGCTGCTCGGTGCCGCGCATCATCGTGCGCACTATTCTGCCGAACACTCTCGGACCGATCCTGGTGCTCGTTTCGCTTGGTTTCGCATTCGCGATCCTCAATGAGACGGCGCTGAGCTTCCTGGGGCTGGGCGCGCAGCCGCCGACGCCCTCCTGGGGCGCCGATCTCGCCTCGGGCCGCCGCTACCTGTTCGATGCGCCGTGGCTGGCAATCTTCCCCGGCCTGGCGATCTTCCTGTTTGTCCTCGCGCTCAATCTCGCTGGCGATGGGTTGCGCGACCTGATGGATCCGCGCCGGAACCGGCGCTCGGTGTAGAGCCAGCGGGCAGATATGATGACATTCCGGTTGGGGCCGGGATTGTGCGGGGTGTCATCCCGTTAAGCGCGGGACGGGTGGAGTGCGCAACGAGGGGCCTCTCGTTGCCACCCCATCCATCCCATGGGTAAGACGCTCGAGAGCATCACTCCAGCAACGCGCGTGAACCCGCTGGCCGGAGCCGGGCGACCAGCACAGGAGGAATCTCCGTGAAATTGAGCCAGGAGAGTGGCGCGTCGGTCGCATCTTCCGGCCGGAATGCCGGCTCTTCCAATCCATCGAGCACAAACCCGGCCGCAAAACACGCGCCCAGCAGCGCGGACAGTGGCCGGTGGAAATACCAGTGTGGCACCGGCTCGCCAGGCATCCCCGTACCTTTGCCTGGCGGCACGTGGAGGTACTGCGTGACCTTGATGGAGCGCGTTTTGCGTTCCGTCCAGGCCATCCTCTTCGAGACAGAGGTGAACCGCGTTGCTGTTGAATGCCGGGTGCTGCACGGAGAAGACGAAGCGCCCGGCTGGCACGAGCAACTGGCGCACCGCCCGGAGCAAGGGATCAATCACCGGCATGTCCATCAGGGCCATGTTGCAGACTGCGGCGTCGAACCGGCTATCGCTCAGCGCTAGCAATTGTGTCTCGTCGGTGACATCCACCAGCCGGTACACGATCCGGTCGCCATATGACGCCGACCGTGCCCGCGCCAGCTCAAGGAAGCGCTCGCTGAAATCGACGGCGACGACTCGGGCTCCGAGCGCGGCCAGCCGCCGGGCAAAGACCCCATTGCCGCAGGCAAGATCGAGGACACGCTCTTCCGGTTGGATCGCCAGCAGCCGCTCGCAGGCCGGTCCGATCAGCACCCGCTGGAAGGCGTTGCCGTCGCCCATGCGCGCGTCCCAGTGCTCCGCCTTGGCGTTCCAGAGCGCTTGTGTCTCACGGACCAGCGCTGAGCGGTCCTCGGATGTTGGCGAATTACCCAATGTGGCGGTTCTCCTTTCAGCGGTGCTCGCTGACATCGAAGAGCGTACCGAGGTCTACCGTTACCTGTGGTACCGCCGAAGAGCAACCGGGTCGCCACGATAGATCCCAGCCGCGTATGCCCCTCCGGCTGGCACCGCCCGCCCGTCAGCGTCCGCTCGTGGGGCTGGAGCCGCCAGATGTCAAAGTCGCCGCGCGCCAGATGCTCAGAACTCCACGCGTCCACGTCATAGGCTGCATCTGATCACCATCACAGAGTGTACAAGCGCACGACTGTTCGCGCGAATCGGATGCGTTGGATGGCCGACCGTTCACGCGATGCCCCACGTTCTTTCCGAGCGGCCAGCGTAGCGCCGAGAGCCTCGAAGAGACTCAATCAGCATGGCGCAATTGCCCAGGGCAATGAGGAGAGGGGAGGGAGACAGAAGGGACGAGGCGGGCATCGTGCGCGATGAGCGGAATGGCGTGGAAACGATTGGGTATCGGAATAAAGGATCTCCAGTGTGGCGACCAGACGCACGGCACCAGTGATGTTGTCGTGCCGCGCCGTCACCATCTCCTTATCGCAACGAAGCCTCACGCCACGGCGGCTGCCAGCAACGGGTGGGGGAAAACGTCACTGCTTCGTAACACAACCGTGAGTTCTTCGGCGCCCGTCAGCGCATCGAGTACAACGATCATGTCGTGACCGGTTCCTGCACAAATCTTGTCTCCACCGGATGATATGATCATACAATCATATCCACCGTGCCGCTCGGGGAAGCGAGCCAGCCGCTGCCATGAGGTCGTGTCAAAGACGAGGATGCCGGCGGGCGCGTTGTGCCGGTTCGCCAGGACGTAGAGCCGGTCCCCCTGTGGCGACAACGCCGCCGCACATGGTGGCCGCTTGTACCGCTCGTCCCCGAACCTAGCCACCTGCCTGGCTGTTCTCGTCATGACATCCACGCGGTCGATCGCCTGGTGCCAGAAGTCCACTACGTAGAGCGCAGAGGCGTCCGGGCTGAGGAGCAAGGCGTAGTAGGGCGACGGGAGCCGGTAGGCGAGATCAATCCACTCGGGTGGCGCTCCCTCGCGGCAGACGGCAAGCCGCAGCCGCTTGCTGGCATCGGCACCATACCAGCGCAGTCCCCTCCGTGGCCAGGGAGCGACACTGCTGGGCGCGGGAGGCCCTTGCCACTCCGCGGGAAGGGGGAAGGCGATGACGCCGGTGGGGAGCCCATCTGCAAGGGTGAGCAGGAGCAGCCGGTCTCCTGCTTCTGACACTGCCCAGGCTTCAGCCGATCCCGGAAGGGTTTCCAGGTGGGCAGGGCGCGCATCCGCCAGGGTGACAGCGAAGATTGCGGTCGCGGTGCCGTCGGCTGTAGTTCCGCTGAAGAACACAACGCCATGACGTCCAGCAGCTACGGATGGGAAACCATAGGTGGTCAATGACCAGGAGAACAACTGGCCGGATTTCGTATCGAGCGCATAAAGATGGGGCGCTTGTCCCAGCGCGGCGAAGATCACAAAGTCCGCTGCATCAGCGCACCCTACCGCGCGGGATCTGCGGGTTGCAAGGCCGCTGGCGGCAACCAAGGCCCGCCCGATGCTCCCGATCACCCTGCGCCGGGATGTTTGGCAGGTCAGCGTTGTAGACAGCGATGCGCTCGACCTTATCATGGCGCACTTCCTGACCGGTTGTTAGGGTGGCATGCAGGAATGCCGTGCGCATGTTCTGGCGCGACGAGGCGAGATCCCTCGCTCCGTCCGGGCTGACACCCGGAGTAAAGCGGCTCGGGTTAGCGCATCACTCCTGCAAGACGCACTTATCTCTCTCCGCATCATAATTGCCGTTCTGCGCCATAAACGAACGACTTTCGCGAGACCACGGATGATATCTAGGGGCATGGCATGATAAACCGCCACCACAAGCATCCCACGCCTATCTTGCGACGGAAGCATGCTGCTATCATGCTACTGACATGGGCACAGGTATTCAAGCGATACCGGACCAAGGTGAACCAAGCGATCGTCAGCCCCAGGTAGCGCCGCCTGCTGAGTCCGATGCGGTGAGCCTGCTGCGGCAGTTGCTGGCCGAGGAGCGCGCCCGCTCCGATCAGCTTCTTGAGGCGGTGACGGCGTGGCAACTGCGCGCGCGCCAGGCTGAAGAGCGTTTGGTGGCCATGATGGGCGCGGCCCGCACGGCAGCCCCTGCCAGCGTCGCCCCGGCCGGTGCTCCACCCGCTGCTGCCGGCAGCGTCCGCTCTGGCGCAGCGGCAAGCCCTCCCGCTGCCATGCCCCAGGCTGCTCCGTCGCCGGCCGCGCCAGCCGGCGATCCGGTGTTCAAGCGGCATCCACTCTACCGCGGCAAGCGGTATCAGCAAGTTGTCAACGATTTTGTGGAGGAAGCCAGAGCAGCCCAGCGCCAGTACGCATCACTCGCCTCCCGGCCAGCGCGAACGCGGAAAGACGACATTGCGCTCGGACTCCTCGACGCGGAGTGGGCGCCAATCGGTGGCACCGAATGGCACGCCGCCGATCCCCGCTGGCTTGCACAGGAACGCGCTCGATTCGAATACCGCCTGGAGCTTGGGAGAACCCGTGATGCCTCGAGCATATTTCAGATAGGAATGGTCCGAATAGGGGCGCTTATTCTCGCTTTCATCGCACTTATCGCCATCATTCTTGCGATCGTTGGATTAATATAGCATCGCGATCTGCGGTGCCTTGGTCCTTGCCAACGAGTCAGGATCGCGTATAGTGATGGAGCGCGGCGCGCACGCTTCGCGCCTGCCGCTGGTTCTGTGTGCTTGGCGCCTGCCAGGGCGGGGTACGCGTGCTCTGGCTGTTAGCCTCCAGGCGCCTCTGATCGTGCGTGGTCTCGGACGCCTGCGTGACGGGAGCGACGATGAGCCTCCATGACCGGTATTACCGGGGCGATGGCCGCCTTCAGGCAATGGACCGCTATCTCACCGATCTCGGCGACCGGATCGGACGCTTCTGGTATACCCGGACTGGAATCAGTCGCACGGTGCTCACGCAGGGGCTGTTCCTCCTGTCGGCGTGGGCCAGCTTGCAGCGGCTCATTGTGCTGCGCGACCCCTATGCCACCTGGTTTGTGGCCCTGGCGCTCTTCGGCCTCGCCGGGCTATCGCCGTCGCGTGGCGGTGTCGTCGAGCAGATGCAGATGGAAGTCATCCGCCTGCCGCGGAACACCCTGGCCTTCTTCCGCATTTTGCTCCTGGCCATGGGTCTTTTCGGTCTCGCCCAGGCCATCGGGATGATGATTGCCTCGTGTATTGCCGAAGGCTTTCCTGTCGTCAGCATTGGCGACCAGCTCCTGACCGGCGTGGCGCTGACTGCCTTGCAAGCCGGTGAGTATATCCGCCGGACCAACCCGCCCATCCGGTCGAACGGCGGAACCTGGGCTTCCTGAATCCTCCGACCTCCCAATCTCACCATGCCTCACACCGCCACCCTCTGGGCGCGACGCCCAGCGCGTCACCGCTGGTTGAACGAGGCGAAAAAGTCCATGATCGCCAGCACCGTCGGTCCAAGAATGACGATGAACAGCGACGGGATCATGAAGAACACCAGGAACGGAAGCATCTTGATCGGCGCTTTGCGGGCCTGC
>FWPU01000541.1_pt1 | contig 87432 bp, 83 predicted proteins | sample 2228361 | NCBI WGS metagenome assembly FWPU01 (sample SAMEA103939777, study PRJEB20133) | metagenome
ATTAAAGTGTGTTTTCATTCTGACACAGCGTCGAAGCTCACCCTGTCCCGACTTTGTCGCGACGTCCCTCTGCTTTTGAAGGAGAGGGAAAGATTCCGCAATGCGCAAGCAAGGGTGAGGTCGCTCGACTTCATCGCTAAAATGACAAACACAAGATTGTTACACAACCAAAACGAAGTTACGAAATGCACTTGGGCTTCAAAGGGCGCAATCGCGCCACAAATCATTCGGCAATCCACTCCGTTAACTTTTTTTCGTATTCGGAGACAAGGCGCGTCGCACGGCTCTTAGAGCGCGATTCGGCATTGATGTGAAAAATATCGCGCTCGCGGTCGGGCAAAAGCAAGAGTGACGTTTCGTTGTCGTAAATGATTTTCACGCCGTCAATCAAAATGCGGTAGTTGCCGGCAGTGTCTTCCATGATTTTGCGCATCATTTTTCCCTTCAAATCGCGCGGACAAGCCACGTTGCGCTTGACGATGAAATAGCGTTCAGGATAGCGGGCATCGAGTTCGGCAACGCGCAACTTTGATTTGGCAATCAACTCTAAAATTTTAACTGCCGAAAACATCGCATCAACAGCGAAGAGAAATTTCGGGAAAATAAATCCGCCTTTGGTGCCGCCGACGAAGGTAATTTCAGGGTCGGAAAGCACCACACGCATTAAATCCAAATGATTGTCGCCCGTGCGAACCACGCTCACGTTGCGTTCGCGGCAAATGTCTTCAATTTGTTGCGAGGCTGTAATGGGCACGGCGATTTTCTTGGTTTCAGGATAGGTTTCAAGGTAAAGCAAGGTAATCAGGGTGAGCAGACGTTGATGCTCTAAAAATTTGCCGCGCTCATCGACGACGAAAATGCGCTCCGCACCGCCATCGAGCATAAAGCCAATATCATAGCCGAGTTGCAAGACGACGCCGGAGAGTTTATCGGCGGCTTCAAAGAATTCTTCTGCGCTTCGGGTGAATCGAGAAGAATCCAAATAAGCGTTGAGCGAGATGATGTCGAGCCCCAGACTGCCGATAATGCTTGGAAAGAGCGTTGCTGCCGCGCCGTTGGAGTAATCAATCGCCACGCGAAGACGTGCTTTGCGAATCGCTTCGGCGTCGATGTTGTTGAGAAATGCGTCCGTGTAACTTTCAAGTGTGCGTTCAGGGAAGTTGAGCGTGCCGACTTGTTCATAATTGGCTCGGCGATAATCTTCGCCGAAAAAGGTGCGCTCGACGCTTTTAGACTTGGCGACGGAAAGGTCTTGCCCACCTTTGTCAAAAAAGATGATGTCGCAGAGGCGTTTGTCGAAGGGCGATTTTCGCACATGCACGCCGCCCATCTCTGTGCCGTTTTTGAGGCGATGGCGGGCTATCGGAATCGGAGTGGCTTGCAAATCATTGACGTTAATGCCTGCGGAAAGCAATCCAGAAATTAACGCACGGTTAATCATACGCGAGACTTTGTCGACATCGCGACTGACCGTTACGCTCGACCCTTCGGGAAGAATTGTGCCGTAAGCCGCGCCAAGTTTCGCCGCAAATTCCGGATTGATTTCGATATTCGCTAATCCCGTGATGCGTGAGCCAGCAAAGAGTTCGCGCGACCAACGCGACTCCCAAATCAAACTTTGCGTCAGAATCGCGCCGGATTCAATGTCTTTTTCAGGCCAGATTTTGATGTTGGAGCGAATCGAGGCGCCGTTGCCGACCGTGCATTTGTCGGCGATAAACACTTGCTCCTCAATTTTTACTTCATCGCCGATTTTGACATTGGCGCAAATAACGGCGAGCGTCATTTTACACCCTTCGCCGATGCGCGTGTTTTCCCAGACGACGGTTTTATCGAGTCGAGTGCCGTCGCCGATATGAACATTATCGCCCACAACCGAATTGTGAAGCACTGCACCGTCTCCGATTTTGCAATTCTTACCAATCAAGACCGAGCCTGAAAGTTTGCACTTGGTGGGGTCGACTTTGGCGGATTTGTGTGCATAAATTCCCGTTGCAAGTTTTTCATAGCCGTCATAGAAGTCAATGTTCACGCGCCCGTGCAGGCAATCCAAATGCGCTTCTTGATACTCGGCGAGCGTGCCGACATCGCGCCAGTAGCCTTCGGCGATGTAGCCGTAAAGCCCTAAATTTTCACGAAGCATTCTGGGGAACAAATCTTTTGAGAAATCATGCTCTTCGCGATACGGAATTAAATCCATGACGTCACGCTCCAAAATGTAAATGCCCGTGTTGATGGTGTCGCTGAAAACTTCGCCCCACGAGGGTTTTTCAAGAAAGCGTGTAACCTTGCCGTCTTTATCGGTAATGACGACGCCGAATTGAAGGGGATTTTTGACGCGCGTCAGAATCATCGTGGCTTTTGCGCCGCGCTCTTGATGAAAGGCAACGGCTTTGGCGAGGTCAAAATCCGTCAGCACATCGCCGCTGATGACGACGAATCGACCGTCGATGAACTCATGCGCGTTACGCACGCTGCCCGCTGTGCCATAGTCGGCGTCGGCTTGAATGTAGTTCATCTTGAAGCCGAACTTTTTGCCGTCGCCGAAGTAGTTGCGAATGTGTTCGGGTTGATAGTAGAGAAGCGAGGTGATTTCTTTGACGCCGTAGTTTTTGAGCAGGTTTGCGATGTGGTGCATCATTGGGCGGTTCATCATCGGCACAAGCGGCTTGGGAATGTTGATGGTCAGTGGGCGCAAGCGCGTTCCGAATCCGCCCGCCATTAAAATCGCTTTACGAATTCCTGAATCTTTGAAGTCGGACATCGAAGTGAAAATGTTAAACAAGTTGGTGAGAAGCGTCGGAATAAAATAAGCATTTGCACCGAATCGCAAAGCCCGTAGAGAGAGGGGAGAAAGAAAGTGTATTTTGTCGTCTCAATCATTGTGCGATTCAAATCATTGTGCGATTCAAACGTATCGGTTCAAGTGAAGAAGTTAAGCATCATCATTCCCGCCTACAACGAAGCCGAGACGTTGGCGCGGCTGGTTGAGCGTATTCATCTCGCTCCAAAACTTCCACTCGAGAAAGAGCTTATCGTCATTGACGACGCGTCAACCGACGGCACGAACGGCATTGCGCTTGAATTGCTTCGCGAAGAGAAAATCCATCACCTTCATCGGCTTGCAATCAATCAGGGTAAAGGTCGGGCGGTGCGCGAGGGATTGCGCTTTGCGTCGGGAGACGTCGTGCTCATTCAAGACGCCGACCTCGAATACGCGCCGAGCGATTACGGCAAAGTGCTCGCCCCGATTTTGAATCGCCAAGCCGATGTGGTGTTCGGCTCTCGCTTCAAAGGCGGCGCGCAAGGGGGCGAAACACAAGGGGGCGGAGAGAGCGGCGCATACTTTTTCAACACGCTTGCAAATCACGCGCTCACATTTCTTTCCAATCAAATTTCAGGGTTGCGCCTTTCCGACATTGCCGCGTGCTACAAAGCGTTTCGGCGCGAAGTGTTGAACGAACTGACGATTGAAGAAGCACGCTTCGGCATTGATGCGGAACTCGTGATGAAGTGCGCCAAACTCGCCCGTGAAAAAGGCGTGCGACTTGCAGAAGTGGGAATCGGGTATCGCGCCCGAAGTTTTGAAGAAGGAAAAAAAACCAGGTGGCGCGACGGCTTCAGCGTGCTTCGCGCAATTTGGAAGTATCGATAGGCGCAAAAGAAAAACGCTGAACACGCAGTAGCGCGTCAGCGTTGACGATTCAATCAACTGGTAACTTTCTTGAAGAACGTAATCACCCCGTCTAAAACCGTTGCCGGAATTTTTGAGACGATGCGCACGGCGTCGTAGGCGTCGTCAATGGCGGGCGGCGTGCCGAAGGTTGAGGCAAGACCGTCGCCGTAGCCGTAGCGTTCTCCGTTTGGATTCTTCTCCAATTTTCCCGTCGTCATTTTGGGTGCGGTTGATGCGCCTTCGACTTTCGGCGCAGGCTTGGCAACCGTAGCGACGGGCGCGGGTTTCGGAGCGACGGCGGGCGCCGGCTTCGGTGCAGGCGCAGGCGTTTCAGCAGGCGCGTCCGCTTTGGCTTCGGTTGCACCAGCGGCGGCTTTGGCTTGCTCGGCAAGTTTCTTTTGCATCATCGGGGAAAGTTTCTTTGGCTCTGCCATAATTCAAATCTCCTGTTTGAACAGCCGTTAAATTGAGTTCTACTGCTTTGCTCAAAGTTACGCCGCCCAAAAAGGTTTTCAAACTTGAACCGCGTTTCATTCGGACGATTTAGCCTTTTTTATCTTCGCTGGCACAGAAGCGAGTAGAGGAACTTCTTTCAATCCAAATCTGTATAATTGCACGATTCAATTTGAACAAACCAACGAATGAATTCAAACCACGCCACGACTTCATCGGAAGCCCTACGCATTGAAAGCGAAAAAATTTCGCTTCCAGCCCTTGTCTCAAAACTTTCTTGCTCCGATAAATTCCTTGCGCTTCGGCAGCGTCTCCAAAATCCAACAAAAAAACTCACGGTTTCGGGACTTAAAGGCTCCTTGTTGTCGTTTGTGATTGCAGAAATTTTTGGTCAGGAAAGCGCGCCGATGTTGCTTGTGTGCAACGACGAAGATATTGAGCGATATGAAAACGACCTTCCGATTCTTTTAGGCAAAAATGCGCTGATTGATTTTACTGCCAAGCCATCACTTGCACTTTCATTGCTTCTTTCGGGCGAAAAGAAAGTGGTTTTAAGCACGCCCGCCGAACTGTGCCGAAAAGTCTTGCCGAAAACGCTTGCTCAAACAAGAAAATTCACCATCAGGCAAGGCGAAACGATTGGTTACACGCGATTGGAAGAATTTCTCATCAAAAATGAATTCAAGCGAAAAGACTTCATTGAGGAAGATGGCGATTTTGCCGTGCGCGGCTCGATTGTCGATGTCTTTTCGTTTGATGCCGAAGAAGCGGTTCGGATTGAATTTTTCGGCGACGAAGTCGACTCCATTCGCACGATTGATGTCGGCACACAACTCTCCAAAGAAAGAATTTCCGAGACAGAACTTGTCGCCAATCTCGCGCAATCTGTGCCTGACTCGGACTCTCTGCTTGATTATCTTCACCCGCAGAGCCTTGTGATTACCGATAACGCCGCCGACTACGGCGCAGATGTTGAGTCGGGCGAGTTTTTTACCAAAGCGCACATCGTTCAAAAACTTGAAGCGTTCCGCCAAGTTGAAATTCAGAAAATCGGCAAAGGCGAAATTGATTTCGGCGCGCGCGCTCAACAGAAATTGAACTCGAATTTTTCGGAATTTGGAAAAGCCCTTCGACGCGATGCTGAAAACGGCGCAAGCATCGTCTTCGCTTCAACCTCGCAAAAAGAGACGAAAGAAATCATCGAGTTCTTGGAAGCCGAAACCGAAAAAGACGCCGAACACGAAAGCGAGGACGAAGTCAGAGAAATTGTGCTCAACACGCTGGCTGAAAATTTTTATGAAGGATTTGCCTTTGAAGGCGTTTCGCTTTACACCGAATCCGATGTGTTCGGAAAACTGCATTCGCATAAACGCCACAAAAAGCGCAAGCGTCGACAGATTTCGCTTCGCGAACTGCGCGCGCTCAAAGTCGGCGATTACATCGTGCATGAAGACTATGGCATCGGCGTGTTCATGGGAATGGAGCGCATTGTAGCAGGCAACTCCGAGCAAGAAGCCGTTTTGGTGCAATACGACAAAGGCGACCGTCTTTATGTCAATCTTCAAAATTTGCATTTGCTCTCGAAGTATGCTTCCGCCGAAGGCGCAAAGCCAACCCTCTCCCGATTAGGTTCGGAAAAGTGGAACGCGCAAAAAGAAAAAATCAAAAAGCGGCTCAAAGACATTGCGCGGAACTTGATTCAACTTTACGCCAAGCGAAAATCCACAAAAGGCTTTGCACATAAGCCTGATAGCATCTGGCAACGTGAATTTGAAGCCTCGTTCATCTTCGAAGAAACGCCCGACCAACTTGCGGCAATTCAAGCCGTCAAGCAAGACATGATGTCGGAATCGCCGATGGATAGGCTCATTTGCGGCGACGCTGGATTTGGAAAAACGGAAGTCGCCATGCGCGCCGCCTTCAAAGCCGTTGAATCGGGCAAGCAAGTCGCTGTGCTGGTTCCGACAACGATTCTCGCGCATCAGCATTTCAACAGTTTCAAACTGCGCTTTCAAAATTTCCCATTTCGCATTGAAGTGCTTTCGCGCTTTGTTGCCCCCAAAGAAGCCAAACAAATCGCCGAGCGAATTAAATCGGGCGAAGGCGACATCGTCATCGGAACGCATCGCTTGATTTCAAAAGACATTCAGTTCAAAGATTTAGGCTTGTTGATTATCGATGAAGAACAGCACTTCGGCGTTGCGGCAAAAGAAAAACTGCGCGAACAGTTCCCAACCGTTGATACGCTTGTTCTCACTGCCACGCCGATTCCGCGCACATTGCAATTTTCTATGATGGGCGCGCGCGACCTTTCCATCATTTCTACGCCGCCGAAAAATCGTCAGCCGATTGAAACCATTGTGCATGAATATGATGAAGGCTTAATTCAAGAAGCCATTTTACGCGAATTAGGACGCGGCGGGCAAGTCTGCATTCTCAACAATCGTATCAACTCGCTCGATGCGATGTTCGACACCGTCAAACGCCTTGTGCCGAAAGCACGCATTGGCATAGCGCACGGACAAATGCCGACGAAAGAGCTCGAGCAAGTGATGCTCGACTTTCTACAAAAAGAACTCAACGTGCTGATATGCACGACGATTATTGAATCGGGATTGGATATTTCCAATGTCAATACCATCATCATCAATCGCGCCGACGCATTTGGGCTTTCCGACCTTTATCAACTGCGCGGGCGCGTCGGGCGAAGCGACCGAAAAGCGTATTGCTATTTGCTCACGCCGCCACCTTCAACGCTGACACGAGAGGCACTCCAACGCCTTGCCACAATTGAAGAATTCACTGAACTCGGCTCTGGCTTCAACGTCGCGTTGAGGGATTTGGACATTCGCGGCGCAGGCAATTTGCTCGGCGCGGAGCAGTCGGGCTTCGTCTTCGAGTTGGGGTTTGATTTGTATCAAAAAATCCTCGAAGAAGCCGTCGCTGAAATCAAATCAACGGAGTTTCAAAATCTCTTCAAAGAAGCGGAGAAGCGAAAAGAATTGGGCAAGAAGCCGTGCGAAGTCACGTTTTTCTTCAACGCACTTATTCCAAGTTTTTATGTGGAATCGGCGTCGGAGCGGTTTGTGCTTTATGAAAAACTCTCAAAAGCAACGACCCACGAAGAAATTGAACGCTTCAAGAATGAACTTGAAGACCGATTCGGAAAACTGCCTGACGATGTGCAAAATCTCATCGCCGTCAGCACGCTTCGCATTGAGGCGACGCGGCTCTCGCTCGTGCGCATGGAAATCGCTGAAAACAAGTGTGTCTTTATCTTTCCCGATGGCGACGCGAATAGAGACTTCTATCAAAGCGACACATTCGGAAAAATTCTCGATGCGATTCAATCCGACGCAATGAAAAAGTATAAGCCCGTTTTCAAGAACGAAAAGCGATTGAAGCTCGACATCACATTTGAACACAATTACAAGAACTCGCCGTCGCGCGCCATTGAAGCGGTGAGAGAAATTTTGGGCTTAATGCAGAAGTAGCGGGAATGTATCTTCACGCATGGCTAATCTGAACGCAATTCGTCATGAAAAATTTTCTCGCTTTACTCTGCATACTGCTTGCAGGGATAAAGGTAGAAATCGTTGCACAGCCGATTCAAATTGCAAAAGGCGTGCTGATGGTCAAGTTCAAATCGGACGAAAGGCTTCGCACCGCCGCTCCAACAAGAGTGCTCAAAAGCATTTCCGATGACGCGCAACTTACGCCGGTTTGGACGGAAGCGCATCAACGCATATTGGAGAAAACCGCCGCGCGCAACGCGCCCAATCAACTTGAATCCAAAAGCCTTGAATCTTTATCGCGCATCTACACGCTGACTTTTCCCGACCATCTTGATGAATCGCTGATTGCCTCGCGCTTGCAAAAGCTCGACCTCTTCGAATGGGTTGAGCCGAAATACATTCGCACGGCGCACCTTGTTCCAAACGACCCGCTCATCGGCACATCATTCACAGCGCAAAATTACCTCGACTATCATCGGCTCTTTCAAGCGTGGGATATTTCACAAGGAAATCGCGAGGTAATTATCGCCATCATCGACAGCGGCGTCGATTACCTTCACCCCGACCTTGCAAACAAGATGTGGAGAAACACAGGCGAAATTCCCGACAACAACCTCGACGACGACGGCAACGGATTTATTGATGACGTCATCGGTTGGGATTTTTGGCAAAGCGGATCGATTGCCAATCCCGTTCAAGACAACGACCCACGCGGCGAGTTTTTCGTTCACGGCACGCATGTGGCGGGCATTGCTACGGCGGAAACGAACAACGGCATTGGTATTGCGGGTATCGGCTACAACTGCCGGTATATGAATCTCAAAGCCGGCGGCACAGCGGCACAGCCAAATGCCATTGGCTTCGGATTTGAAGCCATGCTCTATGCCGTCGCAAACGGCGCGTCGGTGGTCAATTGCAGTTGGGGTTCAAGTGGATTTTCCTCGTTTGAACAAGAAGTCGTGAACTTTGCAACGGCGCAAGGCGTGGTGGTGATTGCATCGGCGGGAAACAACGGTGGAACAACGGCGGAGACCGACCCGATTTATCCCGCCTCGTATCAAAACGTGCTCTCGGTGGGTTCAGTCAATCATTTTGGCGGGCTCATCAATCAACGCTCATCGTTTTCAAGTTATGGCAGAACGCTCGATGTTTTAGCGGCAGGAAACGGCGTCTTGAGCACTGTCTTTAATGGCGAATACGGATTGCTGACTGGAACATCAATGTCGGCGCCGATTGCCGCTGGCGTGGCTGGGCTGTTAAAGTCGCTTCGTCCGAATTGGTCGGCGGCGCGCATTCGCTCTCAACTTCGCGCAACCGCAGAGCCGATTGACGCGCTCAATCCTGCAAACGCCAATCTCTTGGGCAGAGGTCGGCTCAACGCGCTTCAAGCCTTGACGCGCACCACGCCCGGTTTGGAAGTCGTGCAATACGACTATGAAAGCCTAACGCAATCGCTCGCTGTAACCGTCGTCAATCACAATGCGTCAACCTCGAACTCGGTTTCATTCGAGTTGCAATCGCTCAACGGCGGCGTCTCAATCACCAATCCCTTTCAATCTTCACAACGCCTGAACACCAACGACACAGTGCGGCTTAGGTTTCGGCTCACCATTCGAACGCCCGACCCTTCGCCGCGCTTGCTCCGACTCTCGTTCAGCGATGCCGTTACAGGCTACAATGATTTTTCAGTGCTTCGCGTCTCTAATTCAAGTTGGAAATTCCTCTCGTCCGTCTCGACGCGCGCGCGCGCAATGAGCCTGACAAGCGACGGAACAATTTGGATTGTCGGCGAAAACGGCAGTGTTTTTCGCTCAACCAACGGCGGAAACTCGTTTGAGCGTTGCCTTGCTCCGACGCTTCAAAACCTTGATGCCGTTTCAGCGGTGGACTCTCTGACAGCAATTGTCGGAGAAGGGGAAAGTGCAACATCGGGCGCAATCGCCGCACGGCTGTTCAAAACCAACGACGGCGGGAAAAGTTGGAGCGTCGTGTATCAAGGTGATTTAGGCGCGTGGTGGAACGGCATCGCGATGACGAACCGAGAGACAGGCTACGCCGTGAGCGACGCACCGCAAAATCGCTCGCGCTTCCTCGTCGCGAAAACCATTGACGGCGGCAACACTTGGAACGAACTCCCTAACGCGCCTCTAACCAACGGCGACTTTGGCTGGACGCGCTCCATTGATTTTGTAAATACTCTTGTTGGATTTTTCGGCGGCTTATCAAACGGGAATGTTTATTTCACAATCGACGGCGGCACGTCGTGGCAAAGGGAATCAACCGGCGGCGGCTATGTTGGCGGCATCTTCTTTCGTGATGAAGAAAACGGCATTCGCGTTTCAAGCAATCCGCCGTATCTGCGAAGATTTTTAGAAGGCATGTGGCACGACGGCGCAAGCATCAACGCGCCGCTTGAAACAGCAACGGGAATCCGCAATACTGACCGCTTCTGGGTCGCGGGAAATCAAAGCGTCTGGAACTCTACCGACGGCGGAAAAACCTTTCGCGAAGAAACGGTCTTAATTGAAGGCGAAGACAAACTCATTCAACTGCTGGCAAGACGCGAAGGCAGAAACGCTCGCGCTTTCGCACTCACACAGGGCGGGCAACTCTTCGAGCAACTCACCGAATTGGAAAGCGGAAAACCCGTCTCTTCCGAACCCCAGATTTTGGAACTCTCGCAAAATTATCCGAATCCATTTAACCCAATCACCACGATTGAATATCGCGTGCTTGAAGCGGGATTCGTCTCTCTGAAAGTCTATGATGTGTTGGGCAGAGAAGTCGCAACATTGGTAAGTGGGTTTCAAGAGCCAGAAGCCTATCGCATTGACTTCAACGCGAGCGGCTTGGCAAGCGGCGTCTATTTTTATCGACTTCAACTTGGGCGCGTTTCCGCAACGAAGAAAATGATAGTCGTGAGGTGAACGGTGAAAACAGATAAACTCATCTACCTTCTGCTTCAACTCCTGCCGCAAGGCTTCTTCAAGTTGATGGGCAGAAAATCCAGCGGCGCCCTGCGCTACCAATTCAAATCCGTTGAACTCAAAGAAACCGCCTTCCGCATCGACGGCGTCTTCCTTCCCAATTCTCCTGACGATGTAACCTACTTCGTTGAAGCCCAATTCCAAGCCGACGAGCACTTCTACGCTCGACTTTTCGCCGAAATCTTCCTCTACCTCAAACAGTATCCAACCGCAAAGTGGACTGCCGTTGTGATTTACCCTTCGCGAAGCGCGGAGCAGAAAGCCATCGAGCCTTATTCGGATTTGCTTGCGCTCAAACGGGTGAAACGGATATATTTAGATGAATTGCCTCAATCAAAATTGAAATTCAAAGCCGTTGCGCTCTATGAATTATTGATTGCAAGAGAAGAGGAAGCGGGAGAGCGGGCGCGGCGGATTGCAGAAAACGCGAGCGTGGTTGAACTCGATTTGATTGAACAAATTTTGAGTTACAAATTCAAAGATTTAACCAGAGAGGAGATACGAAAGATGTTGAAGATTCAAGAAGAACTTGGGTTGAAGGAGACGGCGTTTTACCGAGAAGCCTTTGAGGAAGGTAAGCAAGAAGGCGAAGCAAGAGGCGAGCGAAATGGCAGACTTGCCACTGTTCCGCTTTTGCGAGAATTGGGGCTAAGCGACGAGGTGATTTCTGAAAAACTCCAACTGCCGCTTGCCGACGTGCAAAGCGTGCCGAAACAGTAGGTTATATTCAGAACTTTAATATCAAAGTTGATTGAATAACATTAGGCTTTGGAATGAAAATCAGTGGGAGACAGCCCAAAGTGATGACTAAAATGAACAGCCTTCGCACGTCTTTCATAGCGTCGCTTCTGCTTTTTGTGTTTCCTTCTCAAGCGTAATGAGGGCGATTTCGGCTTGAACCGTGCGAAGCGGCGTGGCGGTGATGCCGATGCCGAGATTGACATAAAGTTTTTGAGATTTGGATTCTCCCTCTTCATAAAGCCCACGCGGGTATTTGTAAAAAAGGTCAATCGGATAGAACTCGAGTCCGCCGAAATCAAGGGCGATTTGTCCGCCGTGTGTGTGTCCAGCGAGCATAAGGTCGATGCCGAAGCGTTTGGCGTGCGTGAAGAAGTCAGGGTGATGGCACAAGAGCAGATTAAAGCCTTCTTTATCAGCGGATAGTAGAGCGCGTTCAAGGTAGTGTTTTTTTTCGCGCGTAAAATCTATGCCGATGACATTGAGTTTTGCGCCGTCAATGTTGAGCACTGCGGTGCGATTGCGCAGAAGGTTTAACTTCTTTTCGTTCATTGCCGATTCAATCGCTGAAATCCCCGCCCATTCGTCGTGATTGCCCGAACACGAAAACGTGCCGAAGGTAGATTTCAAGCCTTGAAAGCCTCTTGCAAACGGCTCAATTTCTTCCTTAAAACTCGAGACGAAATCGCCCGTCAGCGTGATTAAATCTGGCGACTGCGCGTTGATGACCTCCGTAATTTCTTCCATCTTGCGTTGAGGCATATACAAGCCCGAATGAATGTCGCTAATCTGTGCAATTTTCAAGCCGCGAAGTTCATGGGGCAAGTTTGGAAAACGAAGCGTCATCGAGTGAATGAGGTAGTCGGAACGATGATTGACGAGGCTGTAAGCCGTAATTACGCTTGGGAATCCGAAGCCGACGGCGAGCGGCGCAAGGGCGGTGGCTTTACTTAAAAATTCACGTCGCGAGTGATTGACGGTATGGTCTTCGGCTATGGGCTCGCCGACGAGTTGCGGCTTTTTAATCAACCTCTGAAAAAAGTGTCTAATCGCGCTGAACGCATCAAGCGGCACGAACGTGATAACCGTGCCAACCACCCAAATAAACCAAATGCTGGAAAGCGTGAAGAGTGCATACATCGCGCCGTGCTCGCGAAGGTCCATTTCTGAACGCAAAAAAAGCGTGAAGGCGGGCGTCGCCATCAGCGTGCAGAGCAGAACCGCAGAGAGAATTTGAATCGGCTTTGGATTTTTGAGATTGAGCGTCGCGATAAGTTTGAGCACTTTGGAATAAATGTAAATGCCCACAGCAAGCGAGAGAATGAGAATAAAAGCAATGCGAAAGACGGTTAAAGGCGGCATGTAAAATCTTCGGGAAAAGTTAAGACGGCTTCGGGTTAAACGAACTACTTTGAATAAAAGTTATGCAGAGAGATTCAGACGCTATTGCTAATGAAAAAGATACGAGTAAAGTTTCTCAATTGGCTCTTGCGCGTTGCGGGAAATCATCAATCGGCGCGTAAAGCCGTTACCGCATTGCTGGTAGCCGAAACGCTTGGCATCAGTTGGTATAATCCATTATGGCATTTGCGAAATTCGACCGTGATTTTCCAACGCGCATGGATGACCATTAGGCGCGAAATGCGCGGTTACCGCAAGCCCATTCCACACCCGAACCCAAATGTAAAAATCTGCGAAGATTTTTTATGCCGTTGGCACGAAGAGCGCGGTTGTCAAAAAGGAACATACACCGACGACTGCTACACGAATTGTTTTGGAATCCGAAAAGAAGAAAACGGCAAAATCGCACCAGCGTGGCTCGACTACGAAGGCAAGCCCGACTGGGTTGAACTCGGATGCCGCGATTGCAAGTTTTACCTTACTGCATGTAAAGGCATTGCGCCACAGAAACCGACTGCCTTTGAAATCGTTGAAAACGGATAGCGCACGGTCGGAACGAAATGCTTACTTAAACTCTTTTTAACTCACAAACCAAATATGCTGGATACCATAGAACAAACGCCCGACGCCAAAGAAATTTGGCAATCTCCAAGCGAACAGCGCGAGATAAATAAAGTGCTTTCCAAACCGCGTAAAGTTTATGTAACGCGCAAAGTCCACTTCAACGCCGCGCATCGACTCTTTAATCCGACATTCAGCGATGAAAAAAATTGCGAGGTCTACGACATCTGTAACAACTTTTACGGACACGGACACAACTACGAACTGGAAGTAACTCTGACGGGAATTGTCGAAAAAGAAACTGGCTATCTCTTTGACCTGAAAATTCTCAAAAAAATTCTCGAGGAAGAAATTCTTTCCAAAGTCGACCACAAGCACCTGAACTTTGATGTTGAGATGTTTCGCGACACGGTGCCGACGGCGGAAGTGATTGCAGTCGTGTTTTGGGAAGTAATCAACGAAAAACTTAAACAACTTAACCTGAAAGGAATCGACTTGTATGAAGTCAAACTCTTCGAATCCGAGCGGAATTTCGTCGTCTATCGTGGCGAGTAACATGAATGGCAATGGCTTTCACGATGACGATGAAATCGTTGTCGTGAGCGGGTCAAGTCCTGACCTGTATTTGGACGACGAACCAGTTCGCCGAAGCCAAAAGACCGACCCAGAACTCGGCAGACGTGTGGCGCAATTCTTGCTCGAGAAGGGCGTGGCGACGCCGCAAATTGATACGGGCTTGAACGACGAAGAAAAACGCACCATCATTGCGCGCAACTTCGCCGAAATCATGAAAACGCTCGGATTAGACCTCTCCGACGATAGCCTCGCCGATACGCCCAAGCGCGTAGCACAAATGTATGTCGACGAAATTTTCTTCGGACTCGATTGGCGCAATTTTCCAAAATGCACGACCGTTGAAAACAAAATGGGATACAGCTCGATGGTCATTGAGCGCAACATCAACGTGCAAAGCAACTGCGAACATCACTTCGCCATCATTGATGGACGCGCGCACGTCGCCTACATTCCCCGAAAAAAAGTCTTGGGGCTTTCTAAAATCAACCGCATCGTAGAATACTTCTCGAAGCGTCCGCAAATTCAAGAGCGGCTGACAGAGCAAATTTTTTACGCGCTCTCTTACATTTTGGACACGGAAGACATCGCCGTGCTCATTCACGCCAAGCACTACTGCGTCAAATCGCGCGGTGTTGAAGATGTCAATTCCGATACCGTTACAAGCAAACTCGGTGGCGCATTTTTGCTCAACAGCGCAACCCGCTCGGAATTTATGAGAGCCGTCAATAGCGTAACCAATCCCTGAAACGCCGAGATGAAACGAAATAAGTAAAGCCCTTCACACGAAGGGCTTTTGTGTTCGAGAGCGAGTCTGTTATGCGCCAAAAATTAAAACGCCAACAGCAATCAAAAGGAGATTAAAAAGCGCGAGCGGCAAAAGTTTTTTCCACCCTAAATCCATCAGTTGGTTGTATTTGAAGCGTGGAATCGTCCAGCGAACCCAAATAAAAACGAACATCATAAAAAGTGTCTTCGTAACAAACGCGCCGACTTGCAACCACCAAGGCGCGCCGCTCCAAAATGGGACTTGATAGCCACCCAAAAAGAGCGTCGCAATGACGGCAGAGGCAACAATCATGTTCGCGTATTCAGCAAGGAAAAAAAGGGCGAATTTCATCGAGCCAAATTCCGTGTTATAGCCACCGACGAGTTCTTGTTCGGCTTCGGGCAAATCAAATGGCGCACGATTGCACTCGGCAAAAGAAGCCACAACGAAACAGATGAACCCAAGAAAATTGCGGAAGCAGTTCCAGTAAAGTGGGTTCGCCGTTTGCGATTCAACAATCTTCGTCATAGAAAGCGAATCAGCAATCACGACCACGCTCACGACCGAAAGCCCCATGGCGATTTCATAACTAATCATCTGCGCTGACGAGCGCAAGCCGCCCAAGAGCGAATACTTCGAGTTCGACGCCCAACCTGCAAGCGTTAAGCCATAGACGCCAAGCGACGTGATGGCGAGAATGTAAAGCACGCCGATGTCAATATCGGCAATCACCAGCCCAGCCGCCACTGGCACAACGGCAATCGTCGTAAGCGCGGCAAAAAGTGAAATCATCGGTGCAAGCAAGTGATAAAACCGATTTGATGCCGCAGGTACGACGTCTTCTTTGAAGAGAAGTTTAAGCACGTCGGCAATTGGCTGTCCAAGTCCCGCCAAGCCTTTGAGAAAGCCAAGTTGCGGAATGAAGTCAAAGCCAACGCGATTCGGTCCGATTCGATTTTGAATGGCGGCGGCGATTTTACGTTCAGCATAGACCGTATATGCCACGCTCGTCAAAAGCACAAAGAGCACCACGCCCATCAAGGCAAGACGCTCTCCCAGCGTGAGTGAAAGCAAAAGCGGTAACTGCAAAAAGTTGGTCATACTGCGAAGAGTTTTGCGAAGTGAATTTAGGAAACGAAGATACAGAATCTTGGCGCAATAGGGAAGCCAAAGCGGCGCACACATTGGAGAACGTTCAAAAAAGCGATAAACTTATCCGTTCTACAAATCACTAAATTTTACACGACCATGAAAGCCATCATTCTTTACGACGCGCTATCCACAGGCGGCTCAACCGACCGCATTATTGATGCTATCGGCGAGCATCTGGTTAAAAACGGATTCTACGTCGAGAAAGCCAAAACGCCGCCGCGCGCCGATTACAGTTTCTTGGACGAATTCGACCTTGTCTTGCTGGGCTCGCCTATCTACAACTTGCAACTTTCTCCAAACCTTTCAGGCGCACTCAATCAAAGCAATCTGTTGAAAGTATTGGTCGGAAAAAAAGTCGCAACCTTCATCATTTGCGGAGGACCTGAACTTTCGGCGGCGTTGCTTTATATGCCGCAACTGAATTTACGATTGCTTCGCTCCGAAGTCATTGCTGAAAAAATCTTCGGGTTGAGCGAGAAGAACAATCCGCAAAGCCCGATTGACTTCGCAAATGAAATTTTATCGAAGATGTCGGCGGTCAATCAAGGTGCAAAGGCATAGCGACTTATCCTTTAAGGCGATTGATGCCGTTGCGCGAAATCTCAAGGAGCAGAGGCACGTAGGTTTTGTCGTCTTGTGTGTAGCGAATCGAGTCCGTGTTCTTGAGCGCGCGCAAGTGTTTTTGGGCTTCTTCTTTTGTGAGTTGAAGTTGCTCGCAAAGAAGTTCAAAAGGCATGTGAGTGCCGTTGTTGGAATCTTGATAGGTTTTAACGGCACGCAGAATGTTGAGTTGAATCTCGCGTTCTGTCATGAGTTGAAGAAAGTTTGGGTTGCTGAAATTATTGATTGGATTTCCATTCTTCATACCACGCCATTTGAATTGCCTCCAACTTCGACTCAGTTGAGGCTTTCGGGTCGTCGCTGAATCCCTCTAATCCGACGACGTATCGATGCAAATCCGTGAAACGAACGGTGAGTGGGTCTATGGTAGGATATTTTTCTTGCAAAGCAATGCCGATGTCTTCGGCGTCGTTCCAAGTCAGTTTCATGGCGTAATGTAAGGTTTAGCTTTAACGAAGAGGTGCGCAAAATTAGCACGCTAAGGCTTAATTTTTTAGACATATTCGCGAGAGTAAAATCCCTGCGGAAACAGCGGCATTGAGCGACTCGACCTTGCGCCGATTACCATTGATTCTGACGGCTTTATCAAGCGCACGTCGCACTGAATCAGAAATGCCGTTGGCTTCGTTGCCGATGACGAGGGCAGATTTTTTTGAGAAGGAGGTTGCAAGAAAATCTTCGCCCGTCATAGACGCGCCGTAAATTGTAAATCCAATCTGCTTCAGAGACGCGATGTCGTTGCACAACGATGGGCTTCGGTAAAGTGAAAGGGCGAAGAGACTGCCTGCCGTTGAGCGCACGACTTTCGGATTGAAGAAATCCGCCGTGCCACTGCTTGCTATAATTGCATCAACGTCAAACCACGCCGCCGTGCGAATGAGTGTGCCAAGATTGCCCGGATCTTGCACATCGTCCAAGAGAAGCACGACTGACGATGTTTTTCTCTTGAGCGTTATGAAGAGCGTTTCGGAAGAAAACGAGGGTTGTTCGAAAACAGCAATAATGCCTTGTGAATGTTCGGTATCGGAAAGTGCGGAAAATTGTTTTTCAGAGGCGATGAACGTGCGTTCGCTGATGTGTTCGCGAGAAGCGGGAGAGAAATCGGAGTGTTGAGTTTGAATCAGTGCGATGAGGGAATGCGGGGCGGCGTTTATCAACTCGGAAACGGTGCGCATGCCTTCGGCAATGAAAAGCCGCTCGCTGTCGCGCACTTTTTTTTCGCGGCGCACGCGAGCATAAAACTTACATTGAGCCGACGAGAGCGGTTCCGGCATGTGTCTTAATTCGCGAACTCTTGATAGGCGACGTTCGCCGTCCAGCCGTCGCAAACATCGTTATGTTCAACTTCCAATCCGATTTTCGTGCATAGATTGGCGTTGGCTTGATAAAATTGGCATGTATCGCATTTCTTAACACCGCCACCTTTGCGAACACCACGCAATCTTGCCATTGCTCGTGCGGGATTGCTATTGATTCCCGATGAAACTTGCTCCAAAATCTCCATGCCTGTAATAGTCGGAGCTTCACGTTTGGATTCCATGTCGTTGCCCGACATGCAGCGTTTGATGTAGTCGTAAAAATCAACCGTATTAAGCGAAGTTTTCACGCGGTAAACTTCTTTGCCGTTGAGTTCTTCTGTTGAGTCAGAAGCAACTTCAACTTCACCCTTGACGAGCTCCGCGACAATCACGCGCACTTCCGACGCGCTCACACCATGGTAGCCAAACTGTTTCAACATTTTAAGCACTTTGGCATCGTCGGTTTTTTCAAGCATCGCGGCAAGTTTTTCAATGCCGCCAAACATTGGAGACTGTGCAAGTAAGCCTGCTTTCAACCTTTCTTGCGGGGTTTTTTCTGCAACAGGTTCGGCAGGAGGGGCTGGCGAAGCACTGGGCGGCGCGGTATATTTTTCTTTTCGCTGAGAAAATTCAAAACGATTTTTCTTTAAGAATTCGCCGTCAATCTTGTAACCATCGTTCAACATTTTTTCTTGGTCGGCTTTGGAGCGTGCGGCGCGACGCATTGAGACACTTTCCACAACGGGGCGACCTATCGAGATTTCGTCAAGCATCAGCACAATTACAGCACAGGCGATAAAAATGCCGAGTGAAATTAAAATCAACTCTAAATCTTTGCCGATGGTAACCAGCAAAATCACCTGCGAAATGATGTAAAGCAGGGCAAGCGCGAGCAGAATTTTTTGCTTGTTCATGGTTCGAACTCCTTTCTTCAAATGAGAAACTTGACATCAGTAAGATACTCACGATGCCCTGAATCTCCTTGTGTTTACAGGGGTTTTTGAAAAAAAGTAAAGTCGCCCAAAACGGCTTTTGAAGTGAAAATTCAAGCAAGAAAAAACTTTTTTGCAAGATACACTGTACAGAAGCAGAAGCACTGTACAGAAGCACATTCAACACTTCTCGACCAGGGCAACAGGAAAATGCAATGCACTTCAGACACCTGCTAAACGCGGAATCACAAAAATATCGAGCGTCATAGAAATCATCGTGTCATAGAAATCATCGTTAAAAAGTGCAACCACACGCCCGACCACAAATTGCACGTCTTGAGAACTAAATAGCCATTTGCAATCCCAATTGGCACAGCCATCATCGCCATCAAAGAACGCTCATAAAATCCAACGGGCGCAACGGCGTAGTGATTAACGGCATAGAGTAGCATGGTCAATATCACCACAAGGTGCTTGTTCAGGCCTCGACGCAACAGCGATGAAAACAGCATGCCACGCCAGAGAAACTCTTCACCCAAAATCAAAATCGGGAAGAGATACAAAAAGCCCATGTCGACCAGGATGGTTTGCATCTCCGTCATCGGCTCGCCGCCACCTTTGTAGTAGAAGTAGGTATTTCCAACATCCATCACAAAAAGAACTCCGCCGATGACGTCGCGCACGCCGATTTAGAAAAACTTTATCTCGAGTATATGCACGACTAAATTTTTTTGGCTGTTTTCTAAATGCAAACGATTTGCAAAATGAACAACTCAATATCTCCGACACGGTCGGCAAAGCGGAATAAAGTCTTGCGCCAACGCCTGATACTGCAGGTTACCACTGTCGTGGTGCATGTTTTCATCGTCAAATTTACGATTCCGAATATCTGGTGGGCACTGTTTGGGCTGGCGTTTTGGGCGGCGGTGATTTATTGGGCGGCGCGAAGCGGACGCTGGGTGTGCGCCAATTTTTGTTGGCTGGGCGGCGTGCAAGATTGGCTCCAAGCACTTGCTAAAAAGCGCGTCTCGTTTAATCCGAAATGGTCGCAATACATCGTCTTGCTGGTGCTGGTGAGTTGGACGCCAATTCTGTGGCTGGTAACAGGCTCCATGTTTGAAAAGGGCGACTTGCCAATTCATTTGCCCTTGCAAGGCGATGAGCATGTGTTGGTACAAGGCGCGCACTTCATTTTGCTGACCCTCGTTGGATTTTCGGTCATGATTTTCGGCAAGCGAGGTGCGTGCCATTACCTGTGTCCCTTTGGCATTGCGGTCGGGGCGGTGAATCGGCAGTGCCGAACAAGCGGAAGGGAGGAAACAGATGAATCGGAATAAAATTGCTTTCGTGGCGATGCTCTTTCTCTCGTCGTGCGTGCAAGAAGGCGAAAATCGGTTGGTGTATCTCAATGGAAATCTCAGGGAAGTATTTTGTGCTAAGCGACTTGACGACGGACGCTTGGTTAAAGTGGGGGTATGCTCGACTTGGTTTGATAATGGACAGTTGCACAAAGTCGAGTCGTTTGACGAGCAAGGCTTGCCGATTGGGTGCTGGCAAATCTGGGACCAAGACGGCACGAAGATGTGTCAAGGAGAATACAAACAAGAAAAGAGCGACCTTTATGCCGTTTGGACGTTCTTTCACCACGACGGCTCGCGGTGCCGCGTTGAGACCTACCTCAACGGCAAAAAGCACGGAAAGTGGCTCTATTGGCACAACGACTCAATTCTCTGTCAAGAATCGCAGTATCAAGACGACACTCCGACAGGAGTCTGGGAATACTGGGATAACATCGGCAGGCTCATTAAGGTCGAAGAGTATCAGCACGGCGTAAAGCACAAAGAAATCTTTTACAAAACCACAGAGACCCAATGATTCCTAACAGTTATTCAGAGTGGCGGCGTTGTATCACCGAAGACTGTGGCATTACGCTAACCAAGCCCTACATTCAGCAACGCTTAGACGCTCTACGCGATAGAAAGAATGAACACACCATTCAATTTATCCGATGCTATGGCGAATCGCATTGGCGCAACGTGCTTTCATGGTTTGAAAAAGCCTTGAATGAGGCACGCTGAAGCTTTGAACAAATCAACAAGCCTCAAAACGAAGTTCAATTAAAATGAATCGCACAACCTTTACACTATTGATGACGCTGGGGGTCGGCGTCTTCTTTCTCGTCTTTTACTTGGCGCGAGACCAATCCGAGCCCGTGCAAACACGGCTCTTACCTAAGGTTTCCACGCGAGAGAAAACTATATCGCTATCAGAGCAGACCGTCATGGCAACACTCTGGCAACAGCAGTCGGGTGAAGCCAAAGCCCTGTACTATCAAGCTTATCAACTGGCGACAATGCGTTTGAAAGAAGCCGCTAAAGTCAAGACCACAAAGCCAAAGGCAGTTATTGTCGACATTGATGAAACAGTGCTTGACAACACGCCTTACCAAGCCAAACTGATTGAACGCGATACCCTGCATCCGGCGTATTGGAGCGAGTGGTGCCGATTAGCCAAAGCGCGTCCCACGCCCGGCGCACTGGACTTTTTGGACGAGGCAAAACGTCAGGGCGTAGAAGTCTTCTATATCTCGAACCGCAGTCAAACCTTGTTGGAAGCCACGTTGAGCAATCTTCAACTGTGGCACTTTCCATTTGCCGATAGCACGCATGTGCTGCTGCGCGAGGAATATCCAAGCAAAGAGCCGCGCCGAAAAAAAGTCGCTCAAACCCACGACATCATTTTGCTCTGCGGCGATAACCTTGCCGATTTCAGCGAAGCCTTTGAAGGCAAGTCGGTAGAAGAGCGCAACCGCGAAGTGGAGCGGCTCAAAGAGCGATTCGGCAAACAGTTCATCATTCTGCCCAATCCAATGTATGGCGATTGGGAACAAGTCAATGATGAAAGCCAGAGCCGAGAACCGAAACTACGCGCCCTCAAACGCAAAGAAGCACTGACGTCATTTTAACGGCACGAGCCGTCATGAACTCAACATCAAGCAGTATGCAACACGCCTCTATCAAAGTCAGCAGGCAGATTCAATCAAGAAAATCAAATGAGAAAATCGAAGTTGCCGGTAAATCGAAGTTGCCGGTAACGGTATTGTCGGGCTTTTTAGGGGCGGGGAAGACGACCTTGCGCAATCATAAAGGAGCGACATGCCAAGTGAAGACGAGGCACATCGATTTTTTTGTTGGCGGGTATGTTGATGGGGATATCGCTCGCCACCCTTACAAGCGCTCGAGAACTCCACGCCCAAGACGTGTTTGACCCACCGAAAGTTCGGACGACGTTTCAAGCAACAAGAGCCGCTTCGCCAATACGCATCGACGGAATGCTCTCGGAAACGGAGTGGCGGCATGCGCCGATACAGACGGGCTTTTTACAAGTTGAGCCCAATCAAGGGGACACGACGCATTTTCAAACCGAAGTGCGCCTCTTGTTTGATGATTCACATCTTTACATCGGTGCCGTTTGCCGCGACACCATAGGCTATGCAGGAGTGCGCGTGCCTGACCTTCGGCGGGATTTTGATTATTTCGCCAACGACCTCTTCAGCGTAAGCATAGACGGCTTTCACGACCAGCGCACTGCCATGGCGTTTCAAGTCAATCCTTACGGTGCGCTACGCGATTTAATCGTTTTTGACGACCGCCTTTACGACCGAGACTGGGACGGCGTTTGGTCTGCGGCAACCCTCGTTTCTGACTCAGGGTGGACGGTGGAAATGGCGATTCCCTTTGCAACGCTACGCTATCCAGCACCGAGTCGGGAAGCAAAACAACAGGTTTGGGGCGTTCAATTTACTCGCATTATTCGTCGAGAGAACCAAATTACAAGCCTGCCCCTGTTTCCGCGAGCCTATACGCCGTATCGAATGAGTTATGCGGCGGATTTGGTGGGGCTTGAACCGCCACCGCCTCGTTTGAACCTGCGTCTTCAACCCTACGCGCTACAACAGATGCGTGCTTCCAACGACGTCCTGACTGGCAAGCCGCAACTCGGTGGCGAAATCAAATGGGCAATCACACCCAACGACGTGCTCGACCTGACGCTGAATACCGACTTTGCGCAAGCCGACGTCGATAGGCAAGTCATCAACCTCTCTCGCTTTTCCGTCTTCTTTCCTGAACGCCGACAATTTTTTTTGGAGAACGCCAGTCTTTTTACGCTTGGCACGGACAATTACATTCAGCCGTTTTTCAGTCGCCGCATCGGGCTTGATGCGTTCGGGAATCCGATTGCCATTGACGGCGGTGCGCGCTATGTGCGGCGCACGTCGTCGGAAAACGTCGGGTTACTTTTCATTCAAACGCGCGCCGATGAGATGCGCAACATTCCGCGAAGCCAATTCGCCGTTGCACGGTTCAGTCAAAACTTGAGCGAAGAAAATCGACTGGGGGCGATGCTCAACTTTCGACACGACGCGCCCACGATGACGACGTCGAGCGTAACAAATTTGACGGCAACCATCGATGGCTTCTGGCGCATTTCTCCCTCGCTTTCATATCAAGCGATGATATCCAATTCGCAAACAAAGGGAGCGGACGGCAACGGCTTCGGTGCCTACTCTTTTCTGGCTTGGCAAGACAACAGAGGCTATGTCGGGCTCGTCAACGCGCTGGTTTCTCCAAATTACAACGCGGCGACGGGGTTTGTCGGCAGGCAAAATGTCATCGTAACGTCGCTCGGCATGTATCCCAATTTTCGCCCCGATTGGAAGCCGTCGTTCATTCGCGCCTTCGAGCCTGAACTGTTCATCAATCTGTTTCATGGCGTTTCAGACGGCTTACTTCAAGAAGCCAGCATTCAATTCAGTCCGATTTACATCACGTTTCAGAGCGGCGCAAGTGTCGTGTTTTCTATTCAACCGAATTGGCAGTTTCCAACCGACTTCTTCGCTCCGATAGCTGGCGTGCGCATTGCACCGGGCGAGTATACTTTTACGCGGTTGGAATTGCGCCTGAACACCGACCAAAGCGCGGCATATAGTGCCTCGCTTTCGGGCAGTGTCGGCGGTTACTTCGACGGACGCTTAAATTCAGTCGATATCACCCTGAAAGCAAGACCAACGCCGCACGTCGCCGTATCGCTACGATGGCTTTGGAATGAACTCTTCGATGTGGGCGCGTTAGGAAATTATCGCCAAACACACTTGCTCGCGCCTGAACTTCGGCTCGCGCTGAACCCGCGCTTACAGTTCATTCCGAGCGAAGCGAGGAATCCAAACGAGTTGAAGATGAAGCGCAGTGTTGTTCAGGGGCAGAATGACAATACTTTTGGTAAAAATCACGCTTGCTACTCGACGGCAATGCGTCGCACGCGCGGAGAGACGGAGCAGAGCAGTTCATAGACGATGGTTCCTTCTTTATCGGTTAGAACATTTGCGCCGCACCCCTCGCCCCAGCCGAAAAGCACCGCCGTATCGCCGATTTGAACCGACATATCGTTTCCCAAGTTCACCATAATCGCGTCCATCGTAACCGCGCCGACTTGTTCAAAAAATTTGCCGTTGATGTTCACTTTTGCCTTATTGGAAAGGTTGCGATGATAGCCGTCGTAATAGCCGATGGCAACTGTGGCAATGCGCGAGCGTTTGCGCGCCGTCCATTTGCGTCCGTAACTAATGCTCGTGCCGCGCTCAACGGTCTTGATGAAGATGACCTTCGCTTGAAGTTGCATGACGGGTTTGAGCGAGAGCGGCGACTTTAAGCCCGTTCTCGGCGTGTAGCCGTAAAGCAAAATGCCTGGACGCACCATATCGAGATAAGCGTCTTTTTCAGTGATGACCGCGCCGCTATTCGCCGTGTGCTTCAACACGCTGCGTCTGATGCCGTGTTCAATTTCGCGGACAAGCGCGATGTAGGTGGAAAGTTGCTTGTGCGTGAAGGCTCGGTCGGAGTCGCTCGAGGCAAAGTGCGTAAAAACGGCTTTAAGATTCAGATGATTGGAGTGCTCGACGGCTTGGGCGAGTGCAAGTGCGTCTTTGGGAAGAACGCCCAAGCGTCCCATTCCCGTATCAATCTTCAAATGCACGTCAATGCGCTTTCCGAACTTTTGGGCAATGGCTTCGGCAAGGCGCAAGGTATCAAAATCGCCGAGGCAGAGCGCGATGTCGTGCTTGATGTAAAGTTCGATTTGAGAAAGAAGCGGAGAAGCAAAAGCCAAAATCTCGGCAGGAGTGCCATTGAGGAGGTCGCGAAGTTGAACGGCTTCGTTGATGTTGGCGACACCAAAATCGCGCACGCCTTCTTCTACAAGCGCGGGCGCAACCAAATCAATCCCGTGCGAATACGCATTGGCTTTCACAATCGCCATAATGCGACGCGACTTGCCGACAAGCCGTTGCACTTCACGGACATTGTGGCGCAAATTGCCAAGCGAAATCAGTGCTTCGGAAAGCGGCGGCGCAGAACTGACGGATTCAATCGTTGAGAGAGGCTCTTGAACAGGTGAAATCATTCGCGTAAAAGTTCTGGAACGGTTAAGCTAAATGAAAATGTCGCTCAAACGACGTGAGCGTGTTGCTTAACAGCATGGCAATCGTCATCGGTCCAACGCCGCCGGGCACGGGCGTAATCGCCGACGCCAATTTTGAAACGCCCTCAAACTCGACATCGCCCACAAGCCGCTTGCCCGATTTTTTCGTCGTGTCCTCAATCTGATTGATTCCGACATCAATCACAACCGCACCCGATTTAACCATATCCGCCGTAATGAAATGGGCTTTGCCAATCGCCGCAATCAAAATATCGGCTTGGCGCGTGAAGTCCGAAATGTTTGGTGTCGCCGAGTGGCACACGGTTACGGTGGCGTTCATGCCTTTGAGTTTTTGCATCATCAACATTGCCATCGGCTTGCCGACAATGTTGCTTCGTCCAACGACAACGCAGTGCTTGCCTTCGGTTGCAATGTTGTAGCGTTTGAAAAGTTCAATCACACCAAACGGCGTGCAAGAAACGAAGCACTCGTCTAAACGACCAATCGAGAGTTTGCCGACGTTTTCAGGGTGAAAGCCGTCGACGTCTTTTTCAGGCTTAATGGCGAGCGTAACGGCAAAGTCATCAATGTGCTTCGGAAGCGGCTGTTGAACGAGAATGCCATGCACATCGGGATTATGATTGAGTTCATCAATTTTTTTGAGAAGGTCAGTTTGTGAAACCGTAGCGGGAAGTTCAATCACTTCCGAGCGCATGCCGATTTCAACGCATGATTTCGCTTTGTTGCGCACATAGACTTGCGACGCGGGATTTTCGCCGACGATAATCACCGATAAACCTGCGACTTTGCCTGTGCGCTGTTTGTAAGCGTCAACTTTCGTTTTCAGTTCGGATTTGATTTGTTCGGAAATGGCTTTGCCGTCGAGAAGAACCATTGAGTTTTAGAAGGTTGGTTAAGAAACTTTCAGAAGTGAGAAGACATCATAGTTTGATAACTTGTCGCGTCCGTTGAGAAACGAAAGTTCGATGAGAAAACAGACGCCGACAATTTTGCCGCCCAAGCGTTCAACGAGTTTCGTCGTCGCTTGCGCTGTGCCACCTGTGGCTAACACATCGTCGTGAATTAAAACTTTTTCAGATTTTTTGATGGCGTCGAGATGGATTTCGAGCGCGTCAGTGCCGTATTCGAGCGCGTATGCTTCGCGAAGCGTTTCGGCGGGAAGTTTGTTGGGCTTGCGGACAGGAACGAAGCCTGCGCCAAGTTCGTAAGCAAGTGCCGCCCCGAAAATAAAGCCGCGCGACTCGATAGAAACCACTTTATCAATTTTTTTGCCTTTGTATTGCTTGGCGAGCAATTTGACGGTTTCGCCGAAAAGCGTTTTGTTTTTTAGAACCGTCGTGATGTCTTTGAACAAAATGCCCGGCTTTGGAAAGTCGGGCACGTTGCGAATTTGCTTCTCGAAGCGTTTTGCGAAAGCCAAAAGTTCTTTTTCGGAAGCGGAAAGTTTTTTTGTCGGCATGGTGTTGATGGCTTAGTTCTTCGATTCGTCTAAATGTTTGGCTAAGGTTTTGTCCAAGTTGTTGCCCCGCAGTTCGACTTCAACGGCGACGATGTTGCCTTTATCATCAACGAGAATCGGCTTTGGAATGCCCATCACCTCGAAGCGTTTTGAAAGGTCGTTGTTGAAGCCATTTTCAACAAACGCATGAAGCCAAGGCATGCTGAATTTCGTTGCACGGAATTTAGCAATGTCGTCGGGGGATTGGTCAAAGGAAAGGCTCAACACATTGAAGCCCTTTTTGCCTTTATGCTTTTCGTAAGCCTCGTGCAATTTCGGCATTTCCGCGACGCACGGTCCGCACCAAACCGCCCAAAAGTCAATCAAGTAATACTTGCCGAGCATGGAAGTGCGCGAGACGCTTTCGCCTGAAAGCAATTTGATTTCAAAATCCGGCGCGGGATTGCCCACTTGAATGGCTTTATCGGGATTGTATTCCATCATCGCGTATTTGGCTTCCTGCAAGTCGGCGTAGTTCGCTTTGAGTTCGTTGTAAATAGCGCGCTGTTTTTCTTTGTCTTTGTTGCTTCGCGCAAAGCCTGCTAATCGTGTAAGTGCAAGGCACTGAACGCGACGGTCAGGATTTTTCTCTTTGAACTCGTTGAGCACTTGAATGGCAGAGTCAAAGGTCGGCTGATTTTCAGAGAGGAGATGAGAAATTTCGTTGAGGGCGTAAGGATTAATTCCCCATAGCGGAGAAGACGCAGGCACAAGCGCGAGCAGAGATTGGACATCGGCTTTAGTTTTCTGGTAAGGCGGCAATTCAAACGCTAAAAGCGCGGCGAGTTGACGGACTTCCAATCGTTCTGACGCATTATCGCGAACAGATTCCAATTCTCTTTTTAGCGCGCTGTGGTCATAACTGAAAGTTTCAAGCGCAGGATTAGCATCTTTGGCGGCGGCGTAGGCGCGCATAGCGTTGAAGCGGTCAATGTCAAATTTCTGATTGAGTTCAAAGAGTTTTGAAAGAAAGGCATGCGCCTTATCCCACTTGACTTTTGCCAATGCATGTTCAGGCGATTGAGGCATCTGCTTGGGGTTAAAGACAATTTTAATCGGCTCGCCCGGTTTCGTGCGCAGAACGGAGTAGTAGTCGCCGCCGCCGTCGGGCACGAAGTAGTCGGAGTGTGTGCCATTGTGCGAGCGATAATTATTGAAGTCGACATTCACCAGTTGATAAGCAAGAGTGTCGGCAGTGGCAGTTGTAGTAAATGAAAATGTGCCGTCAGGTTCGGGCGTCATGGCTTCACGCTTGCGATTGATAAGGATATTCGCCGACGTGAGCGGAGATTTGAGCTTGATGGACGTGAGCGTTACATCAAGTTTAACGGATTTATCGCGCTCGGTGAGAATCATCGGAATTTCAACGCATTCCGCGTTTGGCGACGTAATCCAGAGTTTGTAGTAGCCAGATTTCGGGACGACGAGTCGAAACTTGCCATTGGTGGTTTCAAGCGAGGGCTTATTGGGAGAAGCGTCACTTAACGGTGTCAAGAAGACGTGAGCGAGTGCAGGCACAGAGCCGTCGGGCGCGGTAATCGTGCCGTTGATGGTCAGTTGTGCGGTTGCCGTTGCAAGAGAGAACAGCAAAGCGAGCGAGAGAAAGAGTATGTTTTTCATTTGAGGTAACATGAAGTTAGCGGTTGGGTTCATTGTCATCTTCGTTACAAAAACGGACGCAAGTTATTCAAACGGTTTGCTATTTTGAAATCTTAAACGCACTTTTGGGCGCAGTTCACGCAGTATTTATCAATTATCAAATCTATGTATCGAGTTGCAATTTTAGGGGCGACGGGGCTTGTCGGTCGCACCATGCTTGACGTGCTCGAGGCACGTGAGTTTCCTTTAACTGACCTTGTGCTATTGGCATCTGAAAAGTCGGTCGGCGAAAAGGTCAAATTCAAAGGGAAGACCTACACGGTTCAGGTGCCGTCGCGCGAAGTCTTTGAGACGGTCGACATTGCGCTCTTTTCAGCGGGCGCAAGCGTAAGCAAAGTATGGGCGAAGGTGGCGGCAGAGGCGGGCGCAATCGTCATCGATAATTCTTCTGCGTTCCGAATGGAGCCCGACGTGCCGCTCGTTGTGCCCGAAGTCAATCCCGAAAAAATTTTTATATCGGAAGGGCGAATCGCGCCGATTATCGCCAATCCAAATTGCTCGACGATTCAAATGGTCGTCGTGCTCAAACCGCTTCACGAGGCGTTTCGCATTAGGCGCGTGGTGGTCTCGACGTATCAATCCGTTACGGGCAAAGGCAAAAAAGGACTTCAAGCATTGGAAGATGAGATTGCAGGCAAGAAAGTTGAAACCTACACGCACTTTCACCCGATTGCCTTCAACGTCGTGCCGCAAGTTGATGAGTTCACCGAGAACGGCTACACGAAAGAAGAAATGAAGATGATAAACGAGACGAAGAAAATTATGGGCGATGAGTCAATTCAAGTCTCTCCGACAACGGTGCGCGTGCCGGTTTATGGCGGGCACAGCGAGGCGGTCAATATCGAATTTGAAAAACCGTTTGAACTTTCCGAAGTCTTCCGATTGCTTCAAACTGCCGAAGGCGTCAAGGTGGTCGATAATCCAGCGGAAAGAAAATATCCGATGCCGATTGAAGCCTACGGCAAAGATGAGGTGTTTGTCGGACGAATTCGGCGCGATTTCTCGCGAGACCATGCGCTGAACTTGTGGATTGTTGCGGATAACTTGCGCAAAGGCGCGGCAACCAACGCCGTGCAAATCGCCGAAAAGCTCGTCGGCAAACTTGAACCAAAAACCCTTTCCGTTTAAGCTCAACTTCGGTTGAGTGACATGCATTTGCGGCTGGATTTTTTTGAGAAGCGTCGGAACGTGATTTCAAAAAATTTCAACAACACTTTTCAAACTTAAACCCACGTGCTTCACACACGATTCAAAGAAAAAACGCAGGAACTGCTCGAAAGCGTGCGCGCCGATTTGGTTTCGCGTCGCTATGAAGTTCGTTTGGTAAAAATCAATTCTCCCGTTACACGGCTCAAACTCATTGCGCAGTTCGCCCAATTAGCCGAAGAGCAACAAGTACGGGTGAGAGAACTTTATCTCAGCCCGCGCCTTGCAGTGATGCCGCAGTTGGAGAGAGAAATTCAGCGCGCCAAAGAAAAGGTCGACGTGATTTGTGTGAATGGATTTGATACAGTTGCACAAGAACCCCCGAGCGTCGACCACATCATTGTGCTGTTAGACCAATTCGCCAAAGACGTCGTGCGCTTGCCTGTTCCTGTGATTTTCTGGCTTCCGAACTTTATCGTCGATCTTGCCTACGACAAAATTCCCACGTTTTGGAAACTTGTATCGTCAAATCTCTTTGCGTTTGGTTTGGAGCAACACCTTTTTGAAATCGAAGTCGAGCGAGCGGCGTCGGGATTTCAAGAAACGTCGGACGCGCGCAAAAAGCGTATTGCGCGATTGGAAGAACAAGTCGAGGAAATTCGCGAACTCGCCGGACGCACCTCGCCCGAACACGCGCCGATTCTACTCGTGCTCGCCCACAGCTACTACGACGACAAACAGTATGAAAAAGCCTACGAAGTGTATACCGAAGTCTTGGCGCATCTTGAACACACGACCAACGCCGCAAGTCGTGCAACGGTCTTGCACAGCATCGGTTGCATTTATCACACTTGGGGCGTTTATGACAAAGCCCTCAATCACTACCGCGAAAGCCTCGCCGTGCGCCGCAAACTCTCTGAAACCGAAGGCATTGCACAAACCACCCACCGACTCGGAATGCTCTATCAAGATTTGGGAGAATACGATAAAGCCATTGACTTCTTCAACCAAAGCATGGAGCACTACAAACAACTCAATAATACAAGCGGAATCGCCCATAACCTGATTCACTTGGGCATGATTCACGAAGAAGTCGGATTGCACTCAAAAGCCGTTGAAAAATATCGCGAAGCCTTCGAACTCTACCGCAAAACAAATCAATCGCGCAATATGGCCATCGCGCTCTTCTACACAGGACGCATTTACTACGAGCGCGATTTGCCCAAAGAAGCCGTCAAATTTTTCATCACCGCAAAAGCCATCCTCGAATCAATTCACTCCGACTGCTATCAAATTGCTACCCAATACTTGGAACAAATCAAGCACGACATCGGCGAAGAAGAATACGCTCGGCTTTGCGAAGAAGCCCGCCGACCCGCGCTGAAAAAACAGTAGCCCCAACCGCAATCGCTAAACCAACTTGCGCAGAAGTTTTAGCAAACTCTCGACTTTATTCCATTGAGCGTAGGTGATGGAAAAGGAAAGGGTGGCGAGAAAGGCAAAGATGGAATAGGAAGGCTCAAAAACAAGTGCGTCCTTAACTACACAGAGCACAAGTATCATCACATAAAAGGCTAAAAGAAGACCCAGCGAGATAACTTGAATCCATTTTGCGAGTTTGAGTTTTCCATCCATCCAAGTAATATCCAGCGATAAATCCTTCGGCGGAACGCGGCGAATCGGGCTCGCTTTCAAGAAGTGAAGGTGACGTTGTAAGTCCGCTTTAATCATCTGGCGAAGCTCTTCGCGCAATGCCGCGTCTCTATTTGCTTGTGAGATAACTTCATGAGATTGCATAATTTACCTCTGTGAGCGTTGTGAGAAAGTTGTGCTTGAAGTTGAATTTAGAAAAGTGAAGATAAAGCGCGGCGATGAAGAAAGACAACCGTCCAAAAAACCAAACAACGATGAAGCGAGCCATTTATCCCGGAACATTTGACCCCTTCACCAACGGACACATCGACATTTTAGAACGAGCAAGCAACATCTTCGATGAAATCATCATCGCCGTTGCGGTCAATTCGCAAAAGAAGCCGATGTTTTCAGCAGAAGAGCGTGCGGAGATGATAAAAGAAAGCGTCGCACATTGTCCATCGGTCAAAGTCGATACGCTTCAATCAGGATTGCTGATTGACTATGCGCGAGAAAAAGAGGCGGTTGCAATTATTCGCGGCTTGCGTCAGGTGGCGGATTTTGAATACGAGTTTCAAATCGCCTTGATGAATCGGCATCTTTGCCCCGACATTACGACGGTCTTTTTAATGCCGAATGAAAAATACACTTACCTCACGTCGTCCATCATTCGTGAAGTTGCGGCGTTGGGCGGCGACGTCTCGGATTTCGTGCCTGAACCCGTCTTGAAGCGATTGAAAGCGCGCATAGGTAGGTCGTTATGCTGAAAACCACTCGGCACTAAACACTTCATCGAGGGCGTCAATTGCGTGGCGCATGTCTGGCTCTGTCAGCGTGAGCGGTGGCAAAAGTCGAATGACGTTCGTATTGGTTGCGTTAATGATAATCCCTTTTTCAAGCATCTTCGACACGTAATAACTTGCATCGCGCGATGTTGAAATGCCAATCATCAAGCCGTATTGACGCACGGCGCGAAGTTGAATGTGTTTGCGCGAAAGTTTAAGCAGTTCATCTTTGAATGCTTTGCCGAGTTCGGTTGCATGGTGCATGAGATTTTTTTCTTCGAGTTCCTCGATGAGCGCAAGTCCAGCGGCGCATGCAACAGGGTTTCCGCCGAATGTGGTGCCGTGAATGCCTTTGCTGAACGCATCAGCAACGCGCTCGTTTCCGATAATTGCGCCAAGTGGCAAGCCACCACCGATAGGCTTTGCGGCGCAAATCACATCAGGCAAAACGCCGAAATGTTGGTAACTGAAAAATTTGCCCGTTCTGCCGACACCCGCCTGCACTTCATCAGCAACAATGAGAAAGTGATGCTTCGAGCGAAGTTCATCTAAGCGGTTGAGAAACGCTTCCGAAACTGCGCAAATGCCGCCTTCGCCTTGCACATACTCAACAAACACGGCGGCGGTTTTATCCGATACTTTTCGTTCTAAATCGTCAACATCGTTAAAGGTGATGTAGCCTGTTTCGGGAAGGAGCGGCTCGAAGCCTTCGTGGTATTTGGCTTTGGCGGTGAGCGTTACAGCGCCGTAGGTTCTGCCGTGAAAGCCGTTGGTGAGCGAAAGCAGTTGTTTTTTTTCAGGCGAAATTTGCGATGCCCATTTGCGAGCGAGTTTCATCGCGCCTTCGTTGGCTTCTGCGCCGCTGTTGCAAAAGAAGACTTTTGAAAATCCCGTGAGCGCGAGCAGTTTTTCAGCAAGTTTGAACTGCGGCTCGAGCATGAAAAGGTTCGAGGTGTGAATGACCTTTTTGGCTTGTGCAGTAATGGCATCAAGGATGCGCGGGTTGCCGTAACCTAACGCATTGACGCCAATGCCAGCAATCAAGTCGAGAAATTTGCGTCCGTCTTTGGCAACAAGCCAATTGCCTTCGCCATGTGAAATTTCAATGGGCAGGCGCGCGTAGGTATGAAAAAAAAGTTCGGCTTCTTTTTCAAGCGTGAGCGGTTGCTCTGAAAGCGTTACGTTCATTTGGCAGATGATTTAGTTCGAGCGTGAAGATACAAGAACGAGATTTTCACCAGAAAAGTCAAGCGCGATGTGAGGTTGTTTTGTAGAGCAGTCGTTTCCACTTCGAAAGTTGCTTCATCACTTCTTTAGGCGAGGTGCTTCCCGCCGACTTCTTGCGCGTGGGCGATTTTTCAGGATTGAGAAATTCAAACACGTCGTCATCAAACGCAGGCGAAAAGTGATGCAAGGCTTTCAAGTGCAAGTCGGGCAAGAGCAGATGATTTTCGGTGCAATAGGCGACAATTTTGCCAACGATTTCATGCGCCTCGCGGAACGGCATGCCTTTGCGCACAAGGTAATCGGCAAGTTCGGTTGCGGTTGAAAAATCACGAAAGACGGCTTTGCGCATTTCGGCAGTATGAAATTCAGTCGCGCGAATCATCGCCGCAAAAATATCCAAGCACTGTTTCGTGGTATCGAAAGCCTCAAACATCGGCGATTTATCTTCTTGCATATCGCGATTGTAGGCGAGCGGCAAGCCTTTCATCGTGGTCAGAATGTTCATGAGCGCGCCGTAGACTTTGCCCGTTTTGCCGCGCACAAGTTCCGCCATGTCGGGATTTTTCTTTTGCGGCATAAGGCTACTGCCCGTCGTAAAAGCGTCGCCGATGGTGATAAATCGAAACTCTTGCGACGACCAGAGCACCCACTCTTCGGCAAGGCGCGAAAGGTGCATGGCAGTAATTGCGCAAGCGGAAATAAACTCGATGATGTAATCGCGGTCGCTGACGGCGTCGATGCTGTTTTCGAGAATATCTGAAAAGCCTAATGTTTTCGCGGTTTTACGTCGGTCAATCGGAATGGGCGTGCCAGCAAGTGCCGCCGCGCCGAGCGGTGAGAAGTTAATTCGCCCAAGTGCATCGTGAAATCGGGATTTATCGCGTTCAAACATCTCGATGTAGGCAAGAAGATGATGCGAAAGCAAAATCGGCTGGGCGCGTTGCAAGTGTGTGTAGCCCGGCATCAGAGCCCCAAAATGCGTTTGACTTTGCTCGAGCAAGGCGCATTGAAGCGAGTGTAGACTCTGTGAAAGGCTTGCTATCGCCGTGCGAAGCCAGAGCCGCTCGTCGGTAGCGACTTGGTCGTTGCGACTGCGCGCCGTGTGCAACTTGCCCGCTACGCTTCCGATTTTTTCATAAAGCCGCTGTTCAATCGCCATGTGAATATCTTCCTGACCGTTCTCGAAGTTGAAAATGCCTTGCTCGATTTCTTTTTCAATTTCGCGCAAGCCTCGCCCGATTTGATTCGCTTCTGAAAGGGGGATAATGCCACGTTGCGCCAGCATCTCGACATGCGCCAAACTGCCCGCCACGTCTTCGCGATAAAGCCGCTTATCGATGTCAATGGACTTGGAAAAGTCAAAGGCGAGTGCGTTCAATTCTTCTTTGAACCTGCCACCCCAAAGTTTTTGATTGGCTTTCTGTTTGGGAGCGTGTTTTTTGGCTTTACTCATTTGTGAACTTCGGACAGCGTTTGAACTCGAAGATACATCTTCGAGTCAAACTTCGCCGAATCCATCTTCGAAGAGTTTGACGATTTCACGAGCCGCGTCTTCTTCATCAACCCCATTGAAGCGAAGCGTCAGTTTCGTGCCTTTGGGCGCGGCGAGCATCATGACGCTGATGATAGATTTGGCGTTGACCTCAACGCCCTCTTTTTCAATGAAGAAATCGGACTTAAATCGTGATGCAAGTTTAACAAGTGCGGCGGCGGGGCGCGTGTGCAAGCCGGCTTTATTGACGATGGTTACTTCGCGTGTAATCATTTCACTTCATTGATTTTTTCCCACAACAACATTTTGAGCGTGTCTAATCCTTGTTGCGCAACGCTGGAAATGGCAACAACCTTGACGCCGCGAAACTTCGGAATCTGGAAACCTTCGGGCGCAATGTCCATTTTTGAAATCACCACGACTTTCGGCTTTGCGGCTAAAGTGGGACTGAATTTTTTGAGTTCAGTCGTGAGAATTTTGTATTCGCCTTTAAGGTCAAGGCTATTGGCAGGAAGCAGAATCGCCAAGACCTTCGTGCGCTCAATGTGTTTGAGGAATTTCAATCCTAAACCTTTGCCTTCGGAGGCACCCTCGATGATGCCCGGAATATCCGCCATTACGAAGGATTTGTAGTCTTGATAACGCACAATACCGAGATTGGGCTCGAGCGTGGTGAAGGGGTAGTCGGCGATTTTCGGTTTGGCGGCACTCAACACGGAAATCAAGGTCGATTTGCCTGCGTTGGGAAAGCCGACAAGTCCGACATCGGCAAGCAGTTTGAGTTCGAGCTCGAGCGTGCGCTCTTCGCCGGGCTGACCGGGTTCGGCGTGGCGCGGGGCGCGGTTCGTTGGCGTGGCGAAGTGTTGATTGCCTCTGCCACCTTTTCCGCCTTTGGCAACCAGAACTTTCGCCCCGTGTTCAATTAAATCGGCAATCGCTTCGCCCGTGTCTGCGTCTTTGATAATCGTGCCGCACGGAACTCTTATGATAACATCGTTGCCCGATGAGCCAGATTTGCGCGAGCCTTGTCCGTGCGCGCCACGCTCGGCTTTGTAATGAGGCGCATAGCGAAAATCGAGCAAGGTGGTCAAGTTTCTATCGGCAACGACATAAACGCTTCCGCCGTCTCCACCATCGCCGCCGTCAGGACCGCCTTTCGGCACATATTTTTCTCTACGAAATGAAATGACGCCGTTGCCGCCGTCGCCAGCTTTGACGTGAATTTTGGCACTATCGATGAACACAAGTGTAATTGCAAATCGGCTGAATGAAAAGAGTAAATATCAAGATAAGTAACTCGTCTGAATCCATCTTACAAACGCTCAATCACGCGCTTGAAAATCGCAGTCATTTTCGGCTCGGCTTCGCTGGCGACAGCGAGAATTTCTTTGATGTCGACAGGCTTCAAACTTTCGGGAAAACACTCATCGGTAATGATGGAAATACCGAGAACTTCCGTGCCTTGGTGCACAGCGGCAATCACTTCGGGAACGGTCGACATGCCCACGACATCTGCCCCAAGCAGGCGCGCCATTCGATACTCCGCACGCGTTTCCAGCATCGAGCCTTGCATGGCGATATAAACGCCTTTCTGGACTTTGATTTTAAGTTCCAAGGCGACTTCTTCGGCAAGTTTGATGAGGCGTTGCGAATAGGGTTGGCTCATGTCGGGAAAGCGCGGTCCGATGCTCTCGTCGTTCGGTCCAATCAATGGATTTGAGCCGAGAAAATTGATGTGGTCGTCGATAATCATAATGTCGCCTTTGCGATAGAGCGGGTTGACGCAACCACATGCATTGGAAATGCAAAGCGTTTTGACGCCAAGAAACTTCATCACGCGCACGGGAAAGGTGATTTGTTGCATTGAGTAGCCTTCGTAGTAGTGAAAGCGTCCTTGCATAGCGACGACCTTTTTACCGCCGAGCGTGCCGAAGATAAGTTTGCCGTGATGCGATTCAACAGTTGAGACGGGGAAGTGCGGAATTGAGTCGTAGTCGAGCACAAGTTCAGCAGCGATTTCTCTGCCAAGTCCGCCTAAGCCTGTTCCGAGAATAATACCGATGGGATAATCATCTTTGGTTTTAGTGCGAATGAAGTCAATAGCTTCGTTGATGGATTTTTTTAAGTCGGTCATAAAAAATGCGTTAAGGTTTTGCGTTGAGAAAAATCAGTTGGCTGTTGATGGGTTTGCCGTTAGTTATGATGGGTTGATAAGTGCCGTCAGGTTTGAGAACGCGGGCTTTGATGTTGTCTTTGAGCATCAGTTCTAAATCGTTTTTGATTTGTTTTCGGTGTGCGGCATCGAGGACTGGAAAAAGGATTTCAACGCGACGGTCAAGGTTGCGGCGCATCATGTCTGCACTTGAAAGATAAAGTTCTTCATTGCCGTTGTTGAAAAAATAGTAAGCACGGCTGTGTTCCAAAAATCGTCCGACAATGCTAATGACGCGAATGTTCTCGCTTACGCCGGGGATTTCGGGACGAAGCACGCACACGCCACGCACAATCAAATCGATTTTGACGCCGACCTCTGAGGCGCGATAAAGGGCTTTGATAATTTGCTCATCGACCAGCGCGTTCATCTTCATAATGATGCGCCCATTTTGATGCAATTTGTGCAGTTCAATTTCGCGCTCAATCAGTTCCATCATTTTTTGACGAATGCCGAGCGGCGCCACAAAAATTTTGCGATACGACTTTTTGCGCGAATAGCCCGTCAGGTAATTGAACACGTCGGAAACATCAGCCCCGATTTCTTTTCGGCACGTGAAAAGGCTGTAATCGGTATAAATTTTCGCCGTTGAAGGATTGTAATTGCCCGTGCCGAGATGCACATAGCGTCGCAGTTCGCCGTTCTCGTTTCGAACAATCAATAAAACTTTTGCGTGCGTTTTAAGTCCAATCAGACCATAGACGACGTGCGCGCCTGCTTTTTCAAGGGCTTTCGCCCAGATGATGTTGTTTTCTTCATCGAATCGCGCTTTGAGCTCGACTAAAACCGCAACCTGTTTGCCTCGCTCTGCCGCTTCAATCAAGGCTTGAACGATGGGCGATTTGCTTCCGACGCGATAAAGCGTTTGCTTGATGGCGAGCACATTTGGGTCGTGCGCCGCTTCGTGAATTAAATCTACGACGGGCTGAAAAGAGTCAAACGGGTGGTAGAGAAGCACGTCGCGTTTGCGAATCGTGGCGAAAATGTCGTCGCCGTCGTCGTTCAGAAACGGATTGCGTGGAATGAACGGCGCGTCTTTGGAGTCGGCGCGTTCAAGGCTCATCACTTCCATCAAACTTGCCAAGCCCAGCACGCCCGGAATTTCATAAACCTTGCGCTCGATGACGCCCAAGTTTTCAATCAAGACGCTTTTGATGTATTCAGGCATACCGGGATTGACATCGAGCCGAACCACGTTGCCGTATCGGCGTTGGCGCAAGCCTTCTTCAATCGTCTCGAGCAAATCGCCGGCTTCATCTTCCTCGATTTCAATATCCGCATCGCGAATGACGCGAAACGGATAAACGGCTTGAATCTCGACGTCGGGAAAGAGTTTTTGAATGTTCGAAGCAATCACGTCTTCGAGCCAGACGAAAACCGTTTCGCCGTTTGTGGGTTTGATGCCGATTTTATCGAGGCGAATCAGGCGCGGAATTGTGTCGGGAACTTTGACGCGTGCAAAACGCGGCTCGTCGTCGCCCTCGGCTTTGCGGGGAACGGCGAGCGAGAGCGAAAGATTGGAGACGTGCGGAAACGGATGCCCGGGGTCTAACGCTAATGGCGTGAGAATCGGGAAGATGTTGTTCTCGAAGTATTGGTCTAAAATCGCGCGCTCTCTTTCAGATAGTTCGGAACAAGATTTGAAATAAATTTTATCTTGCGCCAGTTTTGGAAGAATATCGTTGTAAAGGCAATCGTTGCGCTGGTAAAGCATGGCTTCGACACGCTTACGCACTTCGATGAGCTGTTCAATCGGTTTGAGCCCGTCCAGAGAAGGTGTTTGAATGCCGGCTTCAATTTGCTCTTCGACGGCGGAGACACGAATCATGAAAAATTCGTCCAAGTTCGAACTGAATATGGCGATGAATTTCAAGCGTTCTAAAAGCGGGTGCGATTCACAGCGGGCTTCTTCAAGCACGCGCAAATTGAACTCTATCCAACTGAGCTCGCGATTGATGTAAAGCGTTGGACTGTTGAAATTCGAATCAACAAGCGTCGCGGCGGCGTCGGGGGTCGGCGTCTCGCCAAGATGCGGCTTGCGCTTTGGTTTGCGGGTTTTCGTCATGGCAAAAATAAATCGTTATGGAATGAGGTTGTTCGGTACTTGATTTTTCTTGGCATCGCGCGATTGAGGCTTCGAGTCGTCTTCAAGGCGTTTGTGAATGTTGCGAATCGTCCAAACGAACACGCCGATAGCAGTGGCGTCGTCGAAAAAGCCGAAGATTCCCAATACGGCTTCGGGAATGAAATCAATCGGCGTTAGAACATAAAGCGGCGATAAAACGAGCGTGAGTTTCTCGAAGAGCGTCGCCGCTTGCCAAATATCTCGAAGTTTCTTCATGCGTTCAAGGTTAAATGATGAACCAAGTGTTCGTATCTCTGCGACTTTGTTTGGGAAAGCGCGTATTTTTTTGCGATATTCATTCATCAAAACTTACGCTTTTGTTGCACAAAATAGAGTTTTTGAGTGGACTTTTTGAGGCTGTGCGCAAAATTCAATCACATCTTAATCTTCATTCCATCAATGAGCATTGAAGGCGGTTACTTTGAGAACGACAACGGAGAAAATCTCCAACCTGAAAAATCGCGTCAATGGCGCAAAGTGAAAAAAATCGTCGATAGCGGCGAACTCGCTTCGATTTACGATAGCGAAACGCTCGAAGAAATGCTCCAAATCCTCGTCGAAGAAAACGACTACATTCGCGCACTTCGCGTTTCCGACCATCTCATCGCGCTCGCACCTTACAACGCCGAAGGCTGGTTCAAAAAAGGCGTTGCGCTCGTCAATTTGGGCAAATACAAAGATGCCGTCGCAACCTTTGAGAAAGTCGCCGTGCTCAACCCCGCCGACACCGAAACGCTCCTGCATCTCGGCGTGTGTTACGAAAATTTGGGCAATCCCGCCGAAGCCCTCAACGCCTATAATCGTGCAATTGAACTCTATCCCAACGACGACGAAGTGCATTTCTGCAAAGCCATTACGCTCGAGCATCTCGACCAATATCGCGACGCCGAAGCCGAACTGGAACTCTGCCTCGAGCTCAATCCCGAACACCCCGAAGCGTGGTATGAACTCGGCTACTGCAAAGACATGCTCGAGAAGTGGGAAGAAAGTTTGCACTGCTACGATAAGCACCTTGAATTAGACCCATACAGTAGCAATACGTGGTATAATCGCGGCATCATTTTGAACAAGCTTGGAAAGTATGAAGAATCGGTTTCGAGTTACGACCTCGCGCTCGCCATTCGCGAAAACTTTTCGTCGGCATGGTATAATCGCGGTAATGTGCTCGCCAACATGGGCAGAATCGAAGAAGCCATTGAAAGCTACAAACGCACGCTCGAGTATGAACCCGAAGATGTGGCGACACTCTTTAACATTGCCACAGCATTTGAAGAACTCAACGACTTCCACCAAAGTATTTACTATTTGGAGCGATGCGTCGCGATTGAGCCGAACTATGCTGATGCGTGGTATGCGCTCGCGTGCTGTTACGACACAACCGATTCGCCGCTCTTCGCGCTCAACGCTATCAACAAAGCCTGCATGCTTGCGCCCGATTGCGCCGATTATCTTCAAGTCAAAGCTGGCATTGAGTTCCAACTCGGCTATGTCGAGGAGGCATTACGACTGTATCAAGAAGCCATCGCGCTTGAACCCGACAATCCGTATCTCTTGTTTGATTACGGAACCGCACTCCTCGACGCCAAACTGCCGAATGAAGCCGTCGTGGTGCTTGAAAAACTCTTGACGCTGGATTCAAATTTCGCCGACGCGCACTACGAGCTCGCGCTTGCCTACTACGCACTCGGCGATAAGGAAAACACCATTCGTATGCTCGCGGAAGCCTTCAAAGTTGATGCGAAAAAAAAGCAAGCCTTCCCGAAAGCCTTTCCTGAACTATACGCGGAAAAAAGCGTGTGCGCACGGCTCGGCGTAACCAAACGATAAAACCCACAAGCATTTCAGAATTTTCAAAATGAACGCCGTTAAAAAAGTTCTTGGGCTTTTAGGAAGTGAAATCTCCTATACGCTCTCGCCCCTGATGCACAACACGGCGGCAGAGGCTTTAGGGCTGAATTACAGTTACAACGTCTTCGAGGTTCACACGCTCGACGAGTTACCTGCCGCCATCGAGGGCATTCGCGCCTTGAACATTGTTGGCGTCAATGTTACGATTCCCTACAAAGAGCGCGCGGTCAAATACCTCGATTCACTTTCTGCCGAAGCCAGCGAAGTGCAAGCCGTCAATACGATTCTCAACCAAGAAGGCACGTTAATTGGATACAACACCGACATTTTCGGCTGCGCCGAGCCGCTCAAAGCCTTCAAGTCGGAACTTGAAAAGGAAGATGTCGCCGTGCTCGGAAGCGGCGGCGCGGCGCGTGCAGCAATTCACGCCCTCAAAATCGAGTTCAAACCATCGAGCATCACCATCGTCGCCCGCAATGAATCCAAAGCCGACGCACTTAAAGAAGAATTCAGACGGCGAACTAAAACCCTCAAACTCAAAACGCTCAACATCGCCGACGCGGAAACGGTTGAAAAACTGCGTGATTGCAAACTCATCATCAACGCCACGCCCGTCGGCTCTGCCAGACTTTCCGCCAGCAAAGAAGACCTGCTCCCCGCCGAAAAACTTTGGACGAAACATCACATCGCCTACGACCTCGTCTATCACCCGCTCCAAACGCCCTTCCTCAAAGGCGCACAAGCTGCCGGCGCAAAAACCATTTCGGGTTTAGAAATGCTCCTCTTTCAAGGCGCGAAATCCTTTGAAATTTGGACAGGAAAACCAATGCCCATCGACCTCGTGCGCCAAACGCTTCTTCAAGCCCTCGAACCACCGTCAAAAACGGAATAGAAAAAAGGGCTGTTATACAAGTTGCTCATTTATGAAGTTGAACCGTAGTTCAATATTTAATCGTCAATGTGCAAATCACTTCTCATCCTGCTTACAATTCTTTCAACCTTACTGGTTGCGCAACAGACTCTCTCACAAGAAACAAAGCGTGGTGCCATTACAGGACGCGTGTTAGACAAAACCACCAAAGAACCCGTTGTCGGCGCGACCGCGCGGATTGTCGGCTTGGAACTTGGCGCGGTCGCCGATGCTGATGGAAAATTCACGATTCAAAATATCCCCGTTGGCACGTATCAAGTGAAGGTGTCGGCGGTCGGCTATGAAAGCACGATTCGCGCCGACGTCGTCGTCTCAACTGCGCGCGCTTACATTCTCGTCGTTGAACTGGCTGAAAAAGATATTGAGGGCAAGGAAGTCGAAGTCGTGGCGGATTACTTCAAACGCCGAAAAGCCGATTCCCCGACGAGCGAGCAAAGTTTCACTTACGAAGAAATTCGCCGATTGCCCGGCGGCTTTGAAGACGTTGTGAGAGCGGTTTCAACCCTGCCCGGCGTTTCGGTGGCAAGCGCAGGACGCAACGACTTGCTCGTCAGAGGCGGCGCGCCGTCGGAAAATCTCTTCCTCATCGATGGCATTGAAGTGCCGAACATCAATCACTTCGGCACACAAGGCTTCGGCGGCGGTCCAATTTCCTTCGTCAACCTCGATTACGTGCGCGAAGTGAATTTTTCAACGGGCGGATTCGGCGTCAAATATGGCGATAAAATTTCAAGCGTCGTCTCGCTCGACCTGCGCAACGGACGCGAAGACCGAACCGGCGGCAAACTCAACCTTTCCGCCTCGCAATTCGGCTTCAACATCGAAGCCCCGCTTTCACAAAACGGGCAATATCTCTTTTCCGCACGGCGCAGTTACCTCGACCTCATTTTCAAAGCCGCCGGCTTTTCCTTCGTCCCCGAATACTACGACTTTCTCAGCAAGGTAACTTACAACCTTGGCGGCGGCAATGAAGTCTCCGCGCTCGGCATCGGCGTCATTAACAACGTGCGGCTCTTCAACGACACGCCCGACCAACGCTTCGATAATTCGCGCCTGCTCGACAACACGCAGTATCAATTCATCGGCGGCATCACTTGGAAAAAAGCCTTCAAAGGTGGATTCATCTCAACCACGCTCGGACGCACGCGCATTGACTATCGTTTCCAACAAAGCGACTCGCTTCAAAACCCCTTCTTCCGCAACAACTCCATCGAAGATGAACTCAATCTCCGAAGCGACATAACGCTGGCACTCGCCAAAACGACGGAACTTTCATTCGGCGTTCAAGCCAAAACCATCGGCTTCGAGGCGGACGTCTTGCTCAAATCACAAGAAACAAATGCGATACTTGTAGATAAAGAATTAAGAGACCGATTCACCAAAGGCGCACTCTACCTTCAACTCTTGCAACGCTTCGGGCGGCTTACCGCAACGCTCGGCGGCAGGCTCGATTACTTCGACGGCATCAATCAAAAATTCTATCCCGCACCGCGCGGCTCGCTCTCTTACGCGCTTACCGATAAAACCTCGCTCAATGCGTCCGTCGGTCGCTACACCCAGTCGCCTTCTTACATCTGGCTCGTGGCGGAAGAATCCAACCGAAATTTGAAAAGCATTCAAACCAATGTCTTCATCGCGGGCATTGAGCATATCTTACAGCCCGATGTGAAGTTCAGCGTTGAAGGCTACTACAAGCAGTATGGCGATTATCCTGCAAGTGTGAACCGTCCGTTCTTGGTGCTTGCCAATACCGGCGCGGGCTTCGGCGGCAGTGAAGACGGCTTCGCCTCATTTGGATTAGAGCCATTGGTGAGCTTGGGCAACGGTCGCGCCTACGGCATTGAAGTTTTCGTGCAGAAAAAATTATCGGAAACTCGTTATTACGGAATTGCCTCGCTCACCATCGGCAAGTCGGAATTTCAAGGCGTTGACGGCATTTTTAGACCGAGTAACTTCGACCAACGCATCATTTTCAATGTGAGCGGCGGCTACCAAATTGACGAAAAATGGGAAGTGGGAATCAAATTCCGATATGCCTCCGGACGACCTTTCACGCCCGTCGGCGCAGATGGCGACCGAAGTTTCGATTTTCGCCGAACCAACATCGACCCCAACTTCTTCAACTCGCAACGCTTGCCCGACTTTCACGCGCTCGATGTGCGAGTAGACCGACGCTGGCAGTTCAGCACTTGGACGCTCATTACCTACCTCGATATTCAAAATATCTATAATCGCCGCAATCAAAATCCGCCGCGCTGGAATTCAAGAGAAAATCAAGTGGAAAGAGCGGGCGGACAAATCGGATTGCTTCCCTCTATCGGCGTCAACGCTGAATTTTGAGCATGAAAAACGAATCAAAAACAACCCTCGTTTGATAGTTGAAATAACTATCGTTATCAAATGTCCAAAACGGTTGTCTTGACGGGCGGAACAGGCTTGATTGGAAAAGCCCTTGTTCGCGCCCTCACCGAGCGAGGCGATAAGGTCGTCTTGCTGGTTCGCAATCCTGAAAAAGCCAAATCTGAACTGCCGAATCTGGCGGGGTATTATGCGTGGGACGCGATGAGCGAAGGCGGCGAATGGACAAAAGCACTTGCTTCCGCCGACGCCGTTGTGCATCTTGCCGGAACGCCCGTCGCCGCACGTTGGAACGACGATTACAAAAAAGAGATTTACGATAGCCGAATTATCAGCACGCGCAATTTGGTTCGTGCAATAGCACATGCGGAATTTAAGCCGAAAGTCTTTATCACCGCGTCGGGCGTAGGCTACTACGGCAATCAAGGCTATGGAAAAGACGAGCCGATGTTAGACGAAAGTGCGCCGGCGGCGACGGATTTTCTCGCCAAAGTCTGCATCGATTGGGAAAAAGAAGCCTTCGAGGCGGAAAAATTAGACGTGCGCACCGTTGCAGTCAGAACAGGCGTGGTGCTTTCGACCAAAGGCGGTGCGTTAGAAAAAATGCTCACGCCGTTCAAACTCTTCGCGGGCGGTCCAATTGGAAGCGGCAAACAGTGGGTTTCGTGGATTCACATTGACGATGAAGTCGGCTTGTTCCTGTTCGCAATTGATAATGAAAACGTAACAGGCGCGCTGAACGCCGTGGCACCAAATCCTGTTCAGATGCAGAGCTTGGCAGAAACGCTCGGGAAAGTTCTGTCGCGACCTGCAATTTTTCCCGTTCCAAAAGCCGCGTTGGAACTCTTGTTCGGAGAAGCTGCTGGCGTCATCGCCGAAGGTCAGCGTGTTGTTCCAAAGCGTGCGCTTGAATTAGGATTCTCGTTCAAGTATCCAACACTTGAAGGCGCATTGAGAGATATAATTGCCAAAAACAAGTGAGGCGAAATCCTTGACGGGAAAATTTTAAGGGGAAATTCTGGAAAGCACGCTGAAACGCTTGATTGCAGAATACAATTTTTTACCATGCGGCATCTTGAATAATAAAGGAACTTGCTTATATTCGCCGAAATGCTTGCAACTGCTGGTGCCCTCCAACTCGTTGCAATTCGTGTTTCCTGGTTGACCTTGCCTTAAACTGCGGGTATAGGTGATGTAATTATGTGGATAGTTGAGATTCAACCTAACTAACCTGAACATAAAACATAACAAAACACATTTGGGATAATTATGGCTGGAAACAAAACAAAAGAACAACAGGCGGGTTTTCGCTTCGCCGAGCTCATCATTTTTGGAACGATATTTCTTGCCCTTGTCGCCTCCGTGTTCGTGCTTAACATTGTCATTTCACGCGATAGTCAACGCGACGCCGAGCAAATTTTTTGTGCAACGAAGCAATCGGAGTATTGGCAACGTGCTTACCGCAATTTGATTCGAACACAAGAACGATTAGCAGAGCTTTCAATTATTGACCCCAACCAAATCGAGCAGGTTGCGGAAAAATCGGCTCAATTAGACACGGCGTTTTATATCTACAAGAAATCCATTTTAGTCTTCGACTCTACGGTTACCGCTTTAGACAAAGGCGGTGTAATTGTCTTGGAAGGCACAGAATTTGAAATTGCGCCTGTTACAAATCCAAGAGCGCGTGCTACGATTGAAAAAGAACTTCAACGCTGGTCGGAATCGCGCTCAGTGCTCCTCGATCTTGCCGAGAAAACGCCAAACCCCAAAGAAATTGACCCCATACAACTCGAGAAGGCGATTGACTTCGCGATTCAAAACGACGACCTCATTCTTGCTAGCAACCGCGACTTCATCGTGCGCTTGGGCGAACTCTCAACCGAAAAAATTAAGAACCTGCAATTCGCACAAGTCGCCGCGCTCGTCGTGAGTATTCTCGTTTTTCTCGGCATGGCGGTTCGCCTAACCATTTCTCTCCGAAGACAAGCCAAAATCATTCAAGAATCGCAGGGACAACTGATTCAAAACGAAAAAATGGCGTCGCTCGGTCAAATGGTCGCTGGACTTGCACACGAGATGAACACGCCGCTCGGCTTCGTGAGAAACAACATTGAAATTATCCGCGAAAACGACCGCGAGTTTCAAGACGCCATTGTGGCAAGCGCGAATGTTTTGAAAAGTTTGGTTGAAGGAAATTACAGCGAGGTGGAGAAGCAGATTCCGTCAACGCTTGAAAAATTAAAGAGCATTGAAAAAATCGGTCTCGTCGATGAAAACGCGATGATGATCGCCAACTCGCTTGAAGGATTAGACCGAATCCAAGAGCTCATCGTCAACCTGCGCAATTTCTCGCGTTTAGACCAAACTGCGACCCAACTCGCCAATCTCAATCAATGTTTGGATTCCACGCTCGTCATCGCCAATCATATTTTGAAGCGGCACATGACGGTTGTGAAGGATTACGGCAAAGTTCCCGATATTGTCTGTGCGCCTGCGCAGCTCAACCAAGTATTTTTGAACATCGTTACCAATGCCGCACATGCCTGCGAAGAAAAAGGCGAAGGCACATTGCGCATCAAAACATTCGTTGAGAAAAATGAAGTCGTCGTTCAGATTTCCGACAACGGCAAAGGCATTCCGCCAGAGGTAATCAATAAAATCTTTGACCCGTTCTTCACCACCAAACCCGTCGGCAAAGGCACGGGGCTTGGGCTTTCCATCTCGAAGAAAATTATTGAGGAAGGGCACAACGGCAGAATCACCGTTAAAAGCAAAGTGGGGCACGGAACTGACTTCTTTATCTATTTACCAATGCAAGGCAAGCAAGAAAAAGCGGATAAAGTATTTAGCGAAAGCGCGCCAGCATTGAACTAAAACCGAATCCCAAAACAAATAAGAACTCGAATTATGGCAACCGAATCAAACATCAACATCTTGCTCGTCGACGATGAACCGCTCGTGCTTCAATCGCTATCGGCAACGTTTCGTCGGCAATACAACATCTTCACCGCAACAAACGGCAAAGACGCGATTGAAATCGTCCGACAAAATCACATTCACGTGGTTCTTTCTGACCAGCGTATGCCTGGCATGTTGGGGCACGAAGTCTTGCGCGTCATCAAAACCATCAGCCCAAGCACAATTCGCATTTTGCTGACGGGATACAGCGACCTTGACGCAATTATGAACTCCGTCAACTCCGGCGAAGTTTTTCGCTTTCTCACCAAACCTTGGAAGATTGACCAACTTCGCGACACGGTCGGTGCCGCCGTCGATATTGCGCAAAAAGTCGGACAACTCTATCCCAGCAAAGCCGACATCATGCGCACCAGCGGCGCAGAACCCGCCGAAATTATCGAGCAAGAAGAAGAAGCCCCATCACTACCTGCGGGCAATCAAAAAGAAGGGTTGCTGATTGTGGAGTTCAATAAAGAGCAACTCAATACAATGATGCAAGTTTTTGGGAAAAAGTATCAAGTCTATCCCGCGTCTTCTATCACAGAAGCCTTTGACCAACTCTCTAAGCACGAGGTTTATGTGATGCTCACCGACCTGAACTTGAACAGCGAAGACGGTATTGACTTTTTGCACGCCGTCAAGCAAGAGTATCCAAACATCGTCATTATTTTGCTCACACAAGTGCGCGACGCCCTATTGGCGATTAAATCCATCAACGAGTTCCAAGTCTATCGCTACCACGTCAAGCCATGTGCCGTTGAAGATTTGGATAAGACCATTCAATCGGCGATGAACCGTGCGCGCACCTACCGCGTTCAACCGCTCAAGAACGTGGCTTACGTCGCCAAGGAAGTTGCGCCGCAACTCGTAGAAAAAGAAGTAACCGAAAAAACAAATTGGTGGCGCGATAAACTTCGCTCCGCTAAAAAACTTTTCGGCGGATGATTTTTTAAATTTTTGCACTCATAAATGTATCGAATCTCTTTGAGCGAATTTGAAGGTCCCTTAGACCTTCTTTTGTTTTTTATTAAGCGCGACGAGCTCGACATCTACGATATTCCCATCGCCCATATCACGAAAAGTTTTATGGAATATCTGGACGCCATGCAGGAATTGAATCTTGAAGTAGCGGCAGATTTTATCTACATGGCGTCGGTTTTAATGAGCATTAAAGCCAAAATGCTTCTACCGCGCCCCGAAGTGCCCGCAGGTGAATTAGATGAATTTGACCCGCGCACCGAACTCGTGCAGAAACTCTTGGAGTATAAACGCTTCAAGGAAGTCTCGCTCAGCATGCAACTCTTGGAAGAAGACCGCAGGCAACTCTTTCCGCGCCTCACCTTTGAGCCTATCGAAGCCGGTGAAATTGAAGACGAAACCAAACGCCCAACCCTCTTCGATTTAATTCGCGCCTACCAGATTGCGATGAAAAATATGCCCAAAATTACCGTCCACGAAATCAAAAAAATTCCTGTTACGATTGAACAGCAAACGGAATTTCTGCTCAAAAGATTAGATGAGCAGATTCAAGTATCATTTATCAAAACGGTTCAGGAATTTACCGAGCGCATGACGATAGTCGTAACTTTTTTAGCGATTTTAGAAATGGCTAAAATGCGATTAGTGAATATTATCGTCCGAGAAGATTACAGCGACTTCTGGCTCACAAAAGCCGACTCACAGAATTAGAGACGATTTTTGTCTTGAAAAAACTCCTTGTCATCACATACTATTTTCCGCCGTCGGGCGGGGCAGGCGTTCAGCGCGTTTTGAAGTTCGTCAAATATCTGCGAGAGTTTGATGTAGAGCCAGTGGTATTGACCGTTCAAGATGGCGACTTCCCAACGCGCGATGAGTCGCTGATGAACGATGTGCCGTCCACGATAAAAATCCACCGCACGAAAATTTTTGAGCCTTACGCGCTCTATCGCAAACTCACCGGCAAGCCGCCCGACGCACCCGTCGACGTGAATAACATTCCCAAACCCGGCGAAAAAAGAAGTTTTAGCGAACACGCGGCGGAATTTGTTAGAAGCAATTTTTTTATCCCCGATGCGCGAATCGGCTGGCTTCCGATTGCAAGCGCGCGCGCCCTAAAAATCATTGCCGAAGAAAAAATAGACTGCCTCTATTCTTCTTCTCCGCCTTATACCACTGCACTCATCGCAAGAACCGTTGCAAAAAAAACGCGACTTCCTTGGATTGCTGGCTTTCGAGACCCTTGGACAGGATTTCTCTCAACGCCCACGCGCTACGGACTTGCAAAGAAAATCGATGAGCATTTAGAGCGAAGCGTCTATCAATCCTGCGATATTTTAGAAGTCGCTTGGAAAGGCATCGGAAAAGATTTTCACTATAAATGAAAAAATCATCGATGAAAATGGTAAGGAAACTAAAAAAACGTATTCAGCAAATAGTGTCGAAAAATATAAAAAAAAATATCCCGATATTAATCCCTCTAAAATCGTGCATATCGAGAATGGATTCGATGCCGCCGACATTCCCACACTCACATTTCCAAAAAATGAGCGATTCACAATTACTTATACAGGCTCAATGTATGGAAAACGCTCGCCGAAATCGTTTCTCGATGCAATTAAATCGCTCATCGCACAAGGCAAAATTGACCCGAAAAAAATTAAACTCAACTTTATTGGACGCTTCGGTGCGAATTTGCTTCCGCTCTTTGAAGATGAAGGACTTTACGGCACGGTAGAAGTAAAACCCTATATGCCACATGCCGAAAGCGTAAAGGAACTTCTAAAATCTGATGCACTGCTCTTAGTGGTTGATGATGCGGAAGGAAGTGAAGAAATTGTGCCGGGAAAAGTGTATGAATATATCGGCACGTCGCGCCCTGTGATTACACTGGCGTTAGAAGGAGCAATCGCCTCGCTTATTCGCGAAACCAACGCGGGAATCGTTGCAAATTTTCGCAATTCATCTGAAATTGAATCGGCGGTGCTTCACTACTATGATGCATTCTGGAACGGCGAAGTGCTCTGGAAGGGAGATGCGGGCGTCATAAAAAAATATACGCGCCAGGAAGCCGCCGGAAAACTCGCCGAAGTGGTGAAAATGCTTTGCGATAAAAATGCCCAATAAGTATCAAGACAGAATTAGAGATAAGGTTGATAAACTTATCCTTTTTAAGCCATAGTGCTATTAGAGTTTAATTAAAAGCAATGGGTTGAAAGCAATGGGTTGAAAGCAATAGGGGACGGGCTCAATCAAAATCCCCGACGGAAGGCTGTTTTCTGAACAGTTCAATCAAAAATCCAACCTGCAAAAAGTCTCTGCCCGTCTCATCGTTGATTCGATAGTCGAATTGATGCAAATAGCCGAATTGTAAAGTTGTTTCTTTTGAAGGCTTATAACTGACGACGAAAAGCAGACGATTTCTTTCAAAATACGGCTCGTTATCGGTAAAAAATATCTCGTTGCTCGCCCCGACTTGAAATGGTTTATAGCCGTTGACGACGTTCCCGAACGTATAAGATATACCGATTCGGTATCTAAATCGATTTCGATACCCATTGCTTGTGAATCTTAATTCCGCTCTATACCGCTGTTCAATCTTAAATTGATTAATCGATTGAAGTAGAACAATCTGAGGCCAGAGCCTAATTTCGTCGTTATTTTTAGGCAAAACGAAATTACCGCCTTCTTTGAACGTCTGATAACTGCCTGCACCCAACGAGAGAAAAACCTCACGATGAAGTTTATAGTTGAAACCGCCTTTATATTCATAATAATGGAAGTCGTCGTAAAACATCAAAGAGCGCAGTTGTGCTTCGCCGAAAACACTCCAATTCTCGCTGAGATTATACTTTAAATTGACCATGTTCCAACTCCCGAGGCCGAAATTTTGCCCCAAGACGCTGACCAATGGGAAACACCATATAAGTAAATTTAGGAGGAGGGCAAAGCGGGGCAATTTGAAAAAACGTACGAATGAGCGTTTGTGAGTATTTCGCACGGTTTTATGTTCCAGTCCTGTTTGTTCTCAATTTATTTGACGCGATTGCATCTAAGGTTTGGGGCTTTGCGCTTGGACGGTATTCGAAACGCAGCGAGTAGCGTTTCGCGAGTTGAAAAAGCCTTATTGCAACGAAAATAGCAACGAAGAGAGGGAGAATTTTAGAACCGGTGCAATAAGGCTTCTTGCCATCGAGATTAGAACTTGACCGCCGGCGCATCGTCAACCCCTGTAAGATTAGCCGTTCAAGCTTGGATTTCCAAAACGAACGGCTCCGCGCGCCAAGCGGTTAGTAAAGTTTGAAGACGACCGAAACCACAACTTCTTTTTGCGCACACGCCGCCTTGAACGCTGTTTCTGTTGTCAGGATGCGCAAGGCTTCTTCGTCTAAAATCGGATTGCCGTTTGCAAGAAGATCGGCTTTGAGGACGCGACCGTTTTCGTCAAGATGAATTTTGTAGAGCGATTTGCCTTCAAGCCTTGCCAAACGGGCGAGCGCGGGATACTGCACTTTTCCGCGCACAATGGTTTGGACGCAATTTTCTTTCATTGCACTTGAACGTCCTTCTTGGGTTTCGGGTGCGGAAACGGTTTGTGCAAAAATCTTTTCCGAACCGCCAAGCAACATGGCGGTTGCTATAACAAGCACGATGTTTTTCATTTGCTGATTATTTTGTTTGTATGTTTGAATTAAAAGTGGAACTGCGACGGCTTCTCGGAAGAATTGGAAGAAAAGTCAAATTGAATCGGCACTACTAACGAAACCCATTTCAGATTTGTTTCACTATGGTTGATTTAGAAGCGCAATCGCAAGCGCGCCAAACGATACGGCTGGTTGTGCCGAACGTTCGCGAGCGTGAGCGGATTGATAAATTTCTTTCGCGGCAAGTTCAGAACGCGACGCGCACAAAAGTTCAACAAGCGATTGATGAAGGGCGCGTTTTGGTCAACGGCAATCCCGTGAAAGCCAATTACAAAGTCGCCCCGAGCGATGAGATTGAAGTAACACTCACGCGTCCGCCCGCGCCTGAAATGAAGCCCGAAGCCATTCCGCTTGATATTGTGTATGAAGATGAAACGCTGTTGGTCGTCAATAAATCGGCGGGAATGGTCGTGCATCCGGCGTTTGGAAATTGGACGGGCACGCTTGCCAACGCCGTGCTTCATCATACTCGACAACGCTTATCCAACGCACATAACGACGAATTTCGTCCGGGCATTGTGCATCGCTTGGATAAAGACACGTCGGGGCTGATGGTGGTCGCCAAAGAAAACGACGCGCATTTCGCTCTGGCAAGGCAGTTCGCCCAGCGCACGACGGAAAAAAAATATCTCGCGCTGGTTTGGGGCGTTCCAAAGTCCAAAAGCGGCACAATTCAAACGAACATCGGGCGAAGCAAGAAAAATCGCAAGGTGATGGCGGTTTATGAACTTGAATCGGAAGACGGGAAAATTGCCGTTACCGATTACGTCGTCAAAGAGGACTTTCAATACTTTTCGCTCTTGGAACTCGCCTTGCACACGGGGCGCACGCATCAAATTCGCGTGCATTTACAGCATATCGGCAATCCGATTGTGAGCGACGAGACCTACGGCGGCAAAACCCTTCGCGCACTCGGCTTCTCGCACGGCGAAGCCTTTGTGAAAAATCTTTTTGAAGTAATTCCGAGACAAGCCTTACACGCCGCCTTTCTTTCATTCGTTCACCCTAAAACCAAAGCGAAGGTTGCTTTCGAAGCACCCATGCCGAGCGATATGCAACAGGCGATTGAAAAAATTAGACGACTTGCACGATGAGACATATATTGCTTGTAAGTTTTCTTGTTGTAATTTCCGCGTGTTCAAGTTCCGAGAAATCCATTTTCACCATCGGCGAGTCCGACCGTCCGATATACGCCCGCTTGATGGCGGAGCCCGACTCCGTTCATTACTTCACCTCGTTTGATTTAACGCGCCTTGCGTATCGAGAAATTTTGCCAGCCTCTTTCAGCACAATGCTCGTGTTCATTCACGGGACGGCGGCGCAGAGCAAACTTTACCTTCCGCTTGCCGATACGCTAAGTCAATTCGGAATTGCAACCGCTTTGATTGACCTTCGCGGACACGGACTTTCCGAAGGCGGACGAGGCGACGCTAAAAACATAACGGCTCTCGCCCGCGACATCAAGCTCTTCCTCGATACGCTTCGCGCGAAATTTCCAGAGAAGAAAATCGTATTGGGCGGGCACAGTCTGGGCGCAGCCGCATGCCTCAAATACATTTCCTTTTTTTACGACCGTCCGTCGCTTTACCGTCCGCCCGACGCACTGCTCTTAATGAGCGGCGGCTTTTATCCGAACCCGAATCAGAAACAAGAGAGGCGAAAAGTTCAATCGGAAGGCGCGTTCGCAAAAGCCAATCCGCTTCAATCCCTCCTATTGATTCCCGACCTTTTGATTGACGTTCACCCGAAGGCGTTTGAAATTCTTCTGCCCGACGACGCGCTCGTTCAAGAAGCGGTATCAAAGAATTTGCTGACAACACGCTATTCGCCGACCTTTTTTCTCGCCGCGTTTCCAATGGACGTGATGGAGGCGTATCGGAACGTGCGATTTCCAACTTTACTGGTGATTGGCGCGCACGACGAGCTCCTGCGCGTCTGCGACGCCGAATACACCCTCTCGTGTTTGCCGACGAAGGAAAAGTCGCTGGTCGTTTCCGACGCCAATCACATCAACGTAGTTTGGCGCAGTGCGTCGGCAATCGCAACTTGGTTATCTTCACTTCAACCTTAACGAAGAGGAGTATGCTCAATGAGTATTCAAGCCGAATCCAAATACATCACCCTGTCTGGTTACAAGCATCGATACATCGACGAAGGCGAGGGCGCATCGGTTATTTTTTTGGCGCATGGATTTTCCTCGTCGCTCGATATTTTCTACCGCGTTGCACCGCTCTTTGCCAATCGGCATCGGGTCTTGGCGTTGGATTTGCTTGCATTTGGAAAAACCGATAAGCCGACGAACGTGCGCTACTCGCTCGAGTTGTATGCAAGGCTGATGAAGGAGTTTTTGGAGAAAACCACCTCGCCGAGCGATTTAATTTACGGCGTCGGGCACTCGATGGGCGCGAAGTATCTCGTGGCAATGTCGGTCTATTATCCGAATACGTTTAAGAAATTGATTCTCTCAAACAGCGACGGATTTCTATATTTGCCGCCGTTCATCATGATGGCGAGTTCATTTCTTTTGAAGCCGATTCTTTACAAGTTGGTCTCCAAACCCGCATTCGTCAAAAAAACGATGGAGTCCGTCTACTACGACCCCGCGCACATTACCGAAGAACACTTGAATCAAAATTTGGAGATGGTGAAGAGCAAAGAAAACTTTGATGCGATGATGTCGCTCAATCGCGACTTCAAGCATTTGGATTTAAAGCGAACAAAAGTGCGCGCACGCCTTAAAGAGATGAAAACGCCGACGCTGGTAATTTGGGGCGCAAACGATAAGTTCATTCCCGTCAAGTATGCCAAAGTGGTTCATAAAGAAATTCCCAATTCCCGCCTCTACTTGATTCCCGAATGCGGTCATGTGCCGATGGTTGAAAAGCCAAACGAGTTTGTTCAAGCCGTAGAAGATTTCATCAACGAACCTTAATGCATGTATGCTGATTCGTCTTTCTCTGTTTCTGCTTGTTTGTGCGCCGCTCTTTTCTTGTAGCACCACGAAGCCGACCGCAACACAAGAATCCGCCGCTTCGGCGACGTCCACCCGATTTCTCGTCGCTTGGTGGAATGTGGAAAATCTCTTCGACACCATCGACGACCCGACGCAAGACGACGACTTCACGCCGAGCGGCAAATACAAATGGACCGAAGCGCGGCTCGATTACAAATTCAAGCAACTTTCCGTTGTGATTAGCGATTTGGCAGAGAGCCGAAACTATACGCTTCCCGACATTATGGGCTTCTGCGAAGTCGAGCATCAACACTTGCTCGACACCTTGTTTCAAAAATACTTGAATGCGAAGGCTCACAAGGTCGTCTATTATGAATCGCCCGACCCGCGCGGCATTGACGTCGCCATCGCTTACAACGGTGAGAAGTTTACTTTGTTGGACTCGAAAAAGCATAAAGTCGCCCTCGACGGAGGCGCAACTCGCGACATACTTGAAGCAAAGTTTGAGGCGAAGGGGTCGTCGAAGGGAAATGTGCTTTACGTCTTTGCCAATCACTGGTCGTCGCGGCGCGGCGGCCAAGAAGCGTCGGAGCCGCGTCGCATCGTCGCCGCTCAAACATTGCGCAATCGCATCGATGAACTGCTCGCACGCGATTCCACCGCCGACGTCGTTATGCTCGGCGATTTGAACGACGAACCGTCGAATAATTCCGTTTCCAAAACCCTACGCGCCATCGGCGATTTGAACCAAGTGCTCGCCTCAAACGACGGCATGCTCTACAACTTCATGGTGGCTTATCAAGGTATCGGAACATACTTCTATCAAAATCATTGGGAGCGCATCGATCATGCGATTGTAAGCAAAGGCTTGTTCGACAATCGAAGTTTTTCAGCCGTCCCAAATTCTTTCACCGCCTTTTACAAACCGTATATGTTCGAGCGCGATAAAGACGGAAAACCAACCGAGAAGCCGTTCCGAACTTACGCTGGACAGCGTTATCTCGGCGGTTACGCCGACCATTTGCCGATTCTACTCGAAATCAAACTCAATCCATGAAGCCCGTTATCAGCGTCGAGCATCTTGTCAAAACCTATAAGGTCTTCAAAAAAGAAGAGGGCGTGCTTGGCGCGCTGAAAGGTCTGTTGAATCGTCGTTATGAAGTTAAGCAGGCGGTCGACGACGTGTCGTTCACAATTCAAGAAGGCGAGTTGGTTGGATTTTTAGGCGCGAACGGGGCTGGGAAGACCACCACCCTCAAAATCCTTTCAGGGTTGCTGTATCCAACGTCGGGCACGGTCGAAGTGCTGGGCTACAAGCCGTTTGAACGCAAAAACGATTTTCGCAAACAGTTCTCGATTGTGCTCGGTCAGAAAAACCAACTCCTGTGGGATTTGCCCGCGCAAGATTCGTTTTTGCTCTTGAAGGAAATCTACGAAGTTCCCGACGCGCAATACCGCCAGCAACTTGCTCAATTAACCGACTTGCTCAAAGTCAAAGATAAACTCCATGTTCAACTTCGTCGGCTTTCGCTGGGCGAGCGGATGAAGATGGAATTTATCGGCGCGCTCTTGCATAAACCCAAAGTGCTCTTCTTGGACGAGCCGACCATTGGGCTCGACGTCGTCGCTCAACTTTCCATTCGCGACTTCATCAAGCGTTACAATCAGGAAACCAAAACGACGATTATTCTCACAAGCCACTACATGCAAGATATCGAAGCCCTGTGCGAGCGCGTGATAATCATCGATGGCGGAAAAATCTTCTTTGACGGCGCGCTTTCCGACATCCTCGATAAGTTCTCGTCGGAAAAGTTTCTTACGCTCGATTTTCACGCGCCCATTGAGCGCGACGCGCTGTCGGAGTTCGGGGTCGTTGAACGCTTCGAAGGCTTATCCGCCAAACTGCGCGTGCCGCGCCAGCGCATCTCAAAAATATCTGCGGACATTCTCTCGCGCTTCGACGTCCAAGACCTCACGATTGAAGAAGTGCCAATTGAAGACATCATCCGAACCCTCTTTTCCCGCGAACAAGCACGCTAAATGTTTGTTCAAGCGAGGCGTTGTTATACTGATACCAGTATGACTGCGGTATAAGTGCTCACTTTTGAACGCTTAATGCGGCATTCTCAATTTGATTTCAGCACGGCGTTAAGCGGCGTCGTTCAAGAAGAACGCGCTTTTTTTGGCGATGCCTTTTTCGCTTTTGACGAGGTCGGCGGCATCGGCATATGGGTCGTGCTCAAAAAAGAGAATCCACTTTTCGTCAATGGCTTGTTCCAAGAGTTTTTTCTTTTCGTTCATAATTTCAAGCGGGTAGAGGTCGTAGCCCATCACCCAAGGGAGCGGAATGTGTGTGGCAGTTGGAATGAGGTCGCCGCAGTAGCAAATCGAGTGATGCTCGCCTTTAACGCGGACGAGTTGCTGTCCGTGCGTGTGAGCATTGGAGATGATGAGGTGAATATCGGGGAAAAGTTCCATTTCGCCGTCAATAAGTTTGAGTTGATTGGCTTCGAGGAGCGGGATAAAATTTTCTTTCAAGTAACTGGCGCGCTCGCGTGGATTTGGGTTCATCGCCCACTTGTAATTGGCTTCTTGCACATAGTAGGTGGCGTTCTTGAATGTTGGGACGAGTTTTCCTTCACTGGTTTTGACTGCGCCGCCGGCGTGGTCGAAGTGCAGATGCGTGAGAATCACATCGGTAATATCGTCAGGTGTGATGCTGGCTTTCGAGAGGTTCTGCTCGAGGAAAGAGTCCGAGATTTTATACATGCCTCTGGCTTTTTCGTCCCACTTTTGTCCCATGCCTGTATCAACGAGAATGTTCTTGCCGTTGCCTTTGATGAGCATGGCGCGGGCGGACATATCGATGCGATTTTTCTCGTCGGCGGGATTGGTTTTTTCCCAAAGCACTTTCGGAACGGTTCCGAACATCGCGCCGCCATCGAGGGCGAATCGCTCACATTCAATCGCAAAAATTTCGTATTGACCGATTTTCATATCGTGTGGCAGTTAAATTGACGATGATAAAACAAAAAAGCCGCAAGAAAGTAACCTGCGGCGAATGCATGCCTTTCGCTTAAAGTCCGAACACGTCCTTGACTTTTTCAAACGGCGAGGTTTTGCCGTTTTGCTTACCAGAAGGGTTCAGATTTGGCGACTGGCGAAATTGCTTGAGCAGTTCTTTATCGGCGGAACTGACTTGGCTCGGCACGTGGATGTTGAGGCGCACGATTTGGTCGCCACGTCCGTAACTGTTCAAGTGTTTGATGCCTTTTTCAGGGATTCGAATTTCTCTTCCTGATGGCGAGCCGGGCGGAATGTCAATAACCATAGAACCTTCAAGAGTTGGCACGCTAATTTTAGCACCTAAGACCGCATCGGCAAAACTGATGTTAAGGTTGTAGACGATGTTGTCGTCTTCACGCGTGAAGAAGGGATGTTCTTCTTCTTCAATGACGACAAGCAAATCGCCGGGGGCACCGCCGCGCAATCCTGCATTGCCTTGTCTGTGCAAAGGAATGTAGTTTCCTTCTGTGACGCCGGCGGGTATAGAGACTTTGATAGTGGATTCGCCTTGAACGCGCCCTTCGCCATGGCAAGCCGGGCATTTATCTTTGATGATTCTGCCTTCGCCGTTGCAAGTGGGGCAGGTGGTGATGTTGACGAACTGTCCGAACATCGTGCGTGAGACTTGGCGTACTTCGCCTGCACCGTTGCAGGTCGGGCAGGTGTCGTAACTGCCATTTTTAGACCCTGTGCCGTTGCAGACCTCGCAGGTTTTTTGCTTTTTGATTTTGAGCGTTTTATCGACGCCGTTGGCGATTTCTTCGAGAGTGAGTTTAAGGCGGATTTTAAGGTCGGAGCCAGGCACGCCACGTTGTCGCGAGCGACGGCGTCCGCTGGTTTCGCCGAAGGCTTCACCGAACTGACTGCCGAAAATGTCGCTGAACGCGCTGAAGATGTCTTCCATATTTCCGCGTCCGGCAAACGGATTGCCACCGTCAGAAGCGGCGGACGTGCCGACCCCTGCGTGTCCGAATCGGTCGTAGCGCGCACGCTTTTCCTCGTTGCTCAAGACTTCATATGCTTCGTTGATTTCTTTGAACTTTTCTTCCGCCGCTTTGCTATTCGGGTTGCGGTCAGGGTGATACTGCATCGCCAATTTGCGATACGCTTTTTTGATGTCGTCGATGCTGGCTGAACGAGGAACGCCTAAAATGTCATAGTAATCTCGTTTGGACGTTGCCATAACTTTGCGCTGTTGATTAGGTTAGGTTTCTACTGCTTTGGCGACCACGACTTTGGCGTGGCGAATCACTTTATCGTGCAAGATGTATCCTGCCTCGAATTCATCAACAATCGTGTCGGGCTCGACATCGCTCTTCGGCACTTGGGTCAAGGCTTCGTGATAGGCGACGTCGAACTTTTTGCCGAGCGATTCAATGCGTGTTACCCCGCGTTCTTCCAACATTTTGAGCAGTTTTTGTTGAACGAGTTTGACGCCATCGACATAAATTTTAGCGTCAGGATTATCGGCTAAAAACTTATCTGCATTTTTAATCACGCGTTCTAAATCGTCGAGCGTCGGAAGCAGTTTTTTGATAAGACCTTCTTCTGCAAACTTCAGCAACGCCGCCGCTTCGCGTTCTTTTTGACGACGGAAATTTTCGTAATCAGCCGCCTTGCGATAGAGTTGGTCTTTGAAGGTGTCGCGCTCTTGTTCAACTTGCGCGAGTTTTTCCTTCAAAATGTCCAACTCGGATTTTTCCGCCACGACGGTGTCAGTTTCCGAGACTTCTGTTTTCACGTCGCCGTCTCCGACTTCAAGTTTCATTTCTTCTTTCAATTCTTCGGGCATAGTTGCTGTTAAAAGTTTTGTGATTAAGGTGAATAAAATTTACAAACTACTACGACGAAAGTGCCTGCGACAAACGCTTGGCAATATAATCGATAACGCGGACGACTTTGGCATAGTTCATGCGCGTCGGTCCAATCACGCCGACCATGCCAATCGTATCGCCGACGCTGTATTGCGCTGTAACAATACTACACTCCTTGATTTTGCTTTCTAAATTCTCTTTTCCAATCCGAATGCTAACGGATTCGTTGGGTTCGGCTGCTCTTGATTCTTCAAGCAGGTGCACGATGACCTTTTCATTTTCTACGAGTTCGATAATGCCGCGCATTTTTTCGGGCTGTTCAAATTCAGGATAGGCTAAGATGTTCTCTTTGCCTGCGATATGAACCCGCTCGGTTTGCGGCTGTTCGTCGAAGACTTTATCGGCGGAATCCAGAAAAATTCTGAGCAATCCGGAATCGTCTTCGTAGTCGGCGACGCGCTCGGCGAAGGTTTGCCTGATTTCTTCGACGGTCAATCCAGAAAGCCGTTCATTGAGGACTTGGGAGAGTTCGTCCAACTTCTGGCGCGAAATTTCGGCGCGCACTTCGAGCATAATCGTTTTCACCAAGCCGGAGCGAATCGAGATAATGACCATAATTTTGCTCAATGACAGCAAGACCATTTCGAGCTTCTCGAACACGCCCGTTGAGAGTTTGGGCGAGAGCACGATTCCAATTTGCTTTGAGATTTGTCCCAAAATTTTAGACGACATTCTTAAAATATCGTCGGATTGGGTCGTGCGATTGGCGACGAGTTGCTTGATGTTTTGGTCAATCTTGAAGCGTTCGGCTTGCGGCAGTTGCCCGACGCGCATCATGTCATCGACATACAATCGATAGCCTTTATCAGTTGGGATTCTTCCTGCCGACGTGTGCGGGTGGGTGATGTAGCCTTCTTCTTCAAGGTCTGCCATCACGTTGCGAATGGTCGCGTCAGAAAGTCCCAAGTCTGAATGTTTCGAAAGAAAGCGCGACCCAACGGGCGTTGCCGTCAGGATAAAGTTCTGAATAATGAGCTCGAGAACTTCTCGCTCACGTTCATTGAGTTCTCTTGACGCCATTCATGTTCACCTCTTTTAGTGTTACGGTAAAGTTGAACCTGCAAAGTTTATGCCGAAGTTAACTTATCGGCGAAATTTTCAGGGGGTTATGACAAAAGTTCACGGGTTTGGCAGAAAGGTTATCCGCCCAGCCCTAACTCTTTGAGCATATCTAAATTTGCGCCGCCCATCATGCCGCCGGTTACTTTGGTGATTTCTTCTTGCGCCATTTTCGCCGATTCGGCAAGGGCTTTGTTGGCGGCGGCGACGATGAGGTCTTGAAGCATATCGGCTTCATCAGGGTTGATGAGATCTTTTTCAATTTCAATTTTGATGAGTTCGTGCTTGCCATTTGCGGTTACTTTGACCATGCCGCCGCCGGCATCTGCCGTTACGCTCTTTTTTGCCAATTCGCGCTGAACCTCTTCCATCTTTTTGCTCATTTCTTGAACTTGTTTGAGCATTCCCGCCATGTCTTTGAGTTGCATAGTGAGTTGTGTTTAAGCGTTTTGAGATGCGTTTTGAAAACTTGGAAACTGCACAAAAAAAGTTGCGCCTTGATCTTTGCCGTCTGACTCTGCCCAGATTTTACCGCGATGCAGTTCGACGAGTTCTTTGACTATCGCCAGCCCCAATCCGGTTGAGCTTTCGTTGCCCGTAGGCTTTGCCGAAAGCCGCTGAAATTTTCCAAAGAGTTTAGATTTATCTTCTTCTGTCAGCCCTTGTCCCTCGTCTCGGACGGCGATTTCAATTGCCGCGTCGGAAGCCAATCGGCGCAGAACCAGCGTGATAGACTTTCCGCTTGGGCTATATTTTATTGCATTGCTGAGCAAGTTTTCTACAATTTGAACAAAATACCGCCTATCGGCACACACAACACAATCGGGTTCAATCTGCGTTTTCAAAAGTTGCGATTTGGCTTCAGCGCGCGCACGGTAAAACTCAACAACCGACTCGCAAAGTTCGCTTGCATTCACATCCGAAAAGTTGAGTGCGATTTTGCCTTGTGAGATAGCCGCGTCTTGCAAGAGGAGCGCAATCATGTCCACCATTCGTTCCGAGGCGGTGCGGATTCGCTGGGCATATTGTTGCGCAAAGGCATCTTTGGTGCGCTCCTTAATGAGTTCAGCGAAGCCTAAAATCGATTGAAGCGGATTTTTAAGGTCGTGCGCGGCAATGCCCAAGAGTTCCGTCTTCAAGCGATTTGCTTCCGAAAGTTCCGCATTGAGCCGCGTAAGTTCCGCATTCTTTTGTTTTTCCAACTCCATTTCACGCTTGCCCTGCTCGAGCTCAAAGGCAAGTTGCATATTACAGATTTTACGATTTGATTCTTCATTGAAGAGTTCTTTTTCGAGCTCGTAAAAACTTTCGTGCGCCGAAAGTGCCGATTCAAAGTCGCCGCATGCGCGATACGCCTCGACCATCAGTCGATACACTTGCAGAAGGATATTTTTCAGTTGCGCTTTTTTGCCAATTCGAAGCGCGTTGCGAAGCAAGTGTAAGGCTTCTTCTTTTTCATTGCGTTTGAAAAGCAAATTGGCTTGCTTTTGTAAGACCTCGACTTCCACTTGCACGTTGCCCGATTTTTTGGCCGCCTTCAAACTTTCTTCATAAAAAAACAAGGCTTCGCTTTCCATCTGCAACGCCTCGTAGCTTGCGGCAATGCTGGCTAATGCCATTGAAAGGTGATAAACATGGTTGATTTCCTCAAATGCCTGTTTGCTTTGGTAATTGGCTTCGAGCGCCTCTTCGTAGCGTTTCATTTCACAATACACAATGCCGATGTTCCCAAAAGCCATTCCGATGCCTTCGTGCGAACCAACTTCTTGGGCAAGTTTGAGACTTTTGAAATAAAATTCAAGTGCCTTTTCATACTCGCCGACTTTTTGATAGACCGTGCCGACAGCGTTCAGGGCTTGGGCGATATCCGCTTTATCGCCAGAGGCTTCGGCAATTTTCAGTGCTTTAAGATAGTAATCGAGCGATTCGGCGTAGTTGCCAATTTTGAAATGAAGCCAACCGATGTTGTTGTAGACCGAGCGCAGTCGCCCGCGTTCATTGAGTTTGTCAAACATCTGCAACGCTTCCAAATAGAGCATCATGGCTTTTTGCAGATTGTTGAGATAGTGATAGGCGTTGGCGACGTTGTGAATCGCATTGGCGAGCATCAGTTCATCTCCGAGTTGACGACAGATTTTTTCATCTTGTAGAAACGCATCTAATCCCTCCTTAAACTGGGAAAGGTGAATGTGATGCAATCCTTTAAGTTTGAGGGCTTGGGCTTTACCGACGAGAGAGTTGGCTTCGGTGGCGAGTGTTAAGGCTTCGTCACATAGTTTCAAAGCGTCGCGCCGCTCGCGCTCGCTGGCAGTTTCAGGGAGCGTCGCACGCTTAATTAGGTCTTGAACCTGTTGCTCTATGGATTCCACCGTTTTCACCATCTCTTTGAATCAGGGTTGCTTACTGACTTAAATAAGCGATTTGGCAAAGGCAATCATTTCTGCCGTTTCTTTTTCTGAAGAAGATTCCGCATAAAATCGGACGACGGGCTCGGTGCCACTGAATCGCACAAGAAGCCAAGAGCCATCGGCACAAATCATTTTCACGCCGTCGCGTTTATCGAGCGTTGTAACGGCTTTGCCTGCGATATATTTCGGCGTGTCGTTTTGAAGTTTGGCAAGCAAGGCGTTCTTCTTTTCGTCCGTCAAGCGTAAGTTTTCGCGCACCGTGATGAACATGCCGTATTCTTCGTAGAGTGTTTTCAGATAAGCCGAAAGCGGCTGTTTGGTTCTCGCGGTAATTTCCACGAAGAGCAGGCACGCCAAAATACCGTCCTTTTCAGGAATGTGTTGATAGACGGAAAGCCCGTTGGATTCTTCGCCGCCGACAATCATCTCTTCACGCATCATAATTTCGCCGATATACTTAAAGCCAACGGGCACATCATAAAGTTTGATATTTGCTTTTTTGGCAATCGCATCGATGAGGTGCGTGGTGGCGAGCGTTCTGACCACGCATCCTTTCCACGTGGGCTTGTGCTTAATGGCGTAATGAAAGAGAATGGCGAGAAGGTGATTGGCTTGAAGGTATGTGCCGGTTGAGTCGACAACGGCGTAACGGTCGGCGTCGCCGTCGTTAGCAATGCCAATGACGAATTCGCCGTTTACGCCGCGTGCCTTGACGCGCTCGATGAGTTCGGGAATGCGTTCTTCGGAAGGCTCCGGGGCGCGTCCGCCGAAATAAACATCACGATAGCCGTGCATGGTTTCGACTTCAACGCCGAGATTGCGCAAAAATTTATCGGTGTAATCGCGCGCCGTGCCATACATCGCATCATAGACGACTTTAATGCCTGACTCCGCAATCACTTTGGTATCGACGATTTCCGAAATGCGCTGTAAGTATGGTTCGTTTGGATTGATGAGTTCAATCTTGTTTTCAGCAACGAGTTTCTCGAAAGATTCCAGCGGCTCTTGGAGTGGCTGTTGCTTGTGTGCGGCGTAGAGTTCATCGAAATACTGCTCGAATTTTTTGGTGATTTCGGGAAGGGCAGGTGCGCCATCTGCCGTTGAAAATTTCAAGCCTTGATAGTCGGGCGGGTTGTGCGACGCGGTAAAGTTGATGCCGCCGCCGGCTTTGCGTCGCCGAATTTCATAACTGATGACGGGCGTCGGGGCGTCGCGCTCGCAGAGAAAAATTTGAACGCCGTTGGTCGCAAAAAATTGCGCCGCAAGTTTTGAAAACGCTTCGCCCAAAAAGCGCGTGTCGCGCCCGATAACGAGGCTGTTTAAGTGTTCCTCGCGCAAGTATCTCAAAATCGCTTTGAGCACCAGCGTGAGATGTTCAAATGTAAATTCGTCGGCGATAATCGCTCGCCAGCCCGATGTTCCAAATTTGATTTTCATCATTCCATTAAAGTTTTAAGGACTTCATGAAGATGGCGATTCTTTCGGCTGTTGCGTCGGTTCCTCTGCATGGATTGCAGGGGTTTCAGTCGGAGTTTGAATGTGCTCCAACGGCACTTGTTCGGCAAGAACCGCTCGAATATCTTGATACGTTTTCAACAGCGCGCCGACGGTCGCAACGCGCAAAAAGACGCGACTTGCAACCAACGCTTGTTGCATCAAAGCAAGGGCAAAGACGCCCGCGCCCGTTTCGCCTTTTGGCGCGAGCACGTGCAAGACGCCGCCAATCGCGCCAACAAACGCCAGAAACACCAACACAATCCCAAAGAACGCCGCGAAATGTTTCAGCACGATTTTGAACGCGCTTACAAACGCTTGAAATGGCTTCAAGGATTCGCAGACGACCTCGAACTTTGCCACTTCAAAGACGAGATAAAAAAATGCGAGTTTTATCAAGGCAATGCCAATGCCTGCCGCCGTCCATATCACTAATGGCACTTCGCTGATTGCGCTTTCGGATTGGGCGTTTCCAATCGCGGAAAAAATCACAATCACCAAAATCGGCACGAGCAACGTGGGCGCAAAAAGCAATCCAAGCACGATGAACCGCCCCACATAGCGCGCTGAATCGGCAAAGAAATCTGGAAAGGAAAATTTTTCCCGCAATAGTGAAGCAATGATGCCGCCCGATAAAAAGATGCTCATCACAAGGTAGCCCACCATGAGCCAGTTCAGCATTTTGAGCAAAGAGGAAATGCTTGCGCTGGCGTAACTCATGTCGGAAAGGAAAGTGAAGTCGAAGCCCTCCAAGAGTCGCTTTGACACGTCGCGAAAGGCGAATTCATCGGCGAGCACATTTTTGAAGGCGAGCGCAAACCCCAGCGCGAAGACGAGATTGACGGCATAGACGATAACGCTTACTTGCCAATGCGTTTGTGCGCGTTTCAAGCCGGTTTGAATGGATTGAATCATATTGTTTCGTTGAGTGTTTTTCGTTTGGTCAGGCGAAAATGAGCAAGAAATTTTGAAGCCAAAACATCGCATGCATCGCCCACTTCCAGAAGCCTGCGGTTTCGGGCTTTGTGGTCAGCGCGTTGTTGTTGCGATTAACATCAAGCAGATACTTGTTTTCGGAATCAATGTAAGCGGCGACGACTTTTTCAGGTCTATTGAACTCATAGACTTTGTAACGCGCGACGCCGTCCCACACATCGCGAAACTCTGTTCCGTCCGAAAACTTGATGAGAATATCCATTGGGGCAATGGCTTCTTCTTTGCGTTCAAAAATGACTTTGCTTTTGAATGTTCCAGCGGTGCTTTTGGCGTCGGTGCTGATGCCTTCGGGTTCGTCGTCGTCCAATTCACCGACGGTAATGGCTTGCACAGCGTAATCGATGGCGACGGTGGAGTAAAGGAATTGATTGAAGAACGGCGTAAAATCGTTGCCTGTAACTTCATTGACGGTGCGAATGAAATCTTGCGTGGTTGGGTGTTTGAATTTGAACCGCTCGAAGTAAGTGCGCATGACGCGTTTCATCATGTCTTCGCCCAAGAGGTTTTCGAGGGTGAGCATCATGGTGCCGGGCTTGTTGTAGGAAAACACGCCGTAGCCGCCGCGCTGATAGGTCCAAGCGGGTTTGACGATGGTGTCGCGCTTTGCGTTGCTGGGCGAGGTGTAAGCAGAGCGAGATTGCTCGACGTTGCCGATGCGAAGCCCAGCGAGGTCGATTGCCGAGGTTTTATCGTTGAAGGCAGATTTTTTACCGGCTTCGCTGCCGTAGTATCGGCGCATGACGGAAAGTTCGAGCCAAGTGTTCATGCCTTCATCGAGCCATGCTTCTTCGAACTCATTGCTGGCGAGCAAGCCGTAGAAGTATTGATGACCAAATTCGTGAACCGTTACGATTTCCGTGGTTTTAATGCCGAGCGGAAGTTTCCAGAATGTGCCAGCGGTGATAAAGGTTGGATATTCCATTCCGCCTGCGCCTGAACCGCCATAAACGGGGTCGACAATCGTGAGTGTTGAGTAAGGATAAATGCCGAGCCACTCTTCCGCCCATTCGAGCGTGTGCTTAACGGCGGTGAAATGTCGCTCGGCTTGGTCAGCGTGTTGCGGTTGCGCAAGGAACGTGAGTTTGATAGTGTGTCCGCCTTTGCTTGGGTAAGTGTCTTCAAAGACTTCAAAGAGCGGCGAGGCAGTCCAAGCAAAATCGTGCACGTCTTCTTGATAAAAGACAAGCGTTTTCAAGTCGCCTTGTTCGGTTTCGGATTGCAGACTGCCCGTTGCTCCAACAACATAACTTTTGGGCACAGTAATCGAGACGCGATAGACGCCGAAGTCGGCGAAAAATTCCGAGTTGCCGTGAAATTGATGGCAGTTCCATCTGCCGCGTGGTGCGGTGAGCGGCACGTATCGCTCGCCTGCGCCTTCATAGACACCGATTTTCGGAAACCATTGCGCTACAAGGAAAAACTTGCCATCGGCGGCGTAGCCCGTGCGCGCAAAAACTTTCGGTAGTTTGCTCTTGAACTTGATTTCTAACTTCACTTCGCCTTTCGGAAGAACGGGCGAAGGCAAGAGAACTTGCGCGACGGTTTGGTCGTCCGTGTTATTATCGTCGGGTTGAATGAATTGAAGTCGGTTTGTTAAATCTTCGGTCAAGTCTTTTTGATTGAGCGAAAGCAGTTTGATGGATTCAATCTCGACGTAGCCCCAGACGCTTTCGCCTGCGGAAGAGTCAAGTCCAATGCCGCGTAGCTGTCCGCCTGACTCTTTGAAGAAGGTTGATTTTTCATTTTTGAACGCGTTGAGGTAGAGGTGAAATTGCAAGTCGGGAATGGTGTCGCTGGTGTGATTTTTCCAAGTGAGGATTTCGGTTGCGGTGATAGTTTTTGAGTCGGGGTCAAGCGTGGCGGTGATGTCGTAGTTGGCGAGTCGAGGCGAGACGGCTTGTGCGTGCGCGCTGAATACGCCAATGAGCAATAGAATGAGAATCGGTGTAACTTTTTTCGTCATATCTTGAAGCATGTCGCAAAGTATTGAAGAGTGAACGGCGAAGTTGACTTTCGCGAATATACGCCAAGCGGATTCAAAGTTTTTCGCCATCGGCTTGTGGAGCAAGGGGTTTTGAACGGCATTGCTTTTGTTGTAACTTCTAAACTTAAATTCATTATCAACAAACAACGCTATGGAGACGCTTCAACATCAAGCTTCCTTAACAGCAGACGAGTGGCGAGAGTTGAGAACGCAAATCAATGAACTTTTTGACATCACATTTCGTTACGCCGAGTTGGTCGCAAAAGAGAGCGATGCAATCTGGGATAGAGACCGTCCGAAATTCTATAAGCCCGCTTCAAAGACAATAGACGAAGCCATTGCCGAATACGAAGTGCGATTAGCGGCATTTGAGGCAGAGCGTAAGAAAGCCTACATGGAAATGTACTCAAAACTGAAAGCCGACAGCGTCGACCGCGTCGCCGTTATTGAAAAACTGGTTACGAAACTTGCCCAAGCACAGGGGGTTGACTTTAAATCGCAGTAGAATCTTGAACCTTGACAATGTCAAAATATCAACATGATGCTGTATCGCATGCGCAGGCTGTGTTGCGTGATGAAGAGTTATCCATTCAATCACTGATTCACGAAGCCAATCGCCTTGCGAATACAGATATGCATCGCGCAATCGCCTTATGCCAAGAGGCACAAAGTCGCGCACTGTCTTTCAACTTTCCTGTTGAACATGCTTGTGCTTTGGTGCAAGAGGCGATTTATCATTTCCAACTCGTCCAGTATGACCGCTCCCTTCAATTAGCACTTGACGCATTGGAAGAATTTAATGCATTGGAAGACGATTTTGGAAAAGCCGTTAGTTTGAAAACGATAGGCTGTGTGTATGCCGCTTTTTCGCAACCGCAGAAAGCCTTAGAGCATTTCCTTTCAGCCCTCTCGCATTTGCTCCCGCTTTCTGAAACACACTTTCTTTGGAATAAACGCGCTGAACTGGGCATCATTACGACGAACATCGGGGCGTGCTATCAAAACCTGAACGACTACGAACAGGCACTTTCTTATTACCTCAAAGCGATGGAGTATTTGAGCGATACGGGCGACGCTGGGCGATTGGCAAGTTGCGTAACGAATCTCGGTGCGTTGCACAGTGCGCTAAACAACCCTGATGAAGCGATTATGTGGCTCGAGCGTGCCATCGAGTATGGAAAGCAATCAAACCAAACCAGGTCACAACTTGCCGCGCTCATCAATCTGGGCGAAGTTTATCGAAAAATGGGCAACAGCGACAAAGCACGCGACATTTTTCATGAAGGACTGCGAGTGGTCGAAGAAACCGGCGTTCAACGACACCTTGAACACCTTTACATCGGACTCTCTGAACTCTACGAGCAACTCGGCGACTATAAGCAAGCACTGGCATATCACAAAAAGTATGTTGAAGTCTCCGAACAGCAGTTCGGCAAACAAATGGCGGAAAAAATTAAAGCCCTTGAAATCGAGTTCGCGCTCAAAGAATCTAAACAGAACGCCCAACTGGCTGAACAAACCGAAAAGATTAAGCAACTTGAAGAAATGGTAACGATTTGCGCTTGGTCAGGAAAAATTAAGATGGGCGACAAATGGGTGCGCGTCGAAGAGTTTTTACAAAAGAAATTCGGCTTCAAAGTCTCCCACGGCATCACTGAAAAAATGGCAGAGACCTTGCGCCAACAGTATCAGGTGGGCAAGTCGCTCTGAACTCGCCATGCGGATTATCCCTTCAACGCCATGTAAAGTGCGGTGGCAAGATGAATCGCCTTCGCTTTCACGCCTGATACTTTCAACCCGTATTGCAGTTGAAGCAGACAGCCGGGATTTGCCGTTACGACGAACTCGGCTTTTGATTTTCTAATCGCTTCAACTTTGAGTTTCAAAAATTCTTCCGACCAATCTGGCTGTAAGAGGTTGTAAATGCCCGCACTGCCGCAACATTCGGGCGAATTGAGTTCAACGACTTCCGTAAAGGCACGTTGCAAGAGCGTTCTCGGTTGCAGTTTGATTTTTTGCCCATGCTCCAAGTGGCAAGCGTCTTGATAGGTGATTCGTGCTGTGAGCCTTCTTGTTGGAGCGAAGTTTAATTCCAGAAGAAATTCCGACAAATCGCGCACGCGCGAGGCGACTTGAACGGCGCGCTTGTGCCACAGGCTTCCTTCTTCAAAGAGTTTCGGATAGTGCTTCATCATCGCGCCGCACCCAGCAGAGTTTGTAACAATCGGCGCATCGCTTCCTTCAAAGGCGCGAATGTTGATTTCCGCCATGCTTTTGGCTTCGTTCAAATAGCCATTGTGCGCATGCAGTGCACCGCAACAAATTTGCCCTTTCGGCATTTGAACCGTTTTTCCAACGGCTTCCAAGACAGTTGCAGTATGAGAATGCACGTCGCTGAACGCCGTGTTCATCACACAGCCAGAGAGAAACTGCACCGATTCAAGCGTGGGATTTGGAGTAAAAACTTCATCAAAAAAATGTTCTGAAAACCGAGGTGCAAGTTCGTAAGCGCGTCTAAATCCATCAGGAAGATTTTGCGATAGTGCCGACTGTTGAAGCACGTAGAGCAGTCGTGAAACCGCTTTGAATCGCGCTGGATAAGGGAAGATGTGCTTCATCACGAAGTCTTTGACGAGGAAAGCGGGTTTATTTTTTTCAAGGGTGTGAACGCGGTCTTTGGCGGATTCAAAAATGGTTTCGTAATCGACGCCGGCGGGGCAGGCGGTTACGCACGCCAAACAGCCTAAGCAGGTGTTAATCGCGTCGCTAATGTCGTCGGCTTCGGTTTCGTCGTTCAACTTTCCTTCAAAGATGGCGCGTGTGAGTTGGATTCGTCCGCGTGGCGAGTAGCGTTCTAACTGTGTGAGGTTGTAGGTTGGGCAAGTCGGCAAGCATAAGCCGCAGTGCATGCAGTTGAGCAAGGTTTCGTTCGAGACGAGCGGTAGTAGCGGCGAAGGGTTATCGACCGTTTTTTCGTTCATATCGAGCTTTGGCAAAAAATTCTTTGAGGAGAGCAGTGGTGCGTTCTTCCATAATGCCGCCGATGAGTTCGGTGCGGTGGTTGAGTTTAGGATTGTCAAGCAAGTTGAAGAGCGTTCCCGCCGCGCCCATTTTTGCGTCGTAACTGCCGAAGACGACGCGCCCAATTTTGGCAAGCAACATCGCGCCGGCGCACATCGGACAAGGTTCAAGCGTTACCACTAAGGTGCAATCTTGCAGATACTTCGAGTTCATCGTTGCCATTGCGGCAGTGAGCGCAATCATTTCGGCATGAGCAGTGGCATCGCCGAGCATTTCGGTTTGATTGAACCCGCGCCCGACCACGATTCCATTTGAATCTAAAATCACAGCACCCACAGGCACTTCGTTTTTCTCAAAGGCTTTTTCGGCTTCGTGCAAAGCAAGCGACATCCATCGTTCAAGCATCTTCGGTTGGATTTTCTTGCGCGAAACTTAACACGCTTTTTGCTTTACGCCAATTTCACCTTTGGATACTGCCCATTGAGGAACTTCTCGAAGAGAGTTTTGCGCATGGATTTATACTCCGCGTCCAAAAGAGCGAAGCAGTTCAAATCTTTCCAGCGAGTTGGGGCAACTTTACCAGCCTGTTTTTGCACGCCCTCGAAGCGGAATCCGATTTTTTCAATCACGCGATTGCTTGCGACATTATCCGTCGCCGCCGATACCGCAACGCGATGCAGTTTGAGTTCCATAAACAAGCCTTCCAAAATCAGTGCAACGGCTTCGGTAGTGTAGCCCTTGCGCGAAAATTCGGTGGCAATCCAATAGCCGATGCTTGCCGATTCGTTCAGCCAGTCAATCGGGTGTGTGCCGATAACGCCGATAAGTTCTTGGTGCGTTTTAAGCATGATGCCAAAGTGAAAGGCTTGATTGAGGTTCATTTCTTGAACGGCGCGAAGTAAAAATTCATCTTCTTCTTTGTGAGTGATTTTGTCTTTGAGCCATGGCATAAACTCGCGCAGTTCTTTTACGGACGCATTGATGAGGGAAACAAGCCGCTCTGAATCAGACAGATTCAGTGGGCGAAGCACGATACGCTCTCCAAGAATTTGCATGGGAACTATGTGCTTGAAAGCAAGATGGATTCTGCTTCTTTGAGCTGTTCGGGCGTATTGATGCCGCGAATTTCATCGAAGTTTGTGGCGGAAACTGCGGCGATGCGCTCGCCCTTTTCGAAGAATATCTTGAAAACATCGGGCAAATAGTATTCGCCTTGTGCGTTGTTGTTGGAAATTTGCTTCAAGGCGTCGAAGAGTTTTTGTTTGTTGAAAACATAAATGCCAGAGTTGATTTCCTTGACAGCGAGTTCGGCAGGTGAGGCATCTTTGTGTTCGACGATTTTGAGCACATCACCTTGTTCGCCGCGAATCACTCTGCCGTAGCCAGTGGGGTCTTCAAGAACGGCGGTTAAGACGGTGGCGACCGCTTTCTTTTCGCAGTGCGTGTTGGGCAACTGGATGAGCGCTATGGGTTGGGTGAGCGGCACATCGCCCGAAAGCACCATCGCGTCGCCTTCAAAATCCCTCAAAGCCGATTCGGCTTGCATCACGGCGTGCCCTGTACCGAGTTGCGGCGATTGAAGCGCGTAATCCACGCGATAAGACTTTGTTGCTTCTTTGACCGCCTCGGCTTGATGCCCAACAATCAACACAACTTTTTCGGGGTTGAGCGCGAAAGCCGTATCAAGAACGTAATGAATCATTGGACGGCGATTGAGCACGTGAAGCACTTTGGCTAAATCAGACTTCATTCGCGTGCCTTTGCCCGCCGCCATAATCAAAACGGCTAATGACATTTCAAAAATCGTTAAGATTGATAACAAGGGAGGCGAGTTCAGGTGAGAATAAACGATTCTTCTCCAACACGGTAGAGTTTCGTCGGACGGTTTTGCTTATCGACGAGCACGACAAGCGGCTTATATTGTTTGGCTTCGTCGCGCGTCATTTCGGCATACGTCATAATGATGATTTCGTCGCCAACGGCGGCAAGACGTGCACAGGCACCGTTCAGTTGCACAACGCCCGACCCACGCTCTCCTTCAATGATGTAAGTCTCGAAGCGCGCGCCGTTGTTGTTGTTGACGATTTGCACTTTTTCATTCGGCAACATATCTGCCGTTTCAATCAAATCAGCATCGAGCGTGATGCTTCCTTCGTAATACAAATCGGCGTGAGTAACGGTTGCGCGATGAATTTTTGATTTCAAAATGTGTAAGTGCATCGTCTTGTGTGTCTTCTCATTGAAAACTTCAAAAGGTTGACGCAAAGTTAAGAGAGTTTGATGAAAATGCAATTCTGACGCGCGGTTTCATTGTTTCAGTGTAAAGCACTTTGTTTACTCACGGTTTTGCCGCGCGTTGAACCTCCGCAAGCGGCACATTCAGCCGCTCCGCTATCTGCTTATCACTCAACCCCAACTCCCGCAACAGCGGAACCGTCTCGAGCTTGCCTTCCAACTTGCCTTCCAACTTGCCTTCCAACTTGCCTTCCTCAAAGGCTTCTCGGTAAAACGCCGTGTCTCTCAACCCAAGTTCTTCTTGTATCTTCAACATCTTTTGTATCTCCTCCCTCGTTAAATCTTTGAATTTGTAACTCAATATCTGCTCAATCACATCTAACTCCACCACGCTCGCCTTCTCGGCTATCCGCCTCGCTATCGCCTTGGCTTCCTCTCCTCTGGCAATCAACAACTTAAACAACGCAATCGCCCTGAACTTTAATTTTGATTCAGGCAATTCATCTAAATATATCCGTTTCACCCGTTTCAGCGCAAGCAAATCCCAATACGGCTCAATCGTTTTCTGCTCCGCGCTTCGTGAAGGATAAATCACAACGGCTTGCCACTTCGTCGTTGGATACTGTTTGAGGTAAAGGAAGATTTCCGCGAAGAATCGGGCGTAGAAGTGTTCGTCGGGTTGGAATTGGGCTTCGACGAAGTAGGTTACATCGTCGGGCGAGTTGGGCAGGAAGACGCCGTCGATGCGGAAGGCAGTTTCTTTGAGTTCAATGGATTTGAATTGGTAGCGCAGGGCGTCGGAGTCTTTTCTGCCAATCAACTTGAAGAAGGCTTGTGGGAGGAGTTGAAGCAGAAGGTAAATGAGTTTATCGGTGCGCATAAATGTGATTGAGTTATTCCATTGTCATAGCGACGCCGCCGGCGAACTTATCTCGCAATTCGGCTTGAAACTCCTCGACGACGCGAAATGATTCTTTGAGGGCATTGCGCTCAATTTGCGTAAGTCGTTCAGGGGCGATGAAATTGTCTGGCGCAAGTCCTTTGCGACGCTGTTCGCTGTGGTGTGTGAGCCGAAGCGTCATCATAAAGTCAAAGGCTTCGATGACGTTGTCCAACAAATTCTGGCGCATCAAATTTTTTGCTTTGGCGACGTCGAGGCGCGACCACGTGTTGGCACTGTTCGTCTTGGCTTGAAAAGAGAGCAGTCGTGCGCCATCAACAAGCGGACGAAGTGCGCGCTCTTTGATGTTGAATTGATTTTTGTGCGCGCCCGAATCTTCAAGTAAAAACGAGCCGAAGAAGCCGATCGGCGGTTTGGTTTGAAGCGCATTTTGCGTCATGAAAAAAAGAAACTGCTTCGCCGACGCAAGTTCTGAAAACAGATGCTGACGGAGCGAGGCAACAAGCGACGCTTCGCCATAGATGGAGCGGAAGTCAAAAAAGATTGAGGCGTTCAAAAGCGACTTGGGGCTGGCAGAGTGAACCCACTTTGAAAAATTTTTCTTCCAACCTGAAAGGCTCTGGCACAGGTCGGGATTCGTCGCCATGATGTTGCCTTTGCATTTTGGAAATCCGACCTTGTCTAAACTCTCCACAACGAATGAAGCAAAGTTCAAGAAGTAGGATTGCACTTCTGAAAAACTATCGGTTTCTGCAAAGACAATGCCGTTATCTTGGTCGGTGCTGATGGTTTGTTCTTCGCGACCTTCGCTGCCGAAGGCAATCCATGCGTAAGGCACAGGCGGCTTGCCGAAGCCTTCACGAACCATGCTCGCTTCTGCAAACTGCAAGATGCGCTCGGTGAGTTTATCGTTGAACGAGGTGATGATGTGCGTGAGCCGTTTAGCGGTCATGCCTTGTGCGATGAGCGAATCAACGACGGCGTCCATTTGCATCCGCACGGAAAGCAATCCATCGACGCTTTCTTCTCGGTCTAAATTTCTGACGGCGGCGGCGGGACTAACGCCGTGCATCAGCATTAAATCATGGTCGGAAATCACGCCGAGAAATCGCTCGACGTCGCCTTTATGCGCCACGACGCAAAGGTGGTGAATGCGTCGGCGTGTCATGAGCATGAGTGCGTTCATCACCGAATCTTCCGCATCAATCGTAATTACAGGCGAGGACATCACGGCGGAAACAGGAAGATTTACGCTTTGGCTTTGGGCGACAACTTTTGAGCGAAAATCGGTATCGGTGATAATGCCGTCGGGCTTGCCGTCGTCGCCTAAAATGACGAGCGAGCCGACACGTTCAAGCGTCATGATTTCAGCCGCTTCGCGCACCGTCAGTTCCGGCGTTCCGACAACGGGGCGGCGTTTAATCAGCGACGCGACGCTTTGAAAGAGCAAAGAAACTTCGCCGCTTTGCTTTTGTATCGAGAGCCGCTCTCGCTCGATTTGGTAGGCGTTGGCGAGCGAAACGGAAAGCGTGGGTGAAAAGTAATCGGCAAATTTTTGATGCGTGCCGTAGTAATGCTTGAACTCGGCTTTGGGAAGAAGATAGCAAATGGTGTCATCGTCGCTGGTTGCATTAAAGATGAATGCTTCGTTCTCTAAAAGCGACGTAACGCCAAAACTATCGCCCTCCCCGCACAGCGCAACGAGACGTTCGTTTTCTCCGCTTCGCCCGCGTGTAATGCGGATTCGACCTTTGCGCACGATATAAAGAAACTCGGCTTTGTCGATGTCGCGTCGCAAAATCACGCTTCCTTTTGGGAAATACTCAACCAGCATTTTCTTTGAAATCGCCTCGCGCTCTTCATCGGAAAGAAGCGAGAATGGTGCGACTTCCATCAAAAAACGCGCTACGCTTTCCATCGTCGTGATAATGTTGGCAAGTTTAGAGAGCCAATGCTAATGAGTGATAATAAAACGACTCGAAAAGGATAGCATGTTGCGGTCGTTGCGAGGAGCGAAGCGACGAAGCCCCATCTAAATGAGCCTTGTCGCTTTTGGCAACGACGAAAAAACATGATGCTCTTCAAGTTGTCTCAGAATTATTCGGCGCGAATCACTTGGGCTTTGCGAACGGTTTCGCCGTGAATCAAGCCACGACGCAGAACTTTGGTAATTGTGCCCGGCTCTAAATTGGTTTTGAGAATCGCACCCGCTTTTTCGTGTCGCTCGTTATCGAAGCGCGAAATTTTCGTGCGCACTTCAATTTCCGTAATCCCCAATATCTTTTGAAGCGCGCGGATGTAGTCATTCACAAGGTCAGGTGTATTGATAGGCGCATCAGGCTCGGGTTGAAAAATAGCGTCGAGGGCGTCAATGTGTTGCATGGCGTATTTGAGAACGAAATCTTTCATCAGCATGCCGTTATCTAATTCAGAAAGATGAAAAGCGAAATCGTCTAAACAAAGCGTAAGTTGCCCGTAAACGCTTGTCAGACTTGGCTCTTCCGCCCACTTCTCTCGACACCGTTGAATCAATTTTTGAAGTTCTATGGCGGTTGCATTTTTGAAAGAGACCGCGCCGCTTGTGCCGTCAACGATTTTAAGTCCTGCCGCACGCTCTAAGGCAATCACCCGTGCAATGAGGCTTTGAAGTTGTTGAGTAGCGCGCCGAGTGTCCTCCTCTGAATTGAGGTCGGTTTGATAGAAGGGTTTGTTTAATCGATTCTCGAGCGATTTTACTTTACCCTCAATGCGGCTGAACTGCTCGCTTCGGTCTTTGCTTTGTGCGGCATTCGTCAAGAGTCCGAAAATGCCGACGATGAGGCTGATGACAGAAAGAATCAATGCCCAAGTGGCTTTTTGGTCGGCATCGGAAATGGTGCGCTTTTGCGCTGGGCTTAACTCTGCTGGCTCTGATGTTGCCTTTCTGGATTGAAAAATCGCTTCAAGAATTTCTGGCTCTAAAAATTCTTTGAAGTCGTGTTTCGGGACACGGACTTTGTAATCGGGATAAAGGGTTTTGCCTGTCCAACGTTCATCAACAAATTGATAAAGAGCGAGGGCTTCGGGGCGACCGTCGTTTTTGAAAATCGAGTAATTCTGTGAGGCGGCGTCAAAATCAAACACATAAACCGTGTCTTTGATGTCAAAGGTTTTCGTTAAATCAAGTTGTCGGAAGACACGTTGTTCACCGTCGAGAATGAAGTTGAGAAGGTCTTTGTATTGAGCAACGGTTTTGAGGGATTTATCGCTTTTGGCGGAAAACATATCGCCGATACGCGCCGCTAAGTTGCGTTCAACCACGTCGCGTTCGTTGGGTTTAATTTCTCTTCCGATATCGACATAGACGGCTTTGTAGGCGTCGGGGCTGGTGCGCAAGATGAATTTCCCAGACGTCGTGCTTTTGTTAATGAGTTGCATCAGGACGCCTTCCGTCGGATTGCTTGGATTCAACCGCTTGAAATAAATGCACACCGTACCTTTTTCCGGCGAGGCTTGTGGAGCGGCTTGGGCGCGAGGAAGAAGTGCCGCAAGGCTGAACAGGCAATAAAGAACGATGACCTTAACGAGGAAACTTCGCATATTCTTTTGTGATGTCAATAACGGTTTTGAACATGTGTTTTAGAGACGAAATGTAGCTTTTCTCAACGCCGAACCGCTTGGCGAAATCTTGAATGGCGTAGCTCAAGCCGACGTCGCGCTGTTGTTGCTGGCTCAAATAGTATTTGTTCTCCATGATTTCCAAATATACTTCTAATTCGGTTTTGTCAGGGAAGTAGGTGGCAAAGTTGCTTTGTTTGAGCAAGTCTTGAATGGGCAAGAAGTAATTGGCATACCAGTCGAGCGTTGTGTCGCGCATTGAGACGGGGGTTTTCATGCGCTCGCTCAAATACCACTTGTGTTCTTGTAAATGTTTGAGCAAGGTATCGGCGTAGGAAGCTTTGCGAAATCTGCCGAAATGACGTTCGGAGTTGAATTGGGTGAGGGCATCGAAGCGTTTGTGTGCTTCCCAGATTTGAGTGAGTGCGTTATATCGCTCGCGCAGGTAGGTGATGTCGTTCATCGTGATACTTCTATCGCGCGCAATGCCGCGCTTGTGAAATTCTTCATCGAGCCAGAGCATAGATTCGAAAAAAAATTCCAAATCGGCTTCTTTCATGCGTTGAGAAAGCGACGGGTGAATTTCGGTTGTTTCCGTATCGGCAATCAGGGCAACAAGGCGGCGTCGTTTTCCGAGCGTGTGCTCTTCGCGCACAAATTTGATGAGCAAATTATCGAGCGAGGCATCGCCCCAATAGACATTTTTTGCGTGGCATTTGGCGAAGAGTTCAGCAATCGCATCGAAGATTTCCTTGCGCGCGGGCGGTTGAAATCGCATACCGAACAGGAACGATTCTGGCAAAACGGCGTCCTCGAGCAAGGTGATGAGGTAAGCCGTTGTATTGTCTTGATACATCGTGCCAACGGGTGTCTGAACAGGCACGGCACTCTCATGGCGAATGACGACGCCGACGGGCGTCAAGGTTTGAATATCAAGGTCGCGAAGTTTGTGATAGTTCTCAAGTTCGCGTCGAGCAAGGTCAGGCGAGGTTTCTTTAATAGCGAACTTGTAGGGCAGTGCAGGCAGTTTGGATTTGACGAAAAAGACTTGATGGCGCGATTCTCCACGTCGTATCGTAATCGGCGTAACGCCCAAGGCTTGCCACTCTTCTAAATTTTTATCGAACGGAAAAAGCGTCAGCGCAGGCAGGTAGTGTTGCTCAACCTCATAGTCAAGTCGGATATTCATTGCTCAAAGTAAAAGAGAATCGCTTGACGATAAAAGGCATCGCGAGATGTGTCGCTAAGTTCGGGGAAAGGTTTTTCTGCTTTCCAAGTGCCGTCGTGATTGCGCGAAAAATAGCCTTGCTTTTCAAATGCGATGTAAAATCCTTCTGCAATTAAGCGTTCTTTCTCTTGCCTATTTAAGGCGTGCCCATTAAAGTGATGTTGAAGTCCAATGATGAAAAACGCTGTTTCAATGTCGGGCTTCTTTTGAAATTTTTTTTCAAACATCGTCTCGAATTGTGCCCAACGTTCGTCAAGGTTGGCGGAAATTTCAAACGCTGTCATGATTCCGTTTCTGCGATAAATGAAAGAGGTTTGCGTGCCTTATCGCTTGGAACAAAAATGAGACCTTCTTGCGGGTCGCCGATTGGCTGTGTCAGGTTGTGGTCGTGCAAGAGGGCAGTATAGGCGGCAAGAATCGCATCAAGCTCATGGTCGGAAAGCACAATTTTAGAGGTGCGAGGCAGATTCTTGACAAACCGCGACAGTCGGGTTTGAACGACCTCGCGAGAAATGACCTTAATTTTTTTATCCTTATGTGTGAGCCCTAAGCGAACTTTCGTAGCGTGTGGATAAACTTCAATCGTGGGATAGCGCGGCTCAAGGGTTTTAGTAATCGTAATGGCGCGAAAAGTGAGCTGCGCAAGCATTGAGGTCGCAAAAGTGGGAATGCCCAGCAAGGCTAAATCTCTATCGCATTTCCGACTTGCATATGTGCCGTAACGACCCGATGGAATCGTGAGCGGCGCGTCCATTCCAACAAGACACGGACGGTGGTAATCTATGTAATTGCGAATCGCGACATCAGGTTTGACTTGATTGACAAAGATGAGTTCGGCTTTATCGGAAAGGGCGGCAACGCCTGTAATTTCATCTATGCGTCCGGCTAAATCTACCCCGAAAAAAACTTTACCTTTTGAAGGCATACTGCTTGTTGATCAAAGGAAGAAATGTTCGTAAATGAAATGTCGGTCGTTATTGCTTGACCGTCTCTTCAATATACCTATCTTTGAGAATTAAACATATTTTTCAGATTTCAATTCAGTCGCTCCAATCCCTGAGAGCGACTATGAACCGTCCGAAATGAAACCGATTGTCGCTATCGTCGGCAGACCGAATGTCGGTAAGTCGACGCTGTTCAACCGCATCGTCAGCAAACGACACGCCATCGTCCATGATATGCCCGGCGTTACGCGCGACCGCAATTACCTCGACGCTGAGTGGAACGGCAGGGCGTTCAGCCTCATCGATACGGGCGGATACACCACTGCCGAAGACTGCATCAGCAAAGCCGTTCTCGAGCAAGTGTTTCTCTCAATCGAAGAAGCCCATGCAATTGTCTTTGTGGTTGATGTCAAATCAGGAATTACCGACCTTGATGCCGTCATCGCTGAACACTTACGCAAAGCCCTCGACCGCAAAAAAATTTTCTTCACCATCAACAAAGTTGAAAACGAAAAAGACCGTCTTGACGCCGAAGCGTTCAGACGGCTCGGGCTGGGCGACTTACATCTCGTCTCTGCATTAAGCGGCGACGGCGTGGCGGAACTGCTCGATGCCGTTGTTGCCTCATTGCCCGAAGCGAAACCAGCCGATGAACGTGATGCCGATACTGTCAAACTCGCTGTGGTTGGACGCCCGAACGTCGGAAAGTCCAGTTTCGTTAATGCCGTGCTCGGGCAGAATCGACAAATCGTAACCGAAATCGCTGGCACAACGCGCGACGCCATCGACACCGAATTTTATCGCAATCATCAACGCTTTCTGCTTATCGACACGGCAGGCTTGCGTCGCAAAGCCCGCGTCGAAGAAAGCATCGAGTTTTTCAGCACCGTGCGCACCGAAAAAGCCATGGAGCGCGCTGACGTAGTGATTGCTATGATTGACGCCGCGCAAGGATTGGAGAAACAAGATTTGCGCGTCATCAACGACGCCGTCGAAAAAAAACGCGGCATCATCATCGCCGTCAATAAGTGGGATTTGGTCGAGAAAAATTCAAGAACGGCAGACGACTTTACCAGAGCCATTTACGCACGCCTCGGCAGTTTGAATTACATTCCCATCGTCTTCGTCTCTGCGCTCACGAAACAACGCGTCTTTAAGGTGATTGACACGGCAAAGGAAATCTGGCAAGTTCGGCGCAATCGGCTTTCAACCAGCGACCTCAACAAAGCCTTGCTTCCTGAAATTGAGCGCAACACGCCTTGGACAAAAAGCGGCAAGGAAGTTAAAATCAAATACATCTCGCAACTGTCAACCGAGCCGCCACTCATCGCTTTCTTCGGCAGCAACACCAAACAACTTGAAGACAGCTACAAAAAATTTTTAGAGCGAAAAATCCGCGAACACTTCGGCTTTCAAGGCACACCGATTGAACTTCAATTCCGTTTGAAATAAAACCATCTATGACCTATTTACTTCGCCTTTTTTCTTATGCACTCGCATTCGTGCTAATTGCCAGTTGTGCGACGAGCGAAAAAGTAAGCAAACGTTTTTCAGGTGCACACACTACCTATCTTGTCGACGCCACAAAACCCGAAGCAGGAACGATAACGATTACGCTGGAACTGTTCGACACCAAACTTGGCGATGAAGCCTTGTTTTGCATTCCCGCTTGGGCACCGGGCGCATACCAATTCGTTGAGTATGGCAAATACATCACAGCCATTTATCCCATTGCCGAAAATGGCGATACGCTTCCTTACGTGCAGTTAAGCTCGTGCGTCTGGCAAATTCAAAAAGCAAAATTGCTTAAAAAAGTAAGTTATGTTGTTGGAGAAAGCTCTGACCTCAAAAGCAGTGCTTTGTGGGTGGAAACAACGGAAATCAACGCGAAGCGTATTTACTTCAATGGCACAAATGTGTTTGGCTATATCGACGGCTACAAGCATTTGCCGTGCGAAGTGCGATATAAATTGCCGCCGGGTTGGAAGGTCGCCTCTGCAATTGAAATCGCGCCCAATTCTACCGAAGCCGTTGCAAACGATTATGATGAACTCGTCGACGCGCCCGTATTGATGGGCAAGTTTGAACGCACAGAAAGCATAATTCTCGGCAAGCAACATAGTTTCGTAATTGATTCCGATGAGCCATTTCGCCCCGATAGCCTCATCAAAGTAACGGACGAAATCGTCAAGGCGCATTATCGATTGTTTGGCGAATTGCCTTACGCCAAGTATCTCTTTCTTTTTCGCCTTGTGCGTCCGAAGTTTCTTTCATCATATGGCGCGTTAGAGCATCGCAATTCTTCCGCCTACTTTATGCCCGTTGGCGATTGGCGCAGGGTGCGCTTTGACCAACTCACCAACACCATCAGCCACGAATTTTTTCACCTGTGGAATCCAAAACGCATTCACAGCACGCTCTTGGGCAGTGAGGAAAATGGCGGATTTGATTATCAAAACCGACTCTACACGCCCAACATCTGGTTCGTCGAGGGCATCACGGATTACTACGCCGATATGCTGCTGGTGCGCAATCATATCATTTCGCCACAGGCGTTTTTAGATGGACTCTGGCAACGAATTTCCTACATGAAAATGTTTCAAACAGAAAACCGCGAAAGTCTGGAAGCCTTGAGCCTTCGCCTTGCTAATGCAGAAAGCACCGAAGAGATGATTCCCTTCTATATCAAAGGCACATTGGTGGCGATGATGCTCGACATTGAACTGCGCACGCTTTCCAACGACACATTCAGCGCAGATTCGCTCCTCATTAAAATGAACGAGCAATTCGGAAAACCGAAGCGAGCCTATCCCGAAGACTCCTTGATTTATGTGATTCAAAACCTTTCAGGCGTTGATGTAATGCCGTTCTACACCAAATACGTCATTGGCACAGATTCACTTGACCTTGCCGCCTACTTTGAAAAAGTCGGGCTTGAACTGACGATGCGTAACGAAGAAACCGCCTTCATCGGCTACCTTGCGTTGCCCGACAGTGCCGATAATTTCATTGTTGGATTTGTCATGCCTAATTCAGAGGCGGCGAAGATGGGCGTCCAATCAGGTGATGAGATTATTGAGATTGATGGAATCAAAAAAGACAGGAAAGAGCAGTTCGTTCAACGCATTTTGTTTTATGAGGGACAAAAGATTGGCGATTCAACAACCGTTGTGGTGTCGCGCGGCGGCGAGCCAATAACGCTTCGTGGAAAAATCGGCAAACGCAACATCAAAAAGCAAAGTGTCGAGCCCGCAAAAACCCCGAGCGAATCGGCGCGACGAAGACGATTGGAAATGTTCGGCTTTTGAGCAGGAAAAATAAAAAGTCCGCCTCGTTCAGGAAGCGGACTTCGAAGTTGACTTGGGCAAAAAGTTTAACGTGTGCGCAAGTTTGAAACGGTTGCCCCAAGCGAAACAATCAGCGCACCCACAAGAACACCCACTACGATAAAGACGCGAGTCTTACTTTTCTCTTCTTCTTCGCGCTTGGCAATCAGGTTCGCCGTAGAATCACGCAAGGCAAGAGCTTCACTTAACTTTTCTTCAAGAACGGTTGAACGAACCATGTGATGGAGTGTGCCGGCTTCGTTGGCTTTTGTGCCGAACTCTTCCAAGAAGGCTTTTTCAGGTTTGACATAGTCACCTTTCTTTTCACGCGCTTCAACAAACTCAACGCCTTCTTTGTAAGTTTTTTCAAGGCTCGTGAGCCAGATATTGGCTTTGCTTGCGCTTCCCAGTGCTCTCAAATTGGCGTAGTAGCGTCGCACGGCTTGTGCGTAATCGGTAATTTCCGCCATCGTGTTGAGCGTATCTTCAAGCGTTTTGAGCTCCGCTAATTTGGACGGTGAAGCATAACCAAGCACCGCAGGCGCAAGTTTAATCGCATTGAGCGTGTCCTGTTTCGTGTCGAGTTTCAAGTTATACTTGGCTTTGCGGAAGAAGAACGACGCAATTCGAAGCGAATCTTCTTTGGTCTCAATCGGTGCGGCTTTGTAGAGAATGCCCGCATAAAAGCCTTGTTGCGTTGCAAATCGAAGCGAATCTTCTTCAGTTTTTAAGTCGCCGACGGTAAGTGAAATCAAGTTAAATTCGTTCAAGAGTTGTGAAGTCTTAACAATGAAGGCAGGCGGTTCAGGCGCGTTGGCGTTGTGGCAGTTGGTGCACTGCGCGCCGTCGTGTGCGCCGACTTTATCGTGTCCCCAATCGGCAATCGCGTGTCCATTGGGCGAGCCATGACAACTAATGCAACCGGGCATGTTGTTGGCAGCGTAAGCCGCTTCGTGCGGACCAGCATGGAACGCCGCGGCAACCGCTCCATGGCAAGAGTTACAAGATTCCTTAACAGAACCCACATCTGGCAAGTGGTCGCCGTGATTGCTGTGGCAACCGTTGCAAGACGGCGCGCCAACGGCATTTTTGATATAAATCGAATTCGCATGAACGCTTTGCATGTAGGCGGCGGTGTGGTCTTCGTAAGACTTGCCTTTCTTTTCCAACGACGGCGTAATGTAGGCTTCATTGCTGTGGCACGAGCCGCACATATTGGCCACGTTTTTGACGTGCGTCAGCGAAGTGATTTGTGAGCCTTTCATCGCGCCGTGCCCGCCATGGCAGTCGACGCAACTTGCCGATTTATCATTGCCCTCTTTGAACAACGCGCGACCATGTGCACTGCCCAAAAACTCCGCCGCAATTCCCACAACAGGCTCTTTGGAAAGCGTGTAGGTCTCCATCTTATCTGGATTTTCGTGGCACGATGAACACCATTGCACTTGGTCTTTGCGAGACGCCTTGCCAATAAACTTAACCACATTCCCCTTAGCATCTTTCACATCAACATGAGCCGTCGTCCAATTCACCATCGTGATAGATGGGTCTGGATTGCCGCCATGGCAACCAACACAGGAAACGCCCGCATTGTGGTGCGTATCCATCGCCCAAGTGCCTTCCATCACTTGTGCTTTGCCTGAAAGTTGCGAATGGCATTTGAAGCAACCACTCTCATCTTTAAGGGCGACGGCTTTCGTCGTCTCCGTATTTGAAGCGGGCGAGGGTTCTTCGCCAAACGCCAATTTCTCTCCGACGAGCGCGTAGCAAAATGTGCCGAAGAAACAGATGATTGCAAAAAGGGAAAGTCTTGCGTGAAGCGGTTTCATTGGTAGTTAGCCGAATTGTGTCAGGTTAAATGAAAATACCTCGATAAAATACGCTGATAGAACTTGGAATTGCTCACTGCCACAAACCCTCACAGGTCGATTTTCCGTTTCAAAATGGATTCAAATTTACTGCTTGAACTGCGTGATGACGGCAAGGAAACAAATGTGAAGTTATGCCGCTGGCACCGAGATGCCAAATCGCACGTGGTAAATCATCGACAAATAAAAAAGGCGAGCTTGAAACTCGCCTTTTATTGCTCTGCTGACGGGGCTTATTTAACCAGCATCATCTTGCGGGTTTGCACAAAGTTTGAACTTGACGCTCCATTCGTCGCGCTCGCTTGCAAGCGATAGAAATACACGCCGCTTGAAAGTTGATTGGCATTGAAATTGACGGTGTATGTGCCAGCTTCTTGACGACCATTGACAAGCGTCGCGACTTCTTTGCCAAGCATATCAAAGACTTTGAGCGAGACATTGCTTGCAGTCGGCAGTTGATACGCAATGGTTGTTGCGGGGTTGAAGGGGTTCGGATAGTTTTGCTCTAAGACAAATTGCTTCGGCATGCCAGCGTTGACTTCAATCACATTGCTGTATTCAAATTGCCCATCGAAGTCAACTTGCTTCAAGCGATAGAAAACCGTGCCTATGGCTTGTGCATCGGTGAAAGTGTAGGATTGTGCTTCGGTCGTAGTGCCTGCGCCACGCACAAAGCCGAGAACTGTCCAGTTGGCTTGGTCGTTTGAGCGTTGCACTTCAAAGCCGGCGTTGTTCTGTTCGGAAGCCGTCGTCCAAGTCAGGCGCACGCCTTGGCTCAACACTTGTGCGTTGAACGACGTGAGTTCAACCGGAAGCGAAATCGGGTTGGTGTGGAATGGTCCTGACGTGCCGGTGGGTAGAGATGCTGGTGCATTGAAGTTTGGGTTGAAACCCAGATTTCCTGAACCGCCCGGAGCAGAAACGCCCGGAACAAATACGTTAGAGAAAAATGGGTTGTTAGAACCCGTAATCACGGCAAAGAGGCGCACAGTGCCGGCTGATGTTGCACCCAACGCTGAAAGCGTAAAGCGAATTTCGAAGCCCGTGTTGGTGGTGCGAACATCGCTTGTCGTTTGGTTATCAAGCGCAAAGGTTGCCGCGCCTGCGGAAAGCACGCTTCCTGCGCTGTTGCTTGAAGCAGTTGTTGTTGCCGTGCCGAGATTTTGCGCCGCGGGAATGCCGCCTGTTTTTGCAATCCAGACCGCGCCGTCGCTGGTGCGAACAGAGAGCATGTAGTCAACTTCAAAATCAGCACGGTAATTGTTATCTGTCCAAGTGCTGTCCAGATAAGTGCCTGTGCCTGAGGCGCAACTCAAGCGTGTGCCTGCCGCTCTGCCTGCGACTTCACTGAAATCCATCCAAATGGCTAATTGGTTGCCGTTGGTTTCAACTTTGGCAGGAACACCAATGTAAAGGTCGGTGCCATCTGTCCAAGTGCGGATTGCGCCAATGTCCGAATCAGGTCCGAAGCCATTGTTGCTAATGGGATTGGCGTTTGACACTGAAGTTTGGTATTCAGCAGGGTTTGCCGTTCCATTGATGGTTGGTTGGGCAAAGAGTGAAACTGCACCGCAAACGAGCGTGCAAAGCAAGGTCAATATGACTGTTCTCATAGTTTTGGAATTTAAGTTTATTTGTGGTTAAAAAGTGATGTGAGGCTAAAACAACCTCGCAGTAAAGATTAAATTTTTTTTTTAACAGATGCAAGCAAAACGGTGCCATTTTGCTAATTTTATTTTGCCCTTTGTGCTCAACAACAAAAAGTGGAGTCAGGACAATGAGTGGTATCGAATCGGACTTTACATCGTTAGAAGCCATGCCGCTCTCGACTTACGAGAAAGCAGCGTTAGGTGGAAACGACCCGCGTTGTATTCCACAGCACTTGGACGCACCGCCTCCGATGTGTAGTGAAATCGTGTATCCAAACTACACCGAAGAGGAACATCAGATTTGGCAAACGCTTTATCGCCGACAAGCCGAATTGCTTCCGAACCGTGCGTGCGATGAATTTCTGCGCGGCGTAGAGATGCTCAAACTCAATCCAAATCGGATTCCGTCGCTTGCCGACCTCTCCAACGTCTTGGAATCACAAACCGATTGGTGCATTGCGCGCATTCCGGGACTGTTGCACGAACAAGATTTCTTCAAACTGCTCGCCGAGCGCGTGTTCCCTTCCACCGATTACATTCGCGGCAAAGATGAACTCGGCTACACACCTGCGCCCGACATTTTTCATGATGTGTTCGGACACATGCCAATGCTGACAAACCGCGACTTTGCCGATTTCTATCAACTCTTCGGCAAAGCCGCCCTGAACGCCAAAGGCGCAGACCGCACTGCATTAGAGCGTTTCCATTGGTTTACCGTTGAATTTGGATTAATTGAAACCCCAAAGGGACGACGCATTTACGGCGCAGGCACGCTTTCAAGCGCAACCGAAGTCTTGCACAGCCTTTCAGATGAAGTGATTGTGCATCGCTTTTCACCAGAAAAGGTTATCAATCAAGACTACGACGTGTGGCATTTGCAACCGATTCTTTTCGCGATTGAATCGTTTGAAGAATTGAAACAAGGATTTTACGATTGGACGCGGTCGCGCGGCTTGCTTTAACGGCAAACTCGCGTTGAACGCATGAATTTGAACGGACATGAAAATCCGCCAAATTTGATTGTTGGGTCGTGTTATGTTCTTGTGTTTGTCGTGGTGAACGACGCGACGCTACGACCTCACCCTGTCCCGACTTCGTC
>FWPU01001018.1_pt1 | contig 87393 bp, 87 predicted proteins | sample 2228361 | NCBI WGS metagenome assembly FWPU01 (sample SAMEA103939777, study PRJEB20133) | metagenome
ATAAATATATGATTGTAGCGGTGCGACCCGTGATTTAACATCAGGGCAGGTTCATCGCACAGAAAAGTCATCATAGGGCAAGTTGTTTCGGACAGGGATAAACCCCGTCCCTACTGATGAAAGTCTTCGTCCGACTGAAGTCGGACGCTACAGCTTTTTGGTTTGTTTTTCTATTTTGAATTTTGAATTTCGTATTGTGAATTTGCTTCGGATTTCGTGCTTGGGATTTAGGATTTGCTTTTTGCAAACCTATCGTTCCTGCATTTTTCTTTATCCTCCTTGACTTTCAACCTGCTACATGTATAATGCATTCAGGAGCTCTCTTGGAACTCATAGTTATTAATCAGCGAAAAAACAAAACCCTGAATCTTGTTATCAACTGGAGTGTTCTGCTACTGATGATTATAGTAGTTATTTCAGTTTTAATCCTTTTTATATATGGTGTTATCAGTTTTGCCCGCGGCAGGGTTGATTACAGAAAACTGCAACAATTGACGCAAGAGAATAATATTGTGCAAAGGGAAATTGATTTTATGGAATCTGAGGTAAAAGCACTGGGCGCAATAGTTGATACGCTGATGCAGGATGATACAATACTGAAGGATTTCTCAGGATTAAAGCCCCTCAAATATGTCCTGGCAAATGATGAAAAAAAGAACACCGAAAATAACTTAACTGGGAATATTAGTTTTGATAAGTTATCCACGACACTCGATGAACTTTTGTTGCAAGCGGAAAATCACTACACAATGAACAAAGCCATTATCTCACACATAAAACAGAATCAAAAGCTAAAAGACTTTGTGCCATCAATTGCGCCAGTGAACGGATGGTTCATGAGGGGTTTTGGCTATTGCCTTGACCCTTTCACTGGTTCGGCAAAGATGCATGAAGGTATTGATATTGCAGCACCGGTCGGCACACCAATCATTGCTTCTGCTGATGGCACGGTGAAGAGAGTAGAGCATACCAAGGATTTTGGTATCACCATTGAGATAGTGCACGACAGGGATTTCACGACAATATATGCCCACTGCCAGAATCCGAGGGTGCGCAATGGACAATCAGTGAAAAGGGGAGATATCATTGCCGGTGTTGGCACCACTGGCAAAACCTCTGGACCTCATCTTCATTATGAAATAAGAATAGCAGGTGTACCAGTTGATCCTCTCAACTATATAATATTGGATAAAACTGCAAATAAGTAGCAGATTTATGAATAACTTAATTCAAAAGATAAAGGAACTCAAAGCAAAAAGGGATGCTGTAATTCTGGTTCATAATTACCAGCTTCCTGAGGTTCAGGATATTGGTGATTTTGTGGGCGATTCCCTGGAGCTTGCGCGCATATCAAGAGATGCGCCATCAAAAGTTATACTATTCTGTGGTGTGCATTTCATGGCTGAAACAGCTAAGATCTTCAATCCGCACAAAATTGTCTTAATGCCTGATCTGCATGCTGGTTGCCCTATGGCAAATATGATTGATCCCCTGCGATTAAAAAAAGAGAAGAAAAAATACCGTGACGCTGATGTTGTAACATATATTAATTCCACGGCCGAGGTGAAAGCGCTCTCAACAGTCTGTTGCACTTCTGCTAATGGGGTTAAGGTCGCACGTTCAACCGTAAGTAAAGAAATTATCTTTGTGCCTGATAAATATCTGGGTGCCTATGTTGCAAAACAGGTTCCTGAAAAAGAATTCCATCTTTATAATGGATATTGTCCTACTCACATGCTGTTCACAAAAGAAGGCGTTATGCGGCTGAAAGAAAAATATCCCCACGCCCAGATTCTGGTCCATCCGGAATGTCGTATTGAAGTTCAGGAAATCGCTGATTCAATCTGCTCCACTTCTCAGATGATTACCTTTGCAAAGAAAAGCCCGGCAAGGCAGTTTATTATCTGCACTGAGATTGGATTATTGCATCGCTTGCATAAAGAAAATCCAGGCAAGGAATTTATACCCGGAAATCCCAATGCCATGTGCCCGAATATGAAATTGACGACCCTGGAAAAAATTCTCTGGGCGCTGGAGGATATGAAATACGAAATAAATGTGGATGAAAAGATACGAAAAAAAGCCCTTGCTGCGATTGAACGAATGGTCCGGGTCTAATCAACCTTAACTTGCCTTTATATCATAAAAAACCAGTCCGGAAATTAGTTTAGGATAGAAATCAGTTGATTTCTGAGGCATTCGCTCCTTGTTCGCTGCGACATCACATACCTGTTCAGGTTTTGTCGGATTCATAAGAAAGGCAAACTGAAACTCGCCTGAGTCCACCCTGCGCATGGTCTCCTCTATACCCCTTTGATACCTTATATGCTCTTCAATCCTTTCTGGCTTAATACCCAGTGTTTTTTCAATTAAGAGTGAATGTAGTACTGCTACATCAAGATTTTGATATTCCTTACTGCGCTCAGGCAGAATCTTCGCCATTATTTTTGAATCCCTGAGCGATAGAATGTAGCTTCCCTGCGCAGAATAATAACCAAAGGCATGGATTTTTTCCTGCTCAAGTCCGACTCTTATCCTGTTCGCAGGTACTTCTCTCACTTCAAAGAATTCCTTTGTCATCTGCAAAAATGCCTTTTCATCAAAACCCTTCAAGTTCATCACCAAGCGATGGGTCGGTAGAATGACAAGTCCTGGGTCCTTAATATTTACCAGGGTAACCATTTTGAAATTAGCAGGATGGTCTTTATCAATATCACCGAGTTCGTTCCGATAATTGAAAAATGTCTCATAACGATGATGCCCATCAGCGATGACAAAAATCTCCTTACTCAATCTTTTGGTGATATTATCAATTAAGTCCTTCTCCGATATCCGCCATAATTTATGGGTAATGTTTCGGTCATCTTTAACATCAATCATTGGTGGTTTTGAGCAGTATTGTTCAATCAGTTTCATCACAAAATTCTCAGGATCAGTATAGAGCAAGAAGACTGGTTCAAAGTCCTTTTGGGTTATTCGAGTAAGATTAAGTCGGTCTTCTTTTGGTTTTGAAAGAGTTCTTTCATGTGGTAGAATATTGCCTTTACCCAGTTCCTCAAGTCGCAATCGACAAATAAAACCCTTTCGGCTGTAATTTTTGCCTTCCAGTGAGAATTCCTGAAAATACGGATATATGGATTCTTCTTCGTCCTGAACAAATATCTTTTCAGCCCGCCATTTTTCCACACATTTCTTTGCATTCTGGTATTCCTGTTCTCGATTGTGGCCATCAGCATAATGTGTCAGCACTAAATTAACAAAACTGTAAGGACTTCTATTTTTGTATTCTTTCTCCATTTCATCAGTAATTTGATCGTATGGTTGCGTAATAACATCAGCGAGATTCTTGATTTTGTTTGCATTATATCCTATTCCTCTAAAGGGTCTAACTTCAGGCATTATCTCTCCTTTTTCTCTTTGACTACTTACTGTCTTCTATTTTCCCTTCAAGGCATTTCCGACCAACTCTGCAATTTGAACACCGGCACGCTGTTGCCCTTCCTCAGTTTGAGCGCCAATATGGGGTGTCAGAATTACCTGCTCAAGGGCAAAAAGTAAGTTTTCTTTTGCTGGCTCAATTTCAAAAACATCAAGACATGCAACCTTTACCTTACCTGATACTATTGCATCATGAAGTGCCGATTCATCAATTACACCACCCCGAGCACAATTAACAATAATCACACCGTTTTTCATTTTATCAAATGCTTGTTTATTCAAAAGATGTGCGGTTTCTCTTGTTTTGGGAATGTGCAAAGAAATATAGTCAGAGTTTTTAAGCAAAGTATCAAAATCAACAACTTTTGCAAATTCTGAAGTCTGCACATAAGGGTCATAGGCGATAACTTCCATACCCAATGCCTTTGCCCTCTTTGCCAGTTCTGAACCAATCCTTCCAATACCAATTATACCCAGAGTCTTTCCATAAAGTTCAGAACCATGAAATTTCTTTTTTTCCCATTTACCGGCTTTAGTTGAAACAGTTGCCTGGGGAATCATTCTTGCAGCAGAAAGCATCATTCCCAGTGCAAGTTCAGCAACAGAAATTGATGTTGCTGCGGGTGTATTCACAACCTTTATGCCTTTTGCACTTGCAGCATCCTTATCAACATTGTCCAGACCCACGCCTGCTCTACCGATCACCTTCAGGTTTTTACCCGCTTCAATCACCTCTTTTGTCACTTTTGTCGCACTTCTAACAATTATTGCATCAAATTCGGGAATTGTCTTTATCAACTCTTCAGGTGGCAAACCAGGTTTTTCAACCACCTCAAAGCCCGCCTTCTGCAAAAACTCAATTCCTTCTTTGGCAATTGGATCAGAAATCAAAATTTTCATAATCACCTCCTTCTGGTGGACTAATTATAGCCACATTTTCAACAAAATCAATATGGGATTGACATTTGTGTTATATTTATTATAATATCTTATGCGGAGAACGACAATTCTGGGGATGTATCGTGATGGTAAAGCGGCAATCGGTTGCGACGGTCAGGTGACAACTGGCGAGACCATTATGAAGCATCATGCAAAAAAGATTCGCAAAATGTATAATGACAGGATTCTTGTTGGATTTGCTGGAGCAACAGCAGATGCGCTAACCCTGTTTGAGCGTTTTGAAGCCAAACTGGAGGAATTTCGAGGAAATCTGCCAAGAAGTGTTATTGAACTTGCCAAGGACTGGCGTCAGGATAAGATTTTACGCCGGCTTGAGGCATTCCTGGCAATACTCAATGAGGAACACGCCTATATAGTATCTGGGGCAGGCGATGTGATTGAACCTGACGACAACATAGTTGCAATTGGCTCAGGTGCACCGTATGCCCTTGCTGCAGCCCGTGCCCTCGTCAATAATACTAAGTTATCTGCCCATGAAATTGTTAAGCAATCAATCGAAATTGCTGCTCAGATATGCGTTTATACGAATAGCGAAATTTCCATATTAGAATTATAATATATACTTCTGGGCAAACACTGTTTCTGTCTGATTTATTTACATTGTAGAGTCTAAGCTATTTAATGTATTGTAGTATCAATTTAAGTTTTTTTAATGCATTTTCCCTTATCTGACGTACCCGCTCTTTTGTAATATTCATCAAACGACTGATTTCCTCAAGACTCTGTGTGTCATGATCACCGAGCCCGAAATTTCTTTCCACGATTTCTTTTTCACGAGGTGATAGCTTTTTAAGGGCTTTTTGAATCCGTTCTGTCTCTGTTTTTTGTTTCAAAATCTCTTCGGGTGATGGCGAAACGAATTTTTCAGGTATCATCTCATCAATGGACAATGTTTCAAGAAATGGTCCTTTGTCATCTTCTGAAAATGCTTCATCAAGGGATAGTGTTGGCTGTAATTCAGTAAGGGCGCTTGACACCTGATGGGTAGTGACTTTCAAACGACGGGCAATCTCTTGAACCGTTGGTTCTCTTCCATTTATCTGCACAAAAGAAGGGATGAATGATTTGATTCTCTTTGCCAGACGGCTCTTCGGGATAATCTCCTGCTCAGCATATATTGCTTTGTAAACAGCCCTTTTTATCCACCAGGTTGAATATGTGCTGAATCGGTAACCTTTACGTTCATCAAATTTCTCAACTGCATGAATCAGTCCTTGATTTCCAGCATTTATCAATTCACTGAGAGTAAGCCCACAATCGCGAAAGTTTTTGCAAATATGTAGTACGATTCTCAGATTTGAGAGAATCAATTTCTCTTTTGCCGCATGGTCCTGTTTTTCCCTTATCAACCAGGCAAGTTTAAATTCTTCTTCTTTCGATAATATCGGATATTTTGAAATCTCTTCGAAAAACTGCCTTAATTCCCCTTCGGATACCCGTTTTATTTTCTTCATTAACTATGGTTTCAATGCCACATACCTCTTTCTTTCTGCCCTCTGGATCTGGAAAATAACAGGTTTGCCTTTTTTCAGATTTTTGATGGCATTTCCAAAATCATCAATATTCTCTATATTCTTGTTACCCACGCCAACAATGACATCACCCACCTGAATACCTGCCTCTGCTGCAGCTGAATTGATCTGGACATTAATCACAACAACACCTTTTTTTGCAGTAATATTGTATTCTTTCACCCGGGGGTTGTCAATAGCCACAACCTCCAGCCCCAGTTCACTCTCCGCTGATTCATCAGTTTCCTCCGCAATGCTCTCTTCTGCTTCACCAACCTTGATGGAGATGTTCATTTCCTTACCATTTCGTATCAATCTAACCTTAACATGCTGTCCCGGGGGCGTAGAAGCAACAAGAATTCTGAACGATTGAACATCCGTCACTTTTTTGCCATCAAACTCAATGATGACATCGCCTTCCTTAATACCTGCTCTGTCAGCGGGTGAATTGCTTATAACTTCATTTATCAAAACACCGTCAAGTGATGGTAGATTCAGGGCTTCTTTGATACTTTCACTGAGCTCCTCAAGATACACGCCAAGATAGCCTCGCGTAACTCTGCCCTTTGTTTTCAACTCATCAATTATTTTCATGGCAAGATTGATTGGAATGGCAAATCCGATGCCACTATTACTGCCGCTGGTAGAAGTAATCGCAGTATTTATCCCTATTACCTCACCTTGCAAATTCAGTAGCGGTCCCCCGGAATTTCCAGGGTTAATGGCGGCATCAGTCTGTAGAAAATTCTGAAAATCAGGCCCTTCAATTAAGGGAATGTGACTTCTTCCCTTCGCTGATATTACACCAACAGTGACCGTTCCCTCAAGATTAAAAGGATTTCCGACAGCCATTACCCAATCACCCACCCTGGTCTTTTCAGAATCTCCAAGTCTCAGATAGGGTAATTTTTCCTTAACCGTAATCTTGAGCAGAGCAACATCAGTTCTGGGATCCGAACCAACAACCTTCACCTCCTCTCCCTTGTATTCTCTCTTGTTCATGAGTTTCACAATTATGTTTGAGGCATTTTTAATGACATGATGGTTGGTGATAACATAGCCATCTTCAGAAATAATGAATCCTGAACCAAGGGTTCGTGTCGTGCTTTCACCCGGAGGAAAATTTTTAAAGAAATCTTTGAAGAAATCCTCAAATGGGCCACGAAAATCCCATTCCAATCTATCAATACCGGTCTTTACAGTCCGCTCGGCTGAAATATTTACAACTCCGGGCGAAACCATTTCTGCAACACGGGTGAATGGACTCTCTCCCTGTTCATTGGCTATTGGATTTATAACACCAATCCCCTGACTCGCTTCAGTGCGGTTGGAGAAAGCCGGTATACCAACACTAATAATCAAACCAAACAGAAAGGCAACTATTGCCGCAACACCAACAATAATTCCGGCAGATTTCAAAGAGATTCTTGTTTCCATATATTGCTCCTCACTTACTTCACCTCAACCTCTATTTCTTTTGGCTTCATTGTTTCAAGCTTCGGTAGCGTGATATGCAGAATACCATCTTTATAAATCGCCTTAATCTTGCTCATATCAACCTCGCTGGGCAAAGATATTGTCCGTGAGAATTTTCCGTATAGCCTTTCAACACGATGATAGGTCTTATTCTTTGTTTCCTCTTCTTTTTTCCTTTCTCCAGAAATTGTGAGAAGATTCCCCCTTACTGAAATCTTAACATCTTCTTTTTTCAACCCTGGCAATTCAGCCTTTACCACAAAACTTTCATTATCCTCCTCAATATCAACGATGGGTAGCCATGTACCTTCGGCTTCTTCTGTCAGATGTCTTCCAAAAAATGTATTGAACAATCTATCCATGTCATCACGCATGGATATCAGTTCACGAAAAGGATCCCATTTTCTAAGTGGTCTATCTGACATGTTTGACCTCCTTTTGTTTATTTCATTTTCTGGCCAATTTTTTTATACTCTATTTCCCTTTTCTTAATCTCGCTTTTCAGTTTTCTTATTCTTTGAACAATGCTCTTGATCTTTTGATTGTTTTTAATATCCTTGTTTCCTTTCAGCGGGAAGAATGCATAAAAGCTCTGGCCCAGTTCTCTGAACAATTCCTGAACTTGTCTCTTCAGTTCAAATATTTCTATTTTCAGTTTTCCTTTCATTGTCAGATCACCTGCTCCCTTACTCAGAACCTTTGAAGCATCTTCAAGCCAGCGTGAAAAATCGTTTAAAAATTTCGCCATGCAACCTCCTACTTTGATTTAGACAACATTCATTCCGATTAGTTTATTATCTGAAATTGATAAATTTTGAGAAATGTGATTATCGTCGCGGTTAATCCTGAGGTGTGGAATTTATCCTGCCAAAATCAATGATTAGATCTCCCTTATCTCCTTTTCTTTTTTCTTCAAAACCTCATCAACCTTTTTTATATATTCATCAGTCATCTTCTGGATTAACTCCTGCGCCTTGAAAGAATCATCTTCAGAGATCTTCTTCTCTTTCTCAATTCTTTTCAATTCATTGTTTGCATCTCTTCTGATATTCCTGATCGCCACACGACACTCTTCTGCGAGTTTTTGAGTCAGTTTAACCAGCTCTTCCCGGCGTTCACTGGTAAGGGGTGGTAAGGAAAGCCTGATCACATTCCCGTCACTATTGGGTGTCAAACCTATGTCGGCTTTGTATATCGCCTTCTCAATCGCCGACAATGCCTGCTTGTCCCAGGGCTGAATCACAATCAAACGAGGTTCTGGAATGCTAATGCTGGCAACCTGATTTAAAGGCAAAATACTGTCATAATATTCAACCTTGACGCCATCTAAAAGAGCTGGCGTTGCTCTACCAGTTCGTATCTTAGCAAATTCTTGTGACAAAAGACTTATTGATTTCTCCATCTTCTGTTTTGTATCATCCTTAATTTTTTGTATCATATTGTTCCTCCACAAAACAATTAATGAACAATGGTACCTATCGGTTCACCCAATACTATTTTCTTCAAGGGATATTTCATTAGATTATACACACATATCGGTATTTTTGCTTCTTTGCAGATTTTAAATGCAGCCAGGTCCATAACTTTCAAATCCTTATCAATTGCCTCCTGATATGTCAGACGATTATACAATTTTGCTTTCCTGTTTTTTTTAGGATCTGCTGAATATACACCGTCAACCTTTGTTCCCTTGACAAGCATCTGTGTTGAAAGCTCAACGGCACGCAGCGCCGCTGCTGAATCCGTAGTGAAGAGTGGATTACCTGTTCCGCCAACGAGTATCATTATCCCCCCCTGATCATAAATCACCCGGTCTTCCATTTTGTGAAAACACTCAACAAATCCCGTAACTTCAAAACTACTTCTCAGGTAGACATTCTCTATGCGCTTTTTAAGATAAGAATACAATGCCATACCATTAATAACGGTTGCCATCATTCCACACAGGTCTGCATCTATAGAACTTAGCCACGATACTTCTCTGCCTCTGACGATGTTGCCACCACCTATGACAACAGCAATTTTGACTCCCAGGCTATAAACGGAAACAATTTGGCCACTGATATAATCCAAGATTTGAGGTACAAAAATCTTGGAACCTTGTCCGATGATTTCTCCGGAAATCTTTAATAGGATTTTATGGTATTTAATTTTGTTCTTATTCACCAAGGCGAAAACGAATGAATCTTCTGATAATGATATTTTCGCCAAACTTCGCAATCTGTTCTTTCAGATAATCGCCTACGGTCTTTTCGGGTATTTTTACAAATGGCTGCTCAACGAGACAGACCGAATTATAGAACTTTTCCATCTTACCTTCAACAATTTTTTCGATTATTTCTGGAGGTTTTCTAAGATCCTGAATCTGACTTCGGTAAATTTCCTTCTCCCGTTCAATAACATCGGCCGTCAGTTCCTCACGGCTCACAACAAGTGGTTCGCTCGCTGCAATTTGCAGGGCGATGTCGCGAACGAATCTACGGAAATCCTGGTTGCGTGCTACAAAGTCTGTTTCGCAGTTCACTTCGACAAGCACTCCAAGACGATCACCAGGATGAATGTACGCATCAATAATACCTTCTTTCGTTATCCTCCCCACCTTCTTTGCAGCAAGAGCGAGTCCCTTTTTTCTTAAGATGTCAACTGCCTTTTCGATATCACCATCTGCCTGACTTAAGGCGTCCTTACAGTCAACAATACCCGCACCGGTTCGTTCTCTCAATTCTCTGATCTTCTCCATATCCATCACGCCTCCTTTTCTTCGGTCTCAAAACCTTTTCTACCCTCAAGCACCGCATTAGAAATGATCTTTGTCACAAGTGAAATTGCCCTTATTGAATCATCATTTCCAGGAACCGCATAGTCTATGCCGGTTGGGTCAACATTTGTATCTACAATAGCAATTATTGGGATATCAACCTTTTTTGCTTCATTCATTGCGGTCTCATCTTTAATAATATCAACAATATAAACCAGACCGGGCAATCTATCCATTTCCTTAATGCCTTCAAAATACTTTGCAAGTTTAACAAACTCCCTTTCAAATCTTGATAGTTCCTTTTTCGGCAGCATTGCCCAGCGTCCATCATCTTTCATTTGTTCAAGTTCTCTCAGGCGTTGAACTCTTGTATAAAGGGTGTTGAAATTAGTCAACAGGCCACCAAGCCAACGTTCAGTAATGTAAAATGCACCGGCACGCAAAGCCTCTTCTTTTATCACATCACGTGCCTGTTTTTTTGTGCCAACATATAAAATACCCTTTCCCTGTTCAGCAACCCTGACAGTTGCGTCGTATGCCTTTCTTAATGCCTCCTGAGTTTGACGCAGGTCAATAATATGTACCCCGTTCTTTTTGCCAAAGATGTATTTTCTCATCTTGGGATTCCACCGTTTGGTTCTATGTCCAAAATGAATGCCGGTATTGATCAAATCCTGCAGCGAAACTATCTCCAAATTGCCTCCTTAGGTAATTATCGTTTGGAAAACTGAAATCTCTTACGCCTTTTTGCCAATCCGTATTTCATTCGCTCTTTTTCTCTCGGGTCCCTTTTCAGCAATCCCGCACTCTTAAGAGTAGGTCTCAATTCAGGGTTAAAATTGACCAGTGCTCTGGCGATACCCAAACTGACTGCGCCGGCCTGGCCTGCAATGCCACCACCAGAAACTTTGGCAAATATGTCAACCGCTCCTTTCACGCCGGCGGTAATAAGCGGAAGATTGATCAAATCAACAAGATCCTGTCTGCAGAAATACTTTATGGGTTCCTTGCCGTTAACCTTGATATTTCCTTTACCTGTCTGCAATCTGACCTTCGCAACAGCCCTTTTTCGCGAACCATTGATTATTGCTTCCATTAACTAACCTCCCCTATAGCTGTATTTCCCTGGGTGCTTGTGCTTGATGTGGATGTTCTTTTCCCAGGTAGAGTTTTAATCTTTTTAACCTGCGGGCGCGAAATTTATTCTTTGGTAACATCCCGCTCACTGCATGGTACAGTACCCTTTTTGGATTCTTTTCCAGCATATGTCTCAAATTAATTGCTTTCAAACCACCAGGATAGAATGAGTGTCGGTAATAGATCTTATCGGTCATTTTCTTACCTGTTACCCTGAATTTATCAGCATTTAATACCACAACAAAATCCCCACAATCAACATGAGGCGAATACTGCGGTTTGTTCTTACCCATCAAAATTCGGGCAATTCTTACTGCCATTCTTCCCAGAATCTTGCCTTCGGCATCAACCAGAAGCCAATTCCTCTTGACATGAGCCTTCTTCAAAACCTTTGTTTTCATAGCCTATATTATAAATAATTTCCAGCAAAAGTCAAGAATGCGATTAATCTTTCAACTTTTCCACAAGCTGAGGAATAATCTTTCCGACAGAAAACTGAATAGACACATCAACAACATTTTTTGAACCAGCCCTTTGATGAAGATCATCAACATTCTGGGTGAGGAGCAAAAACCTTTCAAAATATCGCTCCATTTCAGCAATTGCATAATGACTTGGATTTGGTTGCGCCTGCATAACTATCCCCTGGCGCCATTGATACCATTCCCAAACAAGTTTTGGTTCCTTGAAAATGCCTCAGATGTTGCCAGTTCTGTGGCTGAATAATTTTTCCATAGCTCATCTTTGCCCCTGAATGTTGGAATACCACTTTCTGCCGATACGCCAGCACCGGTCAAAACAAAAACACTCTTTGCCATTTTCAATATTCTCAGGGCTTGCTTAAATCATATTAGATTATATCCTGTTCTTTAATCTTTGTCAGCAGATATTGACAGCACATCCGATAAGATTATAATTTGAGGAATGAAAAAAAACCGAGAAATTGCCAGTATCTTTAACAAAATTGCCGATGCTCTTGAGTTCAGAGGAGAAAATCCATTTCGCGTTGTTGCCTATCGTAAGGCAGCGCGGATTCTTGATGAGCTTGCTGAAGATATTGAGGAACTCGTACGAGTTGATAAACTGAAGAATCTACCCGGCATTGGTGAAGGCATGGCAAAGAAAATTGAAGAATATCTGAAAACCGGAAAAATGAAAAAGTATATTGAAGCAACAAAAGGAATTCCTGAGACCCTACTTGAATTGCTGAACATTCAGAATCTTGGTCCGAAAACGCTTAGCCTTGTAAACAAACAACTTGGAGTAAAGGATTTGAGTGATTTAAAGAAGGTAATTGAGGATGGAAGTCTGGCAAAACTTCCACAGATGGGAGAAAAAAAGGTTGAGAATATCAGAAAAGGAATTGAGCTTTATGAACGCAGCCATGAGCGTTTGAGTATTGCAGTTGCCGAGGATATTGCGGGAAGAATCGTTGAATACCTTAGGAACAATGCACGACTTTCACATATCTCGCCGGCGGGCTCATTGCGCAGATGGAAAGAGACTATTGGTGATATTGACATTCTGGTCACAGGTAAAGACAATAAGAAAATTACCGAGGTTTTTACAACATTTCCTGACGCCGAACAGGTCATCTCTGCCGGTGAAACAAAAAGTTCAATAATAGTCAAAGGTGGTATCCAGGTTGATATCAGAATTGTTGAAAGAAAATCCTTTGGTGCTGCATTGCAATATTTCACAGGTTCAAAGGCGCACAATGTCAAATTACGGAGTATTGCAGTATCAAAAAAATGGAAGTTGAATGAGTATGGTCTATTTAAAGGAGAAGAAATTATTGCTGGGGAGAAAGAAGAAGATATATATAACGCACTTGGATTACAGTGGATACCACCCGAACTAAGAGAGGACCGCGGTGAGGTTGAACTCGCCCGGCAAAAGAAAATCCCCACACTTGTTGAATTTTCTGACATTCACGGTGATCTCCAGATGCATTCAAATTACTCAGATTCAAACGCAAAGATTGAAGAACTTGTTTTGGTTGCGCGAAAATTGGGATATGAGTATATTCTCATTACTGATCATTCACGTTCAGCAAAATACGCCCACGGAATGGAGATTGAGAGACTTTACAAACAATGGGAAGAAATTGATGCATTGAATAAAAGATATAAAGATTTCAAGATTCTAAAGGGCATTGAGGTAGATATACTGCCAAATGGCAATCTTGATTATCCAGACAAAATTTTGAAGGAATTTGACATGACTGTTGCTTCAATCCACCAGGGTTTCTCAAGAAATGTAACCGAACGAATCTGTGATGCGATGAACAATCCCTATGTTGACATCATTGGCCATCCTACTGGCAGATTGATTTCAAAAAGGGAAGGCTATGTGATTGATATAGAAAAGGTTATTGCCAGCGCAGCCAAAACAAAAACCTATCTTGAATGCAATGCCTATCCAGACCGTCTTGACCTGAATGATTTAAACTTAAAACGCTGCAAAGAGTATGGAGTAAAAGTCAGTATCGGGACTGATGCCCATGGTGTTGACGAACTACAATGGATGAAGTTTGGTGTTGCCACATGTCGTCGGGGGTGGTTGGAAAAAAATGATGTAGTAAATACTTATTCTCTTAAGGAGCTTCTTTCTCGAAGAAAAATCAATCAGAAATAGATTCCGAGAATTCTGAAAAAGTCCAGGATCTGTTTCTGAAAGACCACCACAACCACACCACCAATACTGAGAAACGGACCAAATGGAATAGGATTATCCTTACCCTTGTGGGTAACACTCAAATAGAAAATTCCAGCTATTGAACCGACAAGCGCGGCAATAAATATCGCAGGAATAATCAAAGGGAATCCCAAAAATGCACCAATTAGCGCAACAAGATATACATCACCCATGCCCATAACCTCTTTCTTATATGCCCAGCCCCCCAAGACTCTGATCAGAAGAATCAAACCACCGCCAAATAGCACACCAGCCAGACCATATACAAAACGGTGATTCAGAAACTGGTAAAGTAATCCAATCAAGATTCCGGGCATTGAAATAATATCCGGTATCACCTGATGAGTGAAATCTATACCTGAAATGATTATCAGCATGATAAAAAAAAGGGACAAAAAGAAAAAATTCATTTTAAAAGAGTAAGTGCCGAATGACCATAATAACAGAAACGCAGTCAGCAATTCAACCAGAGGATATTGCAAGGATATGGCTTTTCCGCACTGACTGCACTTGCCTCCTAAGAAAATGAAACTAAGAACTGGTATATTTTCATACCATTTTATCGATTTCTTACAATGAGGGCAAAATGAACCTGGTAATACTATTGAGAGATTTCTGGGAATTCTATAGATAAGCACATTTAGAAAACTTCCAATCGTGGCACCAAAAACAAGGACTGCAACTGAATAGAATATTTTCAAACTAAAGACCCTTTCCCTTTAGATCATAGTATACGGCAAAACAATCAAAGCACTTACATATTGATTCCATGCTTTCCTTTATTATAGCAAATACTTCTTCTGAATTACTTTGCATAACCCTGGGTATTACAAGAACCGCTTTTTTTACGCCAGGAACAATAGTAGATGTAATAATATCATGTTCAGCAAGACTGATAAACACATCCGCATTGTTCAGGGGTGTGCGATAGTCATTTTCAACAATAATTGCATTGCCAATATCAACTAAGGTTTTTGACAATCCATAGAATAAATATTTCACCTTCTCACACAGACGAATTTTATCTTCGGGTCCATAACGATCAATCTTGCCAGAGATGGTTTTAATTTCTTCAATGTTCTTTGATATGGTTTCATATACTTCTCTAAATCCTGCCGCATCCATAGGATATTATATCTATAACACAATTTTTGTCAAGAAAGTCCTTACACAAAAAAGTCAAGAAAAAATATCAGTCTGCGATATTTTTCAAGCGCAGACAAGAAGCACATTTACCACACATTTTTCTGCCGCCAAGATAGCAGGAATAGATATATTCCAATGGTGCATTGTATTTCAACCCCATTCTGTAGATTTCTTTTTTTGTGTAATTTGCTACATAACTTACAACTTTCACTTTTCTCAGCGTGCCCAGAGAAAGAGATTCATTTATTGCCTTTGTGAATTCCGGTGTATTATCAGGGAATTCCTGTGCCTCTTCGTAATTAAAGCCCGTAACAATCAGGTCTGCACCATAATATTCAGCAAAGCACGCAGCAACATTGATAAATAAACCATTGCGATTCGGCACCCAGACATCCCTTATCCGCAAGAAATTTCTCACTGAAATTTTCTTTGCAGAAATTGGTAACTGGTAATTGGTAATTAAACTGCACTTTTTGAACTCCTTAAAAAATGGCAGTTTTATGACTTTATGTTTGATTCCGAGTGCCTCACTGATTCTCCTTGCGGCAAGGATTTCCTGCTTGCCTGCCCGCTGGCCATAATCTATTGTCAGGGCAAAGAGCACCTTTGTCCTTCTCACAGCAATCACCGCACTTACTGCTGAATCCAACCCACCTGAGAGTAATACAATGCTTTTGGCCTTCATTGCCAGAACCCTGTTAGGAGTATATCAAATCTGCCTTTTCGTGTCAAGGAAAAAATCAAGCAGTATTTGTCTATAATGTCGTATCAACACGCATTCTCCTCCTACAATCCCTAAAAAATTAAAGGATTGTAACTTATTCTTAATGGCACCCCAGATCTTCTCATTCACTCCGTTAGATAGTTATTTAATGGAGTTTAACCTATTTTTTTATAACCCAAGTTCTTGAAAAGCATTCCCTTAAAATTGGCATGCATTAAAACAAGAATAGGTGCCAACCAAACCCGATTACCGAAGAATCAGTTTTTAAAGAGCAAGTATAAAATTATATTCAAAGTATCTATGTTGTCAAATATCTTTTTAAGCCGCCGCCTGCCGATATGCTAACACTACCTCAGAAACATTGCTCAATCATTTATCTTTAAACTTGAATTTATTACCACCTTTCAAATCTTTATAGATCAAATCCAAATGCGCTAAGCCCCAAAAATTCTTAAAACCCTTATCATTCACTGCCTTCCCCAAATAACGCTCAACCAGCGGCCGCCAACCCAATGCCTTACTCAACCGATGATGATTATAATTATCAATAAACTCTTTTACTTTCGCCTGAACCTGTGCTAACGAAGTAAAATAATACCAGGACAAACACTCACTCCCTAAGGTCCGCCAAAACCGCTCAATCTTACTATTTGTCTCTGGGGTACGAACCCGACAGCGAATCTGCTTTATCCCTAACTCATTAAGCAACTTCTGAAAGCCATTTAAACTACCCTCAGCAAACTCACAAATTGTAAACCATTGTCATTGATAATCTCCAAAGGCTCGCCATACTTCGCTATCACCTCCTTTAACTCGGCAATCACCGTCTCCATCTCCTGAACCATCTTCAATTCACAAGAAACAACATACCGAGAATAGTCATCGATAATCCCAATTGTATAGATCTTACCTACGCCCTTTATCCAAAAGGACCCCTTAATATCAATATGCCACAACTCATTGGGTCCACTCCGCTCATAACGCTTTAACCAAAAGTTAAAAGTCTTATAATTAATATCAAATCTATTGCATACCACCGTCTTCGTGGCCTTATGCCCTTCATCTAACAATTTATAAAAATAGTTAATTTAGGCTAATCTTCTTTCAATATCAGCTTGATGCTTTTTAAGTAATCTCCTCTTAACTTTCCGTTTTTCACGCTCTTGATATCTCTTTTTCGCTTCTTCGATCTTTCTAAACATCCAATCCATCCATTTATTTTTCAAGATGTCCTCCAATCATAGTAGTTATATCTTTATAGCCAAAGCCGTCAATAACCATTAGGAGAAGGTCTATTGATACGACACTATGCCACGGTCGGCAATATCTTGAAGCGCCACAATAAATACAAGCCGAGAATAAAGATCACCATTTAGCGGACGGGTCGGCGCTACTACAATCCCTTAGACTTCAAGCCCTTGGAGTTTTTCCAGATTGATATCAAAGAGGTCACTGATGGTGATACCCTACCCGAGGAGGTCTATACGCACTTTCTGGAATTAGCCCGGCAGAATGTTCCTTTGTATCAATTTACTGCAATTGATGTGCGGACCAGGGTACGGTTTATTGCCTATGGCCAGCAGAAGAGTTTTTCCAATGGTTGGGCGTTTACTCTCTTGGTGGTGTTATAAATTCGTGCTTTCGGTGTTAAGGGTCATATTGTACTTCAGACTGATTGGAGTGATGAATGGGGTGGCGGTGAGGTAAGAATCTTGCTTGGATGAATGGCTTGTTGGCACCATATTTTTAAGTGCCTACAGCTGGATTAGATATTAAAATACAAAAAGAGAGCATGCTGGTGACAATCTTAACCACAAGATACCGATTGAATATGCTAAGGAGATTATGCCGGAGATGAATGAAAATATTGCACTATTCCCTCCAGTGGTTTTAGACAATCTTATTGTTAGTTCTTACTGGAAAAGTGTAAACAAGGTCCGTAAACGTTACACGTCCCTCGAGGTCGAAGGCTATAATATAGCCCGGCGTCCCTTTTTTCTCAATAGAACAATCGCTTAACCTATTTTTGATTGAAAACGCGTTATTGACTTTTTCGATATTATGATTAAAATCAATTCATATGATGAATAAAATTAAATCAAATAATTTTTACAGAAACCGGTGGATAGCTACGCACATCCGTGAAGGATTCAAAATAAGTTCGGTAATCGTCCTCACCGGCGCAAGACAGACTGGGAAGAGCACACTGTTAAAAAATGAAATTCCTTTTAAGAATTGGCACTATATTTCGTTTGATGATTTTGATGTGCTGGCGCAGGCGAAAAAAGATCCAACGGTACTATTGTCCCCCGAGACCGATACGGTTATGGACGAGGTTCAAAAAGCGCCTGGTATGCTATCAGTCATTAAGAATATCGTTGACAATAGACGGCACATTCGTTTTTTGCTTTCCGGCTCGGCAAATTTATTGTTGATGAAGCAAGTAAGTGAAAGCCTGTCCGGGCGTGCACTATATTTCACTCTTCAACCCTTTGCTTATCGTGAATGGATGAGAAAAACTCTCCCTGTATGGTTTTTTAAACTCTTTAAGAATGAATGGCCTAAAGCCAGAGTCTGCGGGTTTAGAAATCCAAAGGTCCACCTCTTTAAGGGTTTTCTCCCTCCCGTTTTGCGACTACAACAACTCCAGCAGGCATCAATATGGTGGGAAGGCTATGTCAGGACATACCTGGAGAGGGATTTGAGGGAACTCTCGCAGATTACGTCACTAAGCGATTTCAAAAAAGTCATGGAAATGTTAGCCCTGCAAACAGCGTCAATTTTAAAAGAAAGCGAAGTGGCGCGAAATCTAGGAATGAGCCAGCCAACTGTTCATCGCTATATCAATCTCCTTGAGACCTCCCATTTGTTTGTAAAACTCAGACCATACACAAAAGGCAGATCAAAGAGAATAATAAAAGCACCCAAAAGCTATTTCCTCGATCCCGGACTGGCAAGCTATCTTGCTGGATACCAAAGCGCGGATTCGCTGTCACCGGAATTCTCCGGGCATCTTTTCGAGACCATGTTGCTGAGCCATCTGAGCACACTCGCGCGACTCGTGCGGGCGAACCTATATTACTGGCGCACATTTGGTGGTAAGGAGCGTGAAGTGGACTTTATCGTTGAAAAAGAACATAAGCTAATTGCTATCGAAGCCAAGTTGTCAAATAGAGTCAACTACAACGATATTCAGAACATTATTTCTTTTATGGCTGACAATAAATCCTGCATTGCAGGCTTGGTTATCTATGCCGGCACAGAGTTAAAGTACTTGACGAAAAATATTATAGCGGCTCCCTGGACCATGTTGTGCTAATCCATGTTACATCCACTCACCCTTTGCTTCCCTGCACCGTTTTACTAAGTCGCGGGCAGTGAATATCGAAGACAATGGGGTCAAATCTTCTTTGAAAAGTGTCAAGAGTTAATTTTTAGTTCACCTCACAGGTTATTTACCTATTGTCAAATATCCATTTTTTATTATAATTTGTCACTTATTCTTCTTTCGATGCCTTGATGCATATTATCCGGGCATTGAAGAGCCGGTTCCCTATTCTCTACCAGAGCCCTGAAGGCTGGATTTGACAGAGGGCAACCGGCTTTGATTTTCATCAGTACTTATTTCCCGATAAACTCTTTGCTCTTTTAGCACATGATAAGTAACCGTTGCTAATTTCCGCGCGCAAGAGATACTTGCCGCCTGAGTACCCGCATAAATCCGTACCCGATTATAGTGCCTACGAAAATATGGCGACACGCGTAATGAAGTATGGGCAGCCTCAACAAACGCCCAGCGCAACCACTTATTCCCACGGACCAAACGACCATGATAAGAAACCTTGCCCGAAGCATGGGTGGCAGGTATTAACCCACAATACGAATGCAGATGCCGGGCATCAGGAAAACGATTAACATCATCAATCTCAAGCACAATCACCGCACCCATCACCTCACCAATCCCGGGAATCGTCTTAACTAATTGCAAGTCACTATTACTCTGTAATTCCTGGTTGATCCAATGGCGCACCTCTTGCTCTGTTTTCTCTAAGGTATCAAGCAGCGCAAGATGGATTCTTAATAGCCGATCCCGATGGTCATTAGATAATTTTATCTCTGCTAACCACTGTCGACCATAATGACCAAACAAATCCTTAACATCCGGGGGTAGCACATGTGCTTTATTAAGTAAATCATGGATCCGATTTTTTGTCATCGTTTTGACTTTCACTGCAAACGCCCGAAACCTTACCAGATCTTTGAGCACCCGGACCGCTTTGGGCGGTATCCAAACCTCGGGAATCATCCCGACCCGTAAAAGCTGCGCTAAGATTTGCGCATCAATCTTGTCGGTTTTGATTTTAGCCGCGGCAATCGCTTTCACCCGGGGTGGATGTGCCAGAACCACCTTCTTAACACCAGACAATGATTCAAATAAATCATACACCATACCCCAGTTCAACCCAGCCTCAAGGACAACTGAAAAATCAACCTCAGGATAATGATCTAAAAAACCTTGCAAATCTTTCAGGGTATTTAAAACCTTACTATTAGCTAATACCTTACCCTGCTCATCAACACAACTTATCGTTGTGTAATTCCGATGCACATCACAACCAAGGAAAAGCATCTCATACCTCCTTCGTAATCAATTATAATCATATCCTCACCCGGAGGGAAGACACTTTTCATTATACTTCTCTACATTCATTATACACTTTCTTTTCAATTTCAGTGAATTGTTTATATATGGCCAAATCTCTCAACATCCACTCCCGCAAACGACACCGCAACAAATACACTGCACCGTAATCAATTCCACCCAGTAAAGCACCAATCTGCCTCTGACTAAGTTCACTATACTTATGCAACAACTCCGCTACCATACCACGAATCACACCCTGCGCCCGACGCTGCTTCAACACCACCGGCTTCACACCCAGATACCTCGTTAGAATACTTATAACCTGCGCTGCCGGCAAAGTGCTTAAAACCATCTCCCGATAAGCCGGCTGGTCACGCAATGACCCACGCCTTAAAAATCGCTTCACCCGAACAAGATACATCAAGGGGTATCCCCCTGATGTATCTTGTGGTTTTTATTTTTTTATTTTTAATGAAAAATTTCATTATCAAGTATTGGAATTTTTCAAATTCCAATACTTGTGCTAATTCATTTTATAGCTGTAATCATAGGGTCGATGCTTATCGGTGCAACCATTTTCACAACGATTTTTACAAATGGTTTTATAAATGCATCAACATCATCAATTTTCTTTGGACGATTTTTATCTGAAAATCCATCAAATAGTTGACCAGCGATTTTCCCTCCGCCATGAGTGGGAATTACCTCACGAAAGCCGATTTCTTTTAACCATGACACTAAAGTTTTTCCAGAGGGATGACATAATGTGCAAACCCGAGGATTAGTAATGAGTGGCTTAATTTTCTTTAGAAACGGTAAGGTAATTTTGTCTATTGAAAAGCGATTAACATCTATGGGGATAAAGGTAGATAGTTCTTTTGACTCCATTGTAACTATAAAACTATACATATTTGCATACTCATCGCGTATGTCCCGATCATAAAAAGTAAGGCGCCATCTATCAGTCCCTATTCTATCCAGAAAAACCTCTTGTTCGCGACCATTTTGATAACGCGAGAGTGCTTCATAATCAATTCGCAAACGTCCATTTGGCTTTAGTATTCGATAAAACTCCTGCAAAATACTCACGGGGTCTGGCGTTTGCTCTACGGAGTGGGCAGCCGTTATACCATCAATACTGTCATCCTCGATTGGCAGAGAGGTGCCTGGTTTAACATAAATAAAATCTACATTTGAAATTCCAAGTCTATTTGCATTTTCAATACAAACTTCAACACGATGTTTAGAACCTTCTGTACCTATTATTTTATTAACATATTGCGCAAGCAACAAGGATGGCCACCCATCACCCGGGCCAAAATCTAACAATATCTTACCTTCTCCCTCAGTGGAAAGGAGATAATCAAATATGTAGCCTCGGTCACACCAGTGTAATCGGTTATTGGCATCGAATGGTGTATAAATCAGAGGTAAACATTTACCAGATTGAGAATCCCTCTCATCATACATAAATTCTACCGAATTACATATCTTCGGTTTTAATTCATTATTAATCCAGTTAATTCCCTGCTTGTTCATAACTCTCTTAACTGAATGTTATTCATCTTAAAACTTCTTTATTAGCGTATTTTTATATTTTTAGAGGGACATACAACCGTATGTCCCTCTAAACAAGATTAGTGGTTACTACCAAGTTTCTGTAAAACTACAATGCCAGGTGCCGACCCCTGCGGCTAGTATTTTTCCCGTAATAACCACTTCTGTAATTGTTGGATTAAAATCCAACACTTCCTTTACTTCCTTTTTTGTCTCTTGATCCATTGTTGCTTCCTCTATTGACTAAAATACCACATTTCCAAAAACCTATTTAATTGCACACCGGCTCCCGAGTATTACGACCTTTTGCCAGGACCCTTCACGCTGCTGGTTGCTAAATTGATTCCATGTCAGGCACAGAATGACAGATTGAAAATCACTACCCAACCTGTAGGGGTCAGGACCGGAACCGAAGACTGGTATCATTAGGCTACCGCCGCAGTAAGGAATGAACTCTTTTGGGCACCAATGTTTTGATGAGAAGGAAAAGTAAGATGACGGAAATGCCGGAAATCCGCGCAGGGCTACGGTAGGTAATCGCATCAATCTGTAATTCAAGCATAACTCACTGTATCTAAAATCAGATTTTTGTCAAGAGGAAAGTGCATTCTTCAAAAAATCCTGAATTTACGCGGTTTTGCACGCTTTTATCTGATAAAATTGTAGTATTTTCTGCCTCCGCAGCGATTATCCCTACAGGCATTGAAAATGGTTGTATTATTACGCATGGAAAGTTAGCAAGCTTGCAATTTACGACCTCAGTAATTGGTTAATATCTGAAGTCTTTCACTTTGACAATTGTCAAAGTGTCAAAGTAAGATTGCTAAAGGGATGCAAATGAGTTTCCGCTGCCATATTGAAACATATTATGCCGAATTATGCCCTGAACTTTGTTCTGATGTATAACAGAGGGGCAGACGAAATTCAAAATACAGAATTCCAAATTCAAATCAGTAAGTGTAGGGACAGGGCTTGTGGCTGTCCGCATCCAGAATTATCTGGACGAATAAAATTCGATTTACCCCTCCTCTCCCTTCAAGGGAGGGCAAGTTAGGTTTTCAGAGGAAGAAAATGGTTAAAGCCTAAGACCTGACCCCATTTTCTCCACTCCGCCTTGTAGTATGGCGGATTGGCGGATTCAGGGCAGGCTCTTGTACCTGTCCATTGTTTACTAGAGTTTCAAAAAAAGCCAATATTGACACTGATGAGGATATGATTATTATTAAGACAGAAAAGGTGAAAATTATGAAGAATTTAAAAGCGATCAAGGCAAAAAAAAAATGAAATTTATGAGAGATACATTCAAAAGGCGAAAGATCTTGGTATCACCAATGCAAAGATTATTGATACAAAGACAGTTGTAGTCGCAAACTGGGTAAGGTTAAAATGCCAGTTTGGTTGCAGTGGTTATAGTAAATATCTTACCTGCCCACCATTTTCTCCAGCACCAGAATATATGAAGAAAGTCATTAGTGAATATAAAATTGCATTACTTTTACAAATTGAAAAGATTCCACCAGAAAAAGAAGATTATATCTGGCAGAGATTGAAGCGCGCCGTAGTAATATTAGAACGGGAAATCTTCCTTGATGGCTATTACAAAGCATACGGGCTATCTTCAGGACCCTGCCACTTCTGTAAAAGGTGCGATACTACAAAGCGCTGCGTAAAGCCCTATCTGGCAAGACCTTCAATGGAAGCCTGTGGCATTGATGTCTTTCAAACAGTGCGCAACAATGGCTTGCAATTAGAGGTTATTAAGACCAGAAAATCTTCTTGTTCCTATGTAAGTTTGATCTTGATAAAATAAATTAAAATTATGCAATTTGGACATTATATTATCACAGGTTCAAAGCAGACAAAGCCACAGAAAGTTGGAACAAAGGCATGGAATTTATTTTTATTAAAAGAGAATTTTGCAATCCCGGAATTTGCAGTTATCAGCACTGATGTATTTGATTATTATCAGCAGCATAGAAATATTAGCACAGAGATTGAAAAGCAGTTAAGAGAAACACTCGGATTCTTCACAAAAAATGGTGCAGTTGCAATCAGGTCTTCAGGAACCGCAGAAGATCTCATTGGCGCTTCATTTGCAGGGATGTACAAGACATTTCTTGGAGTCAGGGATATTGAAAGTGGAATCAAGGCAATCATAGATGTCTATGAGTCAATGAATTCAGAAAGGGTGAAATCATACTGCAAGGAAATGAACATAAGAATTGGCTCAATGGCAGTGATAATTCAACACCAGCTAAACCCAGAAAAAAGTGGAGTCATAATCACACAGAGCCCATATTCAATAAATGAAATATTAATAGAATGCTGTTCTGGATTCGGTGAAAAGCTCGTTTCTGGCAACATAACTCCTGCACGCTATATAGTAAAAGCAGATGAAATAATCGAACATAGAGGCGAAGATTTGCTAACTATTGAGCAAGTCAAATACCTTAGCCAAACAAGCAAAAAGATAGCGGATATTTTCAAATCACCCCAGGAGATTGAATGGGCAATTGAAAATGGTAAGATTTATGTCGTGCAGGCAAGACCAATAACTGTGCGGATTGCAAAGCCGGGGCGGAAATGCACGGTCTGGTGTAATGCTAATGTTCGTGAGACAATTCCTGACCCGATTTCACCGATGATGTGGTCATTCTTTGATAAATTCCTTTTCCCAATGATTATGCTGAATATTTTTGACATTCCTGTGCCCCGGGAAAAATTCCAAAAGTATCCACCAATTGAAAATCTTTCAGGAAGATTGTACTGGAATATTAACAATACAATTGCCTATGGCAAGGTGATCGGGCCTCTACTTGACCTACTTGAATCACAAAAAAATTTGGACCCACAAATGGTTATTGCCTTTGACTCTATTGACAAAAACAGCATACCGTCTTTATTGTCTCCAATCCATTCGTTAATGTTTAGCATTGTCTCTCTTATTCGACTTGCACATCTTATTGTTAAGAGTTTCTTTTTCCACCGGGCATATTCCAGAAGCATTAATAATACAAATTTGCAATTTGAAAAAACAATTGAGAAGTTGACAATTTCAAATAACCTCAGACAGGGAATCCAAAATATTGAAGACTGGATGGCATTGAAAAACTTTGCACGGAAATATTTTGGCGGTCTGTTTCTAAGCCTATTTTATATGATCATTCCTGAACGCATACTTGGCTGGCGCCTGGGCAAGAAAGGAAAGGCGATCGCCCGCAAGTGCGCAATGGGGATAGTTGACAATACTGTTTTGATTGTGAAAAATCTTGATAATTTAGCCAGTATGGCAAAAACAAAAATAATGGATGTCAATATTAACACACTGAAGGTTTTGTATCAAGAGGATGCAACATTTAAATCTGCATTTGAAAAATTTATCAAAGAATTCGGGCACAGGGGTCCTGGAGAATTTGACATTGCAAGCAAAACATATAGTGAAGACCCAGAATTAGTAATGCATTTGCTCTGTGCTCCCCGAACTCCTCGCGATAGCTTGCAGTCTCGCGATACGATCATTAACCAGATTTTAGGCGAATTAAAACCATCTGAAAGGACAATAGTGAAACTATTCCTGCCCCGGCTTGAGTCATATCTGCCTTTAAGGGAAAATGGCAAACATTATTATTTCAAACAGATGGCAAAGATAAAAGAACAACTATTCACAATTGCGGAAATTTTAATAAAAGAAGGATTCATAAGAGAAATAAGGGATATATTTTTTATTACATTTGATGAATTGAAAGATATTGCCGATAATGAAATCAAAAATATTGAAATTGCAGAACTCGTTGAAAAACGCAAACAGGAATGGCAGTTATTCAAACAGACAACTGTTCCAGATATAATCTATGAAAGTGGTGAACGAATAATTGCTCCATTGCCAACAGGGAATATTATCCACTGTGAGCCATTAAGTTTTGGCAAGGTGCGAGCAAGGGCGCGTATTTTGAAAGAATTAAAAGAGGCAAATCATATGAAAAAGGGTGAGATTATGATTACCCATCATACTGACCCGGCATGGACGCCTTTGTTTTCAATTGCCTCAGGCGTGATTATTGAAGTGGGTGGATTTGCCTCCCATGCTGCAACAGTGGCACGGGAAATTGGTATTCCTGCGGTTGTCATAAAGGGCGCATGCTCAATAATGAAGGATGGGCAGGAGATTGAACTTGATGCCGATTCAGGCAGAGTGGAGATCATTCCGAATATGTGATTGAATTCTCCATGCCTTCCCAGACTGTGATTGATGTTATATTTTTTATTTTCTGTCTTAATCGCTGATAGATATAGACTGCAATCCATTCAGCAGTGGTGTTATGTTTTTTGAAAAAACTCAGGTTATTTAGATTCTTGTGGTCAAGTTCATTTAGAATTTGCTTCAGAATCCTCTTTACCTTTCTAAAATCCATTGCCATGCCGAGTTTGTCCAATTTCTCAACCTGAAGCCTCACCTCTACTTTATAGGTGTGCCCATGCACGTCCGCACAATCACCTTTATATCCCCTTACCCGATGGGCTGCAGAAAAACTTCCCTGAACAGTCAATTCAAACATAACGACTCCTTTTTTAAATTTCTAATCTTACTAATGCCATTTTTGCTTTCTTTTCTTTCATTTCCATTTCTCCTATTCCCTTTTCTTTCCTGTCATTCCCGCCTCCCTTATGTCATTCCCGCATCTCTTCTGTCATTCCCTTCTCTCTTTTGTCATTCCCGCCTCTCTTATGTCATTCCCGCCTCTCTTCTGTCATTCCCGCATCTCTTTTGTCATTCCCGCATCTCTTTTGTCATTCCCGCCTCTCTTTTGTCATTCCCGCCTCTCTTATGTCATTCCCGTCTCTCTTTTGTCATTCCCGCATCTCTTTTGTCATTCCCTTCTCTCTTTTGTCATTCCCGCGAAAGCGGGAATCCAAAAAATAACTCTAAATGCCTTATAATTTCCCACACTCTACAAAGCGAAGCCAAAAATCATTTCAATAACACAATAAAATTACTCCAATAGTTCATAATATAGATCTCTCCATTCAGGATTAAACTTACTAATTAACTCAATCTTCCATTGTCTTTTCCACTTTTTTAGTCTCTTTTCCCTTGTAATAGCTTCATAAATATCTTTGAATATCTCATAATAGACAAGATGATTAATTCTGTATTTCTTTGTGAAACCATTGATTAGATTATTTTTATGCTCATAGACCCTTTTGATTAGATTGTTTGTAACACCTGTGTATAGAGTACCATTTTTCTTGGTCGCAAAAATATAGACATAGTAATATCTTTTCATTGTTACTTACATTAGATTCCTGCTTACGCAGGAATGACAACAAGAATTACTCTCCGAAATTCTGCGCTTTGTAATCGTATTTCTTTTTCCTCTCGTTCTCGTAGTCTTCACTCATCCTCTGCCATCTCAGTTATCTTCTTTCTACTTTCGTTAATTTACTTCATTATTTCTGATTCTTTTTCCCATTCCCGTCTCTCTTCTGTCATTCCCGCATCTCTTTTGTCATTCCCTTCTCTCTTTTGTCATTCCCTTCTCTCTTTTGTCATTCCCGCGAAAGCGGGAATCCAAAAAATAACATATTAGCAAATTCCCCTTTGCACAGGACTGACACAAGAAAAATTGTGACTTAGCATTCGCGAAAATCCCTTTTTCTGAAACCAAAAAGCGTACATAAAACATTAGGTGATGCTCCTATTTGAAAATGGCGTAATTGTCCTTTTTTTCAACATTTTTCTCACTTCGGTAAAAAATTTTATCGCGATTTCTTCGCGATAATCCGGATAAGTCCATTCAAGTGGAACAAACTGATTCTTCTTGTAAATCAAAGTGACCTCAGCATAAATCCCCCTGCTAAGATATATTCTATGTGAATAATTTTTTGTTGATGCGAGGATGATATTACTCAATGAGATCAATCCCGGGTCGATATTAACTCTCCTGCCTCCAGAATCATTCAGGAAAAGACTTTCAATTATATTTGATTTATGTTTCAATTCAATCAGCAGGTCAGGAAAAATCAAATTTTCAAAAACCACCCATTGCCTCAAAAGTCCTTCACCCATTTCTTTATTGTAGTATGTAGTATGGGTAAATGGTATTATCTCTGATTTTTTTATCACGCTACCGAGGATTTGTTCAAATTCACCAACCGCAGTATCAGCATCAGTTTCTTTTGTGAATATCATTCCTGCGAATGCAAGAACCTTTTGCGGCTCTTTAATCTCTGCCATTACAGACCTTCACACATACACCGCAGATATACTGACCGATCCCTGGCAACCGGGAGAATTCTTTTAGTTTTTCCAGACATTTTTTCAAATCCACTCCCGCTTCAGTAATTGCGCCTGCCGGACATACCGTGATACACTTTTTACAGACACCGCAATCTCCAGAAACTCTTTTGTCAGGTTCAAATTCAAGGTCAGTAAGAATAGAAGCATATCTGGCACGGGCGCCATAAACAGGGTGGACTAAAAGCCCGCTCCTGCCGATATAACCAAGCCCACACTCAATAGCCAGCCTTTTATGGGATATATGTCCTTTTTGATCTCTCCAGTCCACAGTCTGGGATGCAGGGATTGCCAATGCATTAAAACCCTTTTCTTCAATAAATTGCACAAGATGATAGGCAGTCTGGTCCAAAAGCCAGTTTACAGTTTTATAATGGTGCTTATAAATAAGCGTGGGTTTATCTTTGATTGTCTTTAACACATTCTTGGAAATAGGAAAACCAAATACAATTGCCCGGGGAAATTTGACACCAAGTTCTAATACCTCAATATCTTCTGGGATTTTGCCAAAGCCAATAATTTTTACACCAAATTTATTTAGAAATTGCTTGACTTCTTCTTTGACAGACATTAATCAGTGAGGTCTTTAAATTCCTCTTCCAGTGAATCATCAACCTTCTCTTGCCCCTGTTCTACTTTCGCTGGTTCTGGTGCAGTTGCTGATTGTATATTGTTTACTGTTTCAATTGCGGGTTCGGCAAAATCCTCTTCCCTGGGAAGTTCACTCAAATCCCGCAAACCAAAGTATCTGAGAAATTCATTAGTTGTAGAATATTTTATTGGTCTACCTGGTGTAGGAAGCCTGCCACAGGTTTTTATCAATCCTTTTTCCAAAAGACTTTCCAGCATGTAACTTGAATCCACACCTCTTGCCTTTTCTATCTCAGCACGAGTAATGGGCTGGTGATAGGCAATTATTGCCAGGGTCTCAAGCGCAGGTTTTGAAAGTTTCTCTTTTTTCTGTTTTAATTTGCCCACAAAATCTACATATTCAGGCAAGGTGTAAATCTGAAATCCACCTGCCACTTCTTTTATCTCAAATGCCCGACCTGTATCCCTGTATTCCTGGTTCAATGTTTCAATGTATTTTTTCACTTCCTCGGCCGGACAGTTTGCTATCCCCGCAATCCTGTCCGCACTGAGTGGTTCATCTGTTGCAATCAACAATGCTTCAATGACCTGCTTCATATAATGCTATTAACCTTTCCACTATTCTATCCCAATTGAACTTTTCGTCAATACTCTTCTTGGCGTTCTCTCCAAGTTTTCGGCACAGTGTTTTGTCCAGGGCGAGTTTTCTTAATGCCTGTGCAAGTGCTTCAGGGTCATTATGGCGTACCAACATACCATTATACCCATCAATTACCACATCAGTTATTCCACCGACATTTGAAGCAATCACTGGTTTTGAGTACGCCATCGCCTCAATCATCACCACACCCAGTCCTTCAGTATCGCCATGTTTATCATAGGTTGCGGGTAGAACAAAAAAACTGCAATGTTGGTAGTACCTGTACAATTCTTCGTTTGACACCCAGCCCGTGAAATTGATGCTTTTGGTTAATCCGTATTCCTCACACATTTTTTCCCATCTCTTTCTTTCTGGGCCATCACCAATGATTACAAGATTGTGCAGAATATCTTTATGAACCCGCTTATAGGCATCAATCAGTATGTGAACACCTTTTCTCTCAACATGCCGACCAACAAAGAGTATATAGCGCTCGTCTGATAATTCAACATTTTTTGATTCCACAGTAATGCTGAAAGGTATTATGGGAATATCTTTCTGCACTATGTCCTTTAATTCACTGGCAGTATGATTTGATATTGCAGTTATGACATCTGCACGATTGATTAGATACGCAAAAGGCTTCATGAAAAACGGAAATTTCTTCTTGAGCCAGCGGATTTCAAGTCCATAAAAAGTGGCAAAGATTTTGCAATGTGAAACTGCCTTAGCCGATAGGCCAAAAACGATATGTGGAAAGGGCCAGTTAATGTGAACAATGTCAAATCTATTTTTTTTCACAAGACGGGCAATGGAGATTGTGCCGAAAAGCAGATATAATGCACTTAATAATACATTCAAACCACCCTTGCCAAACTTATCCACTGCAGTCTCTTCATGTGTCAGTCTCTCGTATTTTTTGAAGAAGTACCTGAACCTATAGACTGGAATACCTCGCCAGATCTGATTCCCCATTCCTTTATAACTTGAAGTAAAGACCGAAACCGCTATACCTTTTTTCTGCAATCTCTGAATGAGTTCGGTCATCCAGGGCGTAATTACATCTCCTTCATACCTGGGAAATGCAGTGGCGACAAAGAGAACCTTTATTTTCTTATTTTCCATTTCACTATGTTCCATATTGCCTGAATGCCATCTTTGACACCTATCTTTTTACCCTCTTTACGGGCAGTATAGGAAATCGGAACTTCATAAATCTTGATTTTCTTCTTCAGAAGTTTGCAGGTAATCTCGGGCTCTATTTCAAATCTTGATGACACCAGATTCAAACCCTGCATCAATCTCCGGTCAATCATTTTGTAGCATGTCTCCATATCAGTAATATGACCATGATACAATAGATTCGTCAGAAGAGTCAAAACCCGATTGGCAAAATAGCTCTTCTTCAGAAATGTTCCCTTACCAAGAATTCTTGAGCCATAAACAACTTTTGTTTTTCCAGCAATTATCGGTGCAAGCAGTCTGGGATACTCTTCTGGTGAATACTCCAGATCCGCATCCTGAATTATCACGGCATCACCTGTCGCAGAATTCAATCCCGTGCGAATTGCTGAGCCCTTACCTCTGTTCCTGCCGTGATATACTATTTTCAAGCCATTCAATTGCTTCAAAAATTCCCTTGTGCCATCAGTTGAATAATCATCAACAATAATAATTTCTTTTTTCAAATCCACCGTCCTCACAGTTTCAATAAGTTTTTCAATATTTTTGATTTCGTTATAAACCGGAATTATTACTGAAAGGACTATTTCGGATTGCACCAACAGTATTATAACAAAAAATGCATGAATGTCAATGCACTGGCAAGCAGAAATACAGACATTCTTGACTTATTCGTTGCGCTGGATAGAATTGTAAATGCAGGTTTGCAGACTCACAGAAAAAGACCATAAAAGATGGGAGGAATTTGTTGCCCAGTCAAACAATGGAACAATCTTCCACGCACTCAAATTTCTGAGTTATCACCCACCAGAGCGGTTCAAGAATCACCACTTGATAATCAAGGATAAGGAAAATATTGTTGCCCTATTTCCGTCGGTAATTGAAGAAAAATCACTCATATCGCACAAAGGTTCATCTTACGGCGGATTTGTGCTGAAGCCTGGTCTGGGTATTCACGAAATCTATCATTGTGTATCACATCTACTCGCATATCTGAAGGAAGTAGGAATGAAAAGAATTATATTGACCCAGACACCACTTGTATATTATCAAGAACCAAACCAGTATATTGACTTTGCCTTGATCAAACACGGATTCAGATACAAAAAAAGAGAAATAACCGCCGTGATTCCTTTGAATGTCGCAGAACCGCTTCTGACCTTTCATCCTGATGCACGGCGATCAACAAAGAAAGCAGTAAGAGAAGGCTTGAAGGTAAAAATTTCCAATGACTACGAACAATATTACGAGATTTTGAAAAACAATCTCGGTATGCGGCACAATGTATCACCAACCCATACACTTCCTGAACTCTTGAAACTGAAGAATCTATATCCTGATGACATTATTCTCTTTGGTGTATATCTCAAAGAAAAAATGGTCGGTGGCATGATTGTGTTTGTAACCAATCCAAGGGTTTTGCTTGCATTCTATATTAGCCATGACCAGGATTATCAAGCATACCGACCCGTAAATCTACTGTTTTATGAAGTGATAAGATGGGGCCGAATAAATGGTTATAAATATCTTGATCTGGGAACCTTTACCCTTAATATGGAGCCAAACTGGGGACTGGGCAGATTTAAAGAAAATTTCAATGCGCGGGGATTTTTGCGTGATACATATGAATTAGATATGTAAGAAAACAAATTTGAACAGTTCATCAAATCCGGCATCACTGCCTGTTTTCAAGTCCATGCTGGTTATGGCCCCACAATACCCGATGATATTGAATTCGAAATAAAACGGGCAATTGATTAGCTGGAAAAGAATAATAGTAATTAGAAACAAAACATTATACTTGACATTTTGCATTTTATTGTTATTATTATGCATCAATAGATTGGGCGTGGTTGCTTTAACGCCGTAATATTAATGAAAGGAGGCATTATGAGGAACAAAATATTCGTTGCAAGCCTCGGTCTACTGTTAATTACTGTGACTCTTTGCTTTGCTGCAGGCGAGAGATACTGGCTAAAAGGAGTATATCCTCAGGGCACATACGGAATCACCTATAATCCAAATACCAACCGGATCTACTATGTCAACTATACAACAACAACCATAGCGATTGCCTCATCCGATAGTTTTGTTACAAGTTACGGAACAATACCGGCTCCGAATAATGATAGTGGATGCATTGACATAAAATATTGCTCTTATGATAACACCTTCTGGGTATTGAACAAACGACATAAAACAGTATATAAGATAAATACTTCTGGAACTGTTCTGCGTTCATTCAGTGTCTCATCAATTGATTATCCTTGTGGTCTTGCCTGGGATGGAACAAACCGCCAGATATACATTTCAGACCGTCGTTCTACAGGAGGTTCAACCCAGTATATCTATTGCCTTGACACCATGGGCGCTGTTATCAGACAGATGACGCATCCATACCAGGGCGCCTGGTATGGAACACGCTGTCTTGATTATCGTCAAGCACAGGGTGGTGTTCCTGCCCACCTGTTGAATGTCTATACTTTCTTCAATTCCAGTTCTAATCTTGATAGTGCTGGTGTTTTTGAACTCAACCCACAGAATTGTGCAGTCATTAATTTCTTCAGATACTACCCCGGTGATAGTTGTAATATCCGTGGCATTGCAGTTGACCCAAGAGATGGCTCTTACTGGGTAACTCTATACCAGTATGGTACCTGAAGTACCTGTCCAGGAGCGATCGCCAAGGTCGCCGGCTTCCACGGTGTGGAAGTCAAAGAAAGCGAAGAAAATAACAATATAAAGAAATCTTCGGTAATTGTTGCATATCCCAACCCTGCACCAAAACTTGTCTCAATCATCATCTCCAATCAAATGAATTCAAAAGCCGAATGCACTATTTATGATGCAACAGGAAGGCTCGTAAAGACACTCTTTAGCGGAACAGTTAATGCGGAACACCTAAAGCTTATCTGGGACACAAGGGATACGGATAATAATAGTGTAGAACCAGGCATCTACTTCGCTCATGTAAAAACAGATAACACACAGAATTATGTCAAACTTGTGATTGTCAAATAGCACTGAAGTTAGAGCAAAAAGGGCGGGCTTGGCCCGCCCTTTTTTTTACCTTTTGACCAATTACACTGTTTTAGAATTTCACTGCTCTTTCTGGGTTATCAGTATAGATTTCAAAATGTATGACTCTTGGCATCACTTCTCCTTGTTATCACAGTATATCTCGCATCTCAGAAAAATCAACAATTGATTTGAACAAAGAAATATATGGTTATACGCAAAAACACGACCACACATTCCGTCATTCCGAGAATTACCAGAATAACGGAATGATAAAATAGAAGCTGGGTCAAAAGATAATCTTCACTTTAGGTCGCGGTCTCAAAATGGTTTAAATCTTGATTGAACTCATTTTTTCAATATAATCACTTATGCTTGATAGCCACATAAAACTTGGTCATGGTTCTGGTGGATTACTGAGCAATAAGTTGATCAAGAATTTGATACTGAAATACTTCCCTGACCCGGTGCTCAAAAGACTTGAGGATTCTGCTGAATTATTTATGAAGGATAAAAGAATTGCCTTTACCACTGATGCCTATGTCGTAAATCCAATATTCTTTCCTGGTGGTGACATTGGCAAACTCGCAATCTGTGGAACCATCAATGACCTATCAATGAAAGGCGCAATCCCCGAATATATCTCTCTGTCGCTGATCCTTGAAGAAGGATTGTCAATCAATGAACTTGAGAGAATTTTGAAATCCGCTTCTGATACTGCCAGAAAATCTCGCGTGCGCGTGGTTTGCGGTGATACAAAAGTAGTAGAAAGAGGTAAAGCCGATAAAATTTTTATTACAACTTCAGGCATTGGCAGAATTGTAGAACACCTGGGTAAAGATTTAATTGAACCAGGTGATGATATTATCATCAGTGGCACAATTGGCGATCACGGCATAGCCATCATGAATGAACGATTGAACCTCAATCTAAAAGCAGGCTTCAAAAGCGATTGCGCACCTCTGAATCTCGTAACAAACCGCATTTTCAAAAACAATTTCAAAGTTCACTTTATGCGCGACCCAACAAGGGGTGGCATTGTGTCCGTACTGAATGAAGCAATAGATGGAAAGAAACTGGGCATAATAATCAATGAACCGTACCTACCCATAAAAAATGAAGTCAGGGGCGCCTGTGAAATTCTTGGTCTTGATCCATTATACATTGCCAATGAAGGAAAGTTTATTGCCATTATTGATAATCGCAACACAGAAAGATTCTTGAAGTTTATTAAACAATATCCTTTGACAAAGAATGCAAAAAAAATCGGTAATGTTACAAAAGAATTATCAGGCGTATGGCTGAAAACAACAATCGGTGGGTTGAGACCTCTTTTGCCATTAGAAGCCGAAGGCTTGCCCAGAATCTGCTAAAAAAATCCCTTTGTTTTCAAAATTAGATTTTACCAAGTTGTTTCGGACAGGGACAAGCCCTGTCCCTACTGGGATGAACAATAAACGTCCAACATTCCCTCTCCCTTCTGGGGAGCACAACAAATCACCATAATTCCCTCGCCCCTCTGGGGAAAGGGTAGGGGTGAGGGGAAAGAACCAGGGTATCAGGAGACCAGGGAACCAGGAAATCAGGATTATATCTTTCATGGGAATAAATTCCCTACTATACTCGTAACTCAAGGCTTTAGCCTTGATGGGTCAACCCTGAAGGGTTGAGTTACATTAAAGATAAAAACCGCTACAATTCAGGACAGAGATTATCAGGGAATATCAAGGGATCAGGATAACAGGACATCAGCAGCTGTAGGGCAAGGCTTCAGCCTTGCAAAATGGTATTTGTGGCGTCTATCTTTAGAGGGACGAATCTGAGGAAATGGTCGCTACGGATGGATGATATATTTTCGTCCGACTAAAGTCGGACGCCACATTAGTGTTTTGAATTTCGTATTTTGAATTTGTTTGGAATTTGGTGTTTGGTATTTGCCCTTAGCAAGCGCTGCAATCCTGCGTTTCCTGCATTTTCTGTTTTCGTGGTTCTAATTTCGAATGTAGTATTTAATCGATTTGTTGACACCCTCAAAATTTTGAGTAAAATAGCAGGTGTTCGTCGCCATTTTTTTTCTCATCTCAATAGAAAATTTTATTGCCCGCGACCGACCAAATGATGGCGGTTCGTGCATTATCCTCTCATGGCAGGGTATTGAAGATCCAGCAATACATGGCTATTTAGTTTATCGCAAGTGTATAAATGATACCTCATTCACAAAAATCGGCTTTGCCGGAAGATTTGCCAGTGATTTTGAAGACAATTCTGTTGATAACGCAGAAAGATATGTCTACGCCATTGCTGTTCAGAAACAGGATAGCATTTCAGAAATGACAATCAGCAATATTGTGCAATCGTCTGCCCAGCTTTTTCACAATGGCCGATTAAATATCCTCATCGCAATCGTAATTTTCACCGGGTTTCTACTGTTCTTTATGAACCAGGCAAGAAGCGCCAGCAGATTGTTTATAAGAAAGATTGCCGGGCTGGATGCAGTAGAAGAAGCAATTGGCAGGGCAACAGAAATGGGCAGACCAATTCTTTATGTTCCAGGGCTTGGTGACATTGATTTTCCTTCGGTCATTGCCTCAATGAACATTCTTGGTGAAATCGCAAAGAAAACAGCTGTTTATGAAAACCCACTGATTGTCGTGAATTGTTATCCAGTCGTTTATACAGTGGCACAAGAAGTTGTCAGACAGGCATATACCAGTCAGGGTAAGATAGATAAATTCAAGGATGATTTTGTACGCTATATCACTGAATCTCAGTTTGGTTATGCAGCAGCAATAAATGGCATAATCCTGCGGGAAAGACCGGCAACGAACTTTTTTATCGGACCGTTCTTTGCAGAATCACTCTTAATGGCAGAAACTGGCAATCAAACCGGCGCTGTGCAGATAGCAGGCACGGACCAGGTTCTACAACTCCCTTTCTTTGTTACTGCCTGCGATTATACCCTGCTCGGAGAAGAACTGTATGCGGCCTCTGCCTATTTGACAAAAGAACCGGTACTCGTTGGTTCACTGAAGGCGCAGGATACTGGAAAATTGATTACAATTCTGATACTCATACTATTTTCAATACTAACATTCCTGAAGATTAATCTTGTCCCAGTGCTGAGGGTTAAATGAAAAAGAAATTTCCATTGATTATCTGTCTATCCATGGGAATCTTAATGATTCTGCAGTTCTTTATTCCCCATCCTGTGTCCACAAAATTCAATAGTTTAATCAATAAGTGGGTTGTGGTATTATCAGCATTTGCACTGGTTCTTGGTATCGGTAATTTAACCAGACATCACCTGACGATAATCCAAAGAAAGAAATCTGACTGGATATACAGTCTGGTTACAATCCTGGGCATGGCAATAATGGCAGTCACCGGACTATTCTTTGGAATTGATGAAAAATCACTCTATCAAAAAATCTATCTGAATATCCTGACACCACTTGGCGCAACCATGTTTGCCCTGCTTGCCTATTATATGACCACTGCTGCTTATCGGGCGTTCCGTGCACGAAGTTTTGAGGCTGGATTATTGCTGGCTTCTGCATTTGTGGTTATGGTCGGTTTTATGCCTGTTGGGCAGTTTGTGCACAAACAGTTTCCCCATTTCGCAGAATGGCTGATGAAGGTACCCAATATGGCATCACAACGCGGCATTCTCCTGGGCGTTGCATTTGGCTCGGTAGCCACCGCACTCAAGATAATCCTGGGTATTGAACGCTCCTGGCTCGGAGGCAAAGAATGAAATTTCTGAAGATGCTGACGCACCTTGACCGGAGGCTGATTTATTCCCTGCTTACAATACTGGTAATTTTACCATTCTTTCTCAAGTTCCATATTCCGCAGAACATTATGCCCCAGACCCAGCGATTGTATGATTTTATTGATGGACTCACAGACACAAATCAGGCAGTTCTTGTATCTATTGATTACACACCCCAGACCATGCCTGAATGCCACCCCATGGCAATAAGCATCATCACCCATTGTTTGAAGAAAGGAATTCCAGTAATCGGCATATCATTCGATCCCCAAGCACCAGGGCTTGCTATTGAGGCGTTCAATAGCGTTGTTAAAAGTTTGAATCAGGAAGCAAGGTCACCACATGATTCAATAATCTACGGCAATGATTATGTTTATCTGGGCTGGAAATCAGGCAGAATCGCAGCACTCATGGAAATGGGTGAGAAAATCAGTAATGTTTTTCCCCGCGACTACTATAACAATCTTACAGATTCACTGCCTTTAATGCAAAGGATTACAAATTATAAAAATATTGCCATCGCAATAATTCTTGCCGCGGCGGATTATCCACAGGAATGGTTAATGTATGCCCAGGCAAGATATGGATTAAAACTTGGTGCTGGATTAACGGCAGTAATGGCACCAAAATACTATCCCTTCTTACAGACCGGTCAGATTTCCGGTATGATGTCAGGAATGAAGGGTGCTGCTGAATATGAGAACCTTTTGTTGAAGAATGGTTATTCTCACCAAACCGGTAAGGCGGAAACCGGAATGAACTCACAGACACTGATACACCTGTTAATAATCATACTCATTGTCATTGGTAATGCCGGCTATTTTGCTACACACAGAAAAAAGAATGTGAAACATGAAAATCAATAATTCTGAACCAGTAATCAATTATCCTTTTTGATATGAGTACTGACCCCTGGATCTGGATTGGTGCATTTCTCACCTTAATGATATTCTCATTTCTGTATAAAGACAATCCTTTTTACAAATTTGCTGAACACCTGTTTGTTGGTGTTGCAAACGGCTACTACATTGTATTTTACTGGCATCAGGCACTGAAACCCAATCTGTTTGAACCATTGAAGTCCGGAGATTTTTTGTATTTAATCCCACTAATTTTAGGTCTTTTATATTTCACAAGATTTATTCCCAGGATTGGCTGGCTCGTACGTCTGCCACTGGGTTTTATGATCGGCTGGGGTGCCGGTGTCTCTATTCCCGCAAATTTTCAGGCATTTATTTTCAAGCAGATTGAAGGCACGGTCATAACACCGCAAAACTTCACGAATTTCACTGAGGGTCTTTGGTCTGCTATTATACTACTCGGTGTTATCTGCACTGTCATTTACTTTTTCTTCTCAACTGAGCACCGCGCTGCAATCAAATATGGTGCAAGGCTGGGCATTGTTTTTGTCATGCTCGGATTTGGCGCTTCATTTGGTTATACAGTAATGGCGCGCGTAAGTCTTCTAATCGGTCGCATCCAGTTTTTGCTGGGTCCCTGGCTGGGACTGATTAAATGAAAGGAGTAAAATGAAAAGCAAAGAGATTATAAGAATAACAGAAAAATTTAGTGCTAATAATTATCATCCCTTACCCGTCGTCATAAAAAGAGGGAGCGGTGTCTGGGTATGGGATGTTGAAGGGAAAAAATATCTTGATATGTTAAGTGCCTATTCAGCACTCAATCAGGGTCATTGTCATCCTGCAATTGCCAAAGTTGTCAAGAAACAGGTTGAAGTATTAACCCTCACCTCAAGGGCATTTCATAATGATAAACTCGGTTTTTTTCTTCAGCAACTATGTAAAATGACAGGTTATGAAAAGGCACTGCCCATGAATTCGGGTGCAGAGGCAGTTGAGACTGCAATCAAGGCAGCAAGAAAATGGGGATACAATATCAAAAAAATTCCTAAAGACAAAGCTGAAATTATTGTCTGTGAAAATAATTTTCACGGTAGAACAACAACCATTGTTGGTTTTTCATCAGAGTATCAATACCGTGATGGATTTGGTCCTTTCACACCAAATTTCAAAATGATTCCCTATAACAAGGTAAAGGCATTAAAAACGGCAATTAACAAAAACACTGTGGGCTTTCTGGTAGAACCAATCCAGGGTGAAGGCGGCGTGATCGTTCCTGATAATGGCTATCTTGCAGAGTGCCACGATATTTGCAGGAAAAATAATGTCCTGTTCATTGCCGATGAAATCCAGACCGGGCTGGGAAGAACCGGCAGGCTTTTTGCATATGAGTATGAAAACATCAGACCCGACATCGTCATTATCGGCAAGGCACTCAGTGGTGGATTTTATCCTGTATCAGCAATGGTCAGTAATAATGAAATAATGAAGGTCTTCAAACCCGGTGATCACGGTTCAACATTTGGTGGCAATCCCCTTGCTTCAGCAATCGCCATTGCCGCACTTGATGTAATCATAAGAGAACACCTGCCTGAGCGTGCATATAGACTGGGAAACTGGTTTATGAACGAATTACGCACACTCAAGAATTCAATTATTAAAGAAGTTCGTGGTAAGGGTTTATTGATCGGTGTGGAATTGAAGAAGAAAGCAAGACCATATTGCGAGGCACTTATGCAAGAAGGAATACTTGCTAAAGAAACGCACGATTTTGTTGTCCGTTTTGCGCCGCCTCTGGTTGTCAAGAAAGAGGAAATAAACTGGGCATTACCAAAGATTAAAAGAGTTTTCCAAAACTGATTCTACTAAAGATAATAGGTGCCATCAAAGACAAAGTTTGCTGGACCTTCAAGATAAATCTTTTCTTTAAGGACAACGACTAATTCTCCACCCTTGGTTTCTACCTTTATCGGTGATTCAACAAGAAAGAGTTTTGCCGCAATATAGGCAGAAGCCACGGCACCACTGCCGCAAGATAGGGTTTCAGCCTCAATACCCCTTTCATAGGTGCGGACAAAGATTCCCTTGTTTTCTTTCTTTACAAAATTCACATTTGTGCCGTCGGGCTGGAATTCCTTGTGATTGCGAATAGTCGAACCAATCCCCATGATATCTACATCATCATAGGAATCAACAAAAATGACTGCGTGAGGAACACCGAGTTTCAAATATGACAGTTTGTATTTCTTACGTGCCACAGTAACACTGAAATTCATTTTGATATCAATTGGTGGTAGAATTTCAATACTAATATCTCCCGGATCATAAGCAAAACCGATTGGTCCTCCCGGTGTCAGAAATTTTCCTTTCTCCCCAATTATACCGAGTCGGTGGGCATATTTCACTGCACAGCGTGCACCGTTAAGACAGAATGCTGCTTCGCTTCCATCACAGTTGAAATAGCGCATATTAAAAAAATAGCCCTTGAAATTCTCGATCAGAATCAAACCATCAGCCCCAATGCCACGATGACGGTCAAGCATTCTTATTATTGTTGACTTTAGTTCTTCTTTGCTTACCACACCCGTAAACTGCTCTTCGCGGTTGTCAACCATAACAAAATCATTCCCGGTCCCTTCCATTTTGGAAAAGAATATTGGCTTCATTTTCAAACCTCCTTTGATTGTTCTTCACGAATACCACGAATATATCGTTTAAGATATGTATAAAATGTCCCGACCATCACCGGAACAGATAGATACAAAACAATTAGACCAAGTCTTTGATAATCCAGGGTAAAAGCAAGGATCATTGCCCCAAATAAGAATCCAGTCACCTTGCCAAGAATATTTGATTTGTATACCAATTGCTTTTTCCTGAACAAAACATAACTACCAATAAGTATCAGCACATCTCTCAACACAATAATCAACACGGCCCAGAACGGAATGGAATTGATGACAAGAAGCGTAACAAGGATGACTACCAGAGATATCTTATCGCACAGTGGATCAAGCAATCTGCCGAGTTCGGTTTCCTGGTGGAACTTTCGCGCAATATAACCATCAATCACATCCGACAAAAGGGCAAGAACCATAATAAGAAATGCGATTAATCGTTTGTCTGTAGCAAGAAAGAAAACAATAAAAGGCAGGAGGAGAAAGCGAAATAATGTAATGAAATTGGAGATTGTAAAATTATTGCTATTCATCTTTCTGCCGTTTTTTCAATATCTCTTCTGCATGTTCCAGCGTTGTTCTGGTTATCTCCTTGCCGCCGAGCATCCTTGCGATCTCCATTTTTCGCATTTTGCTATCAAGTTTTACTACACTAACCAGGGTTGTATCCTGTTTGATGTCTTTCTTCACCATTATATGGTTATCGGCAAATATTGAGATCTGCGGTAAATGCGTGATGCAGATAATTTGATGACCTCTGCTCACGGCATGAAGCAATTCACCAACTGCTTCAGCAATCCTGCCGCCAATACCAGTATCAACTTCATCAAAAATTATCGTGGGAATATGGTCAACATCAGATAGAATTGTCTTCAAACCAAGAGTTATCCGGGAAATTTCGCCGCCCGAACCGACCCTGTTCAATGGTTTCAATTCTTCTCCCGGGTTTGTTGAAATGAAAAACTCAGCATCATCAATTCCGGTCTCGGTAAAATCCTTGTGCGAAAATCTAATCTGGAATTGTGCCCGTTCCATTCCCAGGTTTTTAAGAACCCTAATCACCTCTTTCTCCATAATACGCGCCTTGTTCTTTCTCTTCTTTGATAATTCGTGCGCGAGATCATTCAATCTTTTTAACAATCCTTGCAACAGACTCTGAACTTCTTCGATTTCAATATCGGCCTTTGCCAGTTTTTCAAGTTCCTGTCGTGCGACCTCAAGATAATCAACGATTTCGCTAATCTCCTTCTTGTATTTCTTCTTTAATCGTGATATGAAATCCAATCTTTCCATCACCTCTTCAAACCGCTCTCTTGAAAAATCAATGCGCTCGCGGTATGATATCAATTGTCGATAGACCTCTTCAATACTGCTAATACTGGATTCTAATATTGCTTTCAGATTCAGGATATTTGCATTCGAATCCAATTTATATAGTTCTTCAACCATACGCAGGGTTGAAGCAAGATTCTCATAAGCTGAGGAATCAGCGTCATAGAGCGTCGGCAGTATTGCATCAATCAGGCTTGCGCGTTTTTCACCGGTTTGCAGAAGATTTTTTTCCTCGCTCAGTCTTTGTTCTTCGTTCAACCTTAGATTTGCCTTTTCAATCTCATCAATATCATAACGCAAAATTTCAAGCCTTGCCGCCTTTTCTTTCTGTATGTTTTGCAGTTCAATCAATCTACTTCTACAGCTATTGTAATCATCAAACACGTTTCTGTATTCCCCAATCAAACTATCCAATCCAGCAAACCGGTCAAGCAGTTTCAAATGATTCGTAGTATGGAACAATGATTGATTTTCGTATTGCCCGACTAAATCAATCAGACCCTGAGTTATTTCCTTCAGACGCGCCAGGCTCACAAGCTGATCATTGATATAAGCGAATTGTCTTTTACCCCGTTCAATCCGACGCCTGACAATCATTTCAGCATCCTGTTCAAGCCCGTATTTTTTCAACACATCAACAGTTTCCTGATTTGTAACAAAAACACCAGTAATTTCAGCATAATCCCTGCCTGTGCGTATTGATACATCCTCAATGCGTTCACCTGTGAGTGCGGCAACCGCCTCAACGATCATTGACTTTCCAGCACCGGTCTCACCAGTGATAATCGTCAAACCCCTGTCAAAACTAAGCGCGAGCTCATCCATAAGGGCAAAATTCTTTACCCTTAAGAATTTAAGCATTCTCCCTGCCTCCGAGCTTTAATTTCTCCTTTAATGTTTTGAAAAATGTGGTATTTAATGGTTTGATAAGTTTTACATAAAATCTTGCCTTCCTGAATTCAATGACCTCTCCACTCTTGAGTTTCCTGCTATGCTGGCCATCAGCAACCAGAATTGCACCGCCTTTTTTGCCGATTTGAATTTCAATTACTGATGCAGCAGGTAAGACAATTGGCCTGACTGAAAGCGTATGGGGCGATATGGGTGTCAGGATAATTGCCTCACTACTGGGCAGTAAGATTGGACCACCTGTAGCAAGAGAATAAGCAGTTGACCCAGTGGGTGTGGCAATGACAATACCATCTGCCACAAATCTACAAATGTATTCGCCATCAATCTTCGCAGAAAATTCAACAACCCTACCTGGGATGTCTGTGCATATAGTAATATCATTAAGTGCATTAAAGAACTTCTTTCTTAATCGGGCACTTACCAGCATTCTCTTTTCAATCCTGAATCTGTTCTTTTTGATATCGCCCAGGACCTTCTTAATCTTTGAAAATTTCACATCGGTTAGAAAACCAAGACCTCCCAGATTAACGCCGAGGATGGGATAACCCTTGTGCCCGCATAATGTCACTGCCTTCAACAAAGTACCGTCTCCACCAAGTGCAATGACAAAATCGGGTCTGCGAGATATTGCAAATTTGTGTTCTCTTAAAATCTTTCGCACGAAACCCAGGTTCTTCCTTGCATTGGGCTTGTTCATGTTGATTACGATTTGAACTTTCTTCATTTATCTTCCCTTGTTGTAAAAACCACCAACAAATAAATAACGGGTCTTACCAAAAAGGTCTTTGCGAAAGAAATAACCAGCCACTCTATCTCGCAAATATTCATGCAATTCTTGCTCATGTTCTTCGTCAATTTCAAGGGCAATGCCACTGTCTTTCTTCAGCAGTACCTTCGCATTATCAATAAGCTGCTTGATAAAGTGGGTTCCGCTCCTGCCACCGTCAATTGCTTTTCTCGGTTCAAAATCCCGTACACTCTTTGGTAATGCACTGATTCTTTCCGCCGGAACATAGGGAGGATTACACACAATCAAATCAAAAACACCTTCAGAAAAACTGGAAAAAAGGTCTGCTCTGATCAATGCGATTCGTTCTGAAAGATTCAACGACAGAATATTCTGACGAGTATTGTCAAGGGCAATAGGGCAGACATCGGTTGCAGTGATATTTGCCTCAGGAAACATATGAGCAAGTGCTATTGAGATGGCACCGCAGCCAGTTCCAATTTCACAGATGCTTAACGGCTTAAAATCGATAAGACTGGCAATCAATTCCACAAAATATTCAGTTTCCAGGCGGGGGATGAAAACACCCGGGTAGATCTTTAGTGTGTAATTGAAAAACTGTACCTGTTTTGTAATATACTCTAATGGTACACCATTCTTTAACTGGTATAATTTTAACCTCAGCAAGTTATCTAACTTATTATTAATACCCTGATCCAGATATAACTCAAAACGCGGTTTGTTCAACAATGTCGAGATTATCAATTCAGTCTCATCAATGCTCAGGTTAAATTCTTTACTGAGTTTCCTTACCACTTCTCTCATATTTTGTCAGGGCGTTAATCAATTCATCAAAATCACCATCAAGAATAGTCTGAAGATTGTAAAGATTCAGTCCAATCCGATGGTCGGTAACACGATTCTGAGGAAAGTTGTAGGTTCTTATCTTTTCGCTCCTTTCCCCAGTGCCAATCTGACGACGTCGCTGGTCTTCGATTTCGCGGGATTTCTTTTCCGATTGAATTGCATGCAACCGTGCCCTCAATATCTTCATCGCTTTTTCTCGATTTTGATACTGTGACCTTTCATCCTGACAGGCGACGACAATGCCGGTCGGGACATGAGTTATTCTAACTGCCGATGAAACTTTATTTACATTCTGCCCACCATGTCCACCGGCTCTGAATGTATCAATCTTTAGATCATCAGGTGAAATGTCTATCTGGGACTCTTCAATTTCTGGCAGGACTGCAACGGTGATTGTGGAAGTGTGAATCCGACCGCTTGCTTCAGTAACCGGCACACGTTGAACCCGGTGTACACCACTTTCAAAGCGGAAAGTACCGTAAGCGTTCTCCCCGGATACCAAGAAAATAATTTCTTTGTAGCCACCAAGGTCGCTCGGGTGCGAAGAGAGTATTTCATATTTCATTCTTTTTTTCTCAATAAACTTTGTATACATGCGGAAGATATCAGCAGCGAACAGTGTTGCCTCGTTACCACCAGCACCTGCCCTGATTTCAATAATACAGTTTTTCTGATATTCTTCATAGAACGGATTCTGGATATTATCAATCTCTTGCTCAAGTATTTCAAGCTTCCGCTGCAAGTCCGCCATCTCAATCTCCGCCAGCTCTCTCAGTTCAGCGTTATCGCCATTAAGTATTTCTTCAAGGTCTACCATTTCCCTGGTAATACGTTCATGCTCCTCATATTTTTGAAGGAGTTGCTGAACTTTCTTGTACTGACGGGAAATATTGGCATACTCCCGGGGATTTTTCAAAAGCTCGCTGGAACTTAGCAGATCCTGCAGACGTTTCAGTTCTTCTTCTTTTTCTTTACGGCCCGATAATATACTGATTGTCATTTTTTATACTTACGCTTTTTCGAACTTCTCCTTCAAAGCAATATACCGCAGATAATCATCAAGGTCTTCAACACCCTTGATAACCAGACTATTGTTTTTCATATTAACGAGTTTTACCTGACACAATTTATCAACATAGTCTTTCAACTTGGGTAGTTCAATCCCTGTTGCAAAAGCCATGTTTTCAAAAGAGAACGGGGTTATTTCAATACCCTCAGCCGTACTCTTACCGATCTCTTTTGCCTTGGTTACGATGTAAGCAACGACCCGGCGTTCTTCGCTCTTGATTGTCAAAAGTTTGATCTGCTCATCAGTGTTGCGCAGACGTTTCGTTAGAGTTTCAAGGATATACTCAATAAGCGGATTCTCACGAATCTTAGCCTTGAAAGTCTCTTTATCAATAACCAATAATGATGTCTTGGAGATTGCGGTAGCGCTTGCTGAACGCGGTGAACCATCAATGATCGCCATTTCACCAAAAAAATCACCTTCTTTTAACACTGCCAGTACCCTTTCATCAGGGCCTTTACCTTTGGTTATTTTTATCTGCCCTTCCTTTATCAGATACATAACATCGCCCTTATCTCCCTCATGAAACAGCGCTTCGCCGGGATTTAGGGTTTTCTCCATACCTTCAACCATTTAAGCCTCCTTTATTAATATTCTTTGTACCTTCACAAAGAGTTCCACCATTACCTTGAGAAACGACTGAACAGAAAAACTTACAGCCGTTCTTTTCCACTGCAGCCGCAATTCAAAACGACCAATATCAAACTGCTCAAGATCAATACTTATCTTAGCTTTATTATACCATTGATAGGTGTAAAGTCAAGCATAATATTGATACGCGCCTGGAGGGATTTGAACCCCCGGCCTGCGGGTTCGAAGCCCGCCGCTCTATCCACCTGAGCTACAGGCGCATTTCAGTAGAATATCAAAAGGCATCCTCAATGAACTCATACTCTGTGCCGTCATTACTCCGGCTTATTGCCAGCACATCAAAATGGATTTCACTATCCATGGGCAGGTGCCTCTTTCTCATCCAGAGCAGTGCTACTTTGTGAATCTTATTTTGCTTTCTCTTATTAACTGACTCCTGCGGTAGTCCATATTCAAGGGTTCTACGGAATTTTACTTCGACAAAATGAAACGAACCGTCTTTTCTCAACACCAAATCGATCTCGCCGTATCGGCATCGAAAATTGTGATCAACAACAATAAACCCGTTTTTTTTCAAGAAACGCCGGGCAAGATCTTCCCCGGTTTTACCCAGTTCAATTTTGGTCAGCATATTACAAATTGGCTAAATGAAATGTTTTTCTATGAATCGGACAAGGACCATATCTCTTGATAGACTGGCGATGGAAAAATGTCGGATAGCCTTTATGTCTGTCAAATCCATACACCGGGTATTGTCTGTGGTATTCAAGCATTATTGAATCCCTTCTTACTTTTGCCAGTATTGAAGCCGATGCAATACTAATGCTCAATGTATCACCCTTGATAATAGGCAATTGTTCATATGGCAGCTTATCCAACTTTATGGCATCAATAAGCACAATCTCAGGCCTGCGGGACAATCCCATTATTGCTTGTGTCATAGCCAGTTTTGTCGCCTCAAGAATATTTATCCTATCAATCACTTCTGGGGCAACTATGCCGAATGAATAACTTAGCGCAGACTCCTGAATTATCTGGAACAATTCTTCCCTTTTATTTGCTGAAAGTTTCTTTGAATCGTCTATCTCAGGATGATAGAAATCTCTTGGCAGAATAACTGCTGCGGCCACGACTGGCCCAGCAAGTGGACCTCTGCCTGCTTCATCACAACCTGCAACATAGTTTATGCTGCGCCAGAATTTCTTGTCAATTGCTGCCTTCAACTTTTGCTTCTTGTGGTTTTTCGACAACCTCTTCTTTTGACGTCGTAACTTCCATGCTCTTTAACTTCTTCACCTTCTTGTTTCTCAGATATGTCAGTTTTGCCCGACGAACCTTACCTTTACGTTTCAACTCAATACGGGCAATCATTGGAGAATTCATGGGAAATATTCTTTCAACACCAATACCCGCAGATACTTTACGCACAACAAAACTTTTGCTGTTACCACTTCCTCTTATTTGAACGACCACGCCTTGAAAAGGAGAAAGCCTGGTTTTATCGCCCTCAACCACTTTGACATAGACTTTGACTAAATCTCCGGGCCTGAATTCAGGATTTTTTGCCATTTAGCACCTCCATTAATATTGCTAAGTCCTGTTTTGAAAAGGATACGGATGGTAAAAGATCTGGTCTGTCCTTTAATGTTCTTTTAATTGATTCTTTTCTTCGCCAGCGGGCAATATCCTGATGATTTCCGCTAAGCAGGACCCCTGGCACTGAATGATTCTTGAAACTTGCAGGACGGGTATATACCGGAGCAGACAACAAACCGTTCTGTAAAGAATCCTCGTCGGCTGAATCAAAGTTACCAAGAACGCCGGGCAACAGTCTGGTGACTGCTTCAATCAAAACGAGTGCTGCCGATTCACCGCCAGACAGCACATAATCTCCAATAGATAATGCCTCTATCGAAAAGAATTTTGATAACCTTTCATCAATACCCTTGTATCGTCCACAAACAAGAATTATATTGTTTTTCTTCACAATTTCCTTGACCCGATTTTGATTCAAAACCTTGCCCGCTGGTGTAAAATTAATTATCAACGAATTGTCTCTTTTCACGGTACTGATTGCCTTTAAAAGCGGCTCCAATTTCAAAACCATTCCCGCACCACCGCCAAACTGATAATCATCCACAACTCGATCTTTTGTAAAATCTCTGGGATTGATAATATTAATCTTGATCGCACTCTTTTCCTGAGCAATTCTCAATGTGCCACAGGAGAGTGCACCCTGGAAATATTCCGGGAATAATGAGATTATGTTAAATTGTAAGGACATTGTAATAACAGAACAACAAACCAGAAAAGGGTATCAAGGGGATTCGTTTTCCCCTGGATACCCTTTCTCATAAAAAAGGCAAGAGATGACAGGATTCATTATTCGATGATTTCCAATACCGCGCGTTTTCCTTGTTTCATAGCAGCCGCGGTAATGATTGTGCGAATCGCCTTTGCGGTTCTTCCTTCTTTACCGATTACCTTACCAAGATCACCTTCGCCGACTCTCAGTTCATATATGATGCTTTTTTCGCCAGCGACCTCTTTAATGTTTACTTTCTCGGGATTATCCACAAGCCCTTTTACGATATATTCGATAAGCTCTTTCATGATGAACCTCCTTTTGCTTTTGCAATTAATTTAGCCACCGTATTGGTAGGCTTAGCTCCCTTAGAAATCCAGTATTCAATGCGATCCCCTTTCAATTGTACATTTTTCTTTATGGGATCGTAGTGACCGAGATTCTCTATGTATTCACCATCCCTTGCCTTTCTTGAATCTATTGCAACAATCCGATAAAAAGGACTCTTGTGCTTACCCATACGCCTTAGCCGTATCTTAACCATACTATATTATATTGAATTTCTCCCAATTGTCAAGGGTAAACAAGAAATTTCAGGACAAGGCAATATAAGGCGATAAATTACAGTTCAGGGCAACAGATAGCATAATAGCAAATCAGGGCAAACAGGAGATTGTAGCGGTGTGATTCATCACACAATATTGATTTCAACAAGCCTGAAGGCTTGCCTTACGTCTTTTGGTTTCTTTGGTCTTTCTGGTTTCTCTCGTCTATCTGGTCTGTTTAGTCTTTTTAGTTTGGTATTTGGAATTTATTTTTTGCAAGCATAGTGTTCCTGCAAGTCCGCTATTTATTTTCGGTATTCGGATTTCGGATTTAATATGTCATTTTACTGGATTACTGGCTACTGGGATACTGATTACTCCTCTGGTCTTTTTGGTTTCTCTGGTCTATTTGGTTTCTTTGGTTTGTCTGGTTTTTTAGTTTCTCTGGTTTTTTTGGTTTCTTTAGTCTAATTTCGTGTCGTGGTCACCCTGAATTTATTTCAGGGTCTCACACTTGCCCACCCCTTCCTTTTCAATGTCATTGCGAGCCCTTACCTATTTTGTCTTTACTTGTCATTGCGAGCGAACGAAGTGAGCGTGGCAATCTCACTCACCCGTCATTCTGAACCATGGCCTGAATTTATTTCAGGCTTGTTTCAGCATCATTCCCTCATGTCATGCTGAACTTGTTTCAGCATCTCATAAAAGATAGTTAAAAGTTATATGGCATAGCAGCCCGTATAATCTGGTTTCTTTGGTTTCTCTGGTTTATCCGGTCTTTCTGGTTTTTTTAGTTTTTATCACTGTAGCGTCCATCCCTGATTTCCATCAGAGCTTGCCCTGAATTAATTTCAGGGACATGCTTTAGATGGACGATTGACCTTCGTCCGGCTGAAGCCGGGCGCTACATTGCTGGACTACTGATTACTTTTTTATATTTTGAACTTGTTTCGGATTTCGATATTCGGATTTCGAATTTATTGTTTCATTCCTACTCCCCTCCTGTCATTCCTGCGAAAGCAGGAATCCGTTACCAGATTATTCTTTGGATGCAGGACTTATAATTTGGAATTTTCCTGGAATTTGGTGTTTGTGATTTAGGATTTAACATATAATCGTAGGGCAAGGCTTCAGCCTTGCAAACTCCTGCAAATCCTGAAAGAATGATACTGCAAGCATAGTGTTCCTGCAAGTCCGCTATTTATTTTCGGTATTCGGATTACTGCAGTGCGACATGCAAAGATTTGACCCCATTGCCCTACTACCCTTCACTTTAGTCAGAAAACAACCTCACCGAAACCTGGTGTATGACTACTTACTTTACAAACAAGCCTGTCTTGTTTGTAAAGTAAAAGTTTTGGCGGAGTTGGAACAAAATCTCTCTACATTCTACATTATATACAACATACCACTGATTATTTGCTTGATTAAGTGAAGCGATAGCATCACTTATTGATATTTGAAAAACATCGTTTCCCATTCGCATACAACCTTTTTCCCTGTCAAGGGGAATGCTACGGATGGCGTATTTGGAATGCAGCGGCTGAACTAGTTTTGATGCAGAAAGGAGACGACCCCACGCCCTGCACTTTGCAGATAAATTGAAAGCATTGGTTCTTTTAATTTTAATGTATAATGCAAAAATGCAACTCTACTGCTTCGGAAAATTACCAACATCATTTTGTCAATTGACAAAATGATGTTTTGGTATAACAACTTACATACCTTTATATTGATATATGTGCAATTGAGCATATTTAAAAGTATCAGCAAAGCATATTTCATATTTTTGGATTGAACAAAACAAAAGGGTAACCAGAATAGACATTCTTCATAGAATTTCCCGGAAACAGAAATCAGACTAAAGAATAAAGACCTGACCCCAGGGAGGGGGGACCAAAAAAAGTATTCCTATTTTAACGTTGTCTCTATTATCTTCTGCTCTTCTGGTGTAATCTGGTATAGGCTGTAAACAATTTCGTCAATTTCGGCCTGGGTGTTTTTGATTTTAGTAAGAAGTGCAGTAACTCTTTGAATAATTTCCTTTTCTTTGTTTTGATAAGTTTTCAAATCCTTGGCAAGAGGGATTTTTTTGATTTCTTCCCAGGATTTTCCAATATAACTTTGCAGAACCTCCTGTAGATATATTATTATTTCTTTTGGTGCAGTTATTGAGATCTGCATCCTGTCACGGGAGGTTAGTTTGATTGAAAACATTGGTTCTTCTTCCCTTGTAAAGAGTGGTGCGGGTTCTTCTATTTTGCCTATTTTTGAGAGATAGAATTCGCCAATTTCTTTAGGTTCCCAAGATATCTTGTTATGCGTGCGTAGATTTCTTAAGTCGTCCTGCGGAAGACTCATAGTTATTTCAAAAACATTGGGTTCTGGTATCTTTTCTGGTCCATCAAGTTTTGTAAGACGAATACCCTTAAAAAATTTATTATATTGTGCCAGCTCCTTCTTTAACTCAATAATCTTTTCAACTTTTTTGACAATATTGTTATGAATTTTCTTTTCCTCAGGATCATCATAATTAATACGCCGAATGGGGATTTGTTTTAATCTCATTTGCCGGGATACGCCTTCGCCACGGCCCTTAAATAAGACCCAGTAATTTAGAAGCTTTGAATTCAATAAGCCAAGAAGATATTTTATTGACTCCTGCGTGTCTGGTTTCATAATATACAAATTTATATCAGAATTTTCATAGAAGTTGCCATCTTGAATAGCATATGTATTTTCTTTCCCCCATCTTGATGTTACAATCTTTGAACTTTCATATATGTATCTATTATGTGGCCTGTGAAGGCGCCACCAAGGGTACTTTTCGCCATATCTATCTAATCTTGCGGTTAAAATTTCTTTGTATTTTTCAAGATGCTTAGTTATCTTTGGAAATTTCTCTGGTTTGTATGAATCATCAATATATAATAGAAATTTCACATCCGACTCAGTATCAATGTAATAATTATCGATATCTGAATTTTTATATGTTCGCTTTATTATCTCACCATGGATATCGTCCGAAACCAAATCTTCAATTTCGGATTGTTTTAGTATAAAAATACCATCGTTTTGCCTAATATTAAATTTTCGCTTCTTTTCTTCAGGGATTAATGACAAATATTTACTACTTACAAAATCGGCATTTGAAAAAATGCCACAATCAATCTCGCATAGCTTTTCGATAGGTTCACAATTATTCTCTATAGTCTTTAATATTTTTGCTTGCGTTTTTGCATACCACAAATTCCACGCTCCGTCATCCAATTCGCCCTGTTTTACTGCGCTGAAAAAAACATCAATATATTCGTCGGAATATTTGTCTTTATCAATGTGCTGTTTTATGTGATCGCATAGTTTTCCAAGACAGGTGCGATGGTGATTAATGACTGAATTCCCATTTAACGGAGGAACTTTTTTAACTTTCACTATTTTTATCTGGTGCTGGGCCTTCTTTTTTATGACCTCATCAATTGGAAATTTTACAAGTCCTTGTTCATAACTTGTGCACCGCTCAAATACAAAAACCATATTATGCTGACCCGGTGCTCCTTCAAAGATTTTTGTTTCACCGAAATCTATAATTGTGTGAATTAGTGCATTATCAAGAATGTATCTCCGAAGTTTTGAGGCACCATCAGCAGTGGGCCAGTATGATGTCGTAATAAATCCAAGTTTTCCACCTTCTCTTAATTTAGAAAGCCCCAAAATAATAAAGAAATAGAAGTAATCCATTTTGCCCTGATAATATTCTTGCCAGTATGGATAGGATTCAATGGTCATACGAAAAAGTTCTTTGTGCCCCTTTTCACCGATGTACGGTGGATTTGAACAAACATAGTCAAAATCCTTAGAGTTCTTAATTCTATCCAACACATCTTTCTTAAATTTATCTGCCAGAGGATTGAATCTATCATAATCATTCCTTGAATTCTTAACATATTCTGCAGCGTCAGAAACTCCAAGCAGTTTGGGATTGTGTAACGCCAAAGCATTGCAGGGGATTAGCCCGAGGGTAAAGGGTATCCGCTGGAGATTTGTTGCAATTTCCATGATATTCTTTATGACTGGGGTGATTTGAATAATTAAATTTACCTCGGCAATATAGTAGGCAAATAGACTAATATCACACCCGAATAATCCATCATATAAAGAATGAAAGATTTCATATAAATCGTCTATATCTTTATTGTTATAATGTGTCATTTCCTGAATTCTTCTTGCAGCTTCAACCAAAAAACCTGCTGAGCCGACTGCCGGGTCAAGAATCAACTTTGGCTCTCTTTTGCCATCTTCAAAATTAAAAAAGGCATTTTCATTGGTAAATCCAACTAGGTCCCAGATGAGGCTAATTATTTCCCTCGGGGTGTAGTATTGCCCTTTGTTCTTTCTATCAATTCGGTCAACATACTCCTCATATACAGTTCCGAGCACATCTGTATTCAGTCTACCAAGGTTAAATTTTGAGAGTTCGTATAAGATATCAATAATTACCTCTTCAGAAGGTGTATACCAACTGTAATTATTGGGAGCAGCATAAAGCCAGGAGTATTGCTTGGCAGCAAAAGAAAATGCCATTTCCAGAACTTTTTGAATGCGCCATTGCAGTCGTTCGTACCATATTTTGAATCCACCATCATAAAGAGTTTGTTCAATAAGACCGATGTCCTCCCACATTCGGGCAATTAAAATTCGGGTCATTGTAAAATAAGCTATTCGCATCAAAAATATTTCTACCGCCTGATATTCCACGGTGCCGGGTTTTGCTTTTATATATGCGTTCAAACTTTCTGTGGTCACTTTTGTAAAACCTCTTTTCCTGTCGAGTTCGCATGCGATTGATTCAATTTCTTGGGCATATTCTTTCTGAAAGGATGGATGGAAGTGGAGCCGGTTTGTAAGAAATTGCCGGTATCGTTTTATATCTTCATATAGCCAGGAAACTATTTTGCGGATACTGTGAATCAATTCATCAGCATCCAGCGTTTCGTCTCCTCTCCAAGGAACCCCCTCTTTTATTTTTTCGATTTTATCCTGCTGGGAGAACTCAGTGTATTTGAATCTTTCTACAAAATTCAGAAACCTTTTTGTATTATCATATTCCAGAATTTTCTTAGGATGAGACCTATAATTCTTATATAGTTGGAGAAAATCAAATGAATATTCAGTAATGGGATGATTAAAATCTTTTTCATAAACCAGAAGTTTGCACATATTGGTTATTACTGCCCATTTTATCGGTGGCTTGATGTACTCCTGAATCTTAGCGCGGTGGATGGTTAAATCTGCACAATCAGAACTTTTGATCTCAAATATAAATGGATGGGCACGCAAGTCTCTGGGCGTAAAATCAGGTGTTAAACCGGTTTTCTCAGGATGTTCAGGAATATATTCTTGTTTTGGAAACCCGAGTATTTCATGCAAAAAATCTAACCAGAGTTTTGGTTTTATTAATTCTTCTTCATCTGCAAAGCCAACCCTGATATACTCTTCGTATGTTTCAAATTTGTTCTGGGATATTTCTTTATATAGTTTGGTATAACGGTCTAAGATATTGATAACCTTTTGAATTAATCTCAAATCCTCAGTGATTCTCCTTAATTTCACATAAAGATTATATATAACACAAAAAATATGTCAATGGCATGGTTTTAATCAAAAATAACCTGGCTGAAAGAAGCGGAAAAAAAGGAGCGTCGGTGGGACGGAGGCACGCGGAAACGGAGAAACGGGGGGTGGAGAATTGCGGATTGCGGATTGGGAAACGAAATGAAACGGGGAAATGGAGGAACGGAGAGAATAATTGAGAATTGCGGATTGGGAATTGAGAAACGCAAAGAGACGGAGAATTGGATTTGCAGGAGCGCTGCGCTTGCAGTATCATCCTTTCAGGATTTGCAGGAGTTTGCAAGGCTGAAGCCTTGCCCTACGATTATATGTTAAATCCCAAATCACAAACACCAAATTCCAAGAGAATTCAAGAATATAAGTCCTGCATCCAAAGAATAATCTGGTAACGGATTCCTGCTTTCGCAGGAATGACAGGAGGGGAGCAGGAATGAAACAATAAATTCGAAATCCGAATATCGAAATCCGAAACAAATTCAAAATACTCAATTCAAAACAGAAAACTGTTGTCCTTTCTGTCATTACGAGGGACAAAGTCCGGAAGTAATCTCATTTGTTGCTGAAAAAATGGTATTGCCACGCCCGCCTGAAATACAATTTAACAATTTATTTACCAGTACTTTGGAAGTGACGTGCACCTTTTTTTACATCTCCATTTATAATTATTCCTTATTTCACAGGGTGTTCGCATTGACAAGAAGGGGTTGTGACACAGCCTTTAAAGCCTTGAGTTAGGCATTTAGTGAGCAGGAGCAGAGAATCTATTCCCGTGAAAAATATAAACCTGATACCCTGATATTCTGATACCCTGAATCTCTCCCCCTCACCCCCGTATCAAATACGCGACAGCTTCTTCCCCTCTCCCCAGCGGGGCGAGGGAATATCAGTAAAAGGAAGAGACGGGGTGTTGAAGAAACGAAAAAATGTGTGGTTATACGACGACGACTTTGTTTCTACCGGTCATCTTGCCCTGATACATTGCCTTGTCTGCCCGACCAATCAGGTCATCACGCGAGAGCGCATCTTCAGGAAATGTCGCAACGCCCAGCGTGACTGTGACATTGAATGTTCTGCCTTCGGGTGCATAAAAAGGCTTTTCTTCAATAACCTTTCTTATGCGCTCAGCAATTATTGCCGCAGTGGGTTTGTCAGTATCAGGCAGAATAATAATATATTCATCACCACCATAACGCACTGCAATATCCTTTTCTCTAATAACCTCTTTCACTCTTTCGCCAATTAGTTTCAAGGTCTCGCTGCCCACAATGTGCCCATAGTTGTCATCAACCAGCTTGAAAAAATCAACATCAAAAAAGATCATTGAGATCTTTGCCCTGGTTGGCAATCTTTCTCTTATAAACTCACTGAGCACCTGATTACAGTAGCGCGTGTTATACAGTTTTGTCAGGTCATCAGTAAGACTCGTCTCTTCCATTTTGCGGTATATCTGGGCATTAATCAGAGCAATGGTTACATGCTGAACAAGGTTTTCAAATATTTTCAAATCATCATTGGTAAAAGGTTCACCACCAATCTTGTTGACAACCTCTACTACACCGATGATTTTATCACGGCTCTTCATGGGAACACAGAGGATTGATTTGGTGGTAAATTTTGTTTTCTTATCAACCCCATCATAAAATCTTGGGTCTTTTGATACATCTGCGACAATCAAAGACTTACCAGTTCTTGCCACCCAGCCTGCCACTCCCTGGTCAATTTTTAATCTAATACCGATAAGCTTCTGGCCCGCTTCACCAGCCGCTGCTTCAAAAACCAGTTCCTGTTTTTCACTATCAAGGAGTAATATTGACCAGCCTTCAGCCTTGATAAAATCAGCAGTCTTTTCCATGATAATCTTCAATATTTCTTTGGGTTTCAATGAAGAATTAGTCGCACGAACAATCTCGTTCAAAGTTTCCATTTCCTTAACTTTTCTTTTCAAAGAGTCCACAGTTTTGAGATTGAAAAGATATTGTGCTCTTCGTTTGATTGCCTTTTCCACGATGTTCTTTACCTCAATCGCTTTGAACGGCGCTCTTATAATGCCCATAGTATCAGGCATAATAAGTTTTTCATAATCCAACCTTTCCTGTGTCAGTGCTGTTATTATCACAGGAATGCCAAGACTCAGTTTATCAAGCGTCTTGATCACTTTTTCTGCGCTTGCGTGTAGTATGATAATATCCGTTTTGTTTCTTTTTATTTCGGAAATAATTGCTGATGGCTTGGAAATTGGAATAACCGTTAATTTTAATCTTTGTAGATGGTGAATAATCTGATGTTTATGAAGATACTGGGGTTGATATATCAGCGCTTTCATTGTAGAGGAATAACTTCATAAAATGTCTTAGCTTTTTTATTCTCTTCATTGTAGATATTACCAGTATCATCAATAACAAAATTTCCCGATTTCATTTCACACAATGCCTTTCTCTTATCAAGTTCCTCAAGTATGTGCATACCCCTGGGTGTAATAGAGACTTTGTGTTCGGGATAGACATAGCCGTGAGGTAATTTTCTTACATCCTCAAGGATTCTCAGATATTTCTCAAAGATCGCTTCTTCAATGGGAAATTCAAAATTTTCGGTATTCAACATAAAATTAATAAATGTTGGCAGATCGCAGATAATCACCGAACGACCGGGTTGCCTTTCCATTGAATAAAAGTGGGCATCGGCAAGTATTGGTCCAACAAGGTCTGGATCACCAAATGAGTTTGCCGATAGCACGACATCTTTTTCCGGGCTGCCCGAGGCAATACCAATCCCGATCCGGAACAAACTTTTGAATTCCGGAGGTAGCAAGGCGTAAGTTACACCATCAACCTCCATAGTTCGTTCCGCAACTGTGGCAAACCAATCACGATAGTGCATAAAATTTGCCCGGATAAATTCTTCAGCCTTAATCACCATGTCCCGCGCGCAGAGGACTGCCCGCTTTGCCGCATCAATTGCCGGCATTAATTCAAGCTCAGCGCCAGAGAAAATTGAATAACGAAGGTTTATGCCCTTGCCTGTGGTGGATTCAGTGTAGAGATGGTTATACAGACTTTCCGAATTATCAGCAAACCATATTATACCACCATCGCCAGTATCTTTGAGCAAGAAACCTCCATATTTTTTGCCAATGGCTGACATCTCTTTGGCAAACTTGTATTTAATTTTCTGCTCTTTCAGGGCGTTGTGCAATTTGACACCCATATAAGATGAACCTCTAATATCATATACAAGAACAGTAATTGTCTTCTGATACTGCTCAATAAATTTTTTTATTGCTTCGGATTGAACATCCGGCTTTTTTCGAATATTGAGGATTTCTTTTCCCTCAAGATGGAAGTAATTAAAATTGGCTATATCTTTGATGATTTTTTTTGATTCCTTGCTTGAAGGCGGCAGACAACTCACAATCTCATACAGACAATTGCCGATATGAACTGGCATGAGCTCTGTTTTCACAAATGAATCATACGCTTCCTTTACTGCATTGTAATCGAGTTCAACACCCAGTAATGCCCTTTTCTCAAATTTTGTCAGAAATACGACATCACGACTCTTCTGCTTATGAAGTTCCTCAAAATGAGCCATGATGTTGCGAGCAAAGAGTTTCTCTTCCTGGGGTAGCAAATTTCCATATTTATGACAGAATAGGTATTCCCTGAACAACTCACTGATGGGTTTTTTTCTATCCAGCCTCCTTTTCTCAAGCACCGCTTGTAGTTCTCCTTCCTTCAGGAATTTCTGTAGTTCAAGCCGCCTGCGCTCATAATCCTTGAGGTGGTAAATATTACCCAAAAATAGCCTTTCCAGTCTTGAGAACAGGTTGGAACTCTTCTGGGTGATGGTCTCAATATCCGCTCCTTTTGCCACCAGATTATCAAGAATATCTTTCAATCCGGCATTTGTTTCCATATACAGCGCCGCAAGTTGCTCTTTTAAGCGTGCTGAATATTGCTCAATAAGTCGTAACTCTTCGGTTATTCTTTCTTTGTCATTCTGTAGCATTGTATCTACTCTCTTTAATATCTTTGTCAGGGATGATTCGGAGAGATATTCAAGATATACTGCCGGTATCTTCTCAATTGCCTCAGCATATGTCTTGAAGGTCATCCGCTCCAGATCTGCAAGGAAGTTGGGCAGGATATTTTCCAATCGGGCATTCACATAAGATTGATGGACTATTAAAAACATATCACTGGAGAGTGAATAGTCCTTCAATTCCTGAGCGAATTCATAAACCGATTTGTAAGGTTTCACATTTTCAATAAATGGTATCAGGCATTCCGGACATTTTTCCTTGAGTCCAGCCGGTATTGGTAGTCCCATTTTCTTATGGCTGATATACAATGCCCATTCATAGTTTGTGTATTGGGTTATTGGGCCACCAATCCATAGATAGAAAATCTTCGGATTTTCAAAGATCTTCAAAACCTGAGCAGGACAACCCAATACTGCCAAACCTTCTTTGATGTCCGCAGCACATTTCTGAAAACCTGTCTGATCAATATATCGCTCTTCAAGAAATTGGAGATACCGGCTTTGTTCTTCAATCATATTATGCAGACCGACGATATTTATTTTGTTCATTTTGGTACCTCATATGACAACTCAAATAGAAATTTACCCCGGCCACCTTTTCCATCCTTTATTTCACCGGTTTCATCAATGGCAATATCAGAAACACCAAGCAGAATTTTGAGACTACCTGGATAATATATCTCCTCGCCCATCTTAGAAACGAATATTCTGTATAAATCAAGGATGAAGCCCCGCCGGGAAATTTTCTGATTGATCCAGAATTCCAATTCCTGTTCTATATCCATTGACTCAGCAGTAAGTTTTACACCTGTATCACTCAGGAACGAGAATTTATCAACATTCAAAAGTAGATTGAATACTGTTGAATCATCACAGATAACCGTTGATTTATCCTTGCTCTTTATTTTGGAATAGAAGTTTGATTCCCTTACCAGCATTCCGGTAAGATCTAAATCACCAAAGGAATTACGATCAAGATAGACTTCTTTTGGATATTCACCCGAAGCAATACCCACGCCAATCTGGAATATGGATTGGTAGACTGGTGGTAATGTAGCATAGGTGCCGCCTTCAAAGTTTATTTTTCTGTCTTCGGCTTCCTTGAACCAATCCTGATAGTGTTTTATATTTTCCTGCACAAAATCCAATGATTCTTTAACCATTTCCAATCCACAACGAACAGCATTCAAAACACTTCCAGGTTGGGGTGTTTTCGTCTGCTGATTCTTCAGCTCATAGTTGTTGGCGGCAAAAAGTATAATACCTCCATCACCCGTATCTTTAATAGGTAAACCCCCATATTTTTCGCTAATTGCGAGCATAGACTCCTGGAAGAGATTTCTTATTTCATTCTCCTTTGAAGCATTTTGCAGTTTCGTTCCCATGAAGGTTGAACCTCTGATATCATAGGTCAAAACCGTGAGCAAATTCTTATACCGCTGGATATTTAGATCTGCAGTAGGACCAATTGTTATGGTGGGCTGAATATCCTTTTCTACCAATGATACTTTGCCACTCAATGCTTCTTCGGCAACATACCTTATGTTTTCGGATGGAGATGCTCCTGTGGTTCTAGGATAATATTCAACCAGTTCTTCCAGCAACACAGACTTCAGAAATGGTTCAAGCACCTCACTGATGATTGTCTCAAATCGTCTCATGATTTCTGCATAATTATACCGCTCCTTCAAGAAGCCCGGAACACGCAATTCATTGAGCAAGGTCAGATAGTCCTTGTTACCCTTCATTTCATTTGCCGCATCTTTGACAAGATTATGCAGACCTTCTTCATCAATCACTTTTCTTTCGCCCAGAAAAAAGAGGAGGTATGGATCCCATTCGTGTTTAACAACAAACTTAGAGAAATCGGCGAGTTTTAATTTCAGTATTCCCTCCATTTCGGCTTCTTGTTTCTGGTATTCTTGATATTCGGTTCGTAATCGTCTCATATCATAACCGTGCGATATCAAACTTCGTCGTAATTTTTTGAGGCCAATATCGAGTGCTTCCTCGGTTGAGAAATCACGAGTACTCCGCACCAGTTCTTCACCCAGCACACGATTTGTTTCAACAATTTCGTTTTCAATCTTTTGTAATTGGTTTTCGATTGCGATTTTTTTCTTTTTCATCTCTTCATAGAACTCGCGTGCAGCATTCTGAATTACTGTAAAAACCTTAAGCATCCCTTCTTCATCAGGAAAGAAAAAATGAGCACTCATAATCTCCATTACCTTTTCTCTGCTGAATGACTTGCCGAGCGCTTTTATGGCTTCAATAAGGTTGTTGAGCCCTTCAGAATAGGTAGTATTAAGCAGAACCTTCAGAATTGCTGAGAAAACAGGCTCGGGCAAACCCCTCTGCAAGAATGTTCTTGCCATCATTTTAATCAATTCAGTCCGCGTGCCCCTGGGAAATAAAGGTATTCGCTCGTAAGAATCAACAATTAACCGATCCTGAACCATAACATTTCTTGTAAGCGAACGTCTTATATAGTTAAATAACTGATTGATGACCATACCAAATCGTTCGGCAATCACTGCTTTCTCATCAATTGTTTTTTTGGCAAGCTCGCGCGATAGAATATCTCTTAATAACTTCCGGTTTACAATCTCAAAAATGAAAACCTTGAATGGATCGTTTTGCGTAAATTTCTTGTAAATTTCAAACAGCGTGTTGCTATAACGTTCAAAAAAAACATCCCATTTGCTAATTCTTGATTCGTCTTTGAGAAAGTCTAAATAGTGTACTACAAATTCTTCCTGAAGGACAAATATCTTTCTACCTAAGAAAACAAGTTCCTTCCCTTCCTTTTCCTCGAAGCGTTTGAGCATGGGATCATTATGAGAAATCTTCTTCAGCACGACAAGATACCTCTGGTAATTCAGCAGATCGCGATAAACCTTGTTCAGTTTCTGATAGTATGGAGTCCGGGTAATCAGAATCTCTTCAAATTCATTTCTTAGCACGGTATTGCTCCTTGGCAAGCAAATGCTCTTTGTAAGTCTTTGAGAAATGATGATAACCATCACCTTTTGATACAAAATACAGATAATTTCCTGGTGCTGGGTTGAGTGCTGCTTTTAAGGAAATTAACCCTGGTGAACAGATTGGTCCAGGGGGCAAACCCAGATGCAAATAGGTATTATACGGCGACTCAACCTTTAAATCCTTATCCCTGAGATAGGTTATAACAGTATCAGGATTCTTTTGTTTGTAGGCATAGATAACAGTGGCACATGATTCAAGGGGGCGTTTTGATTTCAATCGGTTAAAAAAAACCTGTGCAATTATTGGTCTTTCCTCATCGTGTTTTGCCTCCCGTTCAATAAGTGACGCAATTATTATTGTATTCTGCAGTGAATCTGCGGGAATCGTAGTAATACTCGCTAACTGCCTCAGGAAATTCTCAACCATCCTTCTAATAATTTTGTTGACTGATTCATTCGCTTCAAATGAATATGTATCAGGGAAGAGATAACCTTCAAGTGTTGGGACGTTCAAACCCAAGCTCTTGATAAAATTCCTGTCATGGCACAATCTAATTAATGTCCTGCGGTCATCAATCAATTTTCTTTTATAGAATATATCCGCAACCTCATAAACAGTGAGACCTTCAGGAATGGTTATCGTAATATCACTCCGCACTCCCTGTATCAATTTCTGGATAACATATATTGGATTTTTGTATGTCAATAAATGGTATTCTCCTGAGCGAATTGAACCTTCTTTCCCCAGAACCTTTAACCAGAACAGAAATTCAGGAATCATACGAACAACACGATACTCAGCGAGTATTTGCGCTGCTTCACGTGCAGTGGCATTCTTGGGAATCGTAATGGTCTTCTCACCAAAATCAAAAGGTTGCAACCAGAAGACAAAGAGGATGCAAAAGATTACCATAATATAAAAAACTTTTCGCATAACTCTAACATTCTTTTTTATCAGTTCTTTCTGATTGCTGTTTCAGATATTCCTCAAGCATTAACGAGGCAGCAACTTCATCAAGATTGGCTTGTTTTATGCCATGGTCTTTCAGGATGTTTACCGCATATTTGCTCGTGAACCTCTCATCCCAGAGTTCAACACTTACATCCAGTAACTTCTGCAATTTCTTAACAAAATTTCTAATTTTTCTGGACATATCATTGTCCATGCCATTCATGGAAACAGGATTACCAACAAGCACAAGTCCCACTTGATTCTGCTCAATGATACACTTAAGTCGTTTGATAAGTTCTCGCTGGGATCTGCAGGTAAGGGTTAAAAAAGGTTGAGGGATAACTCCGAGCGGATCAGTCAGGGCAATTCCCACGCGTATTCTACCATAATCAATTGCCATAATCTTCATATTTTCAAATTATAATTATTTTTCTATTATTGTCAACAATCATTGACTCAAAATGATTTTCGGCTATAATAGAGTCCAAAGGGGGTATAATGAAAATATTTCTGCGACTTTCTGTTTTTTCGGTCTTTCTTTTTGTTTTCTGTGGTGCACCACAGGGACCTGCTCCAGCAGGTTCGCAACCAGGCACCGACATTGCGTATGGTACGCTTAGTGAATCTGAAATCCAACGTTTTATCAAAGTTCTGCCCACTTTCATTGACATCGTGGAGAAAGAGGGCAAGGATATTGAGCTCAACGCAAAACCTGGTGATATTATGTCTGCATTCCAGGGAATGAACCTTCTGAACAAACAGATAGCTTCACTGGATGCAAAATTGAGCGCCGCAGGTATGGGCTGGAATGAATTCTGGCCCGCATATGCGAAAACAATGTTTGCTCATGCTGCGGTCCTGCTGGATTCACTAAAAATAGCGGCTAAAGCCGAAATGACAAAGAGCGAAGCCGAAATCAAAAAGATGGAGGTAAGATTAAACGACCCCAAGGTCGCTGATGCTGAAAAACAAATGATTAAATCAGCCCTTGAGGCGATGAAATCAATGACACAGACATTTAGCCAAATGGATACTATTTATGCGAAAGTTCCCCAGGGCAACAAGGATCTTGTGAAGAAATATGCGGCTACAATAACCAATATCTTAGATCGGGATTAGGCGATTATTGCGATTTTTCAAGGGATCTGAGCATCATCTGGGCACTTGTATCATAAGGATTGAACTTCAACCAATCCTGCAAAATTCTTACTGCTGACGAGGTATCTTTCATATCCAGATAGGTAACAATAAGTCCCATATAACTGGAGGCATTACGCGGGTTTATACGTAATGCCTCTTGAAAATAATCAAGCGCCCTCTTAAAATCTCCGCTGTTTCTAAACGATTCACCAATCTGTGTATATATCTGGGGTTCTTTGATATCTATCCTTCTGAAATATGCATCCGCTGAATCACTGAGCTGCAATTGATTGAAAAGCATTCCGAGATTATAATGCAACTTCCATGTTTCCCGATCAAGGCATTCAAACATCAAACTCAGGCGCCAGGCATCAAGTGCACCCTGGTAATCATTATTGTCGCGTAAGGAAAAACCAAGATATATCAAAGCGATTCCATAATTGAAATAGAGCCCGAATGTATTCTGATCTTTCAGGGTTTCGTAACCAAAAAATTCAGTTTTCTTTCGCTCATTGAAATTCCTCAAAATCCTTGAAAGTTGCTCGTATTTTGCCGGTGCAAAGAAGCCGGTATAGCGGTAGGTTTCATAGAATAATTCCTGGGTTTTTTTAATGTCCAGATTCTTGGGAAATGATACGCTATCTCCTGTTACCCGATAAACAATACCTTCTATTTTGATGTAAGGATCAAACCCCCGATAATTGTCAGAATCAACCGTTGAAGAAAAATAGACGGGTATTTTGCCTTTATAACCGTTCAGGTATTTATGACCAAATTCCTCAGATTTAACAAAATAGTCATTACTACTCAAACTTCTGCCTGCATTGCTTGCCAGAATGTCACGAATCAAAATGTCTTTGACAAGCATTACCCTCTTGTCCGGGGTGATAAAATAACCCTGATTACACAGTTTCTTTATGGTCATTGTATCAAGGCTTATCGGCACACCCCAGTGTTTCAAATGCCTGATATACCAATCCGTATTAATAAGTGAAAGGTTTGCCACAATCACATCCCGTCTTATACCCAGTACCTCCTGCACAAACCACAGCGGGAATGTATCATTGTCACCATTGGTAAATACGATCGAATTGGGTGCACACGACATAAGCAGATTATAACCATAGTCCCGGGGAATAAAATTCTTGTAACGACTTACCAGAGAAAAATTAGAAAATACCGGCATTATTGAAAATAACAAACTACCGGCAGAAATCAGAACAGTGAAACTCATTTTCCTGAGCCTTTCAAAAATCCCCAGCAACCCGAATGAAATCAAGATACCTGCATATAAGAAACTCGTGTGAAAGAAATAATCACGCTCCCGGACCTCTCTGGGCTGGTGCGTAGGATTAGAATCAGAAGGCGAGAATTTAAGATTCAGGTAACCAACAACACCTATTGAAACAGAGAAGAACATTAATATCAGCAGCAAGAATATTAACCGTTCCCTGCTATACAATTCATACATACCATAAATGATAAGGCAATAGAATACCAGTAGTATCAAGATTCTTAAAACAGTGTTCAGATGCTCAGGTGCAACCTGCTGGGAAAGATAACGAATGTATAAACCAATCTGGTGATATATTCCCTGTAGTAGATCAATTCCCTGCACTTGAGTTTGTCGGGGAATAATTCTCTGCGCACCATACTGGGAACGATGGAGCACACCAAAGAATGCCGAAAGCGAAGCCCCGGGCTCGTTCATATTTATCCTTGGTGCAATATTTTCTCCATTAAGGTATCGTTCTCTAATAACACTGTCCTGATACATTTCAGTAAGTTTTCTGGATCTTAACGGAAGATACAATTCAGTACTCAAACCAATTAGAACCAGAATGAGCCCCATCCAGAAAAATAATCTGCCACCCCCCTTTCTGGCTTCTGTCAGCGAGAACACGATACCCAATCCGATAACAACAAATATCAGGATCAGCGCTGGGGCAAGCAATGCATCAGGCAACAAAAACATATAGGCAAAGACAATAACCTGAAATACGCCAATCAATACAAAGAATTTATCGCTAACCAATCCTGGTTTTACAAAAAGAATAAATACATATATTGGAATAAGACTGAGAAAAGGCACGAGATGAATGCCCGTTGCGAGAAATATCAGATAAAAGATTAATAAAAGATATCGATTGTCTATTTGATTCTTTTTAATCTTTTCATACCACAATATCACAAGATAGTTAATCAGAATAAACACAAAACTTGCCGGAGCGTAGACTTCAGTCTCTACTGCATTCTGCCAGACAGTATAGTAGAATGGAACTCCCAGGGTTGCGATAAATGCAGACCAGATGCCTGTTCTATTTACCCCTGTTCTGGTAAACGACAGTATCTTGATAATCATAATATAGAGCAGGTAAACCGAACCCAGCGAGAAGAAGATTGCAAGCAGATTCATATGCCAGGCGACTTCTTTTGAAATCGGCAGAATCGCGGCAATCAAACCGAGCACCATTAACCAGACCCTTCCGGCAAAGACATACAGGGGAGTACCTGGCGGGTGGGGTATGGCAAGTGTATAGGCTGAGCTAATGAATTCTCCACAATCCCAGAACGAAAGTGTTGGCGCGACCGTGAACAGGTAAAGCACGCCCGCGCCCAAAAGAACAACCCCAATTAGCATATTCCTCAAACCAATATCTGAAAATTTCATCTCTGAAACAACTGAGGCTGAGCTATGCGTAGACCTTTCATTATCAATGTTACTACTTATTGTTCAATTGTCGTAACCCCTGTCTTATCTGACAATAGGTCTTATCCAGCGCTTCAGACAAGACCTTGGTATCAGCTATGATGGGCATGAAATTTGTATCACCCTGCCACCTTGGAACAAGATGATAATGCAAATGGTCAACAAGTCCGGCTCCAGCCACTCTTCCTTGATTAATACCGATATTATAACCATCAGGTCGCATGGTTTGATTGAATACCATAATTGCCCGGCTCAAAAGCGCGTGAATGGAAAGAATTTCATCATCATTCAGTAATTCAAGACTGCCAACATGCCGCACTGGTGCAATCAGCAAATGGCCATTACTGTAGGGATAGCGATTCATGATTGTAAATCCTGCTCCAAGTTTTTCAAGAATGAAGACCTCTTCAGAATTTTTTTTCTTAAGTGCCGAACAAAGAAAACATCCCTGATCAGGATTTCGAATATATTCCATACGCCAGGGTGCCCAGAGTTTTTCCATTCTATCCTATGCGGTATTTATTCAACTCTTCATCACCAATGGGCTTGACCAGCAGTTTTCCGCTCTTCTTTGATTTGTAGTATACTTCTACCTGAGGCTCGTTTTTCTTATCACTATAGCGCGCAATAATTTTTGCAGCAGTTTCCAGGAATTTCTTGTCACCTAAAAGTAATCCATTAGGACTGCCTGTATCAGGAACATTCAAGAGAAAATTACTTGAACTGGCAAATTTTTCAATCAAATCATTTTCCTCTTCTTCCCTGCCAACAACCAATTTGGTTTCTTCATTCAGTCTAAAATGACGACCGATCTTTAGCAGCGCAATGTCGCTTTCGGTCATTTCTTCCTGGAATCTCATTAAATCAGCAAGTCTGCGTGAGAAACCAGGATCGGTTAGCAAACAGCCGCCACTTGGTGTGAAAAATTCAGTAATGTTCTTTTCCTGGGCAAGTGCCAGTGCTATCCGCCTTGACCTGCCCTGCAGTTTCAGTAGATTCACCCTCTTGATCAAACCTTTTCTCTCAGGAATCGTTTCTGGCAACAACCCGCCACTAAGGGGTCTTACAACCAACCCGTCAAGTTCGGCTTTTTTCTCTATTGAAATAAGCATTTCCATGCGCTGAGAAAATGGTCGCTGGTCAAGCACTTCACCGGTGACCACAAAATCCGCCTCAATTTCTTCCATATATTCTTTTGCCTTTTTCAACATTAATATTCTACAGTCAACACAAGGATTCAAATTTTCACCAAAACCATATCGCGGAGAACGAATGATCTTTATTAATTCCTTCGTGACTTCCACAGTCTTGAGTTTGGGAATCTTTGGCAATGACTTTGAGGGCAGGAACAAATGACTTATGTGAAGTGGGAAAACCTTGATTTTCCATTCCTTCACCAATGCCAGCGCCAGGGTTGAATCAAGCCCTCCTGAATAGAGCACGATTGCCTTTGTCAATTATTCTCCTAATTGTTTTAGCATATTTAAAGCACTCGTATCTGCGGGGTTTACTACCAACCATTGTCTGATAATCTTCTTTGCTGAGGCGGTATCATTCATATCAAGATAGGTTGCCAGCAGAGCCATATAACCCTGGGCACTTCTTGGTTGGGCAGTAACAATACTTTGAAAATACTCAATTGCCCTATCAAATCTCTCCATTGAACGATATATCATACCGATTCTCAAGAGTGCCTGGGGGTCATTGGTTTTGATCTGAGATAATATTGCATCAGCAGAATCAGTCATACCCAATTGCGCATATAAAAGTCCGAGATTGAACAAAAACGGAAATCGCTGGCCCAGTTCAAACATCATGGCAAAACGCCAGGCATCAATAGTTCCCTGAATATCACCCTGAGCCTGAAGTGCCAATCCGAGGTTAAAAAGACCAGCTGCATAGTTGCTGTAAAGCCGTTCTGTATTTTCATCTTTGACGACTTTGAAATTATAAAATTCGCCTTCTTTTTTTCGCTTATCAAAATCCACAAGAAGCCGGGAAAAAAACTTCTGTTTTTCTGGCTCAAATACACCAGTATAGCGGAATTTGCTGTAGAAAAAGTCTTTTGTTTTTTCTATGTCAATGTTAAAGGGCATTGCAACACTATCACCAGTAACCCGATGCACAAGACCTTCAAGTCTCAAGTAGGGCTCCAGACCAGCATAATTTTCCGGTGATACTGTAGAAGCAAAATATATCGGTCTTTTGCCTTTGTAACCTTTTACATACTTCTGAGCAAATTCCTGAAGAGAACTGAAATAATCTCTTTCTTTCAGTTCAATGCCGGCATTTGTAGCAATGATATGCCGTATCATTATATCCTTAACATAGATTATTCTGCGGTCTGAAGTCATCTGTGGAGACAAACGCTTTATGACCCATTCACTGAAACTTATTGGCGCACCCCAATATTTCAAATGCCTGATATACCAATCAGTATTGATCAGTGAAAGATTTGCCACAATCACATCCCGCCTTACACCCAGCACCTCCTGGGCAAACCACAGCGGGAATGTATCATTGTCACCATTGGTGAAAATTATGCCATCCTTATCGCAGGAAATGAGCATGTTTATTCCATAGTCCTTAGGCATATAATTTCCATAACGGTTATTTACAGGCAGGTTTGTAAAGAAAGGGATAATCCCATAAATAACAATGCCTGTGTAGGCACCAATCCGGGCAAAACGATTGTTTTTAGTCTCCTTTTTTACCCACAGAACAAACGCATAAAATCCTATGCCCATAAGCAAACCCCAGTAGACATTTGTAGTATGAAAGAAATAATCACGCTCCCTGACTTCACGATCCTGGTGTTTAGGATTTGAATCACTCGGTGAGAATCTGAGATTCAAATAGCCCATCATTGCAAAAGACAGCATAAACAGGATGAGTATCATAAAGATAAAAAACTTCTTCTCTCTACGAAACAGCTCAACAGCACCCCATATACCCGCCATGTAGAATATGGTCAATAGAATTCCGCGGAAAAATCTGTTGACTTCCTCGGGCGCAATTTGCCAGGACAGATATCTGACAACCAATGCCATCTGCCAGAAATAGCCTTCAATCACGCTGTAGCCGGTTTTTTCCTGTGTTTTACGTGGTATCAGATACTGCGGACCATACTGCCGGCGGTGCAGGGCATCATCAAATGCCTTAAAACTCTCACCCGGCTCACACTCGTTTATCCTCGGAGCAATGTTTTCACCTCTGAGATACCTTTCCTGGACAGTCCTGTCCTTGTATTGGTCAATCAGGGATTTTGATCTGATTGGCAGATACAATTCAGTAGAAGCTCCAACAACCACCAGCAATATCCCTGCCCAGAAAAATAATAGGTGCGAGTATTTTTTGGGATTGTTCAAAGGCAAAACAATACCAGCAAGCAGGATCAAACCAAGCAGGATTATAGCAAGCGCATAGAGATTTTCCGGCAGAACAAAGAGTAACAGAAAAAATATTATCTGGAAAACTCCAAAAAGAATCAATAGCCAATCCCTTAAAAAACGTCGTTCCACAACAAAAATAAAAATATAGGTCGGAATAAATATCAGAAAAGGTGTGAGATGAATTCCCGATGACAGAAATATTAAATAAAAAGAAAAGAGCAAGTATGAATCATTAAACTTGCCATCTTTTACCCCTTCATACCAGCGCAAAACCAGATAGTTTATCAGCAAGAAGACAAATGTTGCTGCAGCATAAACTTCAGTTTCTATAGCATTGCCCCAGAATGTGTAGAAAAAACTGATCATTAATGTTGTGCCAGAGGCAACAAGAATCTGGGTCAATCTATTCTCATCCTTTGACCATAGCCGGAAAATCTTCAGCAAAAGGCGATAGATAAGTGCCGTATTCAATAGTGTAAAAGTAATGGCAATCAGGTTCATGTGCCAGGCAACTTCTTTTGAAATCGGGAGAATCGCGGCAAACAGACCAATGACCATCAACCATACCCTGCCAAGCACGACATAAAAAGGCGTGCCTGGCGGATGGGGTACTGCCAGGGTATATGACGAAGCAATGAACTCACCGCAATCCCAGAATGAAAGTGTTGGCGCGACCGTGTAAAGATAAACAACACCCGCAAAAACCAAAATCACAAAAAGAAGAATTCTCTCTAATCGCTGATATTGCATTCAGACCTCCAGACAGAAATAATAGCCAAAAATACGCGAGTGTCAAGTATTGACCCGTTATCTTTTTAATGTATAATCCGCTATGCCAGACAGCCAACCCCTCTGGGATCGTTTCTGGGCACAAAAAAGGGATGAAGCAATTTATCCGCCTGTGACCGATATTGTGAGTGAACTCCAAAGATTTATTGATCCTTCAAGCAAGAAAATTCTTGAGACCGGAGCGGGAACTGGTCGCGACGGCATCAGGCTGGCATCTCTTGGTGCTGATGTCTGGCTTCTTGATTATTCTGCAATGAGTCTGCAACTTGCCCGTCACTACATGAGTGATAACCAGCAGGTCAAACTGATCATGGCAGATGCCCTGCATACACCATTCAAAAATGAAACCTTTGATATCGTCTTTCATCAGGGATTGCTTGAACATTTCAAAAATCCCGTGCCATTAATCAAAGAAAACTGCAGAATTTTAAAAAAGAACGGTCTGCTTATTATTGATGTTCCTCAAACCTTTCACATTTACACGCTGATCAAAAATATCCTGATGATTCTAAAACTGTGGTTTGCAGGCTGGGAAAGACAATTCACACCTGCATCACTTGAACGATTGATGAAAATGCAAAATCTGGAAATATTATACTTTTATGGTGATTGGTCAAGACCAGGGATTATCTACAAGATTATCAGAGAGATTCTTTTGCGTTTCAAAATCAGATTACCTATATACCCAGCATACTTTGGTAAACCTACCAGGAAATTTTATGAACTACAGAAATCCCTGCGCAGAAAAAGAATTTTTCTCTACACAGTCCTTTCTATTGGAGTCATCTGCCGAAAAACCTGAATGGGGTCAAATCTTCACAATTCACAATTATACATAAACCATCTCCGATAATAATATGGATATCTATCATTTTGTGAATTGTGAAGATTTGACCCCATGGTTATTAACTAACCTATTGACACATTCTGGTTTCTGAATATAATAGCATGTTTGTTATTGCTCTTTGAAAATCTAAACTCATCCAGAGAGGCTGAGGGACGGGCCCTGTGACGCCTCGGCAACCCGCCCAGGGCGGGTGCCAATTCCCGCCCGAATAGGGAGAGATGGGTGTTAAACTCAAAATCTAACCTTCCCAGATTCGGGGAGGTTTTTTGTTTTCCACTCATCCCCCTGAAAAAAGTAGAAGCTAAGAGGTTACGAAGTTCTGAACCTCTGAGCCTCATAACTTCATTTGATAAAAGGGGGTAGTATGAAAAAGACCATTGATGAGATAAATGAAAAAATAAAAAAGGGCAAGGCAGTGGTCTTCACTGCCGAAGAAGTCATTGATGTTGTAAAAGAAGAAGGCATAAAAACCGCTGCGAAAAAGGTTGATGTGGTAACCACGGGGACATTTGGTCCCATGTGTTCTTCTGGTGCCTTCATCAATCTCGGGCATACCAGACCGAGAATGAGAATTACCAGAGCCTGGCTCAATGATCTTGAGGTATTCTGTGGCATTGCGGCGGTTGATATGTATATCGGCGCCACCCAGATTCCTGACAGTGATCCGGCAAATACTGACTATCCCGGAAAATTCAAATATGGTGGGGGTCATTTGATTGAAGACCTTGTATCAAGAAAGAAAATCAGAATAAAAGCAATTTCTTATGGCACTGATTGCTACCCAAGAAGGGAATTAAAAGGCGAATTTACAATCGCCGACATCAACGAGGCCTTTTTGTTCAATCCAAGAAATTGCTATCAGAATTACAATGTCGCAGCAAATACGGGTAAAGAAAAAATTCATACTTATCTTGGTATATTAAAACCCAATCTCGGCAATGCCAATTACTGTTCTGCCGGACAATTATCACCTTTATTGAATGACCCTGAATATCGCACAATCGGCATCGGCACAAGGATTTTTCTGGGTGGAGGTATCGGTTATATTGCCTGGCATGGCACCCAGCATGACCCTTCAATAAAAAGAAATAGAAATGGGGTGCCCGTAAGTGGCTCAGGCACGATTGCCGTGATTGGTGATTTGAAGCAAATGAAACCAGCATGGCTCAGAGGAACATCTATAATTGGTTATGGTGTAAGCCTGACTGTGGGCATTGGGATTCCCATCCCAATTCTTGATGAAGAATTGCTCAAATATACCTGTGTAAGGGATAGTGATATCATCGCCCCGATTGTTGACTATTCATATGATTATCCAAACCTGACTGGAAAGATAATTGGCGAAATTGATTACGCCTCACTAAAATCAGGTAGGATACGCATTGGCAACAAACTTGTTTCAACATTTCCCCTGTCCAGTTATCCAAAGGCGCAAAAAATCAGCAAAATATTGAAATCATGGATCCAGAATCGTAGATTTTACCTTACTGAACCAGTTGAAAGGCTACCCGGCAGGGAATCAGGCATTAAGTTCAAACCATTCAATGGTAGATACAAATAATCAAAAAAGGAGGAAACAATGCAGGTTTCAAAAAAAGTTGTGCTACATTTTCCTGAAAAACTCGTGGAAAAACCCATCACCTATGAACTGGTAAAAAACTACGATCTTGTTTTCAATATATTGAAAGCAAAGATTGCGGTTGATGATGGTGAAGGTATGCTGTTGATGGAACTTACCGGAATCAATGAAAACATAAACCGTGGGCTGAAATATCTCAAAGATATTGGTGTTAAGACCGAACCATTGACCCGCGACATAATCGTGTCAGAACAGGCCTGCGTGGTCTGTGGCATCTGCTCAAGTATCTGTCCGACGCATGCCTTCTATTTGAAACCACCGCAAATGACCCTGGAATTTGAACCGGAAAAATGCATTGGCTGTGAAGAATGCCTGAAGGTCTGTCCCTATAATGCAATTAAACTGAAATTAATGCAATGAAGACTGACCTTTACATACCACGCACATATCGCAATTGTTGCGATAATGGCAGATTTGTAAAATTCAGCGCTGTCCAGGAAGAAAGCGACCTTTTTGTGCTTGCACGAAAAAATCTTTATGAGGAAACTTCTGCAATACTTTCACGGTTAAGAGGTGAAATACGATCCTATATTGAATTCAATCAAGCATTTTTGACCTCACTTGGTCCTGTTGAGGTCAAAGAGTGTTCACCGCAGATTATTAAAGAGATGGCAAATGCCGGCAAAATCATGAATGTTGGTCCAATGGCAGCAATTGCTGGTGCGATCAGTGAAAATGTTGTCCGACACCTTGCACAGTATTCTGAAGAAGTGATTGTTGAAAATGGTGGAGATAATTTTATTATCAGCAGAGAACCGGTAACAGTAGCAATCTATGCAGGTAATTCACCACTCTCAATGAAAATCGGTGTTGAAATCCCGGCCCAGCCTGAGGGTATAGCAGTATGCACTTCTTCAGGTACAGTCGGACATTCCTTGAGTTTTGGCAGAGCCGATGCGGTCACGGTTCTGGCACACTCAGGTAGCCTTGCTGACGCCGCTGCCACTGCACTATGCAATATGGTGAAAACCAAAGCAGATATCAGCAAAGCACTGGATTGCGTTAAGGAAAATCCAGCAATCCTGGGCACGATCATTATCTTTGACAATTCCATTGGAGTAATGGGAGATATGATAAAATTGTTAACATTCCAAGATTGAGCGCATCGTGGCTATATGAATCAAACAATGTGCTTAGAAGTGTGGCAATTTGTCTCAAAAAAGTGTATTCTTCCCTGATATATTGCAGTTGATTTAGTAAAGATCAAGAAAACTCTGAAGGTAATTCATCAATAGATCAATCTGGCCAATCTACAAATGAGCCAAATGATTGACATGGGTTTGATTATGAGTATAATCAACAGAGACCTTGATGAAATCATACTCAAGAAATAGTGTAATCTATACACATACGCCTGTTCCAGATGAGAAATACTATGAAGATTCTGTATACTGCACATAGATTTTGGAAGCCAGAAATTGAAGGAACATTAAGTTATTATTCAGCACTCTTTAACCATATTAATGAGTGCTGCGATGCAAAAATTCTTGTACCGAGCAGCAAAAGCGCTAAGGTTCCAATCTCCCGCTTTGAAAATATTTCAACAATTCCACAAACCTATCGTGTAAGTACCAGTAATCGATTTCCTGTTTTAGCATCAAATACTATATTCAATAGAGCTGCAGAATCTGAGTTCAAATCGATAATACACAGCTACCATCCCGATATTATGCATTTTCAACATATCCTCGGATTTCCCCTTTCATATATCGCAATTGCCTGCAAATCAGGGGTGCCTGTGGTAATAAGTATACATGATTTCTGGATATTATGCCCGCGCATTCATCTATACAATGCAGATGAAGCACTATGTAAGGATATGGGTGGTGGGCAGAAATGCATCTCGTGCATTAAAAAGAATCTATCATTCAAGGACAATTTAAAGAACTTGCCACTATATATTCTTTTCACCAAAGAAAAGCGCTATCAATTCTTCACATGGCGATACAGATACGCAAAAGAATTACTGAACAGTGTTGCAAGGATTCTCGTCCCTTCTGACTTTGTCATGAATATTCTTACACAGCATGGAGTTAATATTCAAAAAATTGTTGTATTGCCGCTCAGTCTACAATTACCACCCTCAATTAATGTAACAAGGAACTTTACGCGTAGAATGCGCTTCGGCTATATTGGCAGTATACAACCGCATAAGGGTATTCAAGATTTGATCAAAGCATTCACAACCATAAATAGCAATCGTGCAGAACTTGTAATTTATGGTCCTGGTAGCTTTGGCCTGGTGAGAAAACAAATCAGTAGTAATGAAATATCAAATATCAACTACATTGGTGTTTTCAACTCTAAGGAAAAACCGCAGGTTTATCAAAGCATGGATTTCCTGGTTATCACCTCAAGATGTTATGAAACATTTTCTTTTACTGCAAGAGAAGCATTGCACTATGGGACACCAGTTATTGCGCCAGCACATTCTGTATTTTCAGAAATCATCAAAGATGGAAGCAATGGTTTTCTGTATCGTCCGCTGGATTGGCACTCGCTTGCTGAGGTAATGGATAATATTATTTCACAAGATACAAGGCTTACTGTAGAAGAAACCAGCCTGGCGATGCCTCCATTTGAAGAACATATAAGAAATCTATTTGCTATATACGATGCTGTTGTGAGAAACCATGGTTGAATTGTCTATAATTCTCGTTAACTTCAATACCATTAGCGATACAATTAATTGTCTGAGGTCGATACTATCCTCAAATATCAATATAGAATACGAAGTGATTGTTGTAGATAATAATTCAATAAACAGAAGTGAAGTCTTTACTAAAGTTAAGAAAACCTTTTCGGCTACCAGAATTATTTTCAATAACAAAAATGTTGGTTTTGCAGCAGCAAACAATCAGGGAATAAAATGTGCTTCAGGAAATGTAATATTACTCCTGAATCCAGATATTGTCGTACATAGAGACGCAATAATGAATATGTACAGTTTTCTCATAAAACACGAAAATATTGGCCTGGTAGGACCATTGACTATTGATCGCGACGGCAATGTAGACTACTATTGTGGCCGCAGCTTTCCAAATTTATTTACAGAATTTTTGCATCACTCGGGATTATCAAAGTGGTTTCCACACAATAGATTCTTTGGCCAATATCTAATGACATACTGGGACCACAAATCGACAAAACAGGTTGACGCGATCCAGGGTTCAGGTATGATGGTTAAGAAGGAAGATATTGAAATAATTGGATTGCTCGATGAAGATTTCTTTTTGTATGGAGAAGACATTGATTGGTGCTATCGTTTTAGAAAGGCGAGCAGGATCAACTATCTGTGTGCTGATGCAGTAGTAATTCATGGGCGGCATGTTAGTACAAAAGGTAAAGAGCACCTCGCTTACATTATCGGCTGCACAAGCATGCATAAGTTTTTTGCTAAACATCACGGATTTTTTACGGGCATCCTATATCGGATTGAAATGTTCCATATTTTTGCTGCAAAATTTCTTGCGGGTCTTCTAATCAGGCAAAAAAAGTTGAAGATATTTGGACTCCACATATTATGGTCTTTGGGAATGCTAAAATATGTGTGTGATAGTAATGGTAATCCCTCCTTAAAAACTTCAGGCCATATTATTATTTGAAGTATTCATTAACAAAATCAATAACATATTTGTTGTCCTGCTGCGCTATGTCCTCAATTCTCTGGCGACAACGCGTTGCTAGGTCCAACCTTAATACGCTATCAAGTGCTATAGCCCTTATCTTTTCTGCTATTTTGGGGGGTGTATCAAGGGCATTTACACAAAGGTGTTCAGATAAAAATTTATCATCTGAAATCAGGTCAATATCACAAGAGGTTATTACAGGAACCCGAAGACACATTCTTTCGCAAACTGCATAACTGAAACTTTCAGTAAAAGTAGCCTGTAATGAAAGAGTCATTCCTGCAATTAATGCGTAGTATCTGTCCCGAGGCAACCAGCAATGTTTAACAATCTTTGTACCAAGCATGCTTATCATTCGATTAAAGTTACTATTGTTGAAATTAATGTGCAGGAATCCCTCAATCCCACTCAATTTGAACCCCAAAATTTGATTTAGCACATTCTTTCCAGGTCTTAAAGCACAGAATAGATCAATATTGATATTCTCCAATTTGCACGGCACAACACTGCTGAACTTAGAGAGATCAATTGTGTGTGGAAAGAAAAATGCACCTGGCAAGATTTTTCCGAGTGAATTATAAAGTCTTTTGTTTAGCAGAACCGATTTCAATCTCCCGGATTTCAAATGTTCATGAATTCTTACAAGCAATGGTAATTCATGCGCTGTCAATTCAGATTGCCCCGGTGTACTACACATAATTAGATGAGGTGTTATACTCTTTTTATTCAACGCTGACAGAATAATATCATATCTGTAATCCCAGCCAGCGAATATAATATTATTTCCGTAATCCACCATCTCACTGATTTTGACTGGCGGAAGTTTGCTTATGATGTTGTCTTCAAGTTTCCTAACAAACCTAACATTCTGAAACACCGGTTTGCGTAAGGAAGTCTCCAAAAATCTTGTCTCGCAATGTCTGATACCTTGTAAAATTCCTGATAAATGTTCCAGTACGCGCAGAGAACCAGGAAAATTTCGCGAACAGATTAACAAAAGTTTACTACTCATTTTCTCCAGCGCTTCAATACCCAATTTTTGATCAACCCATATTTCTTGAGATCGGCGGGTTTAAATAACAGCAGGTCACTAAATCGAAGATGAGATATTTTCTTAAAAATGATCAAACCGGCTAAAGCAGAAGTGAAATAGGAAAAGGAGGATGCCAGTGCAGCACCTCTAATGCCAATTCTGGGGATCAGCAACAAATCTAAAACAACCGTTGTTATGAACGAAAAAACGACTGTAAGGGTCCCGAGTTCAGGTCTTCCAGTACCAGAAAACCCGACACATATAACCCTGTTAATGGCTAAAAAAATAATTCCTGGCAATAGTAGTTGCAGGGGTATTATAGCAGGCATAAACCGCGGGCCGAAAATTATCTTAATAAGAATGTTTGCCAAAATACCTACAACTATTGCTATAAACAAAGTTATTACAATCGTATTACGACAAATAAATGCAACAAACCGGTAAGCTTCACTCTTCTCTTTTGAAGTAATCTCTGGGAAAATGACCGTTCCCACGGCATTGGGAAAATACCACGGTAGTTCAGCAACTATGACTGCGACAGAATAGAATCCAACCTGGATTGGTTCCAAAAAAATATTTACAAAGAAATAATCAAGCCTTCTTTCGAAGAAATTAAGGAGCAATCCTATTTGCGATTTGACACCAAAAAACAGCGAATCCTTAAAGAACTTAAGATTGGGTATTCCTAAGCTAAAATTATTTCTGAACAATCTGATTAAACTGAAAATAATTGCCGAAAAGACAGACAAGATGAGCGCGATAACAGCACCCGCAACATTCCAGATAGGCACGAGAATAACCTGCATCAATAATAAGGCAAGCGCCCGTATAACAAAAGAGAGGCTGTATTCTTTCAACAACTTAAATCCCTGCAGCATTGTGATACAATGAAGAAAAATAAACTGTAGTGGGAAAAGCAATAAACTTAAATAGAAAAATTTATTTTGCACACCTTTCAAAACAGAAACAAGCAGCAGATCTTTAATGAGTAACGAACAGATGACAAAAATTATGGTTATTATAATCGTGTGAACAAAGTTGGTAGATATAATGCTGCTCTGAGTATAGCTCTTTTTACTAATATAAAATACATTCCCTTCACTCATACCAAACATAAAGATAATGACCACTATTGATATATAATTTGCAAGCAAGACAACGACACCTTTTCCTTCTGGCCCAAGCAATCGAGCAACCAAAATGTTACTAACCAACCCTGCAAACAGACAAATTCCCTGGGCAGCAAAGTTGTATGCAATATTGTCAAGATAACTACGCATACTTTCGATAGACTGTCTCAACGATGGCAATCATTGTTGCCCAAACAAAAATGAAGCGGTAATGAGCAAGGCTGGCATTGGATATTGCAACAATCAACATTCCAACAAAATTCCATAGGATCGTCATAATCACGATTTTTTCATTACTTTTGAGAGGCATCTTCAAAAGGCGTAACATTCGTTTGAAGAGAAGAAAATATATCAACATAAAAGAGAATAGACCAATAATCCCCATTTTCCATAGCAAGAAAATAAATGAATTATCAACCGTCAGCTGATATGTATCACGCCATCGGGTCATCCTTACATCACCAAGTCCTTTACCAAATAGAATCTCCTCCTTGTTTTCTTCAAGTGTCTCTTTGAGTTCATTGATTCTTATTTGCGCTGATTCATCATACATGAGGAATTTTGGTGATAAGAAAACTGAACTCCGAGCAAGAACTGTAAAAAAGACGTTACCTTGACTCACTTTGCGAATTAGCACAACAGCCAAAACACAAATCAGGAAGAATCCGAAAATCGCCATAGCCACATTACCTATGTGTTTCTTAATAGTTACACGATATTTCTTTAACCCGAGGATAATAAATACCAGTACAGTTACGAATACGGAAAACCATAGTGCTCTTTGTTGTGATATAAACACACCTGCAAAAACAAAAGGTAAAATAAAAAAACACCATTTTTTCTGTCGCATATTTTCAGAATATAGCAGAACTGAACCAATATAGGGAACGGCAAATTGTGCCATATGTATATGCTGTGAAACAATTCTGTTTAAGACTATCGAACTTTTAAAAATTGACAAGGCGTAAATGAATTGAAGACTGATAAGAAAGGTGCAAAATAACAGAAAATTGAAAAACCTATCCGGTTCATTTTTCAAATCAGTTGTAGACACAATAAAGTATGTGCCAAAATAGCATAAAGGAAGCAAATCTTCCAGTATATTCCCCAATTTATAGGCACGCAGAAATCCATATATTCCGGAGAAAAGTGTTAGTACCAAAAAGGCAAGTATCGCTTTATCTGTATTCAAGAAAGAATAGCTGGCTTGATTATCACTGAGGCGTCCTAAAGCCCAATACAGGATTAACAGAAAAAATACACTTCCAGCAACCAAGGTGATATATTTAATAGGAATTCCCGGAAAATAGACAGATAATCCTGGTTCTTCAAAAGTAACAATGTAGAATAAGAAAAAGTAAAAGAAATTTCTTAATGATCTGAAAACAATGCATGGAAGTGCGAGAACAACCACAGCCAAAAAAATTATTCTTGGACTTTCAAGGGTGGCGACTAGTGTCGCGATAACAAGTAAAACCAGAAAAATTGAGTTTACCTGTGGTATTACTTTGGGTGAAAAATCAGAAAAAAATCTGCGGTTCTCAACCATGACATCCTTACAAACAGGATTATCTACGGCGTAGCCTCTTTAGGTAATTTCTAACAACCGAATAATCATTTGCCAAAACCGACAAAATTTTGACTGCTTTTTCGTGTTCCCTCGGGTTACGGGCAATATCCATCAAATATTCATAAAAGAAAACAATAGGAATACTACCCAGCAAACTCAGTAGAAATGCGAATACTACTATCATTGTTCTCCTGGGAAAAGACCGCTTTTCTGGCGGTGTTGCATAATCCAGGACCTGAATGGTGGGTGTATCCTTAATTTCCAGAATCTTTGCTTGTTCATACTGTTGCCTGAGAAGTTCGTAAACTGCTTCCTGAATCTTTACATCTCTTAGCAATCGGACATACTGCTGTGATACTTCTGGCAACTGATTGAGCGGAACTGAAAAGCCTGCACCAAATTCATGGTTCTTCTGTCTAACTGTCCCAAATTCAATTTTCCTAAGTTGATTTCTAAGTTCTCGAATTTCTCTTTCAAGATCGTTGAGGTAGGGATTTTGAATTGAGCTTACTGATTCAATCGCATTTCTCTGTGCCTCTCTAAAGATTATTTCACTTTTCAATTTTGCGATAGTTTCGATTACGCTTTTCATTTCCTCATCCAGAACAACGATTTTATATTTTTCCTGAAATTCTTTAAGCAGCTTTTCCGACAATTCCAGTGAATCAGTGACTTCGCCAAGTCTCTTCTCGATGAAAAGGCGGTATTTTTTACCCATGGTCATAGCGGTTTCCTTGTTAAATTTGTCAAGCTCTTCAACAAAGGCATTGGCCATATCGGTAGCAAGGTATTTGTTTTTGTAAGTAACCGAAACCTCAATTATACCTTCTGGAGTGACACTAATACGCGTTATTTTATCAAGAGCCTTGGCGGCATCAGTAGATGTTCTTGCTTTAAACTCTTTTTTTAAATCAAATCGCTCAATAACCTTACCCTTAATTGTACCGCTCTTAAGAATCGCTGCATAAAGGTCTGAAGGAGAAGTCATACCCGGAATTCTGCCTGCAATGCGAGAGATATTTGACAGACTACTAATAACTCCACCGGACAATAAACCTAACATAGATTCGGTTTCAGAACTTGGTGGTAAGATCGTGGTTGTTGCCGTATATTTGTGGCTAACTATAAGACTCAGAACGACCGCAAACAAAGTAACGACGACCACATTTTGTAGAATATATTTCCGCCAGCGAATAATAACTTCTAAATACTGCGAAAAGACAATATCTTTCTTCATTCTATATTAGCATTAGTATATCCAAAATATCAAACAAGTCAATGACATTTACGCAGGAACACTCATCAGGTACAATTGATCACAACACATTTTGCAAAATCATTTCATGAACATATACAAGGATCTTGAAAAAGGTCCCCTATTTGAAATATGTCTGGATTACCTGTTTCAAATCCTTTTTCATATCATCCCAGGTTCTGATTATCGAATCTCTGCTTAATAAGACATTTTGCACCAGCTTTGTAAGTTTTTCGGGTGACTGTATTAGCTCTCTCAACTCCTCGGTTAGGGAATTTGGATTTTGTGGGTCAACAAGGATACCCGTTTTTCCATGACTAATAATCTCGGAAATTGCCCCAACATTAGTAGAAACCACGGGTAGATAATGATTCAATGCTTCAACAATGACTATCCCGTAACCTTCGTGTCGAGAAGAAAGAATAAATATGTCACAAATTTCATACCATTTGTCCAATTCTTCAGATTTGACATATCCCGTAAATTCAATTTTATCGCTCAATTTATAATCTGCTATTTTTTGTTTTAGAAAAGAATAGTACTTTCTATCAAAAATCTCACCAATTATGTAGCATTTGAAAGGCAAATCAGATAAACCTTTCAGCGCTTCAATCAGGTAGTCATATCCCTTTCTCGGCGTAACTGCACCCACACTTATAAATGTCCAGCCTTTCTTGTTTTCATATTTTCGAGATACATAGGGTCTCTTCTTACATTCGATACCTGGATAAACAATTCGTATTCTATCAGCAACTCTTTCCCCAACACACCCAATCACATTTATTTGGGTGTTGGTGCTATTGACAATAATCATCTTTGCTTTTCTCAGATTGTATTTCATTAGCTGATTGTTCAAATATTCCCTCAAACTTACATGAGGTAAACCTTCTTTTAGATGATGAACCATTTGAATCGTTGGGATGTTAACCAAATTGATGAAAACAGAAAATGGAAAATATCTTAAAGATGAGTCAATCACTTGAAAGACAATGTTAGGTTGACATCGAAAATATTCAAAAAAGCAGTAGAGAAAACTGAAAAATTTTATCTTAAAAAAACGAGGTATTTGGTGAATATCAATCAGAACAACATCAATACCCATGTCTTTCAATGTTTCCACAATTATTTTATTATATATATGTCCACCGGTTGTGGGTACATATTTACATGAACCTATGAAATAACTAACTATAGACATCCTCCAGAGTATATAAATAATATTGTTGCTGTCAATTATTGATCAAATTTATCAAAAATCTGATTTCCCGAAAATATCTTCTAAAATTGTTCTAATCCGAATCTTTGGGCAACCAAATTTAGAAATACCTCTCCAAAAACCCAGTCCCCAACTTAAATGTATTATCCAAAATGTGGGGATAAGTAATGGAAAATATTTAACTCCCTGTATTAATGAAATACATACTGAAATTGCTATAGTGTATCCCAAATAAGAAACTAATGGTATCCATCCCAATTTTATGCCGAAAAAGAGTAAAAACACTGAAAAGAACAGGCCTAATACAAGCAAGGGAGGCAATACATGTCGCCACCGTATTGAATCAGGGTGAGCTACAATGGTCTGTACCCGCCAGAGGCCATATAAAAAGTATTGCTCCATAAGTTTTTTCAACGATCCTCTTACAAAATATTGACATTTAATTCTTGGAGAAAGCAATATTTTTCCGCCTGCATTTCTTATCCGATAATTGAGTTCGTAGTCACCATTTCTTATCCACTCTTCATTAAATAGGCCAACCTCTTCGAGCGTTTTTTTATACCACGCACCAAGATAAACGGTATCCACCCATTTTTCCTTTTTTGAATAACGAAATTCTGCATCACCAATTCCAAACGGTGTTGTGGTGGCTAATGCAATTACATTGGTTACATAATTGTGTCCTGTCGCCCTCTGTGGTCCTCCAACATTTGCGGCACCGGTAGACTGCAATAGTTCAACACAGCTTCGTATATAATCGGTAGCATAGCAGGCATGCGCATCCATGCTGATAATGATTTCACCCTTCGCAGCACGAATACCAATGTTATTAGCAATTACTCTGATTTTCTTCGGATTGTCCAGCAATTTTATATTACTGCAACGTTCGGCATATTCAGCAACAATCTGTCGCGAACGGTCACTACTCATGCCATCTACAACTATGATTTCGTATTTCTCTTTTGGATAGTCATTAGCTATAATAGAATCAAGACATTTTGCCAAAAATTGTTCTTCATTGCGCACCGGCATGACAATAGATACATAAGGTAGAAGTTTATTTATAGTATATGGTTTCACCGTGCTATTATATATTTATTTATATATATGTCAATATACATTCCACCCAACCAAATTAAGTCCATATTATCCTTCCGAACCTTTAACTGAAGTTCTTGCTCCAAATTTAGCTTTCTTATACTGTCGTATCAATAGACACCCTCCTAATGGTTATTGACGGCTTTGGCTATTAATTATAATTACTATGATTGGAGGACTTCTTGAAAAACAAATGGATGAATTGGATGTTTAAGAAATTAGAAGAGGTTAAAATGAGATACCAAAACCAAGAAAAAAGAAAGATTAAAAGGCAATTATTAAAGAAGCATCGTTTTGTTATTGAACAGCGATTAACCTGGATTAACTATTATTATAAATTGGTCGCTGAAAATGCCCAGGCGCCAAAGACCGCGGTATGCAATAAGTTTAATATTGACTATAAAACATTAAATTTTTGGTTAGCCCCGTTAGAAATCATAGGTAATTTCCGCAATAACTTAGAATTATCAAGCAGTGCGTGCAAACTTGCAAAATTTCTAACGGGGTTAGCACGGTATGAAGCGCATAAGTGCAGTCCTTTGGCACTTATTGACCTGCCCAGGCGACCGAAGAATATAAAGTTTAAAGTGCCTTTTTGGGCTGAGGTCTTGATTGTTTTATGTCGGGTAATCAGGGGTCTTGGTGCTGAGTCATTGGCCGCGGAATTCAGGCATCAGGGGATTTTTAATATTAGCCATCAGGGCGTGCATAACATCTTTGTCCGTTATGGGTTAAATCACATTAAGCGATTAAAGAAAAAACCTGTTCAGCGTTATGAGCGGGGTAAGCCCAATGAGTCATGGCATATTGATATTAAAGGGCCATTTTGGATAAAGGGGGTTGGCAAGATTTACACGATTGGGATAATTGATGACTATTCTCGGTATATTGTCAGCTCTGAAGAATCAAAATTTTTCTCACCTTGGAGATCCTCAGATTAGATAGAAAAAATCGGCATTTATACTAATCTTCCCCTAATTTAGCTGAATACCAGTTAAAACCGATTTTTCTCACTTCACTTTCTTCTTGATAATCTGGGAATTATATATATAATTATTCCCAGATAGGGGGTAAATATGACTTTGAGTCAAGCAAGACTAAAATTAAGACAACGGGGCGATGAGCTGATAAAATTGTTAGATGTCTTTTTGGCGCGTAAACAACTGATTAAGGGTGGCGTTTGTCTTTCCCGGAGTAAATGTAGTAAACCCAATTGTCGGTGTGTCCGAGAGGGTAAGTTGCATGCGGTTTGGAAACTTTATTGGACCGAAGGCGGTAAGACCAGGTTGAAAGCCTTGAAAAAAGGTGTGGTTTATGGTTATCAGCGCCTCACCGCTAATTATCAGCGTTTTCGTAAGGCGCGGGCGAGGTTGGTTAAGATTTATCAGGAGATGATTCAATTGATCAACTTTTTAGAAAAGGGCTTAACCAAAGGTAAGGTTAAAAGTTATCTAAGGAGTCGCCAATGATTGAGAAAACAGCGGTTACCGAGATATTCTATCAAACGGTTTATCATTTCTTTCCCGAGTTCAACCATTGGCTTAAAGCCGTGGTTGACCCGAGGCGTAAGGGGAGTTGTACTTATCAAATTCAAACCCTTTTATGGATTGGGCATTTGGTATTTGTTTTAAAGTTAAGTGCCCGGCGTAAGATTGATGTTAAATTTGCGGCGGTGGAATTTATCAAACATCTTTCTTTGATGAGTGGGCAAGAGTTAAGCCGACCGCCGCATAATACTACTTTAGGTTATCTGTTGAAGCATCTTGATGCCTGGCAGCTTTATAAAGTGCGGTATTTAGCGATTAACGAGTTGATTCGGGCTAAATCTTTAGCGAAGTTTCGGCTTTTTGGTTATTATTTAATTGCCCTTGATGGAACAGGTTATTATTCGTCGCGGCGTCGGCATTGTCGGCATTGTTTAACCAAGAAGAAAAGCGGATTTGTTTAGTTTTAGATAGTCTTTATGTCTCGGAGGAGATTTTAAAGATTTGTGGACTTCATGATTGGCGTTTTATCATTATTTTTAAGGAGGGTAGTGCGCCGGAGATGTATCAGGAGTTTGAGGTTTTAAAGCGGCGTTGTCCGGAGAATTATTTAGCGCATGATTGGACAGAGGGTGGTGAACAGCAGCAGTATCGGTGGGTAACAAATGTGGATTATAAATTTATGGGTCGTTATTATGTGAATTTTTTAGAATGTTTAGCCAGGAAGAAAAAGGTTAAGCGCAATGAGAAAGAAGAGACGCGGTGGCTGTGGATTACCAATTTAAAACTCAACAAAGAAGTGTGTATGGTTATCGCCAATCAGGGAGGTCGTTGGAGCTTGTCCTGACGAAAGTCAGGAATGGAAAGAAGAGAATGAGGGTTTTAATATCCAGAAGAACAAATATTGGGGATACAAGATGGAGCATCTTTATATTAGGAATTATAATGGAATGAAGTGTATCTACTTGCTTCTCCAGATTGCCCATATTATCAATCAATTGATTGAGAAAGGCAATTTGTTGAGCAAGGAAATCAAAAAGGCATTGGGCAGTATCTATGAGATTGCCCAGCGGCTTTTAGAAGAATTAAGATATTTCTTCTTTGAGCCCGGCGAATTTGAACAACTTATTACCAAACGCATTCAGATTCGCTTTGATACCTCCTGACTTCAATTAAGTGCTCCATATTGTATCCCCACAAAAACACTATTATGTCTTATTATACATAATAGGATAGGTGAAGTCTACCCTCAAGATAAAAATTTTATCAAACACCATTTTCTGATATGATTCGTTGAAAAAAACAAAAGTTCATTCTTCAGAGCTGTTGATGAATAGCGTGGTGTTGACATTTCAGATAATTTGTTTATAATTACGTAAGAGAAGACGGCGGAGGCAAATGAAAGAAAGGGGTGCAACAT
>FWPU01001019.1_pt1 | contig 87376 bp, 68 predicted proteins | sample 2228361 | NCBI WGS metagenome assembly FWPU01 (sample SAMEA103939777, study PRJEB20133) | metagenome
TCATTCAGGACGACGGCGGCATCAACGACCTGCGCTACGCCATCGAGGAGCAGTGCCTGGTCATCCTGGCGACGCAGCAGCCGGCTGCCAGCGACCTGCGTGCCATCGTTGGCACATTCAGCGTCACCGACAACCTGGAGCGCGTCGCCGACTACGCCAAGGGCATCGCCCGCATCGTCATCCGGCTGGGCGACGAGCCCCTCATGAAGCCCCTGATTGACATTCCCCGCATGGCCGAGGAGGCCCGCAGCATGATTCGCCGCAGCCTGGATGCGTACGTGACCGGTGACGTGGCGCTGGCCCAGGACGTGGCCCGGCACGATGACCGAATTGACGCCCTGTACCAACAGGTCCTCCGCGAGCTGTTGGCGCTGATGATCGAGAACCCCAAGCGCATCACCCAGGGCACGTATCTCTTGTGGGTGGCCCACAACCTGGAGCGCATCGGCGACCGGGCGACCAACATCGCCGAGCGGGTTGTCTTCATGACCACGGGCCAGTTGGAAGAATTGAACGTGGAGCCGGAGCTGGACGACGTGCACTAGATGACCGCCGATCTCTCGTCCACGGGGGCAGGGGCTGTGCGCCGAAACCATAACCAACCACGGTCTGCGGTCAGCGGTCTGCGGAGGCAATATGGTTTTTAGCGTTCCAACCAGGCGAAACGAGAAGCTGGCGCGTGTGGTCAAGCGCATCACCGATGACGAGGAACTCCAGCAGCTCTGGCGCTGCGGCAACGTCAACGTGGTGGACCGGCTGGGGATGAGCGACCACGGCGAGGTCCACATCAAGATCGTCGCCAACAGCGCCTTGAAGATCCTGCGGCTACTGGTTGACGCCGGCGTCGAGATGAGCGTCGTCAAGGATCACGGCCTCACCAACGACGACGCCGAGGTGATCGTCGTGCTGGGCGCCTGCCTCCACGACCTGGGGATCGCCATCCACCGGGAGAATCACGAGGAATACAGCCTGTTCCTCGCCTGGACCAAGGCCCGCGAGCTGCTGGACGGCATCTACCCCGTGACCGAGCGCACCATTCTCGTCGCCGAGACCCTCCATGCCATCAATGCCCACAGCTGGGAGATACCCTGCCTGACGATTGAGGCCGGCGTTCTCAAGGTTGCCGATGCTCTGGACATGACTGCCGGCCGGTCGCGCATCCCCTTCGAGGCCGGCGCCATCAACATCCACTCCGTGTCCGCCATGGCCATTGACGCCGTCAACATCCGCCCCGGGACCGAGAAGCCGGTGCGCATCGAGATCGCCATGAGCAACTCGGCCGGTATCTTCCAGGTGGACGAACTCCTCAAGCGCAAGTTGCGCCACTCCAGCATTGCCACCTACGTCGAGGTCATAGCCCATATCGGGGGTGAGGCGGAGAAGCGTCTGCTCGAGTTCTACGAGATGTAGGCGTGTCCCCCGGCGTTGGCTGTTGGCGGCACGTGGCTGTCCCCCGTTTGCCGGAGCCTCGCGCGAGTAGTGCTGCGGGTGTTTGACAACCGCACGCATGTGACCTGAATTGCTGTGCTTTGGGACACAAGCCCGCTCATGAGTCTGCCTCAACCCTCACTCCACAAGGTCCAGGAGGGACTTCTGCCCCTTGAGAGTCGTCACCATCGTTTTCCGCACGCCATTTGGCTACGTCATCGCAACATCGTGCAGGACAACGCCGTTCTCTTCCCGGGCGCGGAGCTACGCCGGGGACCGCTTTCTCCGACGACTACTACGACGCCCTCGAATCCGGCATCGGCCGGCCCATTCTGGCCTCGTCCCGCAGCACCGAGTACTCCTGCCTCATGCCTGGCGCGTCCAACAGCCTCTTCACCCAGCATCTCCTGGCCGGGCTGAAGGACGGCATCGCCAGCGAAGGCAGCCTCATTCGCATTTCGACCTCCTCGAGTACGTCCAGCCCAGGGTCACGAGCGGCCAGCCCAACCAGCACCCCATCTTCAATGCCGAGTTGGAGCGGACGCCCCTTTCTAGCATGTTCCGGATAGGCACTTGGCTACGTGGAGCGGGAGCCGGGCGCCTCCTGGATGTGGGAGGCGCTGGTGCCCCGACCGGAGGGCGCCGGCCTGCGGGTGACCGTCTCCGGCGACGTGAAGCAGCCCGGCGTGGCCCGGGTGGTGAACGGGGAAGGGGATATCATTGGCGCGCCGGCCCTCCGGGGCATGGGCCCCGGCCTCCGTCGGCGCGGCGATTTTCCCCATGATGCAAAACCCCGGCCTCCTGCTTCGTCAGCGAGGGGCCGGGGTTCGCCCCAGTATGATAGCTGGCTCTGGTCTATTCGGCGCCGTGCACGTGGCCGTGCTCCAACTCCTCCGCCGTAGCCGGGCGCAGGTCCACCACCCTCACCGTGAAGTAGAGGGTCTCCCCGGCCAGGGGGTGGTTCAGGTCCAGCAACACGCCATCCGGGCGGATCTCCTCGATGTGGGCATCAATGGAGCTGCCGAAGGGCGTGCGCATGCGGAAACCCATGCCCACTTCCAGCTCCAGGTCATCCGGGAAGCTGGATCGGGGAACGAGCTGGTATGCGTTGGGATCGCGCTCACCGTACCCCTCTTCTGGTGAGAGGACCACCTCTTTCGTCTCCCCGATCTTCATCCCGTACAAGGCTTTCTCCAGACCCGGAATGATGTTGCCCCGCCCCTGCAGAAACTGCACCGGTGCTTCTCCCACGGAGGTATCCAGAACAGCCCCATCGGCCAGGCGAAGGGTGTATTCCAGGCTCACTACCACGCCATCTTGCACTTCTGACACACTCATGTCTTTCTCCTCTGTTCTGATTGGCCACCTGAGCGGTGGTATAAAAAAAGGACCGCCGGACGACGATGAACCCGGCGGTCAAGAACGCTCAAAGCCTTGAAGGGGTTTAACTGGACTTTGGACAAAGTCCGAGAAATCCGGTTTCTTACCGGGTTTCTGATCGCCGATTCAACTACGCCCGACGAAAATATACCACGAAAACCCAGAAAGTCAACTGGCACAGCCTGGTGATTGCGCATAAGAATCTGTCCGAAAAGGGTAGGGCGGGCTTTCCAGCCTGCCCCGACAGCCTGGAAAGGCTGTCCTACATGGTTTTTCCGGATAAGCTCCAAGTCCAAAGGTGCCACTCTGAGCGACTGAGAGGAGCGAAGCCTGCCCTGAGGCCAGGCCGAAGGGAGCCTCCCCCTTCAAGAACGACGCCCAGAAGGATATGGGTGAATCACCAGCCATGGCTGCGTGCCGACTGCGCTTTTGGACGGGTGGCGCGGGTTATGGTATAATTCGCAACCGACAGCAAGGTGCGGTCTTGAGCCTCCAGGCTCTCTCTCAAGGTGAGGAGCCCGGATCCTGAGGAGTTTCCATGTTGTTATCGCGATCAACCCCATCGGGCCCGTGGGTCCAGGTCCTCGACGAGGTGGAGGACTACCGCTTCGGCGACCTGTTCCGCATCACCCGGGCCCGGCTCCGGGTCCGCCGCTTCGACGGCTCGCTGAGCGACCTGGTGACGCGCATCAACTTCGAGCGCGGCGAGTCCGTGGCCGTCCTGCTCTACGATCCCCAGGACGACGCGGTGGTGCTGGTGCGCCAGTTCCGCTACCCGGTCTACGCCGGCCTGCCACCCGAGGAGCGCGCCGGCGAGGGCGCTCGGCGGGCCTGGCTGCTGGAGATCGTGGCCGGCGTGGTGCAGCCCGGCCGGGCGCTGGAGGCGGTGGCGCGGGAGGAGCTGCTGGAGGAGGCCGGCTACCGGGTGCGGGGTGAGCTGCAGCCCATCGCTACCATCTACCCCAGCCCGGGCGGCACCTCCGAGCGCATGCACCTCTTCCTGGCCGAGGTGGATCACCAGCAGCGCACCGGCGAGGGGGGCGGTGTCGCGGCCGAAGGCGAGGACATCGAGATCGTCGTGCTGCCCTTCCGGGAGGCCATGGAGATGGTCGCCCGGGGCGAGATTTGCGACGCCAAGACTGTCATCGCCCTGCAGCACCTGGCCCTGGTGAAAGCCGGGGGTTAGCCTCAGCTCCCTCCCCCTGGTAGCGAGAGCCTGTCCTGCGCGAAGGCGAAGGGGGTGGAGGTGGAGGTCTTCTTCTACCTGCGGATGCTGGAGACCGGGGAGCGAGAGGCTACTTGGGGAGCCACGGTGGGGGATGTGGAGGCTGAAGACCGGCAGGGAGCGGCTCTGTGACGGAACTTGCTACGATACTGCTCATCGCCGTGGGCCTGGCGATGGACGCCTTTGCCGTCTCCCTGGGCATCAGCTCCGCGGGACGAGCGGGTGCTACCCGTACCGTCTTCCGCGTCTCCTTCCACTTTGGCCTGTTCCAGGGGCTCATGGCGGTTCTGGGCTGGCTGGCCGGACGCGGCTTCGTCGAGCTCATCGCCGGCGTGGATCACTGGGTCGCCATGGGTCTGCTGTCCTTCGTCGGGGGGCGCATGATCCGCGCCGGGCTTGACGCCGACGGAGTTACGTACACGCAGGATCCTTCCCGTGGCTACATGCTGATCATTCTGAGCGTGGCTACGAGCATTGATGCCCTGGCCGTGGGCTTGAGCCTGGCCATGCTGCGCCTGAGCGTCCTGCAGGCCAGCATCACCATCGGCGTTATGGCGGCCGGCCTCTCGATAGTAGGCTTGATGATGGGCGACCGTCTGGGGCAGGCCATCGGCAAGCGCATGGAGGTCCTGGGTGGGCTGATCCTCATCGGCATCGGCCTGCGCATCCTGATCACCCATCTGTGGTGACCTGTTGCGGCGCGACGGCCTGTGGATGGTGGTTTGACAAAGAGCGGGCTTTCACTTATACTTTTTACCGCAAAACTGAACACTGAACGGAAACCTTCGGGGCAGGGTGAGGCGCTGTGATTGGTGCCAATTCCCGACCGGCGGTAGGGTGCGGGTGACATGGCCGAGGCCATCGCCCGACACCGAGCCCGCGAGCCCTCCCGGCGTTGGCCGGGTGTGGCAGATCTGGTCAAAAGCCAGAGCCGACGGTATAGTCCGGATGGGAGAAGGTTGTCTGCGCGGTCCGCCTGATGGCGAAGGCCGGCCCGGCTGCGTTGATACCCCGAAGGTCCCAAGCCTTCGGGGTTTCCGTTTGTCGAGCCGGCGGTTGCAGGCGAGTCACCATGCCCCGAGGACAGTTGTCCGGCGGGGCTTTTTCGTGGCCGTGCCGGGTTGAAGTGCGTCCGCCCCCGCGATTGGCGGCGAGGCTGCTAGGTGGGCCGGCAGACGCGCCAGGAGGGTTTGATGAGCACAGCCGGTTCCATGGGTTCAGAGGCCAGGTCGGGGCACCTGGGCCAGCCCGTGTTGCGAAGCATCCTGCGGATTGAGGGGCGCGCGGTCTCGCCGTACATCCACGGGCTGCTGGTGCCGCTGGGGTTGCTGGTGCTGTTGGGCCTGTGGGAGGCCGCAGTGCGGGCGGCCGGGTATCCGCCCTTCATTCTGCCGGCGCCGGGCATGGTGGCGCGCCGGTTCATCTCCGTCGCCGCCGACGGCAGCCTGTGGCAGCATACCCTGGTCACCCTGTCCGAGGCGCTGGCCGGGTTCGCCCTGGGGTTCGCCGTGGCTACGGTCTTGGGCTACCTGCTGGCCAAGTCGCCCGGGCTGGAACGCCTCCTCTCCCCGTACATCGTCGCCTCCCAGTCCATCCCCACGGTGGCCCTGGCGCCGCTGCTGGTGCTGTGGTTCGGCTTCGGCCTGACCTCCAAGGTGCTGGTGTGCGCCCTCATCGTCTTCTTCCCCATCCTGGTGAATACCGTGGTGGGGCTGCGGGGGGTGGACAGCCGCTACCACGAGCTGATGCGCTCCTTCTCGGCCTCGCGCTGGCAGGTCTTCACCAAGCTGGAGGTGCCGGCGGCGCTGCCGGTGTTCTTCGGCGGACTGCGCGTGGGCGTGACCCTGTCGGTCATCGGTGCGGTGGTGGGCGAGTTCGTCGGCGCCGACCGCGGCCTGGGCTTTTTGGTGAACGTGGCCCGGGGCCTGTACGACACGCCCCTGATGTTCGTCGCCCTGTTCACCCTGGTGGCCATGGCCCTGGCGCTGTACGGCGCGGTGACCCTGCTGGAGCGCGCCCTCATCTCCTGGCCGAGGTGAGTACGGAGTACGCACTACGCAGTACGGGCATCTGGTGTGGGGCGTGCTGCGCATTGCGTACTTCTTGTGTGCTAGCGGATAGATATCTACTCAAAAGCAAAGGAGGTGTCAATGAGGCGCAACTCTTCCAAATGGATGAGCCAGGGTAGGTTGCCCGGGCTGACCGTGTTGCTTTTGTGGCTGGTGGTGTCGTGCAGCCCAACGAGCGCCCCGGTAGCCACACCAGGCCCGGTACCCCGGGAGCTGACCCCGGTCACCCTGGCCATGGGCTACATCCCCAACATCCAGTTCGCCCCCTTCTACGTGGCGGTGGAGAAGGGCTACTTCCGCGAGGAGGGGATTGACCTGCAGTTGGACTACGGCATGGAGTCAGACCTCCTGAAGCTCGTGGGGACCAACGAGCTGCAATTTGTCATCGGCAGCGGCGATCAGGTAATCCTGGCCCGCTCCCAGGGGCTGCCGGTGGTATACGTGATGAATTGGTGGCGCAAGTTCCCCGTGGGCGTGGTGGCACTGGAGGACCTGGAGAAGCCCCAGGACCTGGCCGGCAAGCGCGTGGGCATCCCTGGACTCTACGGCGCCAGCTTCATCGGCTGGAAGGCCCTGGCTTACGCCTCCAGCCTGGACGAGAGCCAGGTCCGACTGGAGAGCATCGGCTATACGCAGGTGGAGAGCTTGCTGACCGGGCAGGTGGATGCCGCCGTCGTGTACGCCGTCAATGAGCCCGTACAGCTCGAGCGGCAAGGCAAGACCCCGCACCTCATCCTGGTGTCCGACTACATTGACCTGGTCTCCAACGGTCTCATCACCAACGAGCAAACCATCGCCGAGCACCCGGAGCTGGTGCGCGGAATGGTACGGGCGTCGGTGCGGGGTTTGCGGGACACACTGGAGAACCCCGAAGAGGCCTTTGAGCTGTCCCTGCGCCACGCGCCGGAGGCCGGCGGCCCGAACCGCGACACCCAGATGGCGGTGCTAAAGAGCGCTCTGGAATTCTGGCGCAGTGACAGGCTGGGGTACTCCGACCCGGCGGCCTGGGAGGCCTCCCAGCGCTTCATGAAACAGGTGGGGCTCATCCAGACCGAGGTCGAGGTGAGCAAGCTGTTCACCAACGAGTTCCTACCATGAGGCATGCGGCTACCGATGAGGGAGAGGCCGGGGGAGGGTGGGCTTTCTCCTGAGGAGAGCTCACCCCCTGCGACTTCGCGCAGGACAGGCTCCCCCCTGCAAGGAGGAGGGAATGTTCCCCTTCCTCTCAAGGAGGAGCTGGGAGAGGGTGAGGCTTGGTCAAGGTTGAGGAGATGACCATGGCAGCAGGCCAGCTTCTGGTTGTAGACATCGGCAATACCAACATCACCTTGGGGGTTTTCCGGGGCGAAACCCTGGTGGGCCGGTGGCGGCTGGCCACCGACCCGACCCAAACGGCCGACGAGTACGGCGTCCTGATCGCCGCGCTGCTGTCCCAGGGCGGCCTGAGCTGGGACGACCTGAAGGGCTGCGCCGTCTGCTCGGTGGTACCACCCCTCACCGGGGTCTTCGTCACGCTGGGCCGGCGGTTCATGGGGCGAGAGCCGCTGGTGGTGAGCGCACGGGTCCGCACCGACCTGCGCATCCGCTACGACCCACCAACAGCCCTGGGCGCCGACCGGCTGGTGGACGCGGTGGCTGCCGTGCATCGTTATGGTGCGCCGGTCATCGTAGTGGACTTCGGGACGGCCATCACCTTCAACGTGGTCTCGGCCGAGGGGGAGTTCCTGGGCGGCGCCATCGCCCCTGGGGTGGGCACTGCGGCCTGGGCTCTGGCCAGCGTGGCTGCCCGGCTACCTAGCGTGGACCTGGTCTTCCCGCCCAGCGTCATCGGGCGAGACACCGAATCCGCCGTGCAGGCAGGGGTGCTGTACGGTTACCTGGGGCTGGTGGACGGGATGGTGCGTCGCCTGCAGAAAGAGCTGGGCAGCGATGCCACCGTGGTGGCCACCGGCGGGCTGAGCCGGCTGATGGGTCCGCGCACCGCTACCGTGCAGGTGGTGGACCCGGAGCTCACCCTCGAAGGGCTGCGCCTGGTGTGGGAGATGAATCAGGCCCCAGTCGAGAGGTGAGACGTTGCAAAGTGGGCGAAACTGTGGTAAACTGACCCTTGAGAGCCGCCTCAGGGGTCAGTTGACTTTTCCGGAGGGCGACATGGCACCAAGGGTGTTGCAGGGCAAGCGCATCGTCCTGGGGGTGACCGGCAGCATCGCGGCCTACAAGGCCATCACCCTGGCCAGCGAGCTGACCAGGGCCGGGGCCGTGGTAGACGTCATCATGACCCAGGCCGCCACCAAACTGATCCAGCCCCTCAGCTTCCAGGCCATCACCCATCGCCCCGTGGTCACCGAGATGTTCCACCTCCTGGCCGAGACCGAGATCGGCCACGTGACCCTGGCCCGCTCCGCCGACCTGGTCCTCATCGCCCCTATCACTGCCAACACCATCGCGCGGCTGGCCGCCGGCTTGGCCGACGACATGCTGACGGCCACCGCCCTGGCTACCCGCGCGCCCATCGTCATCGCCCCCGCCATGGAGACGGGCATGTGGGAGAACCCCATCACCAAGGCCAACGTGGCCCGGCTGCGCCAGACCCGGGATGTGGTGGTGGTGGGGCCGGGTGAAGGGCGCCTAGCCTCTGGCGCCGTGGGGGTGGGACGCTTGGCGGAGGTGGACGAGATCGTGGGAACTGCCCGCATGGTGTTGGGCCGTGGCGGCCCCTTGGCCGGCCACAATGTGCTGGTGACAGCCGGTGGCACCCGTGAGGCCATAGACCCAGTGCGCTTCATCTCCAACTGGTCCTCCGGGCGCATGGGCTACGTCCTGGCCGAAGCTGCCCGCGATCGCGGTGCCCGGGTCACCCTGATCCACGCCCCCACCGCCCTCAAGACGCCCGTTGGCGTGAAGGACGTGAGCGTGGTTAGTGCCCAGGAGATGCGGGATGCGGTCTTCGCCGCCCTGCCCGGGGCCTCGGCCCTGCTCATGGCCGCGGCCGTGGCCGACTACCGCCCGGCCAGCCCTCGTGCCAGCAAGATCAAGAAGGGGGAGGGCGCGCTGACCCTTGAGTTGGAGCGGACGCCGGACATCCTGGCCGAGGTAGCCGGGTGGAGGAGCTCACAACCGGCGCCGGGGCTGGTTGTGGTGGGGTTTGCGGCCGAGACGGAGGACCTGATCACCAACGCCCGGGCGAAGCTGGAGAGGAAGGGGATGGACCTGATCGTGGCCAACCCGGTGCCCCAGGCGTTTGGCGATGCCCTCAACCAGGCCACGATCATAGACCGGGAGGGTGGGCTGGAAGAGCTCCCGCCTTTGCCCAAGGACGAACTGGCGGAGCACGTGCTTGATCGCGTACAGGCGCTCCTGGCGTGCTCATGCCTGATGCATGCTGAATGGGCAACCGCGCGGGACTAGGGCCTGCCCTGAGCGAAGGCGAGGGGCTCCGTGCGAGGGCGTGGGTAGTGCCCGATTTATCGCCCTTCGCGTTCACGTGCTTGCCGGGTGATCCCCAGGAGGACGCGCTCGACGAAGCCACCCATGAGGATGCGGCGTAGGCGCTGCCAGGCTGCCTGCAACACCTTCAGTTCCTCTGAACCCAGGCGGCGCCCACTGAAGCGCTCTTTAACATAACCATCGGCTATCTGGCTGATCTCCGCCTCACCTTGCGGGATGGCCCGGCGCAGGGTGCCGGCGTACTCGTAGGGCGTCTGGTAGGGGGTTTCGCGCACGCCGGCCAGCCGGGCCAGGCGGATCATGCGCTCGTACAGCCCCGTGGCCACGGGCAGGTTTCTGAGATCCCACTGCCACAGGAACCACCCCACTCCGGCCAACACGCCCACGGCCAGCACCACCACTACCAGAGGGAAGGCTGCCCGAGAGGCGCCCTGCACGAAGGCCAGGGGAGCCGGAATCACCGGGGGCGCTCCAAAGCGGTCCTCCGGCAGGTCCTCCTCTTCGGGGATGTTGGGTTCGCGGTTGAGGCCGGGCGGGATGGCAGCCGGGTTGGACTCCTCCTCGTCGGTGTCCAGAGGCCGTTGGATAACCGGGTCGGCCGCCGTGGGCTCGAACTCGATCCAGCCGTAACGCGGGAAGAAGACCTCGGGCCAGCTATGGGCGTCGTACTCACGCTGCCGGTAAGCGCGGATCTGGGGGTCGTACTCGCCGCGAGAGTAGCCGGCCGCCAGCCGGGCCGGAATGCCCACCGCCCGGGCCATCACCACCAGCGCTGAGGCATAGTAGTCGCAGTAGCCCTCGCGGATGTCGAAGAGGAAGTAGTCCACCCCGTCCCGGCCGGGTGGCGGGGGCGGGATCTGCTCGTTGTACTTGAGCTGGCGCAGGTAGGACTCGATGGCCGCAACCTTGTCGTAAGGGTTGTCATAACGTGCGGTGATTTGCTGCGCCAGTTCGATCACCCGGCGGGGCAGGTCGTCCGGCAGTTGCAAGTAGCGCTCGGTGACCCACTGGGGGTAGTCGGTGCCGGCCTCGCGAAGCTGGCGCACGGTGGCGTTACTCATCAACGAAATGACCTGATACGTTTGCCCGGGCTGTAGGCTGGTGCGGCTGCGCACGACGGACACGTTGAACGGCAGGATGCGCGTGTCTTCCTCGGACTCGGGGATCAGGCTGTAGCGGACACGCACCGGGATGTTGAACTGGATGGGTTGGGGCACGGCGTAGAGCTGGGTGGTGCCGGCTTGCAGCACGCGGATGGTCTGGGTGACGGGCACACGGGCCTCAAAGGTTAGGCGTGACAGGCGCGGATCGCCGGGGTTGAGGGTGGCGGTGTCTTCATCGGTGTTGATCCAGCCTCGGCCGGTGTACTCGTCGTAGACCATGCTGCGCCAGTAGCGACCTCCGGTGGTCACCCCGTCGAAGACCGGGGTGTCGCCCAGGTTCACCGGGCCCGACAGCGCCAGGGTGTCGCTGAAGTAGGCCGGGCCAGGGCGCGCCCGGTAGTTCAACGACGAGAACAGGCGCTGGAAGTGGGACTGAGCCCGGCTCCACGGCTCCTCGAATCGGTCCACGAAGGCGTGCACCCTGGGGGAGGCCGTCGGCGGCGCGAACCACGCCAGCGCCACCACCAGGATGGCGAAGATGGTGCCATCGCGCAGGAAGTCAAAGCCGATGTCCGGGCTGTAGCGGATGCGCCGCATGCGCCACTCCTCCTCCTGGATGGTCAAGAAGGAGCGCACGATCAGCAGCAAGGCAGCCAGGGCGTAAAAGACCAGCCAGTCGGACACGTCCGGCGGCGCGTAGTAGACGTTCACCAGGAGGGCGAAGCCGCTGGGGATGATGGCTCCCCACACGTTGCGCAGCCGTATGAAGAACCAGGTGCAGATGTAGCTCATGAGCCACATCAGGAACTCGAGCTGCATCACGAAGACCAGGTTGTCGGAGCTGACGCCCTGCCCCCTGGCGGTTTCCAGCCAGGCCATGAAGCGCGTGTAAATCTCGTTGATGGCTTGCGGCCAGGTGTACTCCCAGGGGAGGAGCCACGCGGTGGTGAAGACCGTCCACCCGATGCCCAGGAGGACGCTGAGGGTGTGAGCGAGGGAGCCGGGGATCCACCTTATGGATGCCAGGATCAGGCCGACGATCACGGCACCCAGGATGACCGGCTGGAGGGTCCACAGGCCTTCGGCCCAGTCGGCGGCCTGGATGGACCAGGCCACGCTCAGGAGCATCACCAACAGGATGATGAGCGTAGACCAGCCTTCTCGGGGTCGCAAATGCATGCGCATGGGCCTTCTCCCGTCTACACGCTATCCGGCTCTATCTGATAAACCGTCAACCGCCCCGAATGGTTCAGGTGCCCATGAGACGCTGGTGAGGAAATTCTAGGCGCGACACAGTCGAAAGTCAAATGCGGAGTCCAGCTGCCTGACACTTTGCAAGGCAAGGTAAAAGTCCCTTTCAACTGCTATAGAGGGGGCATCCACCCCCGTTTCGCGCCGGACTGAGCAACTTGCCAAAAGTGCTTTGCACTTTCTCCTGTTGGACTTTGGACAAATCAGCCGGTGATCAGAAACGAAACCGGGTTTCTCAGATTTTGCGGCTGTCAAGGGGCGTCCGCGTCTGTACGACGCACAGGCTCGCCCCGTCCAGCGGCTGTTTGACCCTGAAGAACGGGACGGGGACGCCCCTTGGTAGCGGCGGAGAAGTTCAAAGAATTTGTGGTTACCTGCTTAGACGTGGAGAGGACGCTACTTTGTAACGAAAAAGGACTGCTGGATAAAGTGTCAGGTGGCTAGATGCCAAGTCAGGGCTGACTTGTGGCATGGTACGTGGGCTTCCTACCACGACGTCTTTGGCCTTCCTGACCTCGCCGACTTGCAACACAAGGTCCCCTCCGGGGGTGATGAGTCGAGGAGGAGATGATGAACTGCCAAATGCGGTCCAGGTGGTGGGTCGTGCTCATGGCAGTGATTCTGGGGACACTGGCCCCGACTTGTCTCTCCCAGCCGCCTCAGGTCACGCCGAGCCTGCCGGCACCGGCGACCCTCGTCCCGTCCGCCACGCCGCCACCAACGTTGGCCGGCATCGGTGTGGGCCCATCCCCCACCCCCACGTTTGACGTTTTCGCCAAGGACCGGGAAATCATGCTCAAGTTCCACCTGCGGAACAGGGGTATCAAGGACGAGGCCGTCCTGGCTGCGATGGCCAAGGTCCCACGCCACGAGTTCGTGCCGCCGGAATACCAGGAGTACGCCTACGGCGATCACCCGCTGCCCATCGGCTACGGTCAGACCATCTCCCAGCCGTACATCGTGGCCCTCATGACGGAGCTCCTGGAGATCAAGCGCGGCCACAAGGTGTTGGAGATCGGCACAGGCTCCGGCTACCAGGCTGCCATCCTGGCGGAGCTCACCGACGAGGTCTACACCGTGGAGATCATCCCGGAGCTGGCCGAGAGCGCCGCCGAGCGCCTCAAGCGTCTGGGCTACACCAACGTCCAGGTGAAAAACGCCGACGGTTACTACGGCTGGAAGGAGCACGCGCCCTACGATGCCATCATCGTGACGGCTGCGCCGGACCACGTGCCACAGCCGCTGATTCAGCAGCTCAAGGACGGGGGCCGGCTGGTGATCCCGGTGGGGCCGCCGGGCGGTTACCAGACCTTGTGGCAGATCATTAAGCGGGGCGAGGAAGTCGAGTCGCGCAACATCACCGGCGTCATCTTCGTGCCCCTCACCGGCGGCCACTGAGTGCAGCGGTGTCGGTCTGCTCGTTTCACGTGCTGTTCGCTCGCGCGAGGCACTATTCCCGCGGCCTGCCGGGAGGCGGTCGGATAGGGTCCGACCGGAGCAAGTCATGTGCTGTTTGCTCGCGGCGTCAGCTCCCACGCCCGGCGTGCCGTGAGCCAGGCGGCAAAGTAGGCGGCGCATCCGGCCCCCAGCACCGCCGACAGCCCAAAGGACACCGCCCCCATGGTGGCCAGGATGGCGCTGATCACCGAGGCGCACCCGTTGATGCCCCAGGCCCAGGGGATGAGGCCTGGGGCTTGGCGTTCCAGGGCCCGAATCCCACGGGGAAAAGGCATCCCCATCAGCAGCCCCAGCGGTGCCAACACCGCCAGCGTGACGGCCAGCCGGACCGGGAATCCCCAACCCAGTAGCGGGGTGAAAAGGGCCGGCAGCGCCACCGGGTAGAGGGCGCCCAGGGCGACCAACGCCAGCACGCTGGCCGGCCAGGGCACCCGTGGCGCCAGGTAGCTGCCCAGGCCGGAGAAGACCAGGATGCCGAAGAGCACCGCCCCGAAGCTGTAGGTGGGGTGGCCCAGGAACAGAATGAAGCGCTGCATGAGGGGGATCTCCAGGAGCAGGAACCCGATGCCCAGGGCACCGAAGTAGACGAAGGTCGCGCCGCGGGAGCCCCCGGTGACCGGTGGCAGGAGGCGCAACGGTGCCAGGATCAGCACCACCGAGGCAGCCGTCGCCAGCGCAAGCAAGATCACCAGCACCAGGTAGCCGCTGCCGCCGAAGGGCTGCCAGGTCTTGCCGAAGGCCCGGATGATGCCCGGCACCTGGCTCCAGCGGAAGAAGTGAAAGAAGAAGGGGCGATCATCGGTCGAGGAGCTGACGTCGTACGGGTAGCTGGCAATGAACTGAGCGGCGCCGGGGCCGAGCAGTTGCTGGAAGGTCAGGTAATAGCTGGGTTCCTGAAGCACGTTGTGGCGGTTGGCTTCCTCGGGCCTCATGCCCGGCAGGTGGACCAGGTCGAAGCCGCGCTCGGCGCAGAAGGTGCGCGTGGCCGCCAGTTCGGCCTCGGTGAACGGTCCCCGCCGGACCAGCAGTGTCATGGTCTGGAAGCTGCGGTAGGCAACCAGTCGCCCCTCTGGGTGTTCCACCCCCAGCCGGCGCAGCGCCTCCAGCGCGATGGCCGCCGTACGCAGGCTCTCGCTGGGCGGCAGTTGCAGCCAGCGCGGGACGACCAGCAAGCCGTCGTCGGTCAGCCGGCGGTAGAGGTCCTGGAAGGCCTCCACGGTGTGCAGGTAATCCTCCGTCAGGCTGTAGGCGCCGAAGTTCACCACCTTGAAGTTGTCGCTGAGTGACAGGTGAATCAGGTCGAAGCGAGGGCCGGGTCGCCGCACGTAGGTCCTGCCGTTCTCCACCACCAGCGTCACCCGAGGGTCATCGTACAACCCTCCGCTGAACTGGGCGTAGCGCCCACGCACCGCCCTCACCGTCAGCGGGTTGTCCTCGACAACGGTCACCTGGCCGGCACCGTGCCGCAAAGCCACGAGCACGTCCAGCCCCCCGCGCGGGTTAATGATCAGCGTCCGCGCCCCCGGCCGCAGCTGATAGGGCAGGGCCACGGGCAGGTAGTCGGTGAAAGCGGCGGCGTCAGGCGTCTCGCCCGTGATGGGGGTCAGGTTGTCCCCGTCCACGGTGAGGCCCACCTGGTGCGGCATGGGGCCCTGGTAGGTGAAGCTGAGGCCGGGCGCCGAACGGATGGCGCCGCTTTCCACTGTATCCACCCGTGAGTAGGCATTCCAAGCGGTGCTGGTGAGTCGGGCGTCGGGGAAGCGCAGCACCGTGCTCAGGGTCTTGTAGGGCGACATGCGGACGTCGAGCCAGGCCGGCGGCCGAAGGGTGAGGATGGCCAGGACACCTGTTGCGAGGGCCAGTGCCAAGACGACTGCCCAGCGCGAGAACGACCGCGGACCGCGGCCCGCAGACCGCAGACTGCTTGAACCACCAACGGCGGTCGGCGGTTGGCGCTCGGCAGTCGCTTGCATCGCCAGGACGGTCGCAGCAGCCATACCCAGGACAGTAGTCAGGAGGACGGCGCCGGCTGGGCCGAAGGCCGAGAGGCTGACGATGGCCAACAGGCAGCCCAGGCCGGAGCCGGCCAGGTTGAAGGCGTAGATGGTGCTGGCGTGGCTGGGCCGGGCGCTGAGCAGCCCGCCCACCAGCAACCCGCTGAAGAAGAAGGGCGTGGCCAGGGCCAGGTAGTAGATGGCCAGGTAGAGGAGCTGCCGGCGCTCCCAGGCGATGCGGTACGAGTCGAAGGGCAGGTAGTTGACGACCATGTAGCTGCCCAGCAGGGTGGTGGAGAAGAGGACGGCCACGGTCGCCAGCCGGAGGCCCGTTGGCGGCTTCAGCGCGCCGGGGAAGAGGGCTAGGGCCGTGCCGCTGGCGCCGAAGCCCAGCAAGGCCACGCTCACGGCCATGAAGGCGAAGTGGTACCACTGGGCGACGGCGAACACCCGTGTGAGGGTGAGCTCGAAGGCCAGCGTGCCGGCTGATAGTAGCAGGATGCCCAGGTAGGTTCTACGCATTGCTTCACCCAACGCATCTGCTCGCTCGAGCTTTGCCAAAAACCACCTCACCGACTGAAGCCCTCACCAGGCACGATGCTTGCGAGCAGGTGCGTTACCAAGAAGTGTCTGGTGATCAGAAGGTCGGTTCTGCGCTATTTGTGCAGGGACTATACTCCGAATCCGTCAGCGTGTCAAACCCGGATGCGGGTTCGAGGCTCAGAGTGGATGTAGGCCCAGAGGAGGTGCAAGGCCTGCCCCTACTCAGTGCCTATCCGGATCTCATTGACAGCAGAGTATGTCACTGGTATAATTCAATTACTGACCTGGGGGAAATTCGATGAGAATCGAATTTGTTTGCCTTGGACCCTGGGCTTGCCGGCAAGCTGACCCAAATTGCCAAGTCAAAGCGGACTTCATCCGAGGCGCTTATCAACGCCTGGTTGAGGGAGAAAATCCCGGAACATACATAGATGAGTTTACCGAGAAAAGCCCTGGGTAGCAGTACCACTCCTCACGTCAGTTGGCATCTCGCTGCCCACGGCTTTTTGAGAACCTTCGAGGCATTCAAGGAGGCATCGCCGTGTACAAGTTCCCGTCCGATGAGTGGATCAAGGCGTTGATGGAGGAAGTCAACGCCAGCGAGCGCTACGCCGAAGCAGCCAGAAACTGGGAGGGGGATTTTTACTTCATCACGGAGGACGAATCCGGCCAGAAAGTCTACCTCTACATGGACCTGTGGCACGGCAAGTGTCGTGAGGCCTTCCTGACCACCGACGAGAGCGTCAAGGATCCGGCCTTTCGCATGGAGGCCCCGCTCAAGGTGTGGCGCAAGGTCATCCGCAAGGAACTCGACCCCATTCAGGGGCTCCTCACCCGGCAGCTGAAGCTCAAGGGCAACATGGCCATGATCATGAAGAACGTCAAGGCCGCCCAGGAGCTGGTCGAGTGCTGCACCCGGGTGCCCACCGAGTGGTAGTCTGCCTGGGAGGCCGCCATGTGGTTCTTCAACAGTCCCGAGGTGGTGTTCGGTGAAGATGCGCTGAGCTACCTGGCCAGCGTTGAGGGTCGGCGAGCCTTCATCGTCACCGACAAGAACCTGGTGCGCCTGGGCTTCGTGGATCGGGTGAAGGAGGCGCTGGCCCCTACGGGCATGGAGGTGGGGGTCTTCGATGACGTGGAGCCGGAGCCCTCCCTGGAGACGGTGCGACGTGGTGCCCAGGCCATGGCTGCCTTTGAGCCGGACTGGATCATCGGCCTGGGTGGTGGTTCGTGCATGGATGCGGCCAAGGCCATGTGGATCCTGTACGAACGCCCGGACGTGTCTCCGGAGGCCATCAACCCCATGGAGCCCATGGGCCTGCGTCGGAAAGCGCGCCTCATCACCATCCCCACCACCAGCGGCACCGGCGCCGAGGTCACCTGGGGCATCGTGCTCACGGACACAGCCGAGCGCCGCAAGCTGGGGCTGGCCTGCAGGGAGGCGCTGGCGGACCTGGCCATCGTGGACCCCAGCCTGGTCATGGACATGCCCCCGCAACTCACTGCCGACACCGGGATGGATGCCCTGACCCACGCCGTGGAGGGCTACACCGTAACCTGGCACAACGACTTCGCCGACGGCCTGTGCCTCAAGGCCATCCAGTTGATCTTCGAGTACCTGCCCCGGGCGTACGAGGACGGCAGCGATGCTGAGGCGCGGGAGCACATGCATAACGCCGCCACCATCGCCGGCCTGGGCTTCATCAACAGCATGGCCGCCCTGGCTCACAGCATGGGCCATTCGCTGGGCGGTGTGTTCCACACGCCGCATGGCCGGGCGGTGGGCCTGTTCCTCCCGTACTCCATCGAGTACATCGCGGCCGTAGCGCCGGGGCGCTTCGCCGAGATCGCCCGCTTCCTGGGGCTGCCGGCTGGTGACGATGCCGAGGGCGCCCGCAGCCTGGTACAGGCCATCCGCGACTTGGCCCGGCGCATCAATCAGCCCCAGTCCATCGCCGACCTGGACATCCCTGAGGAGGCCTTCCGAGCTGAGCTGGACAAGCTGGCGGAGAACGCCGAGGGGGACACGGTGATCGTAGCCGGCGCCCGCATCCCTGACGGCAAGGAGTTGCGCCGGCTCTTCGAATACGCTTACGAAGGCCGGTCGGTGGACTTCTAACCGGCCCGCATCTGGAGACGGCGTCCGCTGGCCGACGACGTTTGAGCCGGGACCTCGGCCCTGCCGGCGTGCGGGTGCGTTGGGGACGCCGTCCGCATGTAGAGGGATAGCGGGCTACTGCCTCCAGAAGTTCGACATCCAGGGGCAGTTCGTGGGGCAGTTCGGCTACAGCCACGATCAGGATAACGCCTGGCTGTGCGCGAGGTGGCCGTGGACGGGGCCGGCCGGGTCATTGCCGTGGATAGGCTGAACCACCGGGTCCGGGCCTTCAATCCCAATGGGCAGCTTAGAACCTATCCGGAAACCCCGCTATCCGACGGCGTCCTCGGGCGACGGCAATCCCGTCGCGCACCCCGGGGCGAGCCTGTGCGTGCCAGTCCCTGGCACAGGGGTCGCACAGACGCGGACGCCCCTCCTGAGCGGTTTCCGGATAGGCACTTATCCTGGAGTTCGGCAGCGCCGGCAGCGACCCGGGGCAGTTCCTCGTAGCCAAAAAGGACTGCTGGGTAAAGTGTCGGGTGGGCTAGATTGCCTGACACTTCTGCGAAGCGTTCCTTCGCATGCGGTGTCTGAGCTCGAGGACAGCCTTTTCAGGCTATTCAGGCACGGCGTAGACAGGCCGGAAAGCCCGTCCAACAAGAACTGTCGGACCGCTGGGTTATCAGGTCAGCGCTGGCTGATCGGCCTCCCCGTGCTGGGTCCCAGGATCGTTTGTCGCAGGAAGGAGTGCAGGGGGCTGCTGCGGCGTTTCACCACGATGACCGTCACCTCCGCTCGCCGGGCGATCTGTTCGGCGACGTTGCCGATGAGCAGGTTCCTGAACAGCGGCTCCTCCGTGGCTCCCACGACGATCAGGTCGTAGCTCCTGGCCTGTTCGAGCACTGCCTCCACGAGGTTGGATCCCTCCACGATGAGCGTGTCTACTCGGGGGTAATCAACGCCCTCCAGGGCATACCGGAAGACCTGCTCAGTTCGGATCAGATCACTCTCGCTGGCGCCCACAGGCACGACGTGCAGCAGGGTTACGCTCGCCGGCCCATCTTCGCCGGCCTGAGCCATGTTAACGGCCATCTTCACCGCTCTACGGCTATTGGGACCCCCGGAAACCGGGACCAGCACCGAGTGCACTGGCCGGCGACGGCGATAGCGCACCACAGCGGTGTCTGTAGGCGGGTTATCCACGATAGCGTCAATCACCGAGCCGTAGGTGTGGCCCGACGAGCGGGTATAGCCCGGCCATCCCAACAGGATGAGGTCAGAGGCGTTCTCCGTCGCCGTCTTGCGCACTGCCTCGGCCACATTGCGGCCCAACCGGATGATGGTATGGACCGGGACGTCACGGGCTTTGGCCTGTTGGATGACCGTCTCCAGGTAGGCCCGTCCCTCCTTCAGGAACAGACGACCTTCGCCCAAGGTTAGCTGGGGTGGAACCCGGACCACATGCAATGCCAGCACCTCGCCGTTGTTCACCTGGGCCAGGATGGCTCCAATCTGGCCCAGGATGCGGGCCTGTTCCTGGTTGGCCACCGGGACCAGCACCGAGTAGTCGCGGGTGACCAGTACCTCCTCCAGCAAGATCTCCTTGGGCTTCTCCATCTCCTCGATCTTGGAGAAGTACGCGTAGTACGCCAGAAGCCCAATGACCACCCAGCCGATGGCCAGGTACCAGGCGATGGGGCTGAAGGTGAACATGTAGACGATCAGCACCGAGTTGCACAGGATGGCGGCGACCGGGATAGCCGGGAAGAGCGGAATGGCAAACCCACGCTCCATCTCGGGCATCTTGTTGCGCAGGATCATGACCACCAGGTTGACCTGCACGAAGAGCAGCAAGAACATGATGCCCGCGGCCGTGGCCGCGCTCTCGATGGGGAGCGCCAGCGCCATGACGATCATCATTAAGCCGGAGCAGATCACCGCCCAGTGAGGGGTGTGGCGTCGCGGGTGGACGGCGGCGAGAAAGGCCGGCAGGTTGTGATCGCGCCCCATGGCGAAGGACACACGCGAGGCCGAGTAAGTGGTGGCGTTCAGAGCCGACATGGTGGAAATGAGGCCGCTGATCAGCAGGATAACCCCTCCGACGCCAAAGGGGAAGACCTGTTGGGCCACTTCGACGACGGCCACTTCCTTCTTGAGACCCAGGTACTCGTAGGCTTTCATGCCCGGGGGTGGAGTGGTGGCTCCGATGGCCGCGATGCCCACCAGCATGTAGATGGTGACGGCAATGATGATGGAGAGGAACGTGGCGCGAGGGATGTTGCGCTTGGGGTCTATCACCTCCTCGGCCGACTGGGCGATGATCTCGTAGCCCTCAAAGGCGATGAAGGTCAAACCCATGGCCGCCACGATCCCCCCGATGCCGTTGGGCATGAAGCCCGAGGTGAAACGAACCTGCCACGCCTGGGTACGCATCATGGCCGTGAAGCCGAAGAAGGCGAAAACGCCCAGGATAACGACCTTGGTCATCGTGATGATGTTGCCTGTGGTCCCCGTCTCCGAAGCGCCACGGTAGTTGATGCCCGTGAAGGCCAGGATGATGAGCACCATGAACCCCAGGGTCATCTGGTGCACCGACAGGCCCAAGCTGGGCAGGCCGGCCATAAGCCACATCTCAGCGGCAAACCGCCCGAAGGTGAGCCCGTACAGGCTCCCGGCTGCGATGTAGGCGAACCAGCTCATCCAGCCGGCCAGGAAGCCCTGGGTACCGCCCAGCCCTTCCTTGACCCACACGTAGCCTCCGCCGGCCTTGGGGAACGCCGACCCCAGCTCGGCGTAAGCCATGGCCGTCAGCAGCGTTACGAACCCGTTGAGGGCGAAAACAAGCACCAGAGCCGGCCCGGCCACGCCGGCGGCGATCCCGGTCAGCGCGAAGATGCCGGCCCCGATCATCCCCCCCACGCCGATCATCGTGACGGTGAAAATGCCCAGGTCCCGGCTGAGAGTAACTTCCTCCAGGACAGGAGCTGCACTTTCTCGGATTGCACTCATGGTGATATCCTTTGCCTGTGGAAAAGCTGGACGGAATTCTACTCTCGAATTCCACCCCTGTCAAGGCCCAACTGCGCTCGTTCCGGATTCCAGCCCGCACCTTTGACGGGCGGCGGACGCCAGTCCGCTGCGAGCAGAGGTCGTCGAGGGTATGCGGCAACGCCCACTACGCGCGGGAAAAGGCGTCCCCGGTTGACAAGCTGGGGGGAATCTGTATAATCCTGCCACGTACCCATGCAGGCTGCCAGGAGTGCATCTCATGGACGGCTACAACGGCAAAGTGCTGGTCGTGGACCTGAGCAGCGGAGACATCGTCGTCGAACCGCTGAGTGCGGAGTGGGCCCGGCAGTTCGTCGGGGGCAGCGGCCTGGCTGCGCGCTACCTGTATGACCGCATAGAGCCTGGCACAGATCCCCTCGGTCCGGACAACCCTCTGGTCTTCATGGCCGGGCCGCTTGTAGGTACGTCTGCACCGGCCTGCGGCCGGCACGTGGTTTGTGCCCGCTCGCCGGCCACCGGCCTGTGGGGCGAGGCTAACACCGGCGGCGAGTTCGGCGCCCGGATGCGCTTGGCCGGCTTCGACGGCATCATCATCACCGGCCAAGCCCCTCGGCCGGTCCACATCACCGTGATGGACGGTCACGCCCAGCTCCACGACGCCACGGAGCTGTGGGGGCTGGACACCTACGCCGTGCAGGAGCGCATCAAGTCGCACCCGGCTTTCGCCCGGGCAAGTGTGACCTGCATCGGCCCGGCCGGCGAGAACCGGGTGAAGCTGGCAGCGGTGATGAACGACGAGGGCCGGGCAGCCGGGCGGACTGGCCTCGGCGCCGTCATGGGTAGCAAGCGCCTCAAGGCCGTGGTCGTGGGTGGGCGGGGTCAGGTCCCTCTGGCCAACGAGCGGCGCTTCAAAGAGGTGGTGGGAGCCGCGTTGCGCGAGCTCAAGGACGATTTCAGCGTGCAGATGTTCCGTGCTCTGGGCACCGCCGGCGGCCTGGAGTACCAGCACATCGTGGGTGACCTGCCCGCGCGCTACTGGTCGGCCGGCAGCTTCGCTGGTGCCGACCGCATCAGCGGCCCGGCCCTGGCAGAGAGCATCCTGGTCAAGAACGGCAACTGCTACCGCTGTCCCATCGCCTGCTGGCGGATCAGCCGGGTGCCCGATCCTGCCGCCGGTGGTCAGCCGCTTCACGCTGACGGCCCCGAGTACGAGACCATCGCCGCCTTCGGCTCCCTGATCCTCAACGACGACCTGGAGTCCATCGCGTACGCCGGCCACCTCTGCAACGCCTACGGCCTGGACACCATCAGCGCCGGCTCCACCATCGCCTTCGCCTACGCTCTGTACGATCAGGGGCTGGTCACTGAACAGGACACGGGCGGCCTGGCTCTCAGGTGGGGCGACCCCAGCCCGCTGCCACGGCTCATCGCGATGATGGCCCGGCGCGAGGGCTTCGGCGAGCTGCTGGCGGAGGGCTCGCGAGCGCTGGAGAGCCACTTTGGGGCCGCCGGCATGGCCGTCCAGGTGAACGGGCTGGAGGTGCCCATGCACGATCCCCGGGCCCTGTCATCCATGGCCCTGATCTACGCCACGTCCCCGCGAGGCGCTTGCCACAACCAGGGTGACATGTACTTCGTGGACCTGGGCCGTGGCATGCCGGAGCTGGGCATCAAGGCTACGGATCGGTTCGAGTCGGCGGGCAAGGCAGCGACCGTCGCCCGTTGCCAGGATTGGCGCACGTTATACAACTCTCTGGTGATGTGCATCTTCTCCAACCCCTCACCCCAGCACGTTGTGGATATGTTGTCGGCAGCGACGGGCTGGGAGGTAGACCTGGAGGAGGCCTTGAAGGTCGGGGAGCGGGCCTGGAACCTGAAGCGGGCCATCAACAACCGCCTTGGGCTGACCCGGGCCAACGACCGGCTGCCCAAGGGGTTGCTGACGCCCCTCCCCGATGGAGGAACGGAGGGCCACGTGCCCGACCTCGAGCTGATGCTGGAAGAGTACTACGCCGTGCGCGGGTGGGATGCGACCACCGGCCGGCCCACGCCGGAAAAGCTCCGCCACTTGGGGCTGGACGACGTGGTACATGACCTGTGGCCGGCTGAGACCACCTCCGGATGATACGCAGCACGCTTACGATCCAGTGGCCGCTCACACCCTCCCCCTGGATGAAATTTGACTTTCGCCCTTGTCCGCTCGGCGGTGAACCATCGAGCTAACTCAACGATGTCCCCTTAGTGCCTATCCGGAAAACGCTAAAGCGGGGCGTCCTCGCCCCGCCCGACGGCGAGGACGCCGTCGGGTAGCTTGGTTTTTCGGATAGGCTCTTAGGGGGCTGAGATTAGCCCGTCAGGGCTTCGTAAACTGAGCTCGGACATTCACCTCCGAGCGGGTGGGGTAGGCATAAACTGCCAGTCACATCCGAGTTCATTTGTTAACATTTATGGAGGGGGAGCCTGTCCTGCGCGAAGTCGCAGGGGGCCGGGGAGAGGTTGGCTCTCCTCAAGAGAAAGCCCACCCTCCCTCTGAAGGGACGTTGGATGCTCAAGGAGTTGCACATGGGGCTTAAAGGCGAACTGGTGCGGACCTGGACCGCCGATGAGCTGGAACTGTGCGGGCTGCTGTGCGAACCGGCCGGCCCGGCCCGCGATGCTGCTGTGCTTCATATCCACGGTGCCACGTCCAACTTCTACCGCAGCCACTCCACCGAGGCCATCGGCCAGGAGCTGACCGCCCGGGGGTTCACCTTTCTCACGGTGAACACCCGGGGCCACGACATCGTCAACATCCTGCGCACCCGCAAGCCCCTGGAGGGCGCGCGGGTAGGTAACGCCTACGAGCGCTTCGAGGACTGCGTCCACGACATCGCCGCGTGGCTGGACCTGCTGGAGGCGCGCGGCTGGTCGCGGATCGTGCTCGAAGGCCACAGCTACGGTGCGATGAAGGCCGCCTACTACATGGGGCGCCATCCAGATCCCCGGGTGGTGGCCTTGAGCCTGCTCTCGCCGGCCGAGCGCGGCTACTTCGCGGTGGTGCTGGCTGACGAGTTCGCCCAGGCCTGGCGACAAGCGCAGGCCCTTGTGGCTCAGGGGCAGGGCGATCAACTGGTCTTCGTCGAAGGCCTGACCCCCCTGGCTGCTCAACGTATCCTGGATGGGTTCCGCGGGCAGGCTGGCACGGACGTGTTCGACTTTCGCAACCCGGATCACCCCTGGACCGAGATCAGCCGCATCCAGGTGCCCACCCTGCTCCTCTATGGGACCGAACTGGAGCCCATCAGCGTGCGCCCCGAGGAGGCGGTGGCCATCGTCAAGGCCAAAGCCACCCGGTGCCCACGCTTTGACACCCGGGTGATCCCCGGCGCCCCTCACAACTACATGGGCTACGAGGCCGTCGTCGCCCGGACCATCGGCGACTGGCTGGAAACTTTGGTCTGAGACGAGGCCTGTAAAGAAACCGGGTTTCTCAAGCCAGCCCGGAAAATGCTAGCAAGGGGCGAGGGCGCCCCTCCTCAGCGGTTTCCGTATAGGCCGCTAAATCTATCAGCTGGAGGCAAACATGGCCAACAAGATGCTCTCTCAATCCTCCCCTCGGGGTCTCTTCTTCGAGGAGTTCGAGGTTGGCGACGAGGTGGAGTCCCCGGGGCGCACCATTACCGAGGCTGACATCGTGACCTTCGCCGGGCTGTCCGGCGACTACAACCAGCTACACACCGACGCCGAGTTCGCCGCCACAACACCCTTTGGCCAGCGCATCGCACACGGCCTGCTGTGCCTCTCCGTCGCCAGCGGGCTCGCCGGCCGGCTGGGGTTCATCGAAGGCACGGCGCTCGCCTTTCGTGAGCTCTCGTGGAAGTTCAGCCAGCCCGTGTTCATCGGCGACACCCTTCACCTCAAGGCTAGGGTGGCGGAGAAGCGGGCCATGCCCCGGTTGGGCGGCGGGATGGTGGTGTTCGACGTGGCCCTCCTGAATCAGGAAGGCACCGTCGTGCAACGCGGCCAGTGGCACGTGCTCATCAAGAGCCGCCAATAGCCGACTTCCCGGAAACCGGGTTTCTGATCGCCAGCTAATTTCCCCAAAGCCCAATCTAAGGGGTGCGCTGCACCTTAAACTTTTGGCGGGATGCCGAAAAAGCCGCCCTGAGGGGTTTACAAGTCATCCCTTTTGTGCTAAGATATAAACAGATGGTCATGAATCCTTCGCCCTTGGCCACTTGAGTAGGGGCCTCACCCATGCATAGCGGGCTCCTGACAAGGTGCTCGTTCATGACCACTTGTTAGTTCTTGAGCGAGTTAGTGGCTCCTCCAGCCGCGGGCTCGTTGGTGACCTGTGACACAGCACCCGTCCCCGAAGCGGGGAGATGGGCCTCCTTCGGCCGAGCGTCTCACTCGTGGGCCAGGCGGGGTGTCCGTGGTGCAGCTTTAGCCTCTCCTCTAGGCACAGGTGAGCGGCGAGGGCACAGATGAAAGCGGTGGTGATGGCGGGTGGATCAGGATCTCGTCTCCGTCCTCTCACCTTTGGACGGCCAAAGCCCATGGTGCCTGTCGTCAACAAGCCCGTCATCGCTCACATCTGTGACCTGCTCCGACGTCACGGGTTCCAGCAAGTCATCATCACCCTGCACTACATGCCGGAACTGGTTCAGGACTACCTGGGTGACGGCAGCGACTACGGGCTGCAAATCAGCTACTCCGTGGAGCAGGTGCCCCTGAGGACGGCCGGCAGCGTGAAGTATGCAGAGCAGCACCTTGAGGACACCTTTCTGGTCATTAGCGGCGATGCCCTGACGGACTACGACCTGCCACGCGCGGTGGAGTTCCATCGTGAGAAAGGGGCGCTGGCTACACTGGTGCTGGCCCGGGTCCCTGACCCCCTCGAATACGGGGTCACCATCGTGGACGAGGAGGGCCGTGTAGAGCGCTTCCAGGAGAAGCCCACCTGGGGCGAGGTCATCTCTGACACGGTGAACACAGGCATCTACGTGCTTGAGCCGGAAGCCCTTGAGCATGTTGAACCTGGCGTACCTTGCGATTTCAGCCAGGACCTGTTCCCACAGCTGCTGGAGTTGGGTGCACCGCTCTACGGTTACGTGGCCGACGGCTATTGGTGCGACATCGGCGACATCCCGGAGTACATGCGAGCTACGGCTGACCTCTTGGAGGGGCGGGTAAGCCTACCTGAGATAGGGCGGCACATCGGGGGGCAGGTATGGGTTGAGGAGGACGTGGAGATCGCCCCCGACGCCCAGCTCTACGGGCCGGTGTTCCTGGGGCAGGGCGTCAAGATCAAGGGTGCCGTGGCGATCCGCGGTCCTACCGTCATCCGGGACTACACCGTGGTGGACAACCGGGCTCACATCGAACGTAGCATCATCTGGCGCAACTGCTACATCGGCGAGGATGTTCAGATCCGCGGGGCCGTCATCCAGCGCCAATGCAACATCAAATCGCGGGCGGAGCTGTTCGAGGGGGTGGTGATAGGCGACAATTCCATCGTGGGGGACGGGGCGCAGGTGCACGCCAACGTTAAGATCTGGCCGGACAAGGAGATTGAGCCCGGCGCGGTGGTGCGGGACAGCGTCATCTGGGAGTCCCGGCGCCGCCGGGTGCTCTTCGGACGCTTCGGGGTGACCGGCCAGGTCAACGTGGACCTTACCCCGGAGCGGGCGGCAAAGCTGGGCGCTGCCTTCGCCGCCTGTTTGCCAAAGGGTGCCACGGTCATCATCAATCGTGACCTCCACCGCAGCCCGCGCATGATCAAGCGCGCCATCATTTCCGGCCTGCCATCGGCGGGGGTGAACGTGCTGGACACGCGCAGCATGCCCATTCCTGTGGCGCGCTACTACACCCGGGTCACCGATGCCGCCGGCGGGGTGCACGTGCGCCTCTCGCCCTTCGACAACCGGGTGGTGGACATCAAGTTCTTCGGTGCCGATGGGCTCAACTTGAGCAAGGCGGCCGAGCGCAGCGTCGAGCGTGTCTTCTTCCGCGAGGACTTCCGCCGGGTCTACCTGGACGAGATCGGCACCATCAGCTACGCGCCCGGCGTCGTGGAGCGCTACCAGGAAGGCTTTCTGGCCGCCCTCGACCTGGAGGCTATCCGGGCTGCCCGGTTTCAGCTGGTGGTGGACTACGCCAGCGGGCCGACGGCGCTCGTCTTGCCCGGCATTCTGAGCGAGCTGGGCTGCAGGGCTACTGCTCTCAACGCCTACCTCGACGAAGCCAAGATGTCCATCCCCAAGGAGGAGTTCGAGGAGGGGCTCAGGAAGGTTGCCGTCATCACCCAGGCTCTGGGAGCAGACCTGGGCGTCCGGCTGGATGTGGGTGGTGAGCTCATTTACCTGGTGGACGATCGAGGTCAGCTTTTGCCCGATGTGGTGGCGGCTGCGGCGCTGGTGGAGTTGGCGCTCCGGGCGCGACCGGCAGCAACGGTGGCTGTGCCGATAGACCTGCCCCGGCTGTTCGATGACCTGGCGGCGCGTCACGGCGGCTGGGTGGTGCGCACCAGGGTGGACTTGCAGGACCTGATGGCCGTGTGCGCCGGGCAGGACGTGACCATTGGCGCCGATGGCCAGGGGTGTTTCATCTTCCCCCAGTTCCAGCCGGCGGTTGATGGGCTATTCGCCGTGGCCAAGCTGTTGGAGTTCCTGGCGATCCAGAGCACGAAGCTCTCGGCTGTCGTCAGCGAGTTGCCCGATTGTCACGTGGAGCGGAGGACGGTGGCATGTCCCTGGGAGCAAAAGGGCGCGGTGATGCGGCAGTTGCACCAACGCTACCACGGGCCTGAAGCCGAACCCGTGGATGGGGTCAAGATCAACCTGGACGATGCGTGGGTCCTGATCCTACCTGACCCGGATCGACCCTCGTTCACCGTGTGCGCCGAAGCCGGTTCCAACGGCAAGGCCGCCGAGCTGGTTGAGGAGTACGTGCGCGTCGTGGAGGAACTGAGAGGGATGTGAGTTGTACGGCAAATAACATTTGCTTCGCCCGTTCGTTAATAAAATGGATACGACCTACAAGCTATCATCGTGCCGATTGACAGGATGCTATCGAGGAGGTGCAAAGGTGAAGGGGTTCGAGGGCATGTGGACGGGATGGTTGGTGCCTTTTCACGCAACAGGCTCCGCCTCGGCAATCAGACGGTCTGGGGGGCTGGGTCTGTTTCGCGGGAAGGCACGCTTGGTAGGTATTGCGCTGGCCGCGGCGGTGGCCTGCGCGTTGGCCCTTGGGGGGCTGGCCCTGGCCCGGGATGTGGCGCCGGAGCAGGCGGTCCTGAATGTCAATAGCCCCATCAACGACCTGGATCCGGAGTCGGCGGGGTTGTACCGGGTCACCAACAAGTGGGCTTTCCTCTACTTGACCGGCAGCCTCCCGGGCACGCTCTCCAGCGCCGAGTGGCAGTGGCGTTCCGGCTTTGGAGCGGCTAACTACTGGTGGCTGGATGCGTCTGAATCTGACCTGTACCTGTTCCCCAAGAACGAATGGGCCCGGAACTGGAACCCGGATGAGCCCGTGGGACCCTATAACTACCTGGGTATGGTGGTGTCCCTGTCTGACTTCCAGGAATGGTTCTGGTGCGGCATCCCGATCTATGACCGCTATCATCGCTTCCTGGGATATGGCTGTCATCCTGAGTACGGTCCCCGGCCGGAGAACGAGGGCAAGCTGGCCCCGTGGATGGTGGCGGCCATCGAACAGTCCCGGCCCAACATCTGGACCGTGTTGGGGGCCATGTGCATCCTCAAGCGCAGCGAGCACCTCGAGGTCCAGCCGCCCTGCCCCGACAGCGAAGACGCCATCCGGCTGCGGATCTCCGGGCAGTACGGCAGTTCGTGCCCCAGCGTGCAGTACAACGTGCTCAGCAGCGGCCCCAGCATCGAGATCGAGGGCTCTATCAGCAGTGGCGGGGACTTCTGCGCCATGGTGGTGACCACCTGGTCGGTTGATGTGGACCTGGGGGTGCTGGCCTCCGGCACCTACACGGTGACCACCAATTTCGTGGATCAGGAAAGCGGGTCGTGGGGCTTTGATGACACGCTGACCTTCGACGTCAGCGAGGCGGGGATAGAGTAAGAGCCTATCCGAACCGCGTAGGGTTGGTGTGCGCGCCTTAGCCCGCCGCGTAGTCCCCGCAGGGGGAAGCGCCCTCTACGAACACTTTTCGGACGGTTCTAAAGGGCCGCCTGGATAACCATTCGCCCCCCGAGCCCCCTGAGCTCCTCGGACTTCCATGGCCGCAACTCGGGGGTTGCTTGCGCGCCGGTCTCGTTACTCCCCAAGCCCAGTCAGCCGGGCCATCTCATTCAGGACCTCTTTGAGGGCCTCCAGCTCCTGTCCGTAGGTCGCCCAGTCCCCCTGGCGCAGGGCCTCCTGTGCCGCGTCGTAGTGCTGGCGGGCGGCGCGGATGAGGTCGGCCAGGGCTGGGCTCACTGCTCCTCCTTCGCCGCCCTCCGTCGTCAGCGGTTCCCCTTCGCGGGCGATAGCTGGACCGCCGCCAAACACCGCCTGTAGGGCCTCGTCCAGCGTCTCCTCCATGGCCACCTTCTCACCAAAGGCCACAATGACCCGCTTGAGTTCCGGCAACTGGCTGGCCTCCGCTTGCAGGTACAGCGGCTCAAAGTAGACCAGCGAGTCACCGAGAGGGATCACCAGCAGGTTGCCCCGGATCACCCGAGAACCCCGCTGGTTCCACAGGGATAGCTGCGCCGAAATGGTGGGGTCCTGATCAATGCGCGCTTCGATCTGCAGCGGGCCGTAGACCAGCTCCTGCTTGGGAAACTTGTAGACCACCAGTTCGCCGTAATGCTCACCGTCGCACCGGGCCGCCATCCAGGCGATGAGGTTGTTCTTGCCAGCCGGCGTAAACGGCAGGATGAGCACGAACTCTTCTTGTTCCTCACCCACCAGCCGCATGATGACGTAGTAGGGCTCCATGGGGAGCTGATCGCCCTGGTAGACCTCCGCCGGGAGGGCCCACACATCCTCCTTGTTGTAAAAGACATTGGGGTCTTTCATGTGATAGGTAGCGTAGACCTGGGTCTGCACCCGGAAGAGGTCCTCGGGGTAGCGCAGGTGAGCCCTCAGGCTCTGGGGCATCTGCTCAATGGGGCGGAAGAGCCCGGGGAAGATGGAGGCGTAGGTCTGGATGAGGGGATCGTGCCGGTCGGCGATGTAGAAGGTGAGGGTCCCGTCGTAGGCGTCAATGACGATTTTCACCGAGTTGCGGATGTAGTTAAAGCGGCTGTCCACTGGCTGCGAGTACGGGTAGCGGTCGGTCAGGGTGTAGGCGTCCTGCAGCCAGACCAGCCGGCCGCCGGCCACCACCAGGTAGGGGTCGCGGTCGTAGGCCAGGAAGGGCGCCACCCGGCGCACCCGATCGTGGATGTTGCGGTACAGCAGGATGCGGCTCTCCGGCGTGAGGGCGTCCGTGAAGAAGATCTGGCTGTCACCGAAACGCAGGGCGAAGGCCAGCCGGTTGAGAAGCGAACCCACGGAGACACCACCCTTCCCCTGGTACGTGGTGCGCACGTTGGTGTCGCCTCTGGGGTAGTCGAATTCCTGGACGCGCGTCTTGACGAAGACGTAGCGGCCGCCTTTCTCCCCGTAATAGATCTCCGGCCTGTCAATGCGCAGGTCCACGCTGACCTCCGGCGGCAGGTCACGCACGTACAGCACCGGCAGACCCTCCGGGGTGACCTCGTTGACCGGGCTCATCACCAGGCCGTAGCCGTGGGTGAACTCCAGGTGCTCGTTGACCCACGTGCGGCTCTGCAACTGCTCCGGTGCCAGCTCTCTCGCAGCTAACATGACCTGACGGTAGTCGCCGTCGAAGCGATACCTGTCAATGTCCACGTCCACAAACTCGTAGTAGGGGCGGATCTCCTGGATCTGGGCGTAGGTCTGCAACAATGGGCGGTAGTCCCACAGGCGCACGTTCTGCAAGGTGGCGGCGTTATCTCGGAGCGTTTCGGGGTTGATTGCGTCCTCGGGGACGAAGTTCTGCTCGCGCACGGCGTCCAGCCCGTAGGCCCGCCGGGTGAACTCGATGTTGTGCTCGATGTAAGGCCGCTCGCGAATGAACTCGTTGGGTTCCACCTGGTAGCGCTGAACCAGCCCCGGGTACACTCCGCCCACCAGGAAGGCGATGGCCAGCCACCCGGCGATGGCGATGCCGGGGAGCCACAGGTTTCGCGTGACGATGCTGGCCAGGATGAGCAAGGCGGTCATCACCGCCACCACGAAGAGGAGGTTGAGGGCCAGAAGCTGTGCGTGGACGTCGGTATAGCCGGCGCCGAAGACCACGCCGCGCCTCGAGTAGAGCAGGTCGTAGCGGTCGAGCCGATACCCCCAGGCGATGACCAGCAGGATGAGGGCCGCCAGGGCTGCCAGGTGGGTGTGGATGTAGCGTGGCAGGGTGAAGATGCGATGCTGTAGCTGGGCCAGCCGGCTGAGGGTGTAGATGGCAGCCACGGCCATGAGGGACAGGAACAGTGCTGCGAAGAGCCAGCCCCGAGCGAAGCGCTGGATGGGCAGGCTGAACACGTAGAAGCCCACATCGCGGCCGAAGATGGGGTCGGCTACCCCGAAGGGCTTCTGGTGGATGAAGCGCAGCAACTCCTCCCACTGAGCGCCGGCTGCTCCCCCGAAGGAGAGGGCGAAAAAGCCGACGATCCCGGCCAGCACCAGATTCACCACGCCGTGCTCCAGGGGGCGCTGCTGGCCCAGGTACAGGGGTTCACGCCGGGTGAGGAAGCGGGCCAACCACACATTTCCGCCCAGGATGACGATGGTTGCCAGGAAGCCGGCCACGAAGGAGCCAAACCGCGCCCAGATGGTGGTCCAGTAGACGCTGGCGTAGCCGAGGCTCTGGAACCACAGCAGGTCGGTGTAGAAGTTGACCAGGGTGCTGGAGAGGGTGAGAAGGATGATGAGGACCAGCAGGGCGATGATCCACCAGACGGCACGCAGGCGCGGCAGCCGGCGCTGCCTCCGGGGAAACTCAAGATCAAAGATCGGCGGGCCTTCTCTCATCAATCTCCTCTCACAGCGCTTGACCAGCGATTGTTGAGCCTACCCTCCTGCTTCCACACGGGCCTCAGTGGTTTGAGGCTGTGCTCCGGGAGCACACAGGCCGGTCAGCGATGCCTCTGTCACTCCTTCACGTAGGGACGCGCCAGGGATTCGGGCTTCGCGGCTCCCCATCTGCTCCTGAACCACCGGGTCGAGATGATCAGCAGCACACCGATGGTGATGAGGAAGGGCACCATCCGCCAGAGGTACCGGGACAGAACACCGGGCAGCACCAGTTGCGGGTTGAGAGAAAGCTGCCACAGGATGCCGAACAGCAACGATCCGCCGAGCAAGATGAACGGGTTCCACATGGAGAAGAACACAAGGGCCAGGGCGATGAACCCCCAGCCCATGAGGAAGTTGTAGTTCCACACCGGATTGTAGAACAGGGAGTAGATGGCACCGGACAACCCGGCCAGCATTCCGCCCACAGTGACACACAGGTAGCGTGTCCTGGTGACGTTGATGCCCGAAACTTCCGCCACCGACGGATCCTCTCCCACCGACCTAATCCTCAACCCCAGGCTGGTCTTCGACAGCACGAACCACGTGGTGATCACCAGCCCGATGCCGACGTAGAAGAATGGCGAGAGCCCGAAGATGGTCGAGATTCTCTCCATGCCCAGGGGGCCCGTGTACGGGTTGCCGATGTAGGTGGTGAGGCCGAAGCCCAGGATCCAAACACCCATGCCACTCACCACCTGGTCCACGCCCAGCGTCACGGAGAAGAACCCGTGGAGGAATCCCAGCAGGCCGCCGATGGCGATCCCAACCAGGAAGCCAAGGAGGTAATTTCCCGTCACCTTGGTGGTGATGAAGCCCAGGGTGGCTCCGAACAACATCACCCCTTCTACGCCGACGTTGAGGGTCCCCGAGCGCTGGTCAATCAGCTCGCCCAGGCCGGCGAAGGTGAAGATGGTTGATGCCTCCAAACTTCTGACGAGAAACTGCCACATTTGACCTCTCCCACTTGTCCTCTAGCTGTGCGGTTCGTAGGACATGTCTTGCATTCGTCTGTCTGGGCCATCTGCGTCGCTGCTGCGCACGGCCGCGCCTCCTTTGGTGGTCAGGCGGGAGAGACCTTCCTCCATCGCCGGCCGCTCCTCACCCACAGCCGGCGCCGCAGCTCGTCTCACCGTGAGCCTGTAGCGGTAGAAGAACTGGAAGGCCACCAGGGTGATCATCAGGACGCCCAGGAGGGCGTAGTCAACCCCAAAGCCCAGGTGCAGCTTGCCCTGCACAAAGCGCCCCCCGATGGACAGCCCGCCGAAGAGCAGAGCTACCGGGATCGCCGCCAGGGGGTTACCCAGGGAGATGAGCCCACAGATGATCCCGTAGAAGGCCAGGTCGCCGAAGTAGCCGTAGTCCCGCGAGATCTTGTAGACCCCGGGGACGGCGGCGAAGTAGTGGTAACCGGCCAGCCCGGCCACCGCTCCACCGATGATGAACACCAACAAGGCGATCCTGACCGGGCTGATGCCGGCGTACCTGGCTGCAGCCGGGTTCAGCCCGTGGGCTTTGATCTGATAGCCGAGCCGGGTTCTGGCGAAGAGGAACTCTAGCAGGACGGCCACACCCAGGGCCAGGAAGATCGTGAAGGGCACGTTGTTGATGAGCGGGGCGTACAGGGAACTGGGCAACTCGAAGCTCTCACCTCGCCCGCCAGGGTTCATGAAAGGCCCGCCTTCTTTGATCATGTGGGACACCAGCCAAAAGGTGGCGAAGTTCAGCATCATGGTCACCACGATCTCGTTGACGTCGAACTTGCCCTTGAGGAAGCCGGCGACGGCGCCCAGGATGGCACTGGCCAGAGCCGCGGCAATGACCATGGCCGAGATGACGATGGCCGGCGGAAGGGTGGATGTGCGAAACTCCTTCACGCCCAGGGCGAACAGCACAGCATACGCCCCCAGAGCCCCCACGTAGAGCTGGCCCGTCATCCCGATGTTCCAGAGCCCGGCCTTGAAGGGGATGATGAAGGCGTACGTGCACAGCAGCAGGAAGACGAACCTGTTGATGGTCAGCGGCAGCCCATATTGGTTTGCAAAAGCGTAGGAGAAGATCTCGCGGTAGGCTGACAGCGGATTGACCCCGGCCAGGATGAAGATGGAGCTGAAAAGGACAAGAGCGAAGATTATGGCCAGCATCGAGATGGCCGCAGCCACCCAGCCGGTCACCGTCAGCCTTTTCCCGACTTTGAGTTCATAGCCGCCGATTCGCATGGGTCCTCACCTCTAGAGCTCAAGTCCGGCCATCATGGCCCCGACGGTTTCCCTCTTGGCCTCCTCACCCGGGATGATGCCCATGAACCTGCCTTCGTAGATGGGTGCTACCCAATCGCTCAAAGACAGGATCTCATCCAGGTCCTCGGAGATCAAGAGGATGGCGGCTTTCTGCTTCTTGGCCTCTATCAGCTTGTTGCGCACGAACTCCGTCGCCCCCACATCGAGGCCCTGCGTGGGCAGGTTGGCAATCAGCAGGCGCGGCTTGCGCGAGAGCACGCGAGCGAGGATCAGGCGCTGGAGGTTGCCGCCGGACAGGTTCTTGGCTCGGGTGTCCGGGCTGGGCGCAGCCACGTCGTACTCGGCCATGAGTTCGCGGGTCAGCTTGCGCATCTTATTGTAGTCCAGGAGCCCGCGCCGGACGCAGTCATTGTCAAAGTGGAAGTTCATGATGACGTTCTCGACCAGCGAAAAGTCGCCAATCGAACCCACCTCGATGCGTTCGGACGGGATGTAGCCGATGCCCATCTGCCATCTGTCCACGATGGGGGCATTGGTGATGTCTTTGCCCTGGAAGATCACCCTGCCGGCCTCTGCCGGGCGCAGTCCTGCCAGCACCTGGGCCAGTTCGTGCTGGCCATTGCCGGAGATGCCAGCTATCCCGAAGATCTCGCCCTCGTGGATGGAGAAGGAGACGCCGTGTAAGGCCACGACCCCTTTGTCACTGCGAGCGGACAGGTTTTCGACTTCCAGGACCGGCTCCCCTCTTTCAACCTTGGCCCTTTCTACCCTGAAGATGACCTCGCGGCCCACCATGTGCTTGGCCAGGGTCTTCTCCGTCGCGTTCCGCGTCTCCATGCGGGCCACCACCTTGCCACGCCTGAGGATGGTCACCCGGTCGCTGATGGCCAACACGATGGGCAGTTTGTGCGTGATGAACGGCACTATGGCGAGTTCGTCGCTGGCCATGGCCTTGATGGAGCTCAGCAGCTTCTTGGTCTCCGGAGGCGTGAGAGCAGATGTGGGCTCATCCAGGATGAGCACCTTGGCCCCTCGATAGAGGGCCTTCAGGATCTCCACCGTCTGCTTCTCGCCCTCGGAAAGCTGCCAGACCTTTGCCCGGAAGTCGACTTTGAAGCCGTATTTCTCGCACAGTTCCTGGACTTCTTCCTCGGCCCGCTTGAGGCTTAGGATAGTCCCGGCTTTCGGGTGCCCCAGGATGATGTTCTCCATCACGGTGTGGGCCGGCACCAGCTTGCGGTGCTGGTGGACCATGCCGATCCCCAGGTCAATGGCATCCAGGGGCGATCTGAACCTGACCCGCTGGCCGCGGATGTAGATTTCGCCCTCGTCGGGTTGCAGCAATCCGAAGAGGATGTTCATGAGGGTGGTTTTCCCGGCGCCGTTTTCGCCGAGGACGGCGTGGATCTCGCCGGCCCTGATCTCGAAATCTATGTGGTCATTGGCGACCACGCCAGGGAACCGCTTAGTGATGCCCCTCGCTTCCAGGGCCGTTTCACCACGTTTTATCCCGTCAAGGAGACCGGGTTGCATCTGCTCCTCCCCACGCCAGCATACAGGCATGAGGCTCCCTCCTGTGAGAGCGACGCTCTCAGGAATGGGAGCCCCATGCCTTCAACTGCTAAAGGTTGTCATAGCTCAGCGCGATCCGACCAGGCCATCAAGGTCTGGCTCACTCCAGGATCACCATGCCGTCCAGGTCGAAGTTGAACTGGCCCAGCAGCCACTCGTCGGACGGCATCTCGCCGGCCGGCTTGACCAGCGTCCCCTTGGGCGGGACCGGCAGGTTTTCCAGCGCGAGGCCGGTTCCGTTGCTTACGAATTCATGCTCGAAGAACGGATCCCAAGCCCCCTTGAGCATCTGATCCCTGCGCTGCTCGACCAGCTGGATGATCTCGTCCGGGATGAGCGGGCGCGCCTTGGGGCTGATGGCGTCAACGCCAACCTTGTTGTCGTTCATGATGTCGACGGTGGCTACCTCGGTGCCATCGGCCAGGATCATCTCGTCGTCCATGCCCAGGTACAGGACGGTTTCGGGGGTCTTGTCGCCGGCCAGCCAGTCCTTAACGATCTTCTCGTAGATGACCTCCCAGCGGGTGTCGAAGGAGATTGCCACGGTGTCGGTGCTGGACCAGCCGTAGAAGCCGACGATGTCCATGTCCTTCCCGATGAACCAGATGCCCTCTTCCGTAGCCACGTCCAGCGGGGAGCCGGAGTCGGTCTGCTGGGTGAGGACGTCAACGTTGTACTGGGTCACCAGGGTCTTGGCGATGTCGCGCTCCTCTGTGGGCTTGTACCAGTCACCGACGTACTTGACGTAAACCGTAACGTCCTTGTTGAGGAGCTTGGCCGCGTCCTGGACGCCCAGATAGAAGCCGCTCTGGCGCCGGGCTACCTGCACCGACGGGAAGGCTGAGACGATGCCGATGTTGCCGGACTGGGTCAACGCGCCAGCGATGAGCCCTTCCAGGTAAAGCGCCTGGTACTGGCGGGGGAAGAAGCGGATGAAGTTGCGCTTGGTGGTCAGGTCGCTGGCGATGACGGATGCAAAGTACACGTCGGGGTACTTATCGGCGATGTCCTTCAGGGGCAGGCCCATGAACTCGGCGTTGCCCACCACGATGTCGGCGCCGTCTGCAATTAGCTCCTCAGCGTAGGGGACCGTCGAGTCGGGGCCAACCTCCTCGCGGTAGACGTAGTCCACGGTGGGATACTTCTCAGCGATGCGCTGTGCTGCCCGATGGTGGGCGCCGGACCAGGTTGTTCCCTCGATGATGCTGAAGTGCTCGATGGCCAGCGTGGCGCCTGCCTTCACCTCCTTTACAACTTCCTTGACGACTTCCGTAGGCGGCGGTTGTGTTGGTGCACACGTTGTCACTCCTACAACCACTACGGCTAGCACTAGGGTGATCATCCCCAGTCTGAATACCGCCATGCCCTTCTCCCCAGGAAGCTTGCCTTTCATCGTGTTCTCCTCCTTTCTGTAGGTTGGTGGTTCTCGGGAGCAGCATGCGCATCCAGATTCCGCGAACAGGGCCGAATTTTCGCCGCCGCGGTCACCTGCGTGCACCTCCGCCCAGGTCAATGACGATTATACCCAATGATGCTGTGCTTGTCAAACCATAAAGTAGTCTTCGATCAGGTGTCCTCGCTACTATATTGCTTGACCAGTTCTGCATCCGGTGCTACAATCCATCCATCTACGTCGCAGCCGGGAGGAACCCATGCGTAGCTGGATCGTAGCTGCACTTATCATCACCAACCTGGCCCTGGTGGTGGCATCCAATGTGAGCTTCAAGTTCTCGGCGCAGAGCCCGGGCTGGCGCGGTTTCCTGGCCTGGCAGGTGATTGGCAACCTGGCCGGCTTCACCAGCGTCCTGACCCTCACCGCCCTCCTGCGTCAAATCCCCATGCACCTGGCCTACGCCCTCAGCGCCGGCCTGGGCTTCGTCCTGGTGCAGGTCGTCGGTGCACGTCTCATCTTCCACGAGACCATATCCGACACCCAGTGGCTGGGCGTCACCCTGGTGGCCAGCGGCATCGTGCTCATCTGCCGGGGGGCGTAGCCGCCGTGGGACACCATGACGGTCTGTGGCGGCGGCCGACCCGATGGCCTGGGGCTTTCGGGCGCTGGTTCGTGCGCGGGCTGGACAGGCTGCTACGTTGGGCCTATGGCATCGAGGAGTTCTCTCACCACGAGCACTGCCTCTTGCGCATCGCTTTCGGCCACGCGGTTGAAGATCAAACCCTCTCGGACGGGACTGTGATCCAACGGGGCGACCCTCTGGTGGAGCTACACCTGTGGAACGAGAGGATTCCACCCGCGGGGGCAGCGGGTCCTGACTTGGCGTGGGGGCTGTGGCTGTACCGGCGCCTGGTGCGGTCCCTGGGGCTGCTGGCCGACTACATGGACGGCGATTCGCGGTTGAACGGTGTCCCAGCCCTGCGCGGGGTGACGGCTTTCGCCTCTTCAGACGTGGGATCGGGCCTGGAAAAGGCAATGCGGGCCGCCGGCTTCGACTTCGTGCGCGTCCCGTACGCTTCCAGCCGGTGGGGTCGCTTTGTCGAGTTCTGGGAGAACTTCTACTCCCTGATGCTCATATGGGCCTACAATCCGGCCAGCTTGCGCGGGAAGGGCCTTCGGCACATGCAACGCTACGAACTGTGGATCTCGCGGGAGACCCTACGCCGGCGCTACGGGCGGTCTGCCAGGGAGGAGCGAAGTGGAGCAAGGCGGGAGATGGATGAAGACGCTGTGGGTCAAGGACGAGTACCTGCAGCAGATCCTGGCGGGCCGGAAGACGGTTGAGGTGCGCGTGGGTTACTCTAACATCCTGCGGCTGCGTCCGGGCGACCTCTTGCGGCTCAACGATCAGCACTTGTTCGAGATTCGGCGCATAGGGCGCTATCGGGACTTTGAGGAATTGCTGGCCCACGAGGACCCAGGCGCCATCGCGCCCGGCCTGCCGCGGGACGAGCTGCTGGAGGCCATGCGCCGCATCTACCCGCCGGAGAAAGAGGCTCTGGGGGCGGTAGCTCTGGAAATCCGGCCGGTGGCGGAAGGCGAAGTTCCCTAGGAGGGGCTGGGTGAGTTGGTGCGGCCCAGTGCCGCCCGCAGCAGATTGACCTTTGCCTGGCGGCCAGCGCGTCCCATGAGCCGGAGCATGTCCTTCATCTGCTTGCGGCGGGAGGTCTCTCGGCGGGGACAAGGGGCAGGCGGCGGTGGGAACCCGCAGGCCCGGGCGAATCGACCCGTGTCCTTCTCCTCGACGTACACCAGCGGGCGGATCAGCTCAAAGGTCCCGTTGAAGTAGCTGGCCCGGGTGTCATGGTCTCCACCCGGCCCGTGTACAGCAGGTTCATCAGCACGGTCTCCGCGAAGTCGTCCAGGTGGTGGGCGAAGGCTACCTTGTTGCAGCCCAGCCGGAGGGCAACCTCGAACAGCGTCCGGCGCCGGTTCCAACTGCAGCGATGGCAGGGCATGGGCAGCGGCTCGCCGGGCGGCAGGTGGATGTCCTCCGCCCCCGACTCGTGCAGCCAATCCACTGGGGGACCGTGCAGCGGCGTATCGGGGCCCCGCCCGTCGCCCCGGATGTGCATGGCTACCACTTCGTAGCGCTCCGGCGCCGACCGCAGGCGCACTTGCAGCAAGCGCAAGCAGGCTCAGGCTATCCTTGCCGCCCGACACCGCCACGGCGATGCGGTCACCGTCAGCGATCATGCCGAAATCGCGGATGGCCTTGTTGACCCGCTTGAGCAGGAAGAAGGCCAAGCGGTTTGGGTGGTTGTCCTGGTTGGTCATCTTGGTGATAGTGTAGCGCAAGATGCCATCCTCGTCAACGCACTGTCATGTGGTGATTACCCAGAAGTCCGTTTTGATCGAATCGGGCTTGAGACTTTCGCCGTTGGGACGGTTGAACCCCTCCTCATCCCCCAAATGTCCCCCTCCCCGCGCCGCGAAGGGGCGATAGGGAGGAGCGTAACCAGACCGTCATGTTGCACGTACGCATCCGAGTGTGGTAAAATTAACCTCGTCAACTTTGAGCTGGGAGCTAGCTACCTGACACTTTCTTCCAAGGCAAGGTAAAAGTCCCTTTCAATTGCTGCAGAGGGGCGTCCACGCCTTGTTTCGCGCGGGACTAGACGTGGCGAGGACGCCACTTTGTAGCGAAAGTCGAGGACGCCACTTTATAGCGAAAGTCGAGGACGCCACTTTGTGGCGAAAAAGGACTGCTGGATAAAGTGTCGGGTGGCCAGGGCTGGGAGGATGCCCATGCGAATCGCGATCTTATCCGACATCCACGACAACATCTGGAAGCTGGAGGAGGTGCTGAAGGCCGTCAATCAGGCCGGCGCGGAGGTCCTCCTGTTCTGCGGCGACTTCTGCGCGCCTTTCACCCTGGCGCAGATCGCCGAGGGTTTCTCCAGGCAGATCCACTGCGTCTTCGGCAACAACGATGGCGACAAGTTCCTCCTCGGTCAGGTGGCCGGCAAGTTCAGCCACGTCACCCTCCACGGTGAGCTAGCCAGGCTGGAACTGGACGGGAGACGCATCGCCATCAACCACTACCCGGAGATCGCCCGGGAGTTGGCCAGTGGAGGCCACTTCGACCTCGTGTGTCACGGCCACGACCACAAGGCTGCGATCACCCGGCAGGGCTCCACCTTGCTCGTCAACCCTGGCGAGGTGATGGGGCGCTTCGGCAGGTCCACCTTTGCCCTCTACGACACCACGACTGGCGAGGCAGCCCATCATGAGGTGTAGGAGAACAGGGAGGGGAGAGCAGAGAACAGAGAGGGGGGAGCAGAGAACAGGGGGTTCGCGATTCTCCATCGGCGATCTGCTCTCTCTGCTGGCGGTGTCCGTTGTGATCAGTTGTGGGTTGCTGATCACGATGGGGTGGCGGTCTGCGTTCGCCGACGACGGCCGCAACGAACGCCTGGGGTTAGTTCACATAAACTCCACGGAGATCACGGAGCCGCCCCAAGGGATTGAGGTGCGCTATCAGAAGGCCCTGGATGCCGGGGCCGGGTGGAGCCGGTGGCCGGTCTACTGGGACCTGATCGAGAGCGCAGCTGGCTTTGACTACAGCCGGGCCGACGCGGTGATGGCCGCCGACGTGGAGCACGGCTTCCAGGTGGACGCCATCCTGCTGCGCACTCCCAGCCAGTACGCCACCGGTGGTCTGGCCGGTGTGCCCGGGCCACGAGTAGGCCAGAAGCGCCCCGTCGGCAAGCAGCTCCTGGGACCGAGCCAGCTCACCTCGGTGCCCGCCAACCTCTACGCGCCGGTGTTCGACGACGGGACCGATGAGCCCGGGCCAGGCAAGCGCATCAACCCCAGCAACTACTGGGCCCGTTTCGTTTACAAGACCGTGAACCGTTACAAGCCCGGCGGGGTCCTGGCTGCCCAGCGAGGCTGGGCCGAGGGGGTGGGCGTGCGCCACTGGGAGATCTGGAATGAGCCGGACTGGTCCTTCTTCTGGTCAGGCTCCGTGGCCGACTACTATCGCCTCCTCAAGGTAGCCTACCTGGCTGCCAAGACCGCCGACCCCGAGGCCGTCATCATCCTGGGCGGTCTGATGCACTTCGCCGATCCCGGCTGGCTACCTCGGTTGCTGGACGTGATGCGCGATGACCCCGACCAGGAACTGCGCCACGAGCACAACAGCTTCTTTGACGTGATCGCCCTTCACCTGTACAGCGACCCCCGGCTGCTGTACGACAAGACCACCTGGGTTAAGTCGCTCCTGGCCAACTACGGCCTGTCCGGCAAACCCATCTGGGTCAACGAGACCAATGTGCCCATCTGGGACGAGTACCCCGGCCCCACCTGGGATCCCTATAGCCCCGGCCGGGCGACCATCCAGGAACAGGCTGACTTTATCATCGAAGCTTTGGCCTACGCCTTTGCGGCCGGGGTGGAGCGGGTTTTCGTCTTCCAGCTCTACGACGACTGCGGCAACGGGCCGACCTCCTGGGACGCCTACGGTCTGGTACGCAACAACCCGTGGGTTGAGGGCAGCGGTGTTTGTGCGGCACACCCCTTGCAGCCCGGCGTGCCGCGGCCCGCCTACACCGCCTACCAGGTGGCCGCGAGCCAGTTCCAGGAGCTGACGCCGGCCTGGCGCCGGCTGGCCGACGGGGTGGAGCAATTGGCCTTCACCCGGCCGCCCGGTGACCAGGTACGGGTGGTCTGGAACTGGCAGACCGTCACCCGGACGGTTGCCATCACTGCCACCACAGGCAATGTAACGGTCATCAACCCGCTGGGCGCGTCGCAGTCGCTGATCGCCTCCGAGGGGATTTACACCCTCACCCTGGCCCCGGCCACCAACACCAACGCCTTCGGCGGGCCGGGTACGGTGATGATCGGCGGACGTCCGCTAATCCTGGTCGAGACGACGCCCATCACCGACACCACACCGCCCATATCGTGGATCGAGCCCCTGCCGGCGGAGAGCCCGCCGACCTTTCAGGTGTGCTGGGACGGGACCGATGACCTGTCGGGAATCGCCGGGTACCGCGTGTGGTGGAGCGATGGTCCCCCTTCGCCCACCAACGACCGCCGGCTGTGGTTCGCCTTTACCACCGAGAACTGCGCCACCTTCGTCGGAGAGCCCGGCCACACCTACTACTTTGGCACGCTGGCCTACGACCGGGCGGGCAATCGCGAGAACACATGGGCGCCCAAGGCCTGGACCAGGGTGGTGAGCCCTGGCGTAGGGCAGGTGTCGGGCCGGGTGGCAGACAACCGGGACCGGCCGGTGGCCGGCGCCCGCGTGGTGCTGCGTGACCTCAGCGGCGGCACCTGGCAGGGGGTGAGCGGCGAAGACGGAGGCTACACCGTGACGGGAGTGCCCTTGGGAGTGGACTATTCGGCTCAAGCGACAGCCGATGGACTTGGCGCCTGGTCGGAACGCTGGGAGATACACCCTGTGTTCACAGGGACGTCACAGATTGACTTCAACCTGCCCCCGGCCGACAATGCCGTGAGCAACGGCGGTTTCGAGGAGGGGCTGGCCGGCTGGACCCTGAGCGGGAGCACACGGGCAGTGGTGGACAGCCTGGCCCACAGCGGCACCGCCTCCCTGCTGCTGGGTGACCATTTCGTGGGCCAGCCGGAGCTCGGTGGCGGCGGCAACAGCACCGTCAGCCAGGTCATCACCGTGCCGGTGGTCTTCTCGCCAACCCTCTCGCTGGTCTACCGGCGGGAGACAGAGGAGGTGGAACCCGGGCTCGACTGGTTCGAAGTGCTGATCATAGATGGGGTGGAGCGCACGGACCTGCTGGAGAGGGAGTGGGGACCGTCGGCCGACTGGCAGTTCCGCTGGTTTGACCTGAGCTCGTGGCGGGGTCGGACGGTGATCCTGATCCTCAACGTGTGGCAGTCATCGGGGGAGCGGGCCACGCGGGTTTGGGTGGATGAGGTGGCCGTGGGGGATGCGCCCGGCGGGCCGGACAGGACCATCTGGCCCCTTTTCCTGCCGCTCCTGACCTTTGCTCGCGCGGCACCCTAGTCCCGCACATCGCGCATCCGGCCCACCTATGGCCATCAAGAGGGCTCCCACAAGCTCTTTTGCAGATCGAACGCCACCACTTCCTTGCCCTGCAGCTTCTCCAGCACCTTGGTGGCGATGAGTTCCAGGTGCTCCGGCCACTTCACAAAGTCCAGGTCGTCGGCCGGCACCGTCAACATCGGGCACAGGTTGAAGGTCTGTGCCCACTCTTCGTAAAGCTCGTTGAGCTGCTCCAGGTACTCGGTGGGTATTTCGCGCTCGAAGTCCCGGCCGCGGAGGGCGATGCGGTGCTGGAGAGTAGGCACCGAAGCGCGCAGGTACACCACAAGGTCCGGCGGAGGCAGGAACAGGGCCACCGCTTCGTATAGCTCGCGGTAGCTGCGGTAGTCACGCGCGCTCATGTAGCCGCGCAGGTAGAGGTTCTTGGCAAAGATCTCGGCGTCTTCGTAGACCGAGCGGTCCTGGATGGCCGGGCGGGACTGGTCCAGGATCTGGCGATGGTGCCGCAGCCGGCGCGAGAGGAAGAAGATCTGCGAGTGAAAGCTCCACCGGCGCATGTCCTTGTAGAAATCGGCCAGATAGGGGTTGTCATCCACGGCCTCGTAGAAGGGCACCCAGCCGAGGCGCTGGCTGAGGAGCGCGGTGAGGGTAGACTTACCAACGCCCACATTGCCGGCAATGGTGATGAAATGTTTCGTTATCGTCATCCTTTCTCCTTCGAACCGGTCAGGTTTGCTCTGCCCGCGCCCGATCCAGGTAGGCCTCTTCCAGGTCAATGCCGACGTAGTTGGCCAGCTTGATGATGTACGTCAGGCAGTCGGCGAGTTCGCGGCGCAGCCCGGGCAGGTGCCTGGCCAGGGCCTGCTCCTGGGCCTCATGGCGGTTTCCGGTGACGGTCTGGAGGCGCTCGGTCTCACGCCAGGCAGCCTGCAGCTCGGTCGCCAGGTCACCCATCTCGGATTGCAGGCCAATGAAGTTGAAGTACAGGTCGGTGAGGGAGGCTCTCTCGGCGTCCAGCGCCCGCTCCCACTGCTGGAGCGTGGAGAGGGTCCGCGGCCCTGCCTCCAGGCTGACGGGCGCCGGGGTGAACTCCGGGAGCGGCGGCTGATGGTCGCCGGCTCCCAGGGCGTTGCGGATGCGCTGCATCACGTCGGCCAGGTGGTCCGGGTTGCCGACGATGTTCAGGTTGTCGGTGTCAATGGCCAGCACCGGCGCATCGGAGTAGGCGGCGAAGAAGCCCTCGTAGGCCCGGTTGAGCGCCTCGATGTAATCGCGGTCCATGTCCCGCTCGTAGGGCCGGTCGCGGATGGCGATGCGCTCCATCAGCACGTCGGTGTGGGCGCGCAGGTACACCACCAGGTCGGGCACCGGAATCCTCTCGGCCAGGATGTCGTGGACCCGCTCGTACATCGCCAGCTCGTCACCGTGCAGGTTCAGGTGGGCGAAGAGCCGGTCCTTGGCGAAGGTGTAGTCGCTAACCAGGGAGCTGCGTTCCAGGATCCTGGGCACCACCTCGTGCTGCTGGCGGAAGCGGCTCAGGAGGAAGAAAATCTGGGTCTGGAAAGCGTAACGGGCGCGATCAGCGTAGAAATCGCGCAGGAAGGGGTTTTCCTCGAAAACCTCTAGCAACAGTTGGGCATCAAAGTCCTTGTGGATGAGCCGCGCGAGGGTGGTCTTGCCGACGCCAATGGGTCCTTCGATGGCGATAAAGGCATACTGGCGCACGCGCACCTCCTCAATCGCAGAAGTCGCCACAAGGATAGCCCACTCGTGACCAAAAGTCAAGCCAAAAGGGCCCCGGAAGTTGAGAAACCCGGTTTCTTATGGGTGGGTCCGTGACCCGCCGAGGCGCTGAGTTAGTCCTGTGCATGCAGGCACGGACTGCGGAGCACCTGACCTGGCCGCTAGGCGCCACAGATTTGATCGTTAGACTGTGCAACCCCGGACGCTGTAAGTGCGTATAGGTGGTTAGGAGAGCAGGGATGGAACAGGAACACGCCTGGATTCAAGCTGCCCTGGGAGGGGACAAGAAGGCTTTTGAACGTCTGGTGAATGCCTACAAGGGTCCGGTCTACAACCTGGCCTACCGCATCCTGGGTGACCGCGAGGCGGCCCTGGATGCGGCTCAGGAGACCTTCCTGCGGGCATACATCCACCTGGACACGTACCAGCCGGGCCGTAAGTTCTCGTCGTGGATCCTGTCCATAGCCTCTCACTATTGCATTGATCTCCTGCGGCGACGTCGGGTGGATGTGATGCCGTGGGAAGATTTGGAGCCGGAGCCGGCGCTGGCCGGCGGGCCGATGGACCCCGAAGGCGCGGCCCTGCGCAGCGAGACCCGCGATGAGGTGCAACGGCTTCTGGAGCGCCTCCCGCCGGCCTACCGGGTGCCCCTCGTGCTGCGCTACTGGCACGACCTGTCGTATCAGGAGATCGCACAGGTGACCGGCCTGACGGTAAGCGCGGTGAAGACCCGGTTGCATCGCGCACGGCTGATGCTGGCCAGGGGCCGAAGCGTGCCGGGCGATGACCGGGCGCAGGCTGAAGAGGTTCGGCCTGGGCGGGGCGGGTGGGCTTCTGCTTCCGGCGATGGCCGTGTAACGGAGGGATTGCGAGCATGGATTGTGAACGGGCTGGCCAGCTGATGTCGCTGCGGCTGGACAACGAGATATCGCCGGCCGAGGTGAGGGCGCTGGAGGCGCACCTGGGCACCTGTGCCGAGTGCCGGCAGGTCTGGGAGCTGATGCAGGAGATGTCGGCGCTCTTCGCTGAGGCGCGCATGGTGCAGCCGCCGGAGGACTTCACCGAACGACTGCTGGAGCGGCTGACGACGCAGTGGATGGAGCAGCGGACCACCCGATGGCCCCTGGGAGCCTTGCTGTTGCTCCTGGGTGGCGCCATCATCACGCTCCTCGTGGTCACGCCGTTCATAGGGACGGCCGGGGTGCTGGTGGGCCTGCTTCGGGAGCCTGACCCGGTGAGGCAGGGCCTGGAGGTGTTGCCCGGCTTGGTATCCGTCGGGGAGGCGCTTCTGCGGGCGATGTGGCTGATCCTGAGCGCGGTGATGCAGCTCATCTCGCTGCCCCTGCTGGTCGTGTACCTGTGGCTGATCTTGACACTGACGACCGCCTGGCTGCTGGTGCTGCATGCAGCCCGGCCATCCACTGACGGGCTTGCTGGCAACCGATGAGGAGACTCCCTTCGGCCTGGCCCTCGGGCTGAGGTCCTCGGCCGAAGGCCTCAGGACAGGCTTTCTCCGTCTGTCCAACGGGGCAGGTGCTCCGCTCTCGGTACTTATCATGCCGTCACTCCGAGCGGAGCGAAGGGGCCTCCCCGTCTTTTGTGGAAGAGGCCGCTCCGCTCAGAATGACAAGAGAGACCGTTTCTTCTTGCTGGTATCAGGTGAGGAGATAGAAATCTCATGAGATGCATATTGACGTGGTCATGCTTGTTGTTGGTGGTAGTGCTCCTGATGGTGCCGGCGCCGGCTTACGCTCAGGAGGAGGGCGACGGCCAGGCCATCTTCGGCAGGGACTTCGTGGTTGGCTCCGGCGACGTCATCCCCGGGGACCTGTTGGTCATGGGCGGGGATGTGATCGTCGAGGACGGCGGCTACGTGCGGGGCGACCTGGCGGTGGTCGGCGGAGACGCTGACCTGGCCGGGGAAATCCGGGGCGATGTGGTGGCGCTGGGCGGCGACGTCCACCTGGCGGCCACGGCCCAGGTCCACGGTGACCTGGCGATCCTGGGCGGGCGCCTGACGGAGGAGGAAGGGGCCATCGTGCGCGGCCAGAAGATGGAGGGGTTGCGGTTTGGCCGGCTGTGGCCGGTCCGCATCGAGGGGCCCGTGGAGATCTCGCCTGGCCTCACGCTGGCCGCCGAGCGATCGTTCGTGCTGGATTTCATCTTCGGGCTGTTCCGGGCGGTTTTCATCGCCGTGGGGTTGGCGGTGCTGGCCGTGCTGGTGGTGCTGTCCATCCCGGAGCACACCCGCCGGGTGGGCCGGGCCATGGTTGAAGCCCCGGTCATCAGCCTGGCGGTCGGCTTTCTAACCCTGGCGGTTTCGGCCCTGCTGGTGCCCTTGTTGGTCCTCATCTCCACGGCGCTGCTGATCGTGTGCATTGGACTTTTCGGGTACGTGGTGACGGCCTTCGTTGTCCTGGCCTTGGCCGCAGCGTGGGTGTTTGGCTGGATCGCGCTGGGGTGGATGGTTGGCGAGCGGTTGCTGAACGCCCTGGGCGTGGGGATGCCGGAGCCGTGGATCGCAGCCGGCCTGGGGGTGCTGCTCCTGTCGCTGCTGGGGGCGATGCCCTGTGTGGGGTTGGTGTTCTCGGTGGTGGCCGGCAGCATTGGCCTGGGGGCGGTGATCCTCACCCGGCTGGGCACTCAGCGCTACCCCATGCCGTTTGCGGGCCCGCCGCCGGCGGCGCCGGAGGGTCCTCCATCCCCCGCCAGCGGGGGACAGCCCCCTGTGAGCAGGGGGCCCGAGGGCCGGCCGGCGCCACCGGCTGCGGCGCGGGAGCCGGGCGCCGAACCTGCGCCCGCCGTTGCGAGCCTGGCGGAGGAGCCGGAGCCTCCCCTGGTGGTGGAGGAAGGGGCCGGCGAGGAGCGCACCGACGACCTGAAGGTGATTCACGGCCTTGGGCCGGTGTTCGAGGAGCGGCTGCATTAAGGGGCTCAACTTGTCAAGACTATCACCAAAACCAAAGCAACACTCTCGGCCGAGGTGCTCCGGCCCCGCTCCTGGCTCGCGTGGGCCATGCCCTGCGCACAGTTGTGATGCTCGTCTGGCCGGCCTGATCCCCCGCCGCTATCCCGCCGGCTCCGCCACCAACTTTGGCACCCGCTCCTCTTGGGCCGGCTTCTCTTCAGGGACCCGATGGTCGCCCAGCGCCGCATCCAAGACCTGGTCTACGGTGTCCACCAGGATGAAGTTCATCTCCTGGCGAACTGCCTCCGGCAGTTCGTCCAGGTCCGGCTCGTTGCGCCGGGGCAGGATGACTGTCTTGAGCCCGGCCCGGTGCGCCGCCAGCACCTTCTGCTTGATCCCGCCCACCGGCAGCACCTGCCCTCGCAGGGTGATCTCGCCGGTCATGCCCACGTCCGGCCTGACGCAGCGGCCTGTGAGCAAGCTGGTCAGAGCTGTGACCATGGTCACGCCGGCCGAGGGGCCGTCCTTGGGGATGGCGCCCGCCGGCACGTGCAGGTGGATGTCGCTCGTCTGGAAGAGGTCTCCGGGGATGCCCAGTTCCTTGGCTTTGGACCGCACGTAGCTCAGGGCGATCTGGGCGGATTCTTTCATCACGTCGCCCAGCTGGCCGGTGAGCACCAGCCCCTTGGAGCCGGGCATGCGGGTCGCCTCGATGAACAGCACGTCGCCGCCCACCGCTGTCGCGGCCAGGCCGGTGGCCACGCCCGGAATCTCCGTCCGCTCGCCGGCCTCAAAGTAGTACTTGGGCCGGCCCAGGTACTCGCGGACCATCTCCTTGGTGACGTGCACCGACTTCACCTCGCCGGCGGCAATCTTCGTCGCCACTTTGCGGCAGATGCTCCCGATCTCTCGCTCCAGGTTGCGCACCCCGGCCTCGCGGGTGTAGTGGCGGATGATCTCCCGGATGGCCTCCTCGTCAAAGCTGATCTCGCCTTCCCGCAGGCTGTTGGCCTTGATCTGGCGTGGGATCAGGTAGCCCTGAGCGATCTTGACCTTCTCCTCTTCGGTGTATCCGTCCAGGACCAGGATCTCCATGCGGTCCCGAAGGGGCGCCGGGATGGGCTCCAGCAGATTAGCAGTGGTGATAAACATCACCTGCGACAGGTCGAAGTCCACGTCCAGGTAGTGGTCGCGGAAATTCTTGTTCTGGGCCGGGTCCAACACCTCAAGCAGCGCCGCCGACGGATCGCCGCGCCAGTCCTGGCCCACCTTGTCAATCTCGTCCAGCATCATCACCGGGTTCTTGGACCCGGCGCGCTTGATGGACTGGATGATGCGGCCCGGCAGCGCGCCGATGTAGGTGCGGCGATGACCGCGAATCTCCGCCTCGTCGCGCATCCCGCCCAGGGACATGCGCACGAACTTGCGTCCCAGCGCCCGGGCTATGGACTGCCCCAGCGAGGTCTTGCCGGTGCCCGGAGGCCCCACGAAGCACAGGATGGCCCCCATGGCCTCGCCCTCCCGGGCCGTCTCCGCCTCTGGCGCCTCCTCGCTCAGCTCCTGCTCGCGCTCCTTGCGCAGCTTGCGCACCGCCAGGTACTCCAGGATGCGCTCCTTGATCTTCTCCAGGTCGTAGTGGTCCTCGTCCAGGATCTGATGGGCGCGGTTGATGTCCAGGTTGTCCTCGGTGGTCTTGTTCCACGGCAGGCTGACCAACCAGTCCAGGTAGGTCTTGATGACCGAGTACTCGGCGGCGGCCGTCGGCATGGTCCTCAGGCGATCCAGCTCGCGGAGGGCCTCCTTCTTGGCCTCCTCGGTCATGCCGGCGGCCTCGATCTTCTCCCGATACTCCTCGATGACCCGCGTCTGCTCGTCCGTCTCTCCCAGCTCCCGCTGGATAGCCTTGAGCTGCTCGCGCAGGAAGTACTCACGCTGCATCTTGGTCATCTCGGATTGGGCTTCGGACTGGATCTTCCTGCCCAGCTCCAGCACCTCCAGCTCGCGCGTCAGGATCATGGTGAGCTTGCGCAGCTTCTCCCGGATGTGGTCAATCTCCAGCACTTCCTGTGCTTCGGCCACTTCCATGCGGATGCTGCTGGCAATCAGGTAGGCCAGCGCCCGGGGGTCGGTGACGCTTTGCGCCGCCATGGTGAGCTCCTCCGGCAGGTGTGGCACGAGCTTCACCAGGCGGCCGAACAGCTCCACCAGGTTGCGCATGAGGGCCTGGGTCTCCAGGCTCTCGTCCACTTCCTCCGGGGACACCCCCACACGGGCCTTGAGGTAGGGTTCTGTGGCCGTCCACTCTTGCACCTTGATGCGCTCTAGCCCCTGCACGAAAAGGCGCACCGAACCGTCCGGCGCGCGGAACATGCGGTGGATCAGGGCAGCCGTTCCCGCGCGATAAACCTGATCCGGCCCTGGCTCCTCGACCTCCTGGTCCTTCATCGCCACCAGGCCGATGATGCGATTCCCCAATGAGGCATCGTCCACCAGCTTGATGGAGCGAGGTTGGTTGACCACCAAGGGGATCAGAACCGGGAAGGGGAAGACCACGATGTTTCGGAGGGGCAGGATCGCCAACTCGGTGGGGATTACCAGCTTCTCTTCGCCGGTTTCGGCCGGGAAGACGGCCGGCACGCGATTCACAGCCGGATCCTTGTCTGGCTTATCCATCAGTATGCCTCCAGGGTTCAAACGACGTCGCATCAGTGCGACGCACGCGGGCCTTTGCTGGCCGCGGATGCGTGACACAACGCGTGAGCGTGTACGGGGGACGACCGCAAGACTTCGTCCACCGTGAGTCGGCCTTTAGCGCTCGGCATGGCTTGCCGTTAACTTCTCACGTCAATAGGGATGCGTCGCGGTTGAGGTTTGGCCCGGGGCAGCGTCACCGTGAGGAAACCGTTGTGGTAGCGGGCCTCGATGCGCTCCTCGTCTACCGGCCAGGGCAGTAGCACCTCGGTGCGGAATTCGCCCCACGAGATCTCCATCTGCTGATAGGCTCGCTTGGGCGATGAATCGTGGCGGACCCCGGAGATCACCAGCATGCCCTTGGTCAGGGCGATCTCGAAGTCCTCAGGCTGCATCCCGGCCACTTCCACCTTCACCTCGATGCAATCCTTGGTCTCGTACACGTCCGTTGGAGGGCGGAAGGCATTGCGCGTGCGGATCGGCACGCGAAAGCCTGTGGGCGTCAGGCTCTCGAACAGCCGATCCATCTCGGTGCGAATGCGCTCCAGGTCCGAAAACATGCTCTCTTCGTGGCGGTACGGCATGATCACTGCTCCTGTTCTACCCAGGGATCCTGTCGAAGCTCACAGAGTGTGACCAGAACAAGTTAGACTCTTGGCCCTTGCGAGGGTTTGAAGGCTGCTCCGCCTCTAGGATCACTTTTAGCAGCAGGGAACTTGGTACGTTTTAAAGCTTCTTCGGAACCTTCGCAAGGGTTTGCGGCACATCTTGGTCGCGCTTAAAATCACAAACCACCGCCAGATGAAAGCCGGACGATACTTCGCCAGCGGCTTCAAACAAATTTTAGCACATTTAAGGCTCCTACTCAAATCGCCTGCAAGTTCCTCCAGCCGGCGATCAGAAACCCGGTTTCTCGTTTCTCGGACTTCTGGCGCGCACAGGCTTGCCCCGGGGTGCGCGACGGCATTGCCGTCGCCCGAGGACGCCGTCGGATAGCGGGGTTTCCGGATTGGAGATCGTTTGACCGTTTCTGAGGGCCTTAGTATACTTCTCGCATCCTGACGACCAAGTGGCGCAACTTCCAACCTGGCGTGGTGTTCTAAGAGTAGAACCCCGCGCCATGGCACGGGGGCAACCGTGAGAGAGTCCGAGGAACTGCTGGTTGAGCGCGCGAAGACCGATCCCCAGGCCTTCGGCGAACTCTACCAGCGGTACGTGGACCGCATCTACAACTACATCTACCACCGGACTGGCGATCAGCACGAGGCGGAGGACCTGACGGCCCGCGTGTTTTATCAGGCTCTGGCCAATATCCGCACGTACATGAACCGTGGGGCGCCCTTCTCCGCCTGGTTGTTCCGGATTGCCCACAACCTTGTGGCCAACTGGCATCGCGATCAGAGCCGGCGCCCGGTGGTGGCTCTGGATCAGGTCACGCCCTTCACGCCGCCCAGGACCACGCCGGACCACCTGGCGGAGGAGCATGAGCGCCGGCGTGCGGTGGCGGAGGCCATCCGCCGGTTGCCGGAAGAGCGCCAGTTGTTGCTGATTCTCAAGTTCAGCGAGGGACTGTCCAACGCCGAAATCGGGCGCATCATGGGCCGCAGCGAGGGCGCCATCAAGTCGCTCTACCATCGCACCTTGTTAGCCCTCCGGGAGGACTTGCGGGAGCGAGGTTTGATCCATGATCAAGATCGTGACGGATAGCACCTGTGACTTGCCGGCAGAGCTTTACACCCGCCACGACCTCACCGTGGTGCCCATCAACATCCAGTTCGGGGTGGAGACCTTCCAGGAAGGCGTCAACATTGACCGCGCCACCTTCTACAGGCGAATTGACGAGACGGGGCAGATCCCCACCACTTCCCAGCCGTCGGTGGGCCAGTTCAAGGAGGCTTATCAGGCGCTCATTGATCGCGGTGCCACCGAGATCATCTCCATGCACGTGACCGCCAAGCTCAGCGGCACCTGCCGGTCGGCGGAGATGGCAGCCCGGGAGGTGTCAGACGCCAAGATCCACGTCTTCGACAGCGCCTGCGGCTCCGCCGGCCTGGGCTTCATGGCCCTGGAGGCTGCGCGGATGGCCGAGGCGGGCGAGACGGCCTCCGCGATCCTCAGGCGCCTGGAAAAGATTCGATCGCGCATGAACATCTTCCTGACGCTGCAGGACCTGAGGTACGCGCGGATGAGCGGGCGCGTGGGCCGGCTGCAGAGCGCCCTGGCATCGGTGCTAAATGTCAAGCCGGTTATCGCTTTGCAGGAGGGCATCATTGACGTGACGGAGCGGACGCGCTCACGGCGCAAAGCGCTGGACCGGCTGCTGGAACTCACCCAGGAGGCGGTGGGCACCCAGGACCCGGTGAACGTGGCGGTGGTGCACGCAGAGGTAAAGGAGGAAGGTCGTGGACTTTTTGAGCGCGCGAAAGAGCGCTTCAACTGTCAGGAGACGTTTATCGAGGATTTGGCCATCTCGCTGGCCGTCCACTTTGGCCCGGGTACGATCGGTCTGGTATCGTATCGGGTCTAGCCGGTGGGACCGGATGACCGAGGAGCTCACCGCCCAGGTGGTGTCGGCCCACGCCAACGGCCTCTGCCGGGCTGAAGACCACGCCCAGGAGTACCTGCAACTCTTCCCGGAGCTAGGCGATGAACTGGCCTCGCTCTTCGAGCTGGCGGCGGAGGTGAAGCGCGTTCTGGCCCCTGCCCACCCGGCGCCGGCTTTCCGGGGGGAACTGCACCGCGAGTTGATCCAGACAGCAGAGCACAGACTGGCTGAGCCGCTGCCGTCCCGCCCGGCATGGCAGGGCGTGATGCTGGGGGTAGCCGCCCTGGGCTCTGCGCTATCGGTGGCCGGGTTGGTCGGCTACCTGCTGGCTCTGCGCCGTGCTCGCTCCCACCCCATCACCCCCGCATGACCGTCGCCCCGACTCGGCACAAGACGTGCACCTTTTCGCTGCGCGGGACGAAGGTCCCGCGCTTTTCGCTTTGTGGGCCTTAGGCGGCAGATTGGGATCCGCCGCCAGTGGATAAAGAGGTGTCCTCATTTGACTCCCATCTCGATTGCTGGTATCCTTCCGGCTGTCCGGAGTGAGGGTAGATTCGCACCTAACCGTGGTGTGTAGTTTTAGTGCCTATCCGGAAACCGCTCAGGAGGGGCGTCCGCGTCTGTGCGACCCCTGTGCCGGGGATTGGCGCGCACAGGCGCGCCCCGGGGTGCGCGACGGCATTGCCGTCGCCGGAGGATGCCGTCGGATAGCGGGGTTTCCGGTAGGTTTTAGTATGCGAGTAAGCCACCAAGCGTAGCGGAGTGGCGTCTGGCCTGACGACACTTCACTTTGTTGCGTGCCTGACTACGGACGCTCCACGATTGGGTGTGGTCCCACCCGGAGGGGGAGCATGAAGGTTTGCCTGACTGTCCTGGGATGCAAGCTGAATCAGGCCGAGGTTGAGCGCTGGGCACGCGAGCTGGCCATGAGCGGGCATGAGCTGGTGGGCTCACCGGACCAGGCCGAGTTGTGCGTGGTGCACAGTTGCGCCGTCACCCGGCAGGCCGCCAAGAAATCGCGCAGCCTGGCCCGCCGGGTGGCCCGGGCCGGCGGGAAGGCGGTCATGACCGGCTGCTACGCCCAGGAACTGCTGGAGAGGGAGGGGCGCCTGGCCGGCGTCGAGCTGCTGCTGGGCACTGGCGACACGCCCCGGCTGCTGGAAGCGCTGCAAGAGCATGGGCTGTTGCCGGCGCAGCCCGGGGATCGTGCCGCGACGGCCGGTCGCGTCGCTGCCGGCTCGTTGCCATCTCTTCCCTATTCGGGTACTTCGCGCACCCGGGCCTTCGTCAAGGCTCAGGACGGCTGCGACATGCCCTGCGCCTTCTGCATCATCCCCAAGGTGCGCGGCCCGGCTCGCAGCCGGCCGCTGGAAGCCGTCGTCGGCGAGGTGGAGGAGCGGGTGGCGGCCGGCTTCAAGGAGGTGGTCCTGACCGGCGTGCAGCTATCGGCCTACCGGGACGGCGAGGCACGCCTGCCCGACCTGGTGCGCAGCATCCTGGAGCGCACGGCCGTGGAGCGGCTGCGCCTCTCGTCCATCGCTCCCTGGCACCTGGACGATGAGCTCCTGGTCCTGTGGGCCGATCCACGCCTCTGCCGGCACCTGCACCTTTCCCTGCAGAGCGGTTGCGACGCCACCCTGGGGCGCATGCGCCGGCCTTACACCACCGCCTGCTACGCAGAGACGCTGGCCCGGGCCCGGGCGGCCATCCCCGACCTGGCCGTGACCGCGGACGTCATCGTGGGCTTCCCGGGGGAGACCGAGGCCGAGTTCGAGGAGAGTCTGGGGTTTGTGAGGCAAGCCGGCTTCGCGCGGGTGCACGTGTTCCCGTACTCGCCCCGGCCGGGAACCGAGGCGGCGGGGATGCCGGGCCAGGTCCCGGAGCCTGTCAAGCGGGCGCGGGCGGCCGCCATGCGGGCCGCGGGGGAGGCCGGGGCCCGGGCCTTCGCCCGCAGGTTCGTGGGCCGGGAGATGGCCGTCCTGTGGGAGAACAACCAGGGCGGCGTGTGGCGCGGCCTGACCGACAACTACCTGCGGGTGAGCACCCAGGACGCCGCCGATCTCCACAACCACATCACTCCCACCCGGTTGGTGCGCCTGAGCGCCCACGGGCTGTGGGGGCAGGTCCTCTGAACTGACCTGGGCAGTACGTGTTACTATGCGAGACCGCGGTTGACAAATTTCGGGGGTTCAGCTATAATGTGGTAACCAAGCCCAGGGGCTGACCATGCCGGCCAGGGAGGCGATGCCCAGAACTCGAATGGCGTGTAGTGGGCAGGTATCCGACGCGTATGTGTGTGGGGGCGAGAAGTGCTGTATGAGGGCTCTCGCGATGGCGGTCCACGGCCATTCTTCGTGTCGTTGCATGCCCTACCTTCGCTGAGCATCCGGCGAAGAGTAGGGCTTGTTTGTATTTGTTTCTTGCGTACTGTTTCCATGACTTACCGGAGGTGAATCAACGTGAACGTCAGCGAGCGCATGACCAAGAACGTCATCACAGTCTCACCAGATACCCCCTTCCAGGATGCACTCAACCTGATGCGGGAGAACAAGATCCGGCGCCTGCCGGTGGTGGACAACCGTGGCCGCCTGGTGGGCATCGTGGTGGAGAAGGACCTGCTGTACGCTTCGCCTTCCCCGGCCACTTCCCTCAGCGTGTTCGAGATCCACTATCTCCTCTCGAAAATCAAGGTCAAGGACGTGATGACCAAGCGGGTTATCACGGTGGGGGAGGACTGCCCGCTGGAGGAGGCGGCGCGGATCATGGTGGACAATAAGATCGGCAGCCTGCCCATCATGCGGGGCAAGGAGCTGGTGGGCATCATCACCGAGACCGACATCTTCAAAGTGTTCACCGAGGCCCTGGGTGGCCGGCATCCGGGTCTGCGGGTCACCATGCGCCTGCCGGAGCGCAAGGGGATGCTGGCCGGGATCACGGGAGCCATCGCCGGCCTGGGCGGCAACATCATCAGCCTGGCCACCTTCTGGGGCGACGACCCGGAGCATCGGGAGATCACGGTCAAGGTGGAGGATGTGGCTGAGGACGCTGTGGTGGGGGCCGTGGAGAAGGTTGACGGCACCCAGGTGCTTGAGGCGCGTCAGATCGCGGAGGAGTACCAGCCGACCATCTTCGGTGTGTGAACCGCAAGTGGCGGCGACAAGCTAAACCGTCGTTGGGGACAATCACAGGCAAAGGGGCCACTGCGCAACGGGGCAACCCAGCCCGGGGCTTGGGCGGGCATAGGCTTGGCGCTCGATGGGCCCGGCGCTGAGTTGTCCCGTTGTTCTTGCTAACTGCCAAGGAATTCACGTGCTCGTGCTGGCGGGATGCCGGCTGGGCGTGGGTCAGGGGAGTAGCGGATGAAAGATGAACAACGCGCTACGAACGAGGTGCAACTCAAGGTTGACAACCTGTTCATGGCCTTTGGCGGCGTGGCGGCACTTACCGGGGTGAGCCTGGAGGTGCGCCGGGGGGAGATCTTCTCCATCATCGGACCTAACGGCGCCGGCAAGACGGTGTTGCTCAACTGCATCAACGGCCTCTACCATCCGCAGCGCGGCAACATCTTCTTCGAGGGCCGGGACATCACCCGGCTGCGCCCCCACCAGCGGGCGGCCCTGGGCATCGCCCGCACCTTCCAGAAGATCGAGCTCTTCCAAGGCATGACTGTCCTGGACAACATCCGCCTGGGCCGGCACATCCACATGCGAACCGGGTTGCTCGACGGCGGGGTCTACCTGGGACGGGCGGCTGAGGAAGAGGTGCAACATCGCCAGTTCATTGAGGAGGAGATCATTGACCTGCTGGAGATAGAGCACATACGGGACAAGGTGGTGGGCATGTTGCCCTACGGCCTCCAGAAGCGGGTTGAGCTGGGCCGGGCGCTGGCGCTGGAGCCCAAGATCATCCTGCTGGATGAACCCATGGCCGGGCTCAACCTGGAAGAGGTGGAAGACATAGCCCGCTTCATCCTGGACATCAATGAGGAGGAACGCTGGCAGGTCACCTGCGTGCTGGTCGAGCACGACATGGGTGTGGTCATGGACATCTCCGACCGGGTGGCCGTGCTCAACTTCGGTGAGAAGATCGCCGAGGGCCGACCCGAGGAGATCCAGCACGCTCCACAGGTGATCAGGGCTTACCTTGGGGAGGTGGAGGAGCTCTATGTCACCCGCAGGTAGGGACGACGGCTACAACGGTGATGAGCTGGAAATCACCCCTGACCTGACCATCCCCAAGCTGTTGCTGCGCCAGGCCAGGAAGTGGGGCGACAAGAAGGTGGCCATGCGCGAGAAGGAGTACGGCCTGTGGCGCCCCTTCACCTGGAAGGACTACCTGGAGAACGTCAAGTACCTGGCCCTGGGATTTGTCGCCCTGGGGCTCCGGCAGGGCGACAAGGTGGTGATGATCGGCGATAACCGCCCCGAGGGGCTGTGGGCCGAGATGGCTACCCTGTGCGTGGGCGGGGTGGCGGCCTGGTTGTTCCAGTCCAGCCTGCTGGATGAGGTGCAGTACATCGTTGACCACGCGGACGCCAAGTTCTTGGTGGGTGAGACCCAGGAGGAGGTTGACAAAGCTCTGGCCATCCGCGATCAGTGTCCCAAGCTGGAGCGCATCATCTGGGACGATCCTAAGGGCATGCGCCATTACCATGACCCCATGCTCATCAGCATCAGGGAGGTGCAGGCGCTGGGACGGGAACTGGACCGGGAGAAGCCGGGTCTTTTCGAGGAGCTGGTTGAGCGGGGCAAGGGTGACGACGTGGCTCTGCTGTTCTACACCTCTGGCACGACGGCGCTCCCGAAAGGCGCGCTCCTCACCCACTACAACATGCTCAAGATGGGGCAGAACATGATGCGGGTGGACCGCTACCGGGAGACGGATGACTTCGTGAGCTTCCTGCCCTTCGCGTGGATCGGTGAGCAGATGATGTCCATCTCCTGCGGCCTGCAAGCCGGCTTCACCATCAATTTCCCGGAGGAGCCGGAGACGGCCCAGGAGAACATCCGCGAGATCGCACCCCACGTCATGTTCTCATCGCCCCGGGTCTACGAGCAGATGGTGCGCGACGTCCAGGTGCGCTACCTGGACTCCACGTGGATCAAGCGCAAGTTATACGAGTGGGGGATGAGGGTGGGCTACCGGCTGGCCGATTGCAAGTTCGAGAAGCGGCAGCCATCGCGGTGGCTGCGATTCCAGGGATGGCTGGCCAACTGGCTGGTGCACAGGCCGCTGCGTGACTACCTGGGGATGGCGCGCATGCGCTATGCGTACACCGGCGGGGCAGCCATGGGGCCGGACCACTTCCGCTTCTTCCACGCCATCGGGGTCAACCTGAAGCAAATCTACGGGCAGACGGAGATCGCCGGCATCTCCGTGCTCCACCGTGACAACGACATAAAGTTCGACACCGTCGGCAAACCCATCCCGGAGACCGAGGTGCGCATCTCCGAGACGGGGGAGATCCTGTCCCGCAGCCCGTGCGTCTTCAAGGGCTACTACAAGGACCCGGGGGCTACGGCCAAGACCCTGCGCGATGGCTGGTTGCACTCCGGCGACACGGGCCACATTGACGAGGACGGGCACCTGGTGGTCTTCGACCGTTCCGCCGACATCATGACCCTGGCGGACGGCAGCCGGTTCTCCCCCCAGTACATCGAGAGCCGGCTGGTCTTCAGCCCCTACCTGCGCCACGCCTGGGTCATCGGTGACGGCCGGCCATACGTCACCGCCATCATCTGCATCGCCTACAAGGTGGTGGGCAAGTGGGCGGAGGAGCGCGGCATCCCGTACACCAGCTACCAGGAGTTGTCCCAGAAGCCCGAGGTATATGACCTGGTGAGCAAGGCCATCCAGGAAACCAATCGGCACCTGCCGAAGGCGGCCCGCATCCGGCGCTTCGTCAACCTGTACAAGGAATTCGACCCTGACGACGATGAGCTGACGCGCACCGGTAAGTTACGCCGACGGTTCATTGAGGGCCGCTATCAGGCTATCGTGGAAGCGCTGTACAGCGACACGGATCAGATCCACATGGACACGACCATCACCTACGAAGATGGCCGGGAGGTGGCTATCAAGGCTGATTTGCGCGTGGCCGACGTGCCGGAGGATGGCGCAGGCCCCGGGTTGTAGATGAGGAGGAGCGCATGGTTGAGGCGTTGGCAAGACAACCCTGGTATCGCTCGCCGGCGGGCCTCCTGTCCGTGGCCTGGAAGGTCCTGGCCGGGTTCGCGGGCGTGGTGGCCGTGTGCTTCGTGTTGTCACTGCCGGGCAGCTTGCAGGACCCCGGCGAGTTCTTCGTCCGCTTTCTCCAGTTCGTGGTCAACGGCGTGATGATCGGTAGCGTCTATGCCCTGGCCGCCCTAGGCTGGACCCTGATCTACAAGTGCTCCGGCGTGCTCAACCTGGCCATGGGCGAGCTAACCCTCATGGGTGGCTACGTGTGCCTTACCCTCTACCGCCACGCCATCTCGCTGAACATGCCGGTCTTCCCGGCTTTTGTGGCGGCGGTGGTGGGCACCCTCGTCATCGGCATGATCCTCGGCGTGTTGACCGAGCGCCTGGTCCTGCGCCCCATGATTGGTGAGCCGGTCCTGGCCGTGATCATGGTCACCGTGGGCCTCTCCTTCCTCATGCGCGGCATCATCGGGGCGTTGTGGGGCACCACCACCCAGATCTTCAAGCCGGCCATCTTCCCCACCGAGCCCATCTTCCTGGGGCAGATCCCCATCCGGGCTCTATACGTATGGGCTTTCCTGGCGGCGCTGATCCTCCTGCCCATCTTCGTGGGCTTCTTTCAGCTCACCCGCTGGGGGCTTTCGATGCAGGCGACCGCCGACGACGAAATGGCCGCGCTGTCCTTGGGCATCAGCGCCAAGTTCGTGTACGCCGTGGCCTGGGCCATCGCCTTTATGACGGCGGGCATCGGGGGCATCTTCCTGGGCAACGACACCGGCCTGAACATTGGCGTGGCGGAGACCAGCCTGTTGGTGCTGCCGGCTGTCGTCCTGGGCGGTTTGAACTCCGTCCCCGGGGCGATTGTGGGCGGGGTCAGCATCGGGGTGCTGCAGAACCTGGCCGGTGGCTACCTGGACCAGTTGATCATCGCCGGGGTGCGGGTTTTTCCTGGCGGCGTCAAAGCCCTCTTCCCCTACATGGTGATGATCGTCGTGCTCCTCTTCAGGCCATACGGCTTGTGGGGCTGGGAGCGTATTGAACGGGTGTAGGAGATTGCCCACTGCCCCCACCTCCCTCGCCTTCCCCTTCCGCCGAATCTGGGGAAGGGGTGGGGAAAGGGGGTGAAAGAGCCAGGTCTTGCTCGCCTGAGCGCATGGTGATAGGGTCTGAAAGGGGTCTAGGAGTGGTAAATGCGTCTTCCCAGCGGTACTTATCATGAGCATTACCGTCAGGACCATGCCTGGTGGCAAACGCCCTTTGTGCGAGCGCGCATGGCCCTGCTGCTGGTCTTGCTGGTGCTTTATCCCTTCTTGGTGAAGCTGGGTCCCCTGGCCAATGTTCCCCAGCTCCAGGTTGCCGTGGCCATCCGCATCATCTATTTCATCCTCATGGCGATGGGGGTGCAACTGCTTATCGGCTACACGGGCGAGATCACCCTGGGGCATATGGCCTTCGTGGCGGTAGGGGCCTACACCAGCGCAGCCGTGCTGATGCGTTTCCCCTGGCCTGAGCCCATCGTGGGCTCAGGGCTGCTTTACCCCGTCAGCGTGGTGGTGGGCGCCGTGGCGGCCGGGCTGTGGTCCGTGCTCTTCGGGCTGCCCTCGGCACGCATCAAGGGCTTCTACACCATCATGACCACCATGGCGGCGCAGTTCATCACCGTCAACCTGCTCATCACCCAGTATGTGTCCATGAGCGAGGGCCGGGTGTTGAGCTGGGACATCCCCAAGCATCTGGTCAGGATCGGCCCGTGGCAGATCGCCGGCAACACCACAGCCGTGTATTACTGGGGACTGCTGCTGACCGTCCTGTGCGTGGCCTTCATGGCCAACCTGACCCGTACGCGGGTCGGCCGGGCATGGGTGGCCATCCGCGACAACGACATCGCTGCCGAGGTCATCGGCGTCAACGTCTATCGCTATAAGCTTCTGTCCTACTTCATGGCCGGCGTGTTCGGGGGTATCGCCGGCGCCTTCCTCATCAGCAAACAGCCCTTCATCAGCCAGGAGGATTTCACCTTCATCATCTCCCTTGAGCTGGTGGGGGTCATCCTCATCGGGGGCCTGGGCAGCAACTACGGCACCATCTTCGGCTGCATGTTCTGGGTCCTGGTGGACAGCATCCTGGTGAACCTGGTGCAGCCGCTGACGGTGGTCATGCCGCAGTTGCAGCCGGCCTACGTGCGGCAGATGGGTTTCGGGCTGGCCATCATCCTGTTCCTGATCTTCGAACCTAACGGGTTGGCCTATCGCTGGTGGCAGATCAAGAACTACATCCATCTGTGGCCGTTCTCGTACTAAGCTTAGAGGTGCCGTCTGGCTGGGGCCCGGAAGGAGGTGATGCGCTGACAGGCAAGGAGGGGAAAGAGGGTCGGAACCGCCATGGGCGGCCGGCGCAGCTGAGTTTCAATCGTTGAGTTGTGCGGAAGGAGGAGAACCATGAAGGGGAATCACTGGCTGTGGATTGGGGCGGCCCTGGTTGTGGCCGTGGCCCTGGCCGGGTGTGGGGGCGCGAGAGCACCTGCGGCTCAGGAGATTCACATCGGCGCCCTGTACGATCAGACCGGCCCCACGTCGGACGTGGGCCAGGACTACGCCCTGGGCGTGCAGGAGGCCATCGCCTACGTGAATGACACCGGGGGCATCAACGGCAAGAAGATCGTCCTCCATGGCTACGACTACGGCTACGACAAGTCCAGGGCAGCCACGCTGTACGCCCAGATGCGTGATCAGGACAAGGTGATCGCCATCCTGGGTTGGGGTACTGGCGACACCGAGGCGCTGCGGGCTTCGGTGGCTGAAGATAAGATACCCTACGTTTCGGCCTCGTACTCGGCCCACCTGACGGATCCTAAAGTGGCCCGGTACAACTTCTTTAACTCCAGCGACTACTCCACCAACGCCCGGGCGGCCCTCACCGCCTGGTACGACCAGGTGTGGCTGAAGGATGAGCGGTTCAAGGAGCGCCGCGATGCCGGCGACAAGCCCCGGCTAGTCAACTTCTACGCCCTGGAGCACCCCTACGCCAACGCGCCCATCAAGGCGCTGAAGGAGCACGCGGCGCTCTTGGGCTTCGAAGTGGGGCCCGATCAGAACGTGGGGCTGGGTGACAAGGAGGCGGTCACCCAGGTGCTGGCGGCCAAGGATTTCAAGCCCGACGTCTGCTGGCACGGCAACACCACCGCTTCGGTCTTCGCCACCGTGCGTGACGCCGTGGACAACGGCCTGGGCTGCGACTGGATCATCAACAACTGGGGCTTCGACGAGAACCTGGTTGAGCTCCTGGGCGACAAGGCAGAGCAGGTGATGGTGGCCGGCCTGGCTCCCTGCGCCTTCTACGGCGAGGATGTGCCCATGATGGACAAGGTGATGGAGTACGCCAAGGAGCTCCATCCCGATGTTGAGAAGCGCCTGATCCGCACTGTCCAGGCGTGGGGCAACGTGTTGCTCCTGACCGAGGCCCTGAAGCGGGCGGACAAGGCCGGTGACCTGACAGGCGAGGGCATCGTCACCAAGGGCTTTGAAACCATGAGGGCCTTTGACGTCGGGCTGGGCTTCGCGCCGGTCACCTACACGGCAGAGGACCATCGCGGCGCCCACGCACCGCGCGTTTACTACATCAAGGGCGGCACCTTCGAGTTCCTGGCGCAGGTGGACGTAAAAGCCCGCTGGCCCGATAAGTGGGATTCCTGGCTCGGCTACTAAGAACCTATCCGGAAACCCCGCTACCGACGGCGTCCTCGGACGACGGCAATGCCGTCGCGCACCCCGGGGCGAGGACGCTCCTGGTGAGCGGTCTTCGGATAGGCATTAAGAACCTATCCGGAAACCCCGCTACCCGACGGCGTCCTCGGACGACGGCAATGCCGTCGCGCACCCCGGGGCGAGGACGCCCCTGGTGAGCGGTCTTCGGATAGGCACTAAGTAGGCGGTGACATCGCTACGGGATGCTGCCTCGTGCTGGAGCGGTTCCCGTGAGGTGCGTTGTGAGACCCTTCACCCTCGGCGGCAATGGCGCCGCCGAGGGTGCTTGGACCGGAATCCCGCACAAAGTTCACAGAAGGAGGGCCCAATCATGGCTAGGAATGAGCGCATTGACGTCAGTGAGGCGGAGATCGCCGTCCACTGGCGGGAGGAGGAGTACTACTATCCGCCGCCGCAGTTCATCGCTCAGGCCAACATGGTTGACCCAACCATTTTCGAGCGGTTCAGCTTGGAGAACTTCCCGGAGTGCTTCAAGGAGTACGCCGACCTGCTGGACTGGTATCAGTACTGGCACACCACCCTTGATACCAGTGATGCTCCCTGCTGGAAGTGGTTTGTGGGCGGTAAGATCAACGCGTGCTACAATTGCGTCGATCGCCATTTGCCCAAGTATCAGAACAAGGCCGCCTTCATCTTCGTGCCTGAGCCTGAGGATGAGCCCCACGTGGCGCTGACCTACCGCGAACTCTGGGTGAGGGTCAACGCGGTGGCGGCGCTCCTCAGGGATTTCGCGGGGCTGAAAGCCGGCGATCGGGTGACCGTCCACATGCCAATGGTGCTGGAGCTCCCCATCACCATGCTGGCCTGTGCCCGACTGGGTGTGATTCACTCCGTGGTCTTCGGCGGCTTCAGCGGCCGGGCCTGCGGCGAGCGGATAGCCGACTCTGGCAGCCATGTCCTGGTGACCATGGATGCCTACTATCGCAACGGGCAGCTGCTGAATCAGAAGGAGAAAGCCGACATAGCCGTCCAGGTGGCTGAATCAGAAGGTCAGCCCGTGGACAAGGTTCTGATTTGGCAGCGATACCGTGGGCGTTACTCGTCGGAAACCCCGCTGGTGGAAGGGCGCGACCACTTGATGGCTGATCTCCTGAAGGAGTATGCCGGACAGAGAGTGGATCCCGTGCCCATGCCGGCTGAGGCTCCCCTGTTCCTGATGTACACCAGCGGCACGACGGGCCGGCCGAAAGGGTGCCAACACAGCACCGGCGGTTACCTGGCCTACGTGGCCGGAACGTCAAAGTACATCCAGGACATTCATCCAGAAGATGTCTACTGGTGCATGGCGGACATCGGCTGGATCACGGGTCACTCGTACATCGTGTACGGGCCTCTGGCCCTGGCTGCCACCAGCGTGATCTACGAGGGCGTCCCGACCTACCCGGATGCGGGTCGTCCGTGGCGCATCGCCGAGCAGCTTGGGGTCAACATCTTCCACACCGCCCCGACGACGATACGCATGCTGCGAAAAGCAGGGCCCAACGAACCCGAAAAGTACAACTACGAGTTTAAGCATATGACCACGGTAGGAGAGCCCATAGAGCCCGAGGTGTGGAAATGGTACTACGAGGTGGTGGGCAAAGGCAAGGCCGTCATCGTTGACACGTGGTGGCAGACGGAGACGGGAGGGTTCCTTTGCAGCACGATGCCGGCCATTCACCCGATGAAGCCGGGCAGCACAGGGCCGGCTGTGCCCGGCATCTATCCGGTGATCTACGACGAGTTGGGGAACGAGATTGAGCCGGGGGCGGGCAAAGCCGGCAACATCTGCATCCGGAATCCGTGGCCAGGGGCTTTCCAAACCATCTGGGGAGACCGCGAGCGCTATGTCGCCCAGTACTACGAGAGGTACTGCAAGGACAAGAACAGCAAGGACTGGCGTGACTGGCCGTACTTCACGGGCGATGCGGCCATGCAGGCTGCAGACGGCTACTACCGCATCCTGGGCCGGATAGATGACGTGATCAACGTGGCCGGGCATCGCCTGGGCACCAAGGAGCTGGAGTCGGCGTGTCTGGCCGTGCCGGAGGTGGCGGAGGCTGCTGTGGTGCCGGTGGTGGACGAGATCAAGGGACGCGTGCCCGGGGTCTACGTGTCCCTTAAGCCCGGCTATCAGCCCAGCAAGGAGATCGAGCAGGCGGTGATCAAGTCCATCGAGACCATCATCGGCAAGATCGCCCGGCCCAAGCAGGTGTGCATCGTGCCCGACATGCCCAAGACGCGCTCCGGCAAGATCATGCGCCGGGTCCTGGCCGCCATTTCCAACCGTATGGATGTGGGAGACGTAACCAGCTTGGCCAACCCGGAAGTGGTGGAGCAGATACGGTGGATGGTTCAAGGGCAAGAAGAGGAGGCGTTCTTCGGGTAAAGTGGCAGGAGGGTCTCGAATTGGCTGAAACGGGCAACAGCATCCTCAAGATCAACAACATCGAGGTTCGTTATCACGAGGTCATCCTGGTGCTGAAAGGGGTGTCCCTGGAGGTACCCCAGGGAGGCATTACCGCCCTCCTGGGGGCCAATGGAGCCGGCAAGACCACCACCCTCAAGGCCGTCTCCGGCCTCCTCAAGCACGAGGATGGCGAGGTCACCGATGGCAGCATCGAGTTCATGGGCGAGCGGATTGACCGCCGTGACGCCGAGGACATCGCCCGCATGGGCATCGTCCAGGTGATCGAGGGCCGGCGGGTCTTCGAGCACCTGACCATCGAGCAGAACCTCAAAGTGGGGGCGCACATGTGGGGGGATGGTGCCCGGCTGCGGGAGGGGCTGGAGATGGTGTACCACTACTTCCCGCGCCTGAAGGAGATCCGCAACCTGGTGGCCGGCTTCGCCAGCGGCGGTGAGCAGCAGATGACCGTCATCGGGCGCGCCCTTATGGCCCGGCCTAAGCTCATGCTGCTGGATGAACCCTCCATGGGGCTGGCCCCGTTGCTCATCAGGGAGATATTTGACATAATCACCAAGCTCAATCGGGAGGAGGGCATCTCTATCCTCCTGGTGGAGCAAAATGCCAAGCTGGCCCTGACCGTCGCGTCCTACGCCTACGTGCTGGAGAACGGTCGGGTGGTGATGGACGGCCCGGCGGAGAGGCTCAAGGACAACCCCGACATCAAGGAGTTCTACCTGGGCCTGACGGACCTTGGGACGCGCAAGAGCTTCCGGCAGGTGAAGCACTACAAGCGCCGCAAGCGCTGGTTGACGTGACGCTCCGGCGAAAGCCGAACCGGCCAGCCGCCCTCCTGCCGCCCACGCTGAACGGCAGGTAGTCCGGTTACCCTCGACGTGGGCAGGACCGCTTGTCGGCCAAAGCTTCTGTGATATGCGCTGTGTACTTCTCGCCCGCGGGCAGGCTGCCTTACATCTCTCAGGCGTGATTGTGTTGCGGCATTTTGGAAGACGCATTGGAAACTTGACAGCCGCCTGGCCAAAGGCTATAATCAGTAGCGGGGTGACCATATCCTCGAAGGGGGCGCGGGGAGGAAGAGCCCCGCTTTTTATGTGATGACGACGCGTGGAGTGACCATGAGCTTGAAACAGCGCTTGATGGAGGACTTGAAGCGGGCCATGCGCGAGGGTGACGAGACTCGCAAGGCCACCATCCGCATGATTCGTGCCGCTATTGCCAATGAGGAGTTGAAGCGGCGCGGCCAGTTCATCGAGGCCGAAGAGGCCCGCGGGACGGCCATCGAAGACATCCAGGTGCGCGAGGAGGACTTCGAGCTGGATGACAGCGCCATCTTGGCCATCATCCAGAAGGAAACCCGCATGCGCCAGGACGCCATCGAGCAGTATCGCAGGGGTGGCCGGGAGGACCTGGCGGCCCGCGAGGAAGCCGAGCTGAAGATCCTCCAGGAGTACCTGCCGAAGATGATGTCTCGCGAGGAGATCGAGGCTGCGGCACGCGAGGTCATCGCTGAGGTAGGCGCCACCGGCCCGCGACAGATGGGGGTGGTGATGCGGCCATTGATGGAGCGCTTGCGGGGCCGGGCCGACGGACGCCTGGTCAACCAGGTCGTGCGCGAGCTGCTTGAGCAGATAGGCTGAGGGCAGGCGGGCTTCGGACCCAGTCATGGAAACGAGGCGTAGTGTGAAAGGGCGACCATCCGGGAACGGTAGCCGGCGCAAGGGCAACGAGCCAGAGGCCCCGGGCCGTAAGGCCGGGAAGGCCGGCCAGCCTCGCTGGGTGGAGATGCTCATTTCCCTGCTGATGGGGCTGGTCCTGGTGGCCACGTTAACCCTGCTGCTGGTCGCCCCTGCGCCTTCCGACCAGGTGCGGCTGCAAGTGGGCGATGTGAGCCCCAGCGACATCCTGGCGCCGCGCAAGATCTCCTTCGAGAGCGAGGTGCTGACCGAGCGGGCACGTAAGCAGGCCGAGGCAGCCGTTCCCGACGTCTATGACCCGCCGGACCTGCGCATCGCCCGGCAGCAAGTGAGCCGGGCCCGGGATGTGCTGGAGTACGTTGACATCGTCCGCCATGACCCCTACACCTCCATCGAGGAGAAGGCGGAGCTGATCTCGGCGGTCCCCGATCTCGCCGAGGTCTCGCCGACGGTCATCAGCAGGACGTTGACCATGGACGAGCAGTCCTGGCGGGCGGTGGTCACCGAGACGCTGTACGTCCTCAACCAGGCCCTGCGGGCGCCCATTCGCGAGGAGGGCGTGGCCCGGGCCAAGCAGATGCTGGCCAACGAGGTTGACCTCTCCCTGAGCGAGGAGCAGGCGGAGGCGGTCACCGAGCTGGCCCGCAGCTTCGTCCGGGCCAACAGCTTCCTCAACGCCGAGGCCACGGCCGCCAACCGCGCCGCGGCCCGGGAAGCGGTGCCACCCGTGGTGCGCACCATCGAGCGCGGCGAGGCCATCATCCGCGAGGGCGACATTGTCACCCCGGAGGACATGGAGGCGCTAACCGCCCTGGGGATGACCGGCTCGCAGCTGGAGGGCCGCAAGCTGGTGGGTGCGGCGCTGCTGCTGCTCACCGTGCTGGGCGTCATGGGCGTCTACACCTGGCGCATAGAGCCGGGGTTCTGGGTGGATCAGCGGCGCCTCTTGTTGGTCGGCCTGGTGGTGTTGGCCTTCGCGGCCGTCGCCAAGCTGATGGTGCCGGGCCACGTGCTGTTGCCGTACCTGTTTCCCATCCCGGCTGCTGCCATGCTTCTTACCGTGCTGGTTAACCCGCGGCTGGCCGTGGGCATAGGGTTGCTGTTGAGCGTCTTCGCGGGGCTGCTGGCCGGCGGCTCCCTGGAACTGGCAATCTACGGCATCGTGGGCTCCATCGTAGCTACGGTGAGCGTGTGGCGGGTTGAGAGGCTCTCCTCCTTCTTCTGGGCCGGGCTTTTCGTCGCTCTGACCAACTTGGTGCTGGTCCTGGCCTTCCAGACCCAGAGTCTGGCTGTTGACCCGCTGGGGCTGGCTCAACTGGGGGCGGTGGCCATCTTCAACGGGGGTTTGGCCGCCAGCATCACAGTGGCTGGTTTCTTCGTGCTGGGCAGCCTGTTCAACATCACGACCTCAGTGCAATTGATGGATCTGGCGCGACCTAATCACCCGCTGCTGCGGCAGTTGCAGCTCAAGGCGCCCGGCACCTATCACCACAGCCTGCTCATCAGCAACATGGCGGAGCAGGCTGCCCAGAGCATTGGTGCCGATGCCCTGCTCTCCCGGGTTGGCGGCTATTACCACGACATCGGCAAAATCGTACGGCCCTACTTCTTTGTCGAGAACCAGGTTGAAGGCGACAACGTCCACGAGCGGCTGGACCCGCGTACCAGCGCGCAGGTGGTGATTGCCCACGTGAGAGAGGGCGTGGAGTTGGCCAAGAAGTACGGGCTGCCGCCTGCCATTCGCGATTTCATCACCCAGCACCACGGCACGCGCCTGGCCTCATTCTTCTACCAGCGGGCTTTGCAGGAGGATGCGGACAATCCGCCGGATGAAAGGGAGTTTCGCTACCCGGGTCCCAAGCCACAGCGCAAGGAAACGGCTATCCTGATGCTGGCGGACGGCGCTGAGGCCGCGGTGCGCGCCGCCAAGCCCCGCTCGAAGGAGGAGATTGACCAGGCGGTGCGCAAGATCATCACCGACCGGCTGATGGCGGGCGATCTGGACGAGTGTGATTTGACCCTGCGGGACCTGGACAAGATTCGGGAAGCCTTCGTCAGCATCCTCGGCGGTGTGTATCACCCGCGACTTGAGTACCCCGAGGGGCTGGAGCCTGTTCTGGAATCGGGGACAGGCCAGCGGCCCGGGCTAGCCGGGCCCGGCGCCGAAGCTGACAGCCGCGGTCTGGCGCTTCCCGAGCCATCGCCCGAAAGCACACCCGGTGGTGGCGCTTCTCCGCCCTCGGGTCAAGGCCCACAGACGGCCCCACAACCGGAGGACGAGCCCGGCGATGGACCTGACCCTGCAGATTGATCCCGCCTATGAGGGGCTTGTGGACGCCGGGCGCATTAAGGCCGCCGTCAAGCGGGTGCTTGAGTCCCAAGGGGTGGCCGAGCCTGTTGCCCTCAGCGTGGTCATCACCGGCGACGAGGAGATTCGCGAGCTGAACCGGCGCTTTCGCGGCCTGGATTCCCCGACGGACGTGCTGGCCTTCGGCGCGGGGGAGCCGGATCAGCAATTCGTGACCCCTCCGGACGAGCCCCCGTATCTGGGAGATGTGGTCATCAGCTACCCCCAGGCTGCGGCCCAGGCCGCCCAGCAGGGCCACACGACGGCCGAGGAGTTGGACCTGCTGGTGATTCACGGGTGCCTGCACCTGCTGGGGTTTGAGGACGAGACGGAGGCCGGTCGAGAGGAGATGTGGCGCTGGCAGGAGCGCCTTTGGGCGCAGTGAAGAACCTATTCGCAGACCCCTCTATCCGACGGCGTCCTCGGGCGACGGCAATGCCGTCGCGCACCCCGGGACGAGCCTGTGGGCGCCAGCCCCTGGCACAGGGGTCGCACAGACGCGGACGCCCCTCCCGAGGGTTTCCGGATGGGCTTTTAGAACCCGTCCCAAAGGGTAGGGCAGGCTTGCCAGCCTGACAGCCTGGAAAGGCTGTCCTACATGGTGTTTCCGGATGGGCTATAAGGGGTTTCTCTGCCTCCTTGTGAGTGATTCTGTGGTCTATCACGAGCACGACGCCGCAGGTTTGATCTGGATCTTGGGAGATAAGACATGAGCATCCTGGTCAACAAGGCCACTCGACTGGTGGTACAGGGGATCACGGGGCGTGAGGGCGAGTTTCACACCCGACAGATGATCGAGTACGGCACCCAGGTGGTGGCCGGGGTGACGCCCGGCCGGGGCGGCATGGAGATGGCCGGCGTCCCGGTTTTCGACACCGTGGCTCAGGCCGTGGCGGAGACCGGCGCCAACACCTCCATCATCTACGTGCCTGCCCCCTTCGCGCCGGACGCCATCCTGGAGGCAGCCGACGCCGGCATCGGCCTCATCGTGTGCATCACCGAGGGCATCCCCACCCTGGACATGATCAAGGTCACCGCCTATTTGGACCAGAAGGGTGTGCGGCTCATCGGCCCCAACTGCCCGGGCCTCATCAGCCCTGGCGAAGCCAAGGTCGGCATCATCCCCGGCCACATCTGCACCCCCGGTCCGGTGGGCGTCGTCTCGCGCAGCGGCACCCTGACCTACGAGGTCATCTGGGAGCTGACCTTGCGCGGTATCGGCCAGTCCACGTGCGTGGGCATCGGCGGCGATCCCGTCATCGGCACCACGTTCCTGGATGTGCTGAAGCTGTTTGAAGACGATCTGCAGACCGAGTACATCGTCATCATCGGCGAGATCGGCGGCACGGATGAGGAGCGGGCAGCGGAGTTCGTGGCCGAGCACGTTACCAAGCCGGTATTCGGCTTCGTGGCCGGGCAGACCGCGCCGCCGGGGAAGCGCATGGGCCACGCCGGCGCCATCATCTCCGGCGGCAGCGGCACGGCACAGGAGAAGATCGCGGCCTTCGAGCGGGCCGGCATTCGCGTTGCCCGGCAGCCGTCGGACATCGCCGCGTACGTCGCTGAGCTGTGGAACGGCTGACAACTTTAGGGGGATCATCGTGACTAACCGGTTGGAGAACGACCTGCTGGAGCGCGTCGTGGGCCTGGTCAAGGCCAGGGGCCTCGAAGCCTACCTGGTCGGGGGCACGGTGCGCGACTGGTTGATGGGACGGCCGGTCAAGGACCTGGACTTTGCGGTGCACGGGGACGCGCTGGCCCTGGCCCGGCACGTGGCCGATGAGCTGGGTGCGGCCTACGTACCTCTCGATCCGGAGCGCAACACGGCCCGAGTGGTGATCAGGGAGCCGCAGGAGACGGGCTCATGGGTGCCTAGTCGGCACATTGACATGGCGGGCATACGGGGTGCCGACATCGAGGCAGATCTGTGGGGGCGCGACTTCACGGTCAATGCCATAGCCGTGGACATAAACCATCTCACTGAAGAGCCGTTGCCCATCCTCGACCCCACCGGCGGGCAGCAGGACCTGGAGAGGCGCCGGGTACGCGCCGTCAGCGAGACCGTCTTTGAGGATGACCCCGTGCGGCTGCTGAGGGCGGTGCGCCTCGCGGCCCAGATCGAGGGTTACATAGAGCCGCGCACCCAGGGGCTGATGCGGAAGTCCGCTGCTCTGCTCTCCATGACCTCGCCTGAGCGCATTCGCGATGAGTTTGTGAAGATCCTGTTGCTGCCGGATGCGTCCACCCGGGTGCGCCTGCTCGATGCTTTCGGCGTTTTGAAGCAGTTCCTGCCGGAGGTGGCGGCACTGCACGGCCTTTCCCAGCCCCTCCCACACGTGTATGATGCCTATGAGCACTCGCTGGCCACTTTGGCGGAGTTGGATCTAGTCCTGCGGTCGCTGTTGGGGGGGGCGCCAAGCCCGGCTGTGGTGTTGGGTCCTGTGGCCACGTACGCCTCTGAGCTACGCCAGCACCTGGTGCCACCGCTTGTGGGTGAGAGAACCAGGGCAGTGCTGCTGAAGCTGGTGGCGCTGCTGCACGACATCGGTAAGCCGGCTACACGGTCGGTGGAGCCGACTGGGCGCGTGCGCTTCTTGCGCCACGAGTTTGTCGGGGCGATGATGGCCGCCGAGGTCATGCGGCGCCTGCGCTTCGCCGGGCGGGAGGTGCGCCTGGTTGAAGGTGTAGTGCGGCACCACATGCGGCCCCTGCTGTTGGGGGATGCCCGTCAGGTCACCCGGCGGACGGTGTATCGATTCTTCCGCGATGCAGGGCCGGCCGGGCGGGCCGCCCTGGTCTTCTCCCTGGCCGACTACCGCGGTACCCGTGGGGCCGCCGTGCGCGCCGATGCTTGGGCACGACGCCTGAACGTGGTGCGAGTGTTCCTGGAACGCTACTTCACCCAGCACGCCCAGGTAGTGGCCCCGCCCAAGCTGATTGACGGCAACGACCTGATGCGGGCGTTCAGCTTGCAGGCCGGCCGCCAGATCGGTCTGTTGCTGGAGGCGGTGCGCGAGGCGCAGGCCGCCGGGCTGGTCGCCACGCGAGATGGCGCCCTGACCCTGGCCGAAGGTTTGCTCCAGGACCCGAAGGCGCTCGAGGCCCTGGCAGCCGGCCTGGAGACGGAGGACGAGATCCTGACAGGTTGAGTTGAGAGGACGTTGGAGAATAAAGTGGTCCGTGGTGGCGCGACAGGTGGCTGGGTGGGCCGATGACCTGTTTTACGGTGGCCGGCCGCGGTCGAATGAACGGCCGGATTAGATGCGTTGATCGGGGGCGCAGTGAGCAGGGAGCATCAGCCGCTGGAAGTGCAAGTCGGGGTGGCCAAGGTCAGCAAGTGGGCGGTCAGCGAGAGCGGCGACACCCTGGAGATGATCGAGCGGCCCCAAGGGGGTCTGTCTTTCGTGCTGGCGGACGGACAGCGCAGCGGGCGCGGGGCCAAGGCTATCAGCAACATGGTGGCGCGCAAGGCCATCAGCCTCCTGGCCGAGGGGGTGCGGGACGGGGCGGCCGCCCGGGCGGCTCATGATTATCTCTACACCCACCGCCGGGGCCAGGTCCTGGCCACTCTCAACATCATCTCTGTGGACCTGGCTACCCGCACCCTGGTCATCTCCCGCAACAGCCATTGTCCGGTCCTGGTGGCGACGCAGGGAGGTCTGCGCGTGCTGGATGAGCCCTCTCAGCCGGTGGGCGTGCACCGGGGCGTGAAGCCGGTCATTATGGAACTCCCACTGGCCGCCGGCACCGTAGTGGTGGTCTTCACCGACGGGATCATGGACGCCGGGCAGCGGTACGGTGAACGTCTGGACCTGCCGGCTGCGCTGACCGAGTGCTTGAAGTCGGGCCTCTGCCGTGCCCAGGACCTGGCCGATGAGCTGTTGCGCCAGGCGGTGGAGCTGGATCGCGCTCGTCCGATGGACGACATGACCGTGCTGGTGCTGGTGGTGGCGCGGGCGGACCAAGAGGACGGGGTCCGCCGGCTGAGCGTGCGTTTCACGCTGCCGCCGGTGTGAGCGAGATGGGCAGTCGGAACATGCGGGTGGCGGTGGTCGGCCCCTGCGGGGCCGGCAAGTCCACCCTAGCACGCCGGTTGCGCGCTTTGGGCTACGAGGTGCGCGAGCCCTGCCAGGAGCACTCAGGGGTGCCGGACATGTGGCGGCGCCTCAGCCGGCCGGACGTGCTCATCTACCTGGACGCCGAGGTGACCACCATCAACCAGCGGCTGGGCCGGGCAGACTGGACGGCTGAGGACCTGGGGCGCATCCGGCGCCGGCTGGTTCATGCCAGGGAGCACTGCGACCTGTACCTGCCCACTGATGGGCTGTCCGCCGATGAGGTGCTGGCTCGGGCGGTGGCCTTCCTGGAAAAGCGGGGCGCCCGGGCGAAGCGATAGCTGTTTGACATATACTCATGGATGAATTATAATTATTATGTTACCCTGTCACCGGGTGGTCCGGGTGCGGGGCAGCAAATTGTGAACAGAGGGAACCTCCATGGGACAACGGCAATGGATATTGTTGGGCTTCATCATCGTCCTGGCCCTGGTGGCGCTGTGGATTGATCAGCCAAACCACTCGGGCATCAACCTGCAGCTAGGTCCGCTGAAGTTTCAGCGCGAGGTGAAGGTCTACAGGGGCCTGGACCTGCAGGGCGGGTTGCAGGTGCTGCTCCAGGCCAAGATGCCGGATGGTGCCGTGCCGGATCCGGACGCGCTGGAAGCAGCCCGCACCATCATCGAGAACCGCGTCAACAGCCTGGGCGTGTCGGAGCCCCTGATCCAGATTCAGGGCAATGACAAGATCGTGGTGGAGCTGCCCGGCATCAAGGACCCGGATCAGGCCATCCGCACCTTTGGCCAGACGGGTCTTCTGGAGTTCATTGACGCCGGGCAGGACTTCCTGCGACCGCGCGAAGGTGATATCCCGGGCGAGACGGTCGAGACCACTTATCCACTTCTGTACTCCGAATACATCCAGACCCCAACCCCCACTCCGACCCTGACCCCGGAGCCCACGGCCACCCCGGCGGTGACGACCGGGGTGACGGAGACCGAGGGCATCACAGCTACGGCGGGGGTCACTGGGACGGGTGCGCTGACGGGCACGGCGGGTGCTGCCGCTCCTGCACAGCCTCAACCACAGCCCACGCCGCGTAAGAAGTATGTCACGGTCATCACCGGCCAGCACCTGCGCACGGCCGCCGTGAGCTTCGATCAGACCACGGGTGCGCCGGAGGTGGCCTTCGAGCTCACCGCTGAAGGCTCCAAGCGCTTCTACGAGTACACCTCTAACAACATTGGCAGCATTCTGGCCATCGTCCTGGACAAGGAGGTCATTTCCAGCCCGCGTGTCCAGAGCGCCATCAGCGATCGAGGGCGCATCACCGGGAACTTCACGCTTGACCAGGCGCGCAGCCTGGTGATCCAGCTCAAGTATGGTGCTCTGCCGGTGCCGCTGGAGGTGGTGGAGAACCGCACCGTCGGTCCGACCTTGGGTGAGGACTCGGTGGCCAAGAGCATCCGCGCCGGCATTATCGGTTTGACGGTGGTGGTGCTATTCATGCTCATCTACTACCGCCTACCGGGCCTGCTGGCGGACCTGGCACTCACGGTCTACGCGCTGGTGGTGTTCGCGTTGTTCAAGCTCATCCCTGTTGTGCTCACCCTGGCTGGGATTGCAGGCTTCATTTTGAGCGTAGGGATGGCCGTAGATGCGAACATACTTATATTCGAGCGCATGAAGGAGGAGCTACGTGCAGGGAAACGCCTGCGGGCGGCGGTAGATGCCGGTTTCAGCCGTGCCTGGCCGTCCATTCGCGACTCCAACATGTCCACCCTGATCACCTGTGGCATCCTGTGGTGGTTTGGTGGCCAGTTCGGCGCCACCATCGTGAAGGGGTTCGCGCTGACCCTGGCCATCGGTGTGCTCGTCAGCCTGTTCACGGCCATCACCGTGACGCGCACCCTCCTGCACGTGACCCAACTCATCCTGTTCAAGGACGAGGAGCCCGAAGACGAGCCGCGCTTGCGCAGGCTCTTGGGGTACTAGACCTCGAGGAGGAGCTGTGTTTGACATCGTTGGCAAGCGTTATTGGTACTTCCTGATCTCCCTCCTGGTTATCATACCGGGATTTATCGCCCTGGCGATCCATGGCTTACCGCTATCCATTGACTTCACCGGCGGTGCCTTAATGGAGTTGCAGTTCGAGGAAGCTCACAACATCCTCCCCGGCGACGTCAAGGCCATCTATGACCGCTATGGCCTGACCGACACCCTGGTGCAGACCTCGGGTGAGAACCTCATTCTGATCCGCTCCAAGGAGGTGGATGCGGAGCTCAAGCAGGCCATCCAGGAGGAGCTGCGCGAGAAGTTCGGTCCCTTCACCGAGTTGCGCTTCGAGTCGGTGGGGCCGTCGGTGGGGGCGGAGGTAAGCCGGCGAGCGTCGTATGCCGTCGTCATGGCGGCCGTCGGCATTCTCGTGTACATCACGATAGCCTTCAGGCACGTGCCAAACGCCTTTCGCTATGGCACCTGCGCGGTGATCGCCATGATCCACGATGTGGCGGTGGTCATCGGCGTGGCTTCGATCTTCGGGTGGTTGTTTGGCTGGGAGGTGGATGCGCTGTTCCTCACGGCGCTGCTGACGGTGATCGGCTTCTCGGTGCACGACAGCATTGTGGTGTTTGACCGCATCCGGGAGAACATGATCCGTCACCGAGGCGAGCGCTTCGAGGACATCGTCAACCACAGCATCATCCAGACGCTGGACCGGTCCATCAACACCCAGCTCACGGTGCTTTTCACGTTGACCGCCCTGGTGCTGTTCGGCGGGGTGACCATTCGGCACTTCATGGCCACGCTGCTGGTGGGCATCCTCAGCGGCACATACTCCTCGATCTTCAACGCAGCTCCCTTACTGGTGGTGTGGGAGAACGGGGAGATCCGGCAGTTCTTCCGCCGGCTGCGGGGGCGGGAGGTTGCCGCCTGAGGCTGAAGTTGTTGGGCGCGAGGGAGGCGTAAAATGGGCAAGGCGATGGAAGCCGTGGTGAAACCCTGCGCACCCGTTGAGAGAGCAAGAGGCGGGCTACGTTCTTTGCCAATTACGTTGTCGCATAGCGGGGTTTCCGGATAGGTTCTTAGCGGCGGCTGGGTGGGTGATGCTGGCTAGCGCCTGGCCACCGCCCGGCGCAACCCCGCGACAAACGTCCCCACCTTTTGCACCCCATCTGGCTCTCCGGCCAGGCGCACGATGGCGCTGCCGACGATGACGCCGTCGGCCAGGCGGGCCACCTGGGCAGCCTGCCCCGGCTTGCTGATGCCAAACCCGACGGCCAGCGGTTTGTCTGTGACCGCGCGCACCCGCCCCACGAAAGCCACCAGGTCCGGCGGCAGGGCATCACGCGCGCCGGTGATCCCCGTGACCGACACCAGGTAGACGAAACCCCGTGACCGTTCGGTTACCAGGCGCACCCGGTCCGGCGTGCTCGTGGGGGCTAGCAGGTAGACCAGCGCCAGGCCGTGCCGGCGGCAGGCTTCCTCCAGCGTCTCTCCTTCCTCCGGCGGCAGGTCGGGCACGATGAGACCGTCCACGCCCACCTGGCAGCAGGCGCGGCAGAAAGCCTCTGCGCCGTAAGCCAGGATGGGGTTGTAATAGCCCATCAGCAAGATCGGGGTTGTGACCTCCTGAGATCGGAGATTGAAGATCATGTCCAGACAGCGGGCCACCGTCATCCCCTGCTGCAGGGCGACGTGGGTGGCTCGCTGGATGGTGGGCCCATCGGCCAGGGGGTCGGAGAAGGGCATGCCCAGCTCCAGCAAGTCGGCTCCGGCGGCGACAATGGCCTTCACCAAGGCCGGCGAGGTCTCCGGGGTAGGGTAGCCCAGGGTGAGGTAGGGCATCAGCGCCGCCCGGTCCTCGGCCTGCGCCTGCTCAAAGACGGCAGCGATACGTTCAACGCCATTCTGTCCGGTCACGATGTCATTCTCCTCGTGATGTGAAAGGGAACCTGGCCACCTCTGCAAGGGTCATCTTTCTGCAGGTGCCCTCCCGAGATCGCTCACGTTGTCCAGGTCTTTGTCGCCCCGGCCCGAGAGGTTGACGATGATGATGCGATGGCGGTCCATTTGCGGGGCCAGACGCACCGCTTCGGCCACGGCGTGGGCCGACTCCAGTGCCGGGATGATCCCCTCCAGCCGGCACAGCAACTCGAAGGCAGCCAGCGCCTCCTCGTCGGTGGCCACGGTGTAGCGGGCACGGCCCAGGTCTCGCAAGAAGCTGTGCTCCGGCCCCACGGCAGGGTAGTCAAGCCCGGCCGAGATGCTGTGAGTTGCCTCGATCTGGCCGTCTTCGTTTTGCAGCACGAAGGTACGCGTGCCGTGAAGCACACCGACACGCCCCTTACGTGGATCAGCAAAGCGGGCAGCGTGCCGACCGCTCTCGATACCCAGTCCCCCGGCCTCCACGCCGATCAGCTCCACAGGGTCGTCAAGGAAGGCGTGGAACAGCCCCATGGCGTTGGATCCGCCGCCCACGCAGGCGATCAGGACGTCGGGCAGCCGGCCCTCTGCGGCTATGATCTGGGCCCGGGCTTCGCGCCCGATGATGGCCTGAAAGTCGCGCACCATCATCGGGTAGGGATGGGGACCCAGGACCGAGCCCAGCAGGTAGTGGGTTGTGCGCACGTTGGTCACCCAATCGCGGATGGCCTCGTTGATGGCGTCTTTCAGTGTGCGGCTGCCGGCGTCCACGGGACGCACCTCAGCACCCAGGAGTTGCATCCGGAAAACGTTGGGGCTCTGGCGGCGCATGTCCTCCGTGCCCATGTAGACCGCACATTCCATCCCCAGCAGGGCCGCGACGGTAGCGGTGGCCACCCCATGTTGCCCAGCTCCCGTCTCAGCGACGATACGGTGCTTGCCCATGCGCTCCGCCAGCAACCCCTGGCCCAGGGTGTTGTTGATCTTGTGGGCGCCGGTGTGGGCCAAGTCCTCGCGCTTAAGGTAGATCCTGGCACCGCCACAGTGCTCCGTCAGCCGGGCGGCGAAGGTGAGGGGGGTGGGCCTGCCCACGTAGTCCCGCAGCAGGCTGTTGAGCCTGTCCTGGAAGTCGGGGTCGGCGCGGGCAGCGCGGTAGGCCGTCTCCAGTTCCGCCAGAGCCGACATCAGCGTCTCCGGCACGAACCGGCCGCCATATGGGCCGAAGTAGCCGCGCTCATCGGGGATGGGTTGGCGTGTTGGTTGGTGGTGAAAGGGTGTTTGAGTCATGATGGGGAGCTCTCTCCTTTTGGGGTATCGCGTACTGCGTACTCCGCGAGCCTGGCGGCGGTGATGAAGCGGCGCACTTTGTCGTGGTCCTTGTGCCCCGGCGCCGCCTCCACGCCGCTGGACACGTCCACCGCCCAAGGTCGCACCCGGCCCACCGCCTGGGTCACGTTGTCTGGGGTCAGCCCGCCGGCCACGATGACCCGCCCGTACCCCTTGGCCTGCACGGCCAGCTCCCAGTCGAATGCCTGGCCAGTGCCGCCCGGTTGCCCGGGCACATAGGCATCCAACAGGTAAGCCGTCGCCCGGTAGCGTCTCATCTCGGCCAGCGAGGCACCATCACGAACCCGGAAAGCCTTGATGACGCCGAACCCGGCGTCCATCAGCTCGGCCACCATCTCCGGTGATTCCGCGCCGTGAAGCTGGGCATAGTCCAGGCCGCAGAAGCGCATGATTTGAGCGACTGCCTCTGGGCTCTGATCAACGAAGACGCCGACAAGGCTGAGATCGGAGACCAGAGCTCGCAGATCGGAGATTTGGGTCACGATCTCCCGAACCTGGTTCGAGGTCACGTAACGGGGGCTTCCGGGGTACAAGACAAAACCCAGGAAGTCAGCCCCGGCTTCAATGGCGACGCGCGCATCCTCCAGATTGGTGATCCCGCAAATCTTCACCCTGGTCATTCGTCCAACCTCCAGGTTCGGCGTTTCCCTGTTGTGTGTTCACGAAGGTGGAGCGCACCTCTGTGATTGACAGATCGCTTGACCACCGGTTGCACCGTAGGTCCGAGGCTGCTGACAGGCTTGATCCCAGTGCGTTGCACTTAGAGCTTATCCGGAAAATCCGCTATCCGAGGGCGTCCTCGGGCGAAGGCAATGCCGTCGCGCACCCCGGGGCGCGGACGCCCCTTTCCAGCATTTTCCGGGCTGGCTCTTAGATCGCTGCTCTCCCTGCGCCCGCCAGCTCTCGCACCTTAGCCGCCACGTCAGTGGCCGTGACCAACGCCTCGCCGACCAGCACGGCGTCGGCGCCCTTCTCCGCCAGGCGGCGCACGTCGGCCGCCGATCCAATCCCGCTTTCGGCTACGACGATTGTTTCTGCAGGCAGCATGGGGCGCAGGCGCGCAAACGTGGCCAGGTCAACACTGAAGTCGCGCAGGTTTCGATTGTTGATGCCTATCACCCGGGGACCCAGATGCAGCGCTCGCTCCACCTCTTCTTCGTCATGCACCTCCACCAGGGCCGTCATCCCCAGTTTGTAGGTCAGGGCCAGCAGCTCAGCCAGTTGCTCATCGGACAGCATAGCCACGATGAGGAGCAAGGCATCAGCACCATAGGCGCGGGTCTCGTAGACCTGGTAGGGGTGAAAGATGAAGTCTTTGCGTAGGATGGGAACCACGTACTGGGTATTCCGTAATCCGTGCCTGATGCGGGTCAGGTGGTCCAGGTCTCCCTGGAAGAAGCGCTCGTCGGTGAGCACTGAGATGGCTGCTGCGCCGTTGGTTGCGTAGGTTGTGGCTAGACGCACAGGATCAAAGTCAGGGCAGAGCACCCCTCTGGAAGGCGAGGCCCATTTGACCTCGGCGATGAGGGAGACGCCGGGGCGTGCCAGAGTCCTGGCGAAGTCGAGGGGCGCGGGCAGATCGGAGATCAGAGATTGGAGATTGGCCAAGGGCACGGCTCTCTGCCTGGCTGCCAATTCCGCGCGCTTGTGGGCCACAATCCGGTCCAGAATCGTGCTCATGGTCTCCCGATCCTCTCCATTGCAGCCCTAGGCCAGGCTGTTGGTGAAGCTGACCAGCGCGTCCAGCTTGGCGCGTGCCGCCCCCGAATCAATACTCTCGGCAGCCATGGCCAGCCCTTCATCCAGATCTGAAGCCCCGCCGCCGACCACCAGCGCTGCAGCCGCGTTCAGCAGCACGACATCGCGTCGGGGTCCCCTCTCGCCATCCAGGATGGCCCGGGTGATGGCCGCATTCTCCTCGGCAGACCCGCCTTGCAGGTCACATTTGCCGGCCCGCGGCAGACCCAGCTCCCTGGCATCCAGGATGAAAGTGTTGACCCGGCCGTCTTCCAACTTGGTCACCCGGTTTGGGGCGGTGGTGGTGAGCTCGTCCAGGCCGTCTTCGCTGTGGACGACAAAGGCCGCCCGGCAGCCCAGCGAGCCCAGCACTTGCGCCATCACTTCGGTGAGCCGCGCATCGTAGACCCCCAGCAGTTGAGCCTGAGCGCCGGCGGGGTTGGTGAGCGGCCCGAGGATGTTGAAGATGGTACGCACGCCCATCTCGCGCCGCGGGCCGATGGCGTGTTTCATGGCCGGGTGCAGCAGGGGGGCGTAGAGGAAACCGAAGCCTACCTCGTCAATGCAAGCTGCTACAGCTTCCGGCGACAGCTCGATGTTGACCCCCAGCGCCTCCAGCACGTCAGCGCTGCCACAACCACTGGAGACGGAACGGTTGCCATGCTTGGCCACCGCTTGTCCGGCCCCAGCCACCACAAAGGCCGCCGTCGTCGAGATGTTGAAGGTGCCGGCGCCGTCACCGCCTGTACCGCAGGTGTCGATGAGGTCCTGGCACTGCGGCCGTACCGGAATCACGTGCTTGCGCATGGAGCGGGCACAGCCGACGATCTCCGGCACCGTTTCCCCTTTCATGCGCAGCGCTGTCAGAAAAGCGCCGATCTGCGCCGGGGTGACGACGTCCTCCATGATCTCATCCATCACCGCTTCCGCTTCGGATTCCGACAGGTCCTTACCCTCGATGAGGCGGGCGATGGCGTCGCGGATTGTGGGTCTATTCTCCATGGCTTACCTCCGCTCTGTGCAAATACTGCGTATTGCGTGCTGCGTGTTGCGTACTGCGTGAGGAAGTTCCGCAGCAACTGTTTTCCACCTTGGGTGAGGATGGATTCCGGGTGGAACTGCACGCCGATCATGGGGTATGCGCGGTGGCGCAGAGCCATGAGTTCCCCTTCGTCGGTGTAAGCGATGGCTTCCAGCTCCGGCGGTAGCGGCTCTTCGACGATCAGGGAGTGGTAGCGGGTGGCGGTGAAGGGGTTGGGCAACCCGGCGAAGATGGGGCTGCCGTCGTGGTAAATCTGCGACGTCTTGCCGTGCATCAGCCGGGGCGCGCGGGTGATCCGCCCACCGAAGACGTAGCTCATGCACTGGTGCCCCAGACACACCCCCAGGATGGGCACCCGCCGGTAGAAGTGGCGGATCACGGCGTTGGAGATGCCCCCGTCCTGCGGGGTGCCCGGTCCCGGGGAGATGACGATGTGGCTGGGGGCCAGGACCTCGATCTCTTCGAGGCTGGTCTGATCGTTGCGGCGCACCACCACCTCGGCACCCAGCTCCCCCAGGTACTGCACCAGGTTGTAGGTGAAGCTGTCGTAGTTGTCAATCATGAGGATCATGGCTCAACCTCCAGTGACGGGTGGCAAGAGGCATATTTGAAATCCGCCCCTCGCCACTGGCTACACATGATGCTTCAGTTCCTCCGGCAGGATGAAGCCCACGCGGTGTTTCGCCTGGGTCAGGGTGGGTTCGGAGCGGCGTTTCGCTTCTTCGGCGCCCCGGCGTAGCGCCTCGTCGATGTAGCCGCGCTCGGCACGGATGGCGCGGTAGCGCTCCTGGATGGGGCGCAGAGATTCCACCACCACCTCGGCGACCTCGCTCTTCAGCTCTCCGTAGCCTTTGCCGGCGAAGTGGTCTTCGATCTCCTGGCGGCTCTGCCCGGTGAAGGCTTGGTAGATGGTGAGCAGGTTGTTCACCCCCGCCTTCTCCGGGGCGTCGCTGAACACGATCTCGCGCCCGGAGTCCGTGACGGCGCGGCGGATGGCGGTGCGGATCGTGTCCGGATCGTCCAACAGACGGATGGCGTGGTAGCAGGAGGTGATGCTCTTGCTCATCTTCTTCGTCGGGTCGTCCAGCCCCATGATTCGCGCACCCACCTCACTGATCCACGCCTCCGGCAGCTTGAAGGTCTCGCCGAAGAGGTAGTTGAAGCGTCCGGCGATGTCCCGCGTCAGCTCGATGTGCTGCCGTTGATCCTCACCGACGGGCACCAAGTCCGTCTGGTACAGCAGGATGTCCGACGCCTGAAGCACCGGGTAGTCCAGCAGCCCCGTGCTCACGCTCTCCTGCCGCGCCGCTTTCTCCTTGTACTGGGTCATGCGCTCCAGCCAGCTGAGGGGCGTGATGCAGTTGAAGATCCAGGTCATTTCAGCATGCGCCGGAACGTGGGACTGCATGAAGAGCACACAGCGCTCCGGATCGATGCCGCAGGCCATCAGCAGGCCCGCCAGTTCCCGCGTCGTCTCTCGCAGCACCTGGGGATCCTGGGGCACGGTGATGGCGTGCATGTCCACGATGCAGTAGATGCAGTCGTACTCCTCCTGCATGGCCACCCAGCGCTTGATGGCCCCCAGGTAGTTCCCGATGTGCAGGTTGCCGGTGGGTTGAATGCCGGAGAAGACGATTTTGCGTTCGCTCATCTTAGCACCTCCTCGTATTATGTTTGGTGTGGGGCGCCAGCCCGCCGCCCACTTGACAAAATGGGCAATCTCCGGCATCCTGGGGGCTGGCCCAGGGAGGGAAGCGCTGTTCCTTCTTGTTGCTCAGCGAGTTAAGTATCGTATGACACGCTCGATTCAGGAAGTGCGTCGTGCCTCTTCAGCCCTTACAAGTTCCCTCTCTGCCAGGCTGACCGCCTCCGCCAGCGCCTGCGCCTTGCTGAGCGTCTCGTGGTACTCCCGGGCCGGGTCCGAGTCGGCAACAATTCCCGCCCCGGCCTGAACGTGGACGATGTCGCCCTGCATGACGATAGTGCGAATGGCGATGCAGGTGTCCATGTTGCCCGAATAGCCAAAGTAGCCCACGGCGCCGGCGTAGGGGCCGCGCCGCTCACCCTCCAACTCAGCGATGATTTCCATGGCGCGGACCTTGGGCGCACCGGAGACCGTCCCGGCCGGGAAGGTGGCCCGCAGCAGGTCGAAGGCGTCGAGATCGGGCTGCAGCTCGCCCTGCACGCTGGAGACGAGGTGCATCACGTGGGAGTAGCGTTCCACGACCATCATCTCCGGTACGGTCACGCTCCCGTAGCGGCAGACGCGTCCCAGGTCGTTGCGCCCCAGGTCCACCAGCATCACGTGCTCGGCTCGCTCCTTGGGATCGGCCAGCAGTTCACGAGCCAGGGCCTCGTCCTCGGCCGGGTTGGCCCCCCGCCGCCGGGTGCCGGCGATGGGCCGCACCTGGGCGACGCCCTTCTCCAGGCGCACCAGCATCTCAGGCGACGAGCCGATCAGACGCAGGTCATCAGGCAATTCGAGGTAGAACATGTAGGGCGAGGGGTTGAGCATCCGCAGGGCGCGGTAGATGACGAAGGGATCGGCCGTGGTGCGACGAGAGAGGCGCTGGGAGAGCACCACCTGGAAGATGTCACCGGCGGCGATGTACTCCTTGGCCCGCCGGACGGCCGCCTCAAAGTCAGCTTGCTCCAGGTTGGACGTCCAAGGGACGTCCGCAGTCGTCAGTCCGCCGACCGCTGAGCCGGAGAGCCGGGGAGCAGGGGTGCGGGGGAGAATCCCCTCTGCTCCCTTGCCCCCTTGCTCCTGTGCCCAAGAGGGCTGCTGCAGCCGGGCGACGATGGCCTCGATCTCTTCCGCTGCTCTGTTGTAGGCTGCTTCAACGTTGCCATTGAGGTGGGCGTTTGCCACCACCATCACCCGATGCTTCACGTGGTCAAAGATCACCAGGCGATCAGTCAGCAGCAACACCGCCTCCGGCAGGTCCAGTCCCCGGCCCGGGGCCAGCGGCACCCGATCGAAGAAGCGGGCCAGGTCGTAAGCCAGATAGCCCACCAAGCCACCGAAGAAACGCGGCAGCCCGTTGACTCCAACAGGGCGATATTGACGCAGGAGTTCTCTGGCTGCTGATAGCGGGTCGCGCCTTGCCGGGTCTGGACGTTGGACGTTGAACGTCGGCGACAGGGAGACCTGACCGTCACGGACGACGAGGACCTGGGAGGGGGCGATCCCCAGGAAGGAATAGCGCCCCACCTGCTCACCCCGCTCCACGCTCTCCAGGAGGAACGAAGGACCTGCTCCCCGCAGCTTGAGGTACACCGAGACAGGTGTTTCCAGGTCCGCCGGCAGTTCACGCCACACCGGCACTAGGTTTCCCTGCCCGGCCAGGTCTTGCACTTCGGACAGCGATGGATTATACATCTGCGCCTCCTGTTCAGCGATTGCCCCCTAAACAAAAACCTCTCGTCCCCTTTGGGACGAGAGGTCCAACGGCTTCTCCCGCGGTGCCACCCAACTTAGGTTGCTGAAAACAGAAAACCCATCGTGAAGACGGGTTCGTTCCCAGCCACCTCACTCTCACGGGTACGGGGCGACACCCATCACAAGGTGTGCCCGATACCCAGCGCTCTGATAACGGTAGCGTTTCCGGTGCAGCCTACTCGGGCAGCAACCCTTTCGGTGCACGGCTCCCAGGTCCATTCCACGGCGGCCTGGGCATCGGGCTCTCACCTAACCCCGACTCTCTGAGCCTGGTTTCGCCGTGTACTAGTCCTGATCACAGCCTGTAGCGGTGTCAGTTGTACCTTAAATTATAGTGCTCATGGGCAAAGTTGTCAAATGGGCTTTCCCCATCTACGACCCCGGTGAACAGCCTCCCGTCGCCATTGTAACGGTGCAGGTCACTGATCCTGCAACGGACAGGCAGACCTCGCTGGCTGGCAAGCTGGAGTTGTCCGCATCCCGGTCAAAGTCCACCTGAAGCGGCAATTGGAGCTGCACCTACCCTGGCGAAGCGTGTCCTGAGGGCTCCCCCAGCCCGGCGAGGGACGTGCCTAAGGATCGCCCTGCGACGGGGACGCAACCGGCACAGGCGGGTTTCCCAGCCGTAGCCGCGGATTCGTTCGCCAGGTGTGTGATCAGCCGGGGCGCAAGCCGTGCTGCTGAAGCAGTGTATCGCTTGCCACTTCCACGTCCACCGGCCAACTTGAGCACGAGGATACCCGAAATATGCGCTGCGGGCAAGCTGACCATTGACCCACCTCAGGCTTTCGGATATAATTCTTTTGCCCACTTGGTACCGTGACCAACCAACGGTGATGGGGTAGGGAGGAGCCCATGCCTGATGACCTGCGAATCCACACCATTGCACCCGAGGGAGAGCGTGAACTGGACGAGGGCTGGGACTGCTTGCCCCACGGTATCGGCACGCTCAAGCTATTTCTGGATGCGCCACAAGACCTAGACCTTAAGCGCCTGTGGGTCCGTCCTCTGCATCGTCCGGCTAACCCCCACCTCATCGTGGGGCATGAGGACGACGGCGATGACCTGTGGCTCTCATGGGGTGGCGGAGACAAGCGGGGCTACCACCTGGACTACGATCGTGGCGAACGCTTTGTGTACTTCCAGGTCGCCCACCGGACTGAGGCTGCAGCTACCGCTTACCCCGTCACCCTGGTGGTGGAGGATGCGCAGGGGGAGCTGGGTCGCGCCACCGTCCAATTGTGTTTCCCCTCAGGTGGCGTGGACCCGGTGTGCCCTCGCTGGCGCCAGCTCGACGGGAACGGCAGCGAGATCAAGTTCGCCGGCAGCCACGTCGCCGAGTACCGGTCACGCTGGTGGCCAACGCGTCGCGTGACCTACCGTCCGGTCAACTCCCTCCCCAACCTGCATATCGTCTACCGGCGCGTTGTCGCCGACCCCTTCGGCGCTGTGGACGTCTTCCTGGACGACCGACTTGTGGCTCAGGTGACCGGCCGGCTGGAAGTCGCCCTCCACGACCTACGCCTCTTCTCCGCTGACCTGTTCCACTTCCACAGCGAGCGCTACTGGGTCCTCCGTCTGTGGTTCCAATGGCTGCACACGATCTTCAGCCCCGATGACCTGCTGGCCTTCTACCCCCAGCGCAGCCGGGCGCTGGAGGAGCGGGCCGCAGCCGACGCTCATATCCTCAATGCGCTGCTGGCTCAGGACCGGGCAGGGGAGGAGGTGCCCGATGCGGAGCGCTTCGATCTGCTGATTGACGCCGAGGCCGGCACCGTTAAGTACGTGGGCACCGACCTCCACTGGCAGGAGCTGTGGGGGCCAGCCGAGGGCCTCGTCCCCGTCCGTGCAGAGATCACGTCTTTTCGCCTGCCCAACATCGTCTACGGCCTGGTGACCTACGTGGAGGGGACCCCGGAGCGATTGCAGCGCGGCGAGACGTACGATCCGTCTCAGGTGCTCCGCCAGGTGGCAGAGCAGGGATTCCCGACGGAGCGCCTGCTCCGGCCATCCCGAACCTTGAGCCTGCCAGCGCCACCCCAGTGCCACGTACCGCGCGTGGAGGGGCTCAGCTTCCGCGATGAGCTGACCAGCGGTCACGTCAAGAAAGGGCGCACGCCGGCCGGCGCGTTGCCCTTCTTCGAGCTGGAGCCAGCGCCGGTGACCGAGAAGGCCCTCTGGACCGTGATGGTGTACCTGGCCGGCGACA